>Ga0181594_10005992_pt1 | contig 10571 bp, 9 predicted proteins | sample 071ome_18_FD_145603 | JGI IMG/M metagenome (GOLD analysis project Ga0181594, IMG submission 145603) | Coastal salt marsh microbial communities from the Groves Creek Marsh, Skidaway Island, Georgia - 071413BT metaG (spades assembly) | ecosystem: Environmental > Aquatic > Marine > Intertidal zone...
GGTCGTGAATGACGCGAGCGCCAGGCCCGAGGTCGAGAGGACCAGCCCGACCTTCACGAGACCGACGAGCGACGAGCGTGATGCAAGCCAGGCGACGACGATCGTGCCGAGGAGGTAGGCGCCGACATTCAGCGAGCCGAACAACCCGGCGGCTGTGTTCGAACCGTCGAGCAGGTCGTCGCGAGCGTCGGGCAGTACCACCCCCCACGTGAATCGGCCGAACGCCTGGGCCACCATCGCCGAGGCGAGCACGATGGCGAGGGTCAGGATGCGACGTTCGGCTGCGGCCACCCGGCGACGCTAACCCTCGGCCGAACCGGCCGACGACATCTCAGCTCGGAACCGGATCTCCGGGACGCTGGTGACCGCTGAAAACGAGGGCGATGCGCTCGCCGGCGAGGTCGGGGGCGACATCCCGCTGAAGGGCGAGGAGCCCGCCGAGACCGGCAGCACCCGTCGGGCACACCGGGATGGAGGTGTGGGTGTGGCCGAGTCGATGGGCAGCGCGGAAGTCGTCGTCGGTTGCGACGAGCGGGAAGCCGCCGGTGGCGAGCATGCCATCGACGATCGGCAGCCAGTCGTAGGTGATGTCGTCGAGAATGCCGGTGGCGTACGACGCCGGCTCGGTGGGCCAGGGCGCCATATAGCGATCAGGGTCGGCGGCGAGCCGGGCGAGCATCGCTCGCCGGGGTTCGGCCGGCACCCGACCGAGCGCTTTGGCGGCGGTCGCTCGCTCGGCGTTGGTGGTGGGTGCACGATCGCCGAGTTCCGCAGCGAGCCGGTTCCAGGCGACGACGAGTGGATGGTTGCCCTCGGGCTGCACGGCGTTGATCACCGGCATAGCTGTGTCGCCGAGTTGACGCTGCAGGCCACTGACGACTGCTGAACCGAGTGCGCCACCGCCGACTTGGATCACCAGACGGTCGAGGCGATTCTCGCCAAGGGTTTCGAGCATCTCGTAGGCGATCGTTCGGCCGCCGTCGACGGTCCCGGGTGTGTCGGTGCCCTGGCATGAGAATGCCGTCGCACCGGCGGCAACGGCGTCGACCATGGCGTGATACGCCGGGTCGCCGAGGCGGTCCGGATTGCGTGCGGTCCGCACAACCGTTGCCCCGTGGGCGGCGATGCGGTCGGTGATCGCCTGATCGGCCCAGTCGGGCACGAAGACCTCGAGCGGCTGGCCGATCGCAGCGGCCACGACCGAGGCGGCAAAGGCGGCGTTGCCGCAGCTGGCGATGGCGAGCCGTTGGGGTTGCGTTTCCGTCAACGCAAAGCCGAGGGCGACGCCGAAGAGGTGGCGTCCCTTGTGGGAGCCGCTCACGTTGCCGGTCTCGTCCTTCACCCACAGCTCGGCCCCGTCGTCGAGGCCGATCGCTTCGGCGAGCGCCGACTGGGGCCCGAACGGTGTCGGGGTGAAGCTCTGGCCGTCGATCGCCGCCACGGCGGTGTCGAGTCGCTCGATCGTGTCGAGCACCGTCGAACGGTCAAGCCCTGCCATCTCGGCGGCGACGACGGTGTCGAGTCGGTCGGCGTGGACGGCGAAGGTCGAGGTCACGTCAGTCGTTGTCGCGGGTGCCCGTCCGGGCGTTGAACTCGAGGATCTGCTCGTCCCATTCCCCGATGAAGTGGCGCATGCCGTCCCAGAAGGACTGGTCACTGCGAGCGGTGAAGTCCTCAAAGGACGTGCCTTGCTGCTCGACCCAGGTGAAGTAGCCGAGGTTGAACACTCGGCGGCGCTCCTGTTCGGTGAGTTCGAGGTGCTGGGCAGTGTCGCCCGCTTCGAGTTCACGGGCGAAGTCCGATGCTGCGGCCACGGCGTCGTAGCCGTTGGCGTGGTGGTGAGCGAGGTACTCCTCGCGTTCGCTGTCGTAGAGCTCCGAGCCGTCGGTCGCAACGGTGACGATGACATCGTCACGACCGAGGCCACGGTCCTTGGCGATCGTGATGGCAGCGAGTGCGTTGGCGATCGCCGAGTAGCCCATGTGCACCAACATGTCGACGAGCGCCGGTTCGAGCCCGATCCGATCGACGAGATGGGCCTTGCCCGCATCGGTGTTGAACAGGGCGTCGAGCGCGTCGGTCGAACGGTCGCTCACCGCGACGACGTCGTCGGTGTTCATCACGTTGTGGATCAGCGGGACGTGCTTGTCGCCGATGCCCTGAATGTTGTGGTCGCCGAAGCCGTTCTCCAGCATCGTCGGACACTCGAGCGCTTCGACCGCCACGATCCGGCTGCCGTAGGTGTCCTTGAGATAGTCGCCGGCGCCGAGCGTGCCGGCTGAGCCGGACGCCGAGACGAAGGCGACCAGACGGGCGTCGGACCGGCCGGCGGTGGCGTGTTCGAAGACGCGTCCGAGTGCTGGTCCGGTGACGGCGTAGTGACCGAGATGGTTTGAAAACTCCGAGAACTGGTTGATGATCTCGATCTCGGGATCCTGCTCCAGTTCGTTGCAGGCGTCGTAGATCTCCTTGACGTTCGACTCGGTACCCGGCGTGCGGATGATGTCGTTGGCCGGGTCGAGAGTCCACTGTTCAAGCCAGTCGAACCGGGCCTTGCTCATCCCCTCGGGGAGCACGGCCACGCCGCGACAATCCATGATGCGCGAGATGGCGATGCCCCCTCGGGCGTAGTTGCCCGTGGAGGGCCACACGGCTCGATGGGCCGTCGGGTCGAACCGTCCGGTGACGAGCCGCGGAACGAGGCACGAGTACGCGGCCAGCACCTTGTGGGCCCGGATCATCGGGAATCGGTTGCCGACCGCCAACAGGATGCGGGCCTCGACGCCGGTCATCTCCGACGGGAGTTCGATGTAGTCGGGCACCTCGTGGGGACCGCTGCCATCGAGCCGACCGAACCAGTGCACACGGAACAGGTTGCGGGAGTCTGGTTCGTTGCGGTCGAGGCCGGCCAGCGGGGCGATGTGGGCCGACGGGATGGTCGAGGGGTCGGCCAACTCGGCAAAGGTCGGGAGCGCGATGTTGCGCTCCTGGAACCGCTGCACGGTGCGTTCGTAGACACCCTGATCTGCGATCTCGGTGGTGAGCCCCAACGACGTATGGGCCCGTGCGACTTCAGCAGCGTCAATCACTCGCTTTGACATTCTGTAAAGCTACCCCGATCGCTGCATCGCGTCTTCTTCGGACCGGTTTCGTCGGGTCACGAACGATGTCGAGCACCGCAAACGAAAACGCGCATCGTCCCCGGGTGGCTCGACGTTCGTCAGATCTCCCCGTCGTGGTCTTCCCAATACGGATCGCGGAGGTGCCGCTTGTAGAGCTTGCCGTTGGGGTCGCGGGGCATCTCAGTCGTGTAGTCGATCGAGCGGGGCAGCTTCTGTCTCGCGATCTGGCCGCGCAGCCAGGTCATGATTGTCTCGGTGGTCTCGTCGGTCGGCTCCCAGCCGTCACGAAGCTCGATGACCGCCTTGATCTCCTCACCGACGTCGGGGTTCGGGATGCCGAACACGGCGACATCACCGACAGCCTCGTGCTGAACGAGCGCGCCTTCGATCTCGGCCGGGTAGATGTTGAGGCCACCCACGATGATCATGTCGTTGGCCCGATCGTTGAGGAACAAGAAGCCGTCGTCGTCGAGGTAACCGACATCGCCGACGGTGAAGAAATCGTCGAGCCTTGCGGCCTGGGTCTTCTCGTCGTCGCCCTTGTACTCGAACTGCTGCCCACCACCCATCTTCATGTACACGGTGCCGGACTCGAACGGCGGCAACCGGTTGCCGTCCTCGTCGACGACGATCACCTCCGAGATCGGCCACGGCTTGCCGACCGTGCCGGGCTTGGTCATCCACTCGGCCGCACCGACATACGTGCCGCCGCCCTCGGTGGCGGCGTAGTACTCCCAGATCGAGTCGCCCCACCATTCGATCATCTTCTTCTTCGTTTCGACCGGGCACGGTGCCGCCGCATGGACCATGTAGCGGGTCGACGACACGTCGTACTTGGTTCGCACCTCGTCGGGAAGCTGCAGCATGCGGTTGAACATCGTCGGCACCATGTGCGACGACGTGACCTTGTAGCGCTCGATGCGCTCGAGCGCGCCCTCGGCATCCCACTTGTCCATCAACACGACGGAGTGGCCGAGGTGGAGCGACATCGTGGTCCAGTTGTTCACGGCCGTGTGATAGAGCGGCGCCTGCGTGATCTGGACATTGTCGTCATGGGGCTTGGTGCCGAAGAGGTAGAGCAGGCCACCCGAGGCCGATTCGTCGGGATGTGCCGGGCTCAGCGGGCGGCGGACCCCCTTCGGCCGACCGGTAGTGCCCGAGGTGTAGAACATGAACGATCCGGTCGGCCCGAGGTCGTCGGGCCGTTCGGTCGACTGACCGTCGATCAGTTCATCGAACGAACGGAAGCCGCCAACCTCGCCACCGATCACAAAGCGGTTCGCTTCGGGCGTGTCGCAATCCTCGAGCACCCGGGTGGCCTCGTCACCGAAGCGGGCGTTGACGATGAGCGCCTTGGTCTCCGAGTCGTTCACGATGTAGCTGATCTCGGGGCCGACCAGATGCCAGTTCACGGTGGTGACGTAGTACCCGCCCTGGAACGCAGCGAGACAGATCGCCACCTGTTCGAAGCTGTTGGGCAAGACCGTCGTGACCTGGTCGCCCGGCTGCAACCCGAGCGCCCGGAGTCCGTGAACGATCTGATTGGTGAGCGCGTAGAGATCACCGAAGGTCATCTGCTCGTGATCGGGATCAACGATGGCGAGATGGTCGGGATCGGCTTCGGCGATTTTCCAGAAACCCAGGACGTCGGTGTTGGCCATGGGCGAGATGGTGGACGCCCTGACGCTACGGCGCCAATCGAGTGGGTCAGCTGACGGCTTCGACCGGATTGACGGCGGCGAGTTCGAAGAGGTCGAGTCGCTCGCGGTACCAGTCACCGGGGACCATCGTCTTGCCCGGAAGGTCGGCCAGGGCGGCATCGACCAGGCTGGTCACGTCGTCGCGACCGGCGGCCTCGAGGCGGAGATCGAGCAGCGCATCCATGGTACGGGAGCGGCTCAGCACGTCACCCGTCACGTCCGCGCGCATGGCTTGGATGTAGGTCTCCAGATCGCTCATACCCATTGCAACGCCTCCTCGAACGAAGATGTTCCGTCACCGTACCGCTGACGGGTCGCCAATGGTCACTCGGGGACGACCCGGCATCGCCTTGCCGCCGAGGTGGCCGACGAACAGCGGAAAATCGGGATGCAGGTCATCGGTCACGTTCCCGACGGGCGTGTGTCAGGATCGCGGCATGGCGCGTTTTGATCCCCCTACCTCCGTCCATGTCGGCATCCAGATCCAGCCTCAGGGCACCTCCGTCGTGGCGATGCGGGATGCGTGGAGGGCGGCCGACGAGATGGGGGCCGACTCCATCTGGATCTGGGATCACTTCTATCCCCTCTTCGGCGACCCTGATGCCACCCATTTCGAGGCGTGGACCCTTCTGTCGGTGATGGCCGCCGACACCACGAATGCGAAGCTGGGCACGCTCGTCACGGGCAACAGCTACCGCAACCCCGAACTGTTGGCCGACATGGCCCGCACGGTCGACCATGTCGCCGACGGGCGCATGTACCTCGCCGTCGGCTCCGGCTGGTTCGAACGCGACTATGTCGAGTACGGCTACGAGTTCGGCACAGCCCCGAGTCGTCTCCGACAGCTCGGCGACGACCTGCCCCGCATGCGTTCGCGGCTCGACAAACTGCATCCGCAGGCGGTCGGCTCGATGCCGATCATGATCGGCGGTTCCGGTCCGAAGGTCACCCTCAAACTCACGGCCCAGTTTGCCGACTCGTGGAATACCTTCGGCCCGCCCGAGCACTTCGCCGAGAAGAACCAGATTCTCGACGACTGGTGCGAGAGGCTCGGTCGCGACCCGAGGGAAATTGAGCGCACGGTCGCGATCGCCGGCGACGATGTCGACGGGATCGAGCGCTATGTCGAGGCCGGCGCAGAGCACATCATCGTGATGACCGGCGATCCGTTCGATCTCGGTCCGTTGCAGTCCCTCATCGAGCAGCGCGACCTACTCGGCTGAGGTGTCGATGGAGCAGGGCCCGACGACCGGGTCGTGATCAGCGAACGCCGCGGAGCGACTCCAACCAGTCGTCGGCGGCTTGGAGTCGGCGGCGGAGCTGGGTCTCGTCGGCCTCGGCCACCCGTTCGATGCCGGAGCGCTTGTTCAGTTCGGCGTTGACCATCGGGTGTTCCATACCGGTCGCGCGCACGAGTTCGAGTACCCGGTCGGCGTTCCAGTTCCGGAGATCCTTCTTGCGGGCGTGCTTCGCGCGCAGGCCGCCCAACGCAGCCTTGGCATCGACATCGCGCCCCGGCAGTTTGGGCGGTGGAGGCAGGTCGATCGGGAGGCCGGCCAGGTCCTCGGCGGCGATGACGATGTCCTCGTGGGGATCGATGCCGTCATCGGCGGGTGGTGAGGTCTCCTCGCCGTCGATTGCCGTCGACGACAGTGCCTGGAACAGCGACGGCTGCTCCTCGATCTGTACCGCTCGGTTGAGATCGTCGAGCGCGGTCGCTCGCTGAGCTTCTTTTTCGATGCGCTCATCGATCGAGTGTCGTCGCTGGAGGGCGATGTTTTGGGCGTGATGGCGCAAGCGCGGATCGTCGGGCACGTAGAAGTAGGCCTTTTGCGAGGACAGGCCTGGGGTCCAGCGGGCGATGCGACCGACCGCCTGACGAAAGAACAGTGATGTCACGGTGGTCGTGGCGTGCACCGCCACGCGAAGCCGAGGGATGTCGACGCCTTCGGAGATCATCCGCACCGCCACGACCCAGGACTGATTCGATCGGGCGTAGGCCTCGATGACATCGCTCGCGTTCGGATCGTCGGAGAGCGCGATTGCCGGCGCCTCCCCTGTCCAGCGTTCGAGCAGCGCTGCACAGGCCCGAGCGTGCTCCTGGTCGATTGCGATGACGAGGCCACCGGCATCGGTTTGCTGTTTGCGGATCTGACGCAGCTTCTCGTCGGCCTTCACGAGCACGGTCGGCAACCACTGGCCGTCGGCGTCGAGGGCGGTGCGCAGTCGGGCGCCGCGGTCCTCGGCGGCGATGTCGTCGGAGAACGAGGCTTCCTTCATGGATCCGTCGGCGCCGATCCACTCCATGTGGCCATCGAAACGCGGGAAGAAAACCGGCCGCACGACACCACCGTCGACGAGTGCGGCGCCGTAGTCGTACTCGTAGTCGCTGACGGCGTCGCCGTGATCGCCGAGTGTGTAGCGAACGAACGGGATCGGCGCATCGTCGGAACGGAACGGAGTGCCGGACAGCAAGAGCCGCGAGTTGGCCTCGGCGAATGCCTCGGCGACGCCCTCGCCCCAGGTGAGGTCACCGCCGGCGTGGTGGACTTCGTCGAGGATGACGATGCCGCCTCGACTCAGCGTGAACAGTGTGCGAGCCGCCGAGGCGCATTGGGCATAGGTGACGACGATGCCGTGCATGTCGGACGGGATGTCACCGGTCGACGCGTCCCAGTCGGGTTCGAGGTGGAATCCGAACCGTTCGGCGGCCTGTGCCCACTGGGCTTTGAGGTGACGGGTCGGCGCGACGACAACCAACGGCAGACGCTCGCCCTTCAGCCAGTGACGTGCGGCCGTGAGCGCGAACGTCGTCTTTCCTGCGCCGGGGCAGGCGACGGCGAGGAAGTTTGCCTCACGGTGGTGCAGGAACGCCTGGAGTGCTTCGTGCTGCCACTGGCGCAGGGTGATGCTGCGTCGCAGCGGGGCGGCGGGACTCACGACCGGTTCCGGCAACCTCGGAGGACGGGCACGGCGGCGAGGGTAGCGAGTCGGATTGCAGCCGCGACGCACCATGGGAAGTACATTCCGGGCATGGCTGACGAGCGCCCCATCGAGGACCAGATCCGCTTCGAACTGAAGGGTTCGGTGGCATGGATCACGATCGACCGACCCCAAGTCGGCAACGCCCTGAACCCGCCCGGCCGCAACCGCATCCGCGATCTCATCAACGATCTCAACGTTTCGAAGCAGGCCCGGTGCATCGTCATCACGGCCACGGGCGAGAAGCTTTTCTGCCCCGGTGCCGACCTCAGCCATGTCTATGAGAAGAACCGGCCCGAGGGGGTGCCCGATCAGGTCGCCGGCGATCCCCGACGGATGATGCTCGACGGGCAGTACACGCTCTTTCCGGCGATCCTCGACTCCGATATTCCGATCATCGCCGCCGTCAACGGCACCGCCGCTGGCATGGGGGCCCACCTCGCCCTCGCATGCGATCTCGTGATCGCTGCCGACAATGCCAAGTTCGTCGAGGTGTTCGCCCGCCGCGGACTGGTGCCCGATGCGCTCGGTCCGTGGCTGCTGCCCCGCATCATCGGTGTCCGCAAGACGATGGAGCTGATGCTGTTCGCTCGTGACCTTCCGGCCGAGGAGGCCGCCGAGCTCGGACTCGTCAACACGGTCGTGCCGGCTGCCGATCTCGAAGCCACGGCGGCGGAGTGGGCCGACAGGATTGCCGGTGGCCCGACATTCGCGTTCGGACTCACCAAGTGGCTCGTGAATCAGAGCCTCGACGTCGACCGGCAGACCATGATGCACAACGAGGCCGTCGCCGTGGAGCTGAACAACAGCTCCGAGGACTGCCAGGAGGGCATCGCCAGCTTCCGCGAGCGGCGCGATCCCGTCTGGAAGGGCTACTGACCGGTCGACTCAGCGAAAGCGGACCTGAAGCGCATCGACCCCGCGCAGGGTCATGCGGTTGCGCCAGGCCGGCTCTTCGGTGATCTCCCAGTGTTCGTATCGGTCGAGCAGTTTGCCGAGCAGTGCCTCGCCCTCCAGTCGGGCGAGTGCGGCGCCGAGGCAGTAGTGGATGCCGGAGCCGAACGACAGCACCTGGGTGTCGGTTCGGGTCACGTCGAACCGCTCGGGATCCTCGACGAGTGACGGGTCGCGGTTGCACGCTCCAAGCAGTGTCATCGTCGACGAGCCGGCGGGGATGGTGACACCGCCGATCTCGATGTCTTCGAACACGTGACGCCCATCGACCTGGACGGGCGGGTCGTAGCGCAACACCTCTTCGATCGCCTGGGGAATCAGTGACCGGTCGTTGCGAAGCAGTTCGAGCTGGTCGGGGTGGGCGACGAGCTGTCGCACCGCGTTGCCGAGGAGATGGGTGGTGGTCTCGAACCCTGCTGCGTAGATCAACGACGTGTTGACGAGCACCTCGGATTCGGTGAGCTTGTCCTCCCCGTCAGCGGCCTGGATCATGCCGCTGAGAAGATCGTCCTGCGGCTCGGCCCGTCGACGAGCGACGAGGTCCTGGAGGTATTCAGTGAGCTTGGCCCCCGAGACTTCGGCGGCGGCGAGATCCTCGGGGCTGGCGGTCTGTTCGATGCCGACGGTGAGGTCGTAGATGAGTGGGCGGAGGTACTCGCGGTCCTCGGCCGGCACACCGACGAGCGCGCTGATCACGTTGGCGGGCAGCGGGAATGCCACGCTGCCGACGAAGTCGCCCTCCCCGCCGAGATCGTCGAGCAGGTCATCGCACATCTGCTCGACTTCGGGACGCAGCTTCTCGACCCGGCGGGGCGTGAACGAGCGGGCGACGAGGCCGCGCACCCGGGTGTGATCGGGCGGGTTGAGCATCAGCATCGACAGGGTGCCGCTGCGGACCTTGCGCTTGGTGCCGTCGAGGGAGAGGCGCTCGTCCGTCAGGCCGGCACCGCTCCCGCACCGAGGATCGCGAAGAAGCGCCCGGGCGTCGTCGAACCGGGTGAGAACCCACCGACCGACCAGTTCGGTCTTGAAGATCGGGGCGTGCTCCCGCAATTCGGCATAGAGCGGATACGGGTCCGAGATGGTCTCGGGGTCGGTGAAGATCTTGAGCAGTGTGGCGTCGGGATCGAAAGTCACGGTGTCAGGTTGCCGGTTCGATCTCTTGGCGACCAAATGGGGCTCGTCACGTCGTCGGCCGCTCAACCGTCGGCGTCTGGAGTTGCTGCTCGGCATCCCGATGGTGATGCACCATCTCGTGCAGCACGAAACGCGCCATCCCTCGGATGGTGAAACGTTCGCCCGCTCGGCGCTCCGCTGCCGCATCCCATTGCGCCGACGCCAGATCCGAGAGTGACTGACCGAACCGGCGAGCGTTGGCCGCTATCGCCTCGGCGACGAGGACCGGCTCCTGTTCGTTGTACCGGCTGTCGACGACCGCGGCATCGTGATCCCACCAGCCGAGCTGTTGACCGGGGGTCGTTGCCGTTCGGCGGACGCGCTCCTCAAAGACGGAGAGCACATCGCGTGTATGGCAGGCGTACTCGAGCGGACTCCATACGTCGGGTGCAGGCCGACGTCGAAGGTCGGCGACATCGGCGGTGGCGAGAGTCGCGCCCCATCGGGCGGCGACATCGGTAAGGGCGCGGGGAAGGTCGGCGTCGGCGTTGGTCGAGGCGTCGAGTCCGCAGTCCGGGCATGCCTCGAACTGCATCCGAACCCATTCGCGCCCTTCGTTCACGAACGAGTCGCCATCGCAACGGCGATCTCGGCACCGACACGAGCGTTGTTCTCTGCGAGCGCCAGATTTGCCGGA
>Ga0181594_10005996_pt1 | contig 10567 bp, 7 predicted proteins | sample 071ome_18_FD_145603 | JGI IMG/M metagenome (GOLD analysis project Ga0181594, IMG submission 145603) | Coastal salt marsh microbial communities from the Groves Creek Marsh, Skidaway Island, Georgia - 071413BT metaG (spades assembly) | ecosystem: Environmental > Aquatic > Marine > Intertidal zone...
GGCTCCCCGGGACGGATTCGAACCGCCGGCCAAGCGGTTAACAGCCGCTTGCTCTACCGCTGAGCTACCGGGGATCAGGAGCGACATCCATCGCTTCAGCGTGCGCCGTATATAGCAACCGACCTTTGGGGGTGCAAATTCTTTCCTTGCCCCTTGGCAATTGTTTTTCAAACCAGCTGGCGAGGGCTGGAAAAACGGAAATCATTTATGGGAAACGATCGGGAAGTAGCCTTGTACGATCTCAAGATTTTCCAGATTCAGGCTTGCGGGCCGGACAGGGAAACGATAGATAACCCAACCCCTTGGCCCGGTGGCAGAGTGGTTATGCAGAGGACTGCAAATCCTTGTACGTCGGTTCGATTCCGGCCCGGGCCTCCAGAATTCTTCCAGTTCGTAGGCGAATGTCCCTCATGCGACCGCGCGGTCGATCTCCGGAAACCGGCGTGTCTCCCTCTCGAGGTTCCGAGTCGCGGTTCTTGAAGACCATGAGCGCCAGCGGCACGCGCTTGGAACACCGCACGGTATCCGCCAAACCGGCTAGTGACCGTGAATTAGTCCCGCTTTCCATATGATGATTGCGGCTTGGCGTTCCGCCGCATTGAAGTCGCTTGAAGGGCTGAGTATAACCTTTTGTCGGGTATGGTATTGACGATGTCGTCAGCCATTCTTACGGCGACCGGGCGAGCGATCGGGATTGGCGGAAAATGAGTGATTACAAAGCCGCGCGTCACAACATGATCGAAAACCAGATTCGCGCCAACAAGGTGACGGATCCGAGGATCTTGGACGCGTTCGATGTTGTGCCTCGGGAACGTTTCGTGCCGAAGAACCTTGAAGGCATCGCCTATGCCGACGAGGACCTTCATGTAGGCGGCGGTCGTCATCTTATTGAACCGATGATTCTCGCGCGCCTGCTTCAGGACGCGCTGCCGGACGAAAACGACGTCGCGCTCGATATCGGCTGCTGCACCGGCTATTCCACCGCGATCCTTTCCAGGCTTGTTTCCACCGTTGTCGCGGTGGAGGAAGACCCGGCCATGGTCGACGCGGCGAACCAAACATTAGCCGATTTGGAGTTCGACAACGCGGCTGTCGTCCAGGGTTCCTTGGCCGCAGGCTTCGCCAAGCAGCAACCCTTCAGTCTCATCGTGATTGCCGGCGGAGTCGGGACGGTTCCCGATAGCCTGATCGCTCAACTCTCCGAGAACGGACGCCTCGTGACGGTGCTCTATGACGGAGACGGGGCCGTTGGACGCGCGGTAAGCATCGAGAAGACCCGTTCCGGTGTTTCTCGCCGTGTCGTCTTCGACGCCAGCACGCCCTTGTTGCCTGGTATGAGCAAGGAAGTTGGATTTGTGTTTTGAGCCGAGGCTCTTCGACCGTTGCCAAGATCATGGCCCGATGTAAAGCGGGTAGGTCACAATCACGCCGAGATCGGTGTTCGAGGACAGGGTTATCATGAACAAGCCATTTAAAATGACGTTATCCGCGACAATGGCTGCTCGGCCCGGATGGATTATGGCGATCCTGCTCGGGGGCGGCATGTTCCTTACGGGTGTATCGGGCGCGGGCGCGCAGACCCTCGAGGAAGCGCTGGCCGTGGCCTACACCAATAACCCCGATCTACGCGCGGCCCGCGCCAATTTGCGGGTGGTCGACGAGGGCGTTCCGCAAGCCAAGTCCGGTTGGCGACCCACGGTCTCATCGACCCTGTCGCTTGGGGCTACCTATGTGGACAGTCAGAGCGGCGCCTCAAGCTCCGCCCGAGGCTCGATCCCGCGAACCGGCAATATCTCGGTAACCCAGCCGCTGTATCGCGGTGGTAGAACGGAAGCCGCGGTGCGGCGCGCGACCAGTGACGTTCAGGCGGAACGGGCACGCATGTTCACCACGGAGCAAGGTATTCTGCTCAACGCCTCGACCGCTTACGTGGATGCCATTCGAGACGAGTCGGTCCTCAAGCTTCAGCTCAACAATCTGGCGCGACTACAGAAACAACTGGAGGCCACCCGCGACCGATTCGCGGTGGGCGAGGTGACGAGAACCGATGTTGCCCAGGCCGAATCGCGTGTCGCCCGTGCCCAGGCCGATCGCACGCAGGCTGAAGGCAATCTGGTTTCGACCCGCGTGGTTTTCGAACGGATCGTTGGCATTGTTCCGGGAACCTTGACCCAACCGACGCCGCCGACCGGTCTACCGGCGAGCCTGGAGGAAAGCGTCGAGTTCGCTACCGGGAACAATTTCACCCTGGTGACGGCCAAGTTCGAGGAATTGAGCGCGATCGAACGAGTGGCCGAGGTGCAAGGCGAGCTCTTGCCGACGGTGAACCTCGTCGGACAGGCGTCCCATTCGCAGGACACCGGGGGAGCGAGTAACGAGTCCACGAGCCTGTCGCTTGAGGCGCAAGTGACGATCCCGCTGTATCAGGCGGGCGCGGTTTCGGCCCGCGTAAGGGCGGCCAAGGAAGAGGCGAATCGCAGGAGAATCCTCGTTGAATCATCGCGGCGCTCGGTTGTCGATACCTCGGCGCGTGCCTATGAGGCCTGGACCACGGCGGTGGCTCGCGCCACGTCGCTGGCCGCGGAGGTCGAATCGGCCAGGATCGCCCTTGAGGGGGTCGAGCAGGAGGCCACGGTGGGGGCCCGCACAGTGCTAGACGTGCTTGACGCCGAGCAGGAATTGCTGGACGCCCAGGTTGGCTTGGTCCGCGCCGAACGCGATGCCTTCGTGGCTTCCTATCAGCTTCTCGTGGCGCTCGGTCGGCTCACTGCGGCCTCGCTGACACTGCCCGTCGAGGTCTACGACTATGACCGTCATTTCGTGGAGGTTGAGGACCGTTTTCATGGCACCGACGTGTCGGGACAACAGCCGTGAGAATGGCGGAGCAAGGGAGCGCTTATCGGTATTCTGGTGTGGCGCGAACTTGTAAGCTACTCTTAACAAAGATTTCGTAGGCCCGGGGCCAGGTTGATGACCGACACCGCTCAAGAACCGTCAATGGAGGAAATCCTCGCGTCCATCCAACGCATTATTTCCGAGGATGGTGACGAGGCCGAGCCCGAGACGGAAGAAGCGGCGGCGGAACCAGAGCCCGAGCCGGAACCAGAGCCCGAACCGGAACCAGAGCCCGAACCGGAACCAGAGCCCGAGCCCGAGCCGGAACCAGAGCCCGAGCCCGAGCTCGAGGATGAGGACGATGATGTCCTCGATCTGAGCGACATGGAGGCTGATAGCGAGCCTCTGTTTGAACAGCAAAAGTTCGAGGAGGAAGCGCCGCCGCCTCCACCTCTGCCACCTCCACCCCCGCCGCCACCTCCTCCCGCGCCGGCTCCGCCGCCGAGGCTGGACGACGGTTTGGTATCGCCGCCACAGGCGCAAGAGACCGTGGACTCCTTCAGCCGTCTCAACGAAAAGCTGAACGAGGACTATCACGAACTTCCGATCGGCAATGGGGCGATTACGCTGGAGCGCCTAACGCGGGAGTTGATGCGTCCGATGCTGAAGGAGTGGCTGGATCAGCACCTGCCCATGATGGTCGAACGGCTCGTCCGAGAGGAAATCGAGCGTCTGGTGATGCAATCCCAGAGGCGAGACCCCTGGTAACGGTGTAGTTTCACTAGCTAGTCCTAATCTCGTCATCCCGGCGAAAGCTGGGACCGACGCCGTATTCGTATGCCGGCAAAGACCGGCCGATCACTTCCACGTTCCGGCCCTTTGCTTGATCCTTTCGTTACGCGTGTGAGCTTTAGGCTTCGGTCCCAGCTTTCGCTGGGATGACGGGTGGATAGGGAATGCGCATGGGAGTTTGCCTTTGCGGCGAGCGGACATTCCCGGCATCACTCCACGGTAAGGGCTCCAGGCGGCGGTTGTTCGCAAAAGCGCTTTTTCCGCTATGGACTGGCGATAACCGGCGCTTTGCCCTAAAAAGCCGCAACGAGGCCGGTATACGGATCGGCCCGGAGATTCCGCACCGCTGGACCAGGCATCATGCTCGAGAAAACCTATGATCCCGCCTCGTTGGAGGCCAAGTACTATCAGCGCTGGGAGGACGCCGGCGTGTTTCGGGCCAACCCGTCCTCCGGCGACGCTCCCTATACGATCATGATGCCGCCGCCGAACGTCACGGGCAGTCTGCATATCGGTCACGCGCTGACCTTCACGATCCAGGACATTCTGATCCGATATGCCCGAAAGCGCGGTCGTGACGCGCTCTGGCAGCCGGGCATGGATCACGCGGGGATCGCGACGCAGATGGTGGTGGAACGCCAATTGGGTGAGAAGGGCGTCGACCGCCGTGATCTCGGACGCGAAAAATTCGTGGAGACGGTCTGGGACTGGAAGGCCGAGTCCGGCGGCATGATCATGAACCAGCTGCGCTCCCTCGGGGCCACGGCGGATTGGGAGCGCGAGCGCTTCACGATGGACGAGGGGCTCTCGGCGGCGGTGATCAAGGTCTTTGTCGATCTTTATCGCCAAGGATTGATCTACCGCGATAAGCGGCTGGTGAACTGGGACCCCAAGCTGCTTACCGCGATCTCCGATCTCGAGGTGCAGCAGGTCGAGGTCAAGGGCAAGCTCTGGCATTTCAAATACCCGATCGAGGGCGAGGAGGGGCGCTATATCACCGTCGCGACCACCCGTCCCGAGACCATGCTGGGCGATACCGGTGTCGCGGTACATCCCGATGACGACCGATACCGCGATCTCGTGGGTAAATACGCGATTCTGCCGCTTGTCGGACGACGCATTCCGATCGTCGCCGACGAGTACAGCGACATGGAGAAAGGCACCGGCGCGGTGAAGATGACGCCGGCGCATGACTTCAACGACTTCGAGGTCGGTCGCCGGCACGATCTTGAGATGATCAACATCCTGGACCGGCACGCGCATCTCAACGACAACGTGCCCGAGGCCTATCGCGGCCTGGAACGCTACGCCGCGCGCAAGCAAGTGGTGGCGGATATCGAGGCTCTGGGCCTGCTGGACCGGATCGAGGACACGGTCCACATGGTCCCGCACGGCGATCGCTCCAACGCGCCGTTGGAGCCGTGGCTGACCGACCAGTGGTACTGCGACGCCGCGACCTTGGCCAAACCGGCGATCGAGGCGGTCGAGACCGGGCGCACCAAGTTCGTGCCCAAGAACTGGGAGAACACCTATTTCGAATGGATGCGGAACATCCAACCCTGGTGCATTTCTCGGCAACTGTGGTGGGGCCACCAGATTCCCGCCTGGTACGGTCCGGACGGGACGGTCTTCGTCGAGGCCGACGAGAACGCCGCGAAAGCCGCCGCCGCCGCGCACTACGGCGAGGAAACGGCGCTGACCCGCGACCCGGACGTGCTGGATACCTGGTTCTCGTCGGCGCTCTGGCCGTTCTCGACCATCGGCTGGCCGGAGAAGACCCCGGAACTGGCGCGTTATTATCCCGGCGATGTCCTAGTCACCGGTTTTGACATCATCTTTTTCTGGGTCGCCAGAATGATGATGATGGGCATGCATTTCATGGACGACGTGCCGTTTCACACCGTCTATATCCATGCCCTGGTCCGCGACGAGAAGGGCCAGAAGATGTCCAAGTCCAAGGGCAATGTCATGGACCCCTTGGACATCGTGAACCAATACGGCACCGACGCGCTGCGCTTTACCCTGGCGGCGATGGCGGCCCAGGGGCGGGATATCAAACTCGCGGAAAGCCGGATTCAGGGCTATCGCAACTTCGCCACCAAGCTCTGGAACGCCGCGCGCTACGCGGAAATGAACGGCTGCGCCCATGATCCGGCCTTCGATCCATCCAAGGTCGAAGCCACGGTCAACCGCTGGATCGTCGGCGAGGCGACTCGGGCGGCGGCGCAGGTCTCGGGCGCCATTGAGGATTATCGCTTCAACGAGGCGGCGAACGCGATCTATCAGTTCGCCTGGGGTACGTTCTGCGATTGGTATCTCGAGTTCACCAAGCCGATCCTCTCCGGTGACGATGATCGGGCCGCGGCCGAAACCCAGGCGACGACCGCCTGGGTGCTGCGCCAGATCATGAATGTTCTGAACCCCTTGATGCCCTATCTCTCGGAAGAGCTATGGGCGCGTCTGGACGGCGAGGGGAGCTTGATCACCACGCCCTGGCCGGAACTCGACACACTCGCGGTTGATGAGAAGGCGGTCGCCGAAATGAACTGGGTGGTGCGTCTGATCACCGAGATACGTTCCATTCGTTCGGAAATGAACATCGCGCCGAAGGTGGAGATCGACCTGCGGCTCGCGGGTATGTCGGACGAGACGGGCCGGCGACTCGGCGCCCATGGCGATATCATTCGCCATCTCGCGCGCTTGAAATCCGCCGAGCGTTTGGACGGGACGATCCCCTCGGGCGCGGTTCAAAGCGTCATTGACGAGGCCACCATCGTGCTGCCGATCGCCGATGTGGTGGACCTGTCCGGAGAGCGCGCGCGTCTGGAAAAGGACATCGCCAAAATCCAGATCGAAATCGACAAAACCAACAAGAAGCTCTCGAACGAGAAATTCATCGCCAAGGCGCCGGAAGAGGTCGTCGCCGAGAACCGAGAGCGCCTAGCGGAGGAGCAGGGCAAGAAGGAGAAGCTCGAGGCCGCGCTGGAGCGTCTGCGGGCGGTTTAACGGTGAATCGGGCGAAAGAGGGCGGCATGTCCAGGACCCGGCGACCGGCGTCACCACTCGCGACGCCGGTCAGGCTGGAGAACGCCTTTTGTGATCCCGAAGGGCTGTTGGCGTTGATCCGTGGCGGCGCTCCATACAAGACACAGGAAGCCGCCCACAAGCATCCTGGCGTGACACGAACCAGCGGTTGGTTCCGAAATTTTTGGGCGCTGGGTGGCAAGGTCGTGATGGACGGCGCCGAACCCTTCTTTCTCAACCCGACCTTCATTGAAGCGGCGAAAGCCAGTTTCAACGCCGAGATCGTCGAGCCCGTGGCGATGATGACGAATCTGAACTTGCCCATGGCGGGCTTGGACCCACATCTGGATCTGCCTTTTTTCCGAGGCGCGATGAATCGCGAGGTGCCCGCCTGGTTGCTGGTTCCGATGGGGTATTGCGGCCTGTTTCAGGATTGGGCGGTGCCGGTAGCCTCGGCGATCACCTGGTTTTACGACGGCGAGGGTGGCGCGTTCGAATATTGGCCGGATGGGCTCGATCACCCGTCGCGTGTTGAAAAACCACCTTACTTCAACACCGCTGTTCTGGCGGATAACGAATATATGTACCACCGTGTCGGTTCGCTCGGCCTCCAGGAAGAGTGGCTCGCCGATGATGCGATCCCGTTCGACGCGCGCTTGTATCTGGAAGGCGATCGCTGGGTCGTTCGAGACGGTCCGCGCCAGTTGCACGCCCATGCCTTCACGAATGTTCGGGTTTCCGTGCTTTGGAAAGCCCATTGTTTCCGAAATGAAGCGGAAGCCGCCGCGTTTCATGATCATAGTGAAGATCTTACGCCCGAGATCGTGACGCGGATCTTTGTCGCTGATTTAGGGGAGAAGGGGTTCGACACGGCAAAACTTCCCAGTGCCGACATACGTGATGATGCCTGGAAACCTATTCTAGAAGCAGCGTATCCGGCGCCACGTTTGTCCAAAATCACACGATACTCGTGAACGCCGCGCCAACGCCGAGATTTGGGCGCGGATGATCGTCATCCGCGCCCAATCCCTCCATGTTTCCTAGCCCGCGCTGGTGCGTTCCAGGATTAGCTTGGTCGCCAGCTCCGCTGAGGTGACGGAACCCTCCTGCCAACCCGGCCAGTAGCTGAAGAAATCGCCGGCCAGGTAGACCTGTCCGTCCGGTACCGCGTCGACCATCGCCTTGTAGACATCCGGCTGATCCTCCGCCTGATCATCGGCCCAGCCACCGATGAAATGCGGCATGTTCTGCCAGGCCAGCGCCAAGGCCGTGCTGGGCGTGTAATTCTCGCGGTACTCGCCGGGATGCAGCTTCTCGCCTGCCGAAAGCGCCGCCTCGATCCGGGCCTCGATCGGCATGGCGCCGAAACGCGCGGCGGCCGGACCGTTGTTGTAGGCGGCGGTCAGAACACCGTTCTTGGAATGGAAGTCGCTGGATGGATACCAGACCTGGCTGACATCGTCGCGAATCCAGCTGATGCCGCCGTAGATGCGATCCTCGGTCTCCCAGAACCGGTTGCTCATCTGCAGCCCGACCTTGGTCGGGGGTCGATATGCGATCGCCGCGAGCGCGTTGACGAAGCCGGTGGAGAAGTTCTCTCCGGCTTGGACCAGCTGGATCGGCGCCATGGTCGAGATACAGAAATCCGCGATATCGGTTACCGCCTCGCCACCGGGCGCGCCGTGGATAACCTCGACCTTCTTGGCGCCGTTTACCTCCAAGTTACGGACCGAGCGAACCGGACTGTTCAGGGTGACGGTTTCCTTGATGGTGCCGCCCCCCGGTACCGGTTGCCTGAGGAAGGCGTGCCAGATCATGTCCATGCCGCCGGTCGGCTGCATCAGCGAGGCCTGCCAATAGTATTGCAGGCTGCCGAACAGGCCGGTTTTCCAATACTCGGCCTTGAGAATGGTTTCCAGACTCACACGGCCGTTCAACACACCGCCGTTCAAGCCCGCGCCGGGCTCGATCTTGTAGCCGGCGCGCGGCGTGCGCGGGAAATCATAGCTGCCGTCCGGCGCGCGCTTGAGATCCCCGAACCCCGCGAGCATCTCAAGGAAACGCTGCTTATCGACCCCGGTGAGTTCTTGGTCGAGCTTGCCCTGCTGGGTGACCTTGGCCAGAAGCTCCGAGATTTCACCGCGCAGATTGTTGCGTATGCGCCGGAAGGGGACGGGGGCGCCATCGAAGACGTCGTCATTCTGCAGCCGGTTGGACTCGCAAATGAAGATATACGGCTCCAGTTCGACCTTGAGTTTGCGGCAATAGTCCATCACCGCGTAGTGATGCTGTGGCAGGCGTCCCGGTCCGGCGTTCAGGTAAAGGTTCTTATCGGTGAAGGTGCAGACCTGCTCCGGCCCGCCGACCTCGGCGAATTTGTCGCCTTGACGTACCGTGAAACTACGTCCGCCATAGCGGTCATTGGCCTCGATCACCTTGACCGAATAGCCGTGTCGCGTGAGGCAATAGGCCGCCGTCAAGCCCGCGACACCGGCGCCGATGACCAGCACCGACTTGCCCTTGCCGATAACCGGCGCGAAGCCGGTAATCTCCGCGCGCGCCTCCGGCACCTTGAGCAAACCGAGCGTCGTCAACCCGTGATAGACCGCCGCCGCGCCGCCAATCGCTCCCAGGCGTTCCAAGAATTTGCGTCACGTAAGACCTGACTTCGCATAAAAAATTTCAATCCTCCCAAATTTCTCATGGCGCTTATTGATGCATAGATTGTGTGCTATAAATGTGAAAAGGGAAATTGATATGCGAATAATTATAATTATCTGATAAGTTTAAATTCCGGCAAAAAAGACGGGCGTTGACTGGAAAGCCAACGCCCATCGATTGAATAGGGTATGATCCCGGATTAGTCGAGTTCCAACCCGTCCATGCCGGAGTTCTTGCGCACGCGGCTGATCATGTCGCGCAGGCTGGCGCCCAATGCCTCGATGTCCTTGGTCTGCTTGATCTCGGCGCCGCGCCGCCATCCCTCGCATACCGCGACCTGGCCATTGCCGGCCTGGATCACCCGCCCGGTAATGTCACCGGCTTCCAGACTGGACAGATAGACGATGGTCGGCGACACCCAGGCGGGATCGCGCTTTTCAATGTCCTCGGGCGTGTACTCGCGCAGATCCTCGGTCATCCGGGTATAGGCGGTGGGCGAGATCGCGTTCACGGTTACGCCGATGCGGCCCAACTCGCGCGCGGCGATGATCGTGAAGGCCGCGATCCCGGCCTTGGCGGCGCCATAGTTGGTCTGGCCAACATTGCCGTAAATGCCGGAAGTGGAGCTGGTGTTGATGATCCGCCCCTGGACTTTCTCGCCGGTCTCCTTGGAGACCTGGCGCCAATGGGCGGCGGCGTGGCGGGACGGGGCGAAGGTACCCTTCAAGTGCACCTGGATTACCGAGTCCCACTCTTCCTCGGTCATGTTGACCAGCATCCGGTCGCGCAGAATGCCGGCGTTGTTGACCACGATATCGAGCTTGCCGAAGGTGCTGATCGCCTGATCGATCATGTTCTTGGCGCCGTCCCACGAGCTGACGTCGTCGCCGTTTACCTCGGCCTCGCCGCCCATGGCCTTGATTTCATCGACGACCTGCTGCGCCGGCGTGGTGTCGGCGCCGGTGCCGTCGACCGCGCCGCCGAGATCGTTGACGATGACCTTGGCGCCGTTATTCGCCAGCGCCAGGGCATGCTCGCGCCCGACGCCGCGCGCCGCGCCGGTGACGATGGCGACCCGTCCCTCACATAACCGAGCCATGGATGTTCTCCCTCATAGGTTAGATTTTAGTTGCCGTGATCATGCACGGATCGCGGCGATTTCAAACCTTCGATTGCTGGATTACCCTGTTGATGATGAGGAACCGTCGGAAAAGAGGAGCGCGGGATGGTTGACGAGGACAAAATCTCCGTCGAG
>Ga0181594_10005999_pt1 | contig 10564 bp, 10 predicted proteins | sample 071ome_18_FD_145603 | JGI IMG/M metagenome (GOLD analysis project Ga0181594, IMG submission 145603) | Coastal salt marsh microbial communities from the Groves Creek Marsh, Skidaway Island, Georgia - 071413BT metaG (spades assembly) | ecosystem: Environmental > Aquatic > Marine > Intertidal zone...
GCGCCCGAACCACGCGCGCGCCGGCGCCGGTATTGGCGCTAATCTCAGCAAAAAGCATGTCCGCACCGGCCATCTGGCACGACAGGCTCTCGCAAACGCGAATAGTAAGAGGTGGCGGGGCCTCTTCGTCCTCGCGGTGGACATCCAGGTGGGCGTAAAAGCTCGCGACTTCGTAAATTTCGGCCATCGACAGCCGCATGTGATGCGCGAGGGCGGCGATGTGTTGCGCCGATATGCAGGCGAAGCGATCTTGGATGCGGTGCAGGTATTCCAGGAGAAGCGTTCGTTCCGGGCGCGCAGTGCCTAGAACGTCGCCGATCTCGCGCAATGCGACAGCTGTCGGTTGCCGACCGCGCTCGGTCCGGCGCCCTTTGCGCCGGCCCTTTCCCGGGTGGCGCGCCTTGTCCGCGTTGTCCGTCATGTCGGGTCGTCGTCCAGGATCACCAATGCGATCACAGCGGTGTTGATCAACTGTTTGCCTGCGTTCTCGAAATTCACCGTCACTCGATTCCGAACTACCGTTTGAACTTGCCCGATCCCCCAGTCCGGGCGATCGGGGTGCCGCACATAGGCGCCCGGCTCCAGCACAAAAGTCACGAGTGATGCGCCCCTACTTCATTCATAGGCTATCCTAACAGACAGAGGATTGAATGAAGTCAATCGAGGAGCCCGAATGGACGAGATCGATTTTAGCGCTTTGCTTTGCGCGCGCCTGTGTCATGACGTGATCAGTCCAGTCAGTGCTGCCCGGAACGGCATTGCCATGGCCCAAGACGAGAACGATCCTGAAATGCGGGCCGAGGCCATCGCCTTAACCGCAGATGGCCTTTCCGACGCCGTCAACAAACTGAAAGTCTATCGAATCGCCTACGGCAAGGCGGGCCCCGGCACCACTCTGAGCGACGCCCGTGCCGCTGCGCAGGGCCTATTCGCCTCGGGCCGAGTGGGGATCGATTGGTCGGAAGGTGGGGCCGATCCGGGGCCCGAAGGGGTGCGCCTTTTGGTCAATCTCGTCTTACTTGGCGCCGATGCGGTCGCGCGGGGAGGGACGGTGCGGATTTTTTCGGAAGGGGAGAGCCTCGGGGTCGAGGCGACAGGCGGTCGCGCCCGGATTCCAGACGACATCCAGCCGGTTCTCGACGGCGCGGTTGATTCCGAAACACTCACCCCGCGGCAGATTCAAGCGGCGCTGACGCTCAAGCTGGCACGCCGACAGGGACATACGATCGTTCATGCGGTCGAGGAGGGCGCGGTCACTCTGAAGGCCGTCCCCACCTAAGAAAAAGGCCGCCCTCGGGGCGGCCTTTCAAGGTAGGGAGGACGTTCTAAAGCTTAAGCGGCGGAAACCTCGGCGACCTTTTCGCTTTCCTGGTCGCGCAGCACATAACCGCGGCCCCAGACGGTTTCGATGAAGTTGTTGCCGCCCGATGCGGTCGCAAGCTTCTTACGCAATTTGCAGACAAACACATCGATGATCTTGAGTTCGGGTTCGTCCATGCCGCCGTAAAGGTGGTTCAAGAACATTTCCTTGGTCAAGGTCGTGCCCTTGCGCAACGCGAGCAATTCGAGGATGCCGTATTCCTTGCCGGTCAGGTGAACGGACTGACCGGCCACCGAAACGGATTTGCCGTCGAGATCGATCTCCAAATCGCCGACCGTGATCGAAGACTGCGCATGACCGCGGGCGCGCCGCACCACCGCGTGGATGCGCGCAACCAATTCGCTCTTGTCGAACGGCTTGGTGAGGTAGTCGTCCGCACCGAAGACCAAGCCTTTTACCTTGTCGTCGGATTCGGACATCCCCGAAAGAATGAGAATGGGTGTTTCGATTTTCGCGCTACGTAACTTTTTCAGCACATCGTAGCCGTGCATGTCCGGCAAATTGAGGTCCAGGACAATAATGTCGTAGTCGTAGATCTTGCCGAGATCGAGGCCCTCTTCGCCCATATCGGTGGCGTAAACGTTAAAGCCCTCGCCGTTCAGCATCATTTCGATGCTGCGCGCCATCGCCAGATCGTCTTCTACCAGGAGTACCCGCATCGCTTTGCCCTCGTGTGGTAACTAGTTAACTCACACTGAATGAATATGGTTAACAGGACGTTAAAATAGTTAACAAATGGACTCCGTGGCCAGTGATGCCCATCACACCTGGCGGATTTGGCTGTTTTCCTGGGCATTAACCACCCTTTAAGGCGCCGCAGCCGAAGATAGGGGGTGGTCAGAATGACCCTATTTGGCACAGGTGCGGCAAGACTGTGAAAAGCGTTATTGAGGATATCGATCGTATTCCGGTCGTCACCCGCTACGGCCGGGTCAGCTCGGTTCAGGGCCTGCTGGTCGAAGTGGCGGGGATCCAGAGCGAGGTTTCGATCGGGTCGCGGTGCGTGATCGAGACCCGGCGTAGCGTTGATGTTACCGCAGAAGTCGTGGGTTTCCGGGACGATCATGCCTTGCTTATGCCGTTCCGCGAGCTTGAGGGCGTCGGCCTCGGTTGTCGTGTCATCATTGGCGATGCCGAACCGGTGGTCTATCCCACCCGTGCGTGGCTCGGTCGGGTGGTCAACGCGTTCGGCGAGCCGATTGACGGTAAGGGGCCGATCCCTCGTGGGGTCGATTCGTACGCCCTGAAAGCGTCGCCGCCGCCCGCGCATAATCGCCACCGGGTCGGAGAGAAAATCGATCTCGGCGTTCGCGCCATCAATACCTTCATGACGTGCTGCCGCGGCCAGCGGATGGGTATCTTTTCCGGATCGGGCATCGGCAAATCTGTGCTGCTCTCGATGCTGTCGCGCTACACCCAGTCCGATGTCAACGTGATCGGCCTAGTCGGCGAACGCGGCCGCGAGGTCACCGAGTTCATTCAAGACAACCTCGGCGAAGAGGGGCTCAAGAAAAGTGTCGTCGTGGTTGCCACGTCCGACGAGTCCGCGCTTGCCCGCCGCCAGGCCGCGTATCTCACCCTTACTCTGTCAGAGTATTTCCGGGATCTCGACAACGACGTCTTGTGCTTGATGGACAGCGTCACGCGTTTTGCCATGGCGCAGCGGGAAATCGGCTTATCCGGCGGCGAACCTCCGGCAAGTCGCGGCTACACACCGACGGTTTTTGCCGAGCTGCCCAAACTGCTTGAGCGCGCCGGCCCGGGCGAAGGGCAGGGAACCATTACCGGTCTGTTCACTGTGCTTGTCGAAGGGGACGATCACAACGAACCGATCTCCGATGCCGTGCGCGCCATTCTCGATGGTCACATCATCATGGATCGCTCGATTGCCGAACGCGGTCGTTTCCCGCCAATCAATATCCTCCGTAGCGTGTCGCGCACGATGCCCAAGTGCAATGCGCCTGACGAGGCTGCGCAGATTGCCGAGGCCCGCACCTTGATCGCAACCTATGAAGGAATGGCCGAGATGATCCGGCTTGGTGCCTACCGGACCGGATCGGACCCGGCGGTGGATCGTGCCATCCAACTCTATCCATTGCTCGAAGGGTACCTCGCGCAAGATATCGAAGAGCCGGCGAATTTCGCGACCGCTTTTGCACAACTGACTGACATCCTGGGACAGGCCGGCGCTGAAGAGGTCGCCGCATGAGCGCGCTCCCCACTCTGATCCGGGTCGCCAAGTGGACCATGGAGGAAAAACGACGCACGTTGGCCGGTCTCGAGACCCTGATGGCCAACCTGCGGGCCAATCGGCACCAACTCGAAACGGATCTAGAACGCGAACAACGATCCGCGCGCCATGACGACGAAGCGCTGGTTTTCTACGGCAACTACGCACGTGCCGTGATCGATCGGCGCGAAACGCTTGAGCGCTCCATGGCCGAGCTACAGGAAAAGATCGACGTCGCCCACCAAGAGGTGTCGGCAGCCTTTCAGGAAGTTCGTCGATACGAAATTGTCTGGGAGCGTCAACAAGAACGCGAAGCCGCGGAACAGCAGCGCAAGGATCAGCATACGATTGACGAAATGGCGGCCGACATGGTGCGGCGTCGCCGGACGGGTCAGCTACGCGACAATCGTGCCCGGCGTATGGCGGCCGCCCAATAAGTCATTAAACGGCGACACCGGAAACTCCTTCACCGTCTGAAAGCCGATCTGCCCACGGTAACCGATGGCGTCCAATCCACGATTGAAAATGCGTGTGATGTCCTCGCGTTGGGGCTCGCCGAGTTCGGTATGACTCCGCACCATCAGATCGAAGGTTTTCTGATGAAGCAGTCCATCGAACTGTAGGGCGCCGAGTGCGCTCATCTTCAGGTCGACGACAAAGCGAATGTCCTGATCGCCATCGGATTGATCGCGTCTTTGGCCCCGCACGAACATATGAATAGGCTCGATCTTGTCGCCTGACGCAAACGGAAACATGAGCAAGCGCCAGTCGTTTGTGCTGGTTTGATCGCCGAGGCGCCGGAGCTGACGAAAATCGTCGCCCAACCGTTCGACCAAACCGCGCTGGCCGGCGCGCTCCAGGCTCCGCATCATGTCACCGCCCAACCAACCGGCGACATCCCCGCTGCGCAGGACCGATAGAAAGAACATGATCTGCGCTGCCGCGCGTGCATTGGCTGCCGGGATCTTCCCCTCGACGAAACTTTGTGCGGTTGGCGGCGCGGCCGTGGCTGTATGTGCCGCAAGATCGCGCAACGCGGGCCAATCTTCTCCCAGCGTCATGAGGACCTGGTCCAACGGTCGAGTGGCGGTGGCGGTCGCAGCGGCAGGCGCTGCGGCGGCCGCTGCCAGTGCCGTGGCAGGCGTGTCGACCCGGGTGTCGATTGCCTCCAAGACCACTGTCGTCCCTTCCGGCCAATGTGTCGGTGCGGGTTGCGCCAGTACGATCGTTCCACGGGATGTCGTCACGAAGGTTTGGTCGGGGCGGGGGGAGGCGGCGATCGTGCCGACCACTTGTGTCGGAGTCGGTGTGCTAGAGGGGCTCGTCACGGTTGGGGGCGTGGGGCCGCGCAGCGCGGCTCCGGTGCTTTGCGGCGGAGAAACGCCCTGCGATGGTGTCGGCGTGCGAGCCGAGGGCGAAGCTGCTGGGGCGCCCGTGTTCGACGGCCTTGCACCGGTTGTCACAGGTGCAGTGGGCCCTGACGATGTCACCGGTTTGGTCGTTGCCGCCGGCGTCGCTGCGTTGGCTGATTCTGTGCGACTTGCCGGATGGGCTGACGTTGGCGGCGTAGCAGCGATGACACGAAAGAAGGTCGCGGTGCTCGGTGGGAGTGTTGCACGTCCTCCGGGCGCGCTTGGTCCGCCGGATGCCGCTGCCGTGACCGTCGCAATCGGTGTCGGCGGTGCCGCCTGTGTCGCCACGACCGTGCCCACTTGCAGGGCCGGAGGTTGGGGCGAGGGTGGCGCATTCGGGATCGTCGTATCGGGCGTGTCCGCCGGGCTATTTGGAAAGGAAACCTGCACTACCCGTAGCCGGATCGCGTGCGGCGTTGGCGTGGGCTCGCCGTCGACGGCGGTGAGCTGCGCGCGCAAGTGATCGTGCGCAAGCCCGGTCACTCGAATGGTCGCGGTGGCAAGCGCCGGTAAGGGTTCGGGGTCTAGGGTGACGAGGACGCTTTGCGGCGCTTGGACGATTTGACGTCCGTCGGCGTCATGGCTCAAGACCGTGACGTTTACGGTTTCACCCTCGCTCAACCCGGCAAGCGATGGCGCCAGCGTAACGGCGGTATCCGGTGGCGCCTGTTGAGGTGTGGTCTGGGTTTGCGGCTCGCCTTGCGTCGGGGTCTTGTGTTGGTCGGTTTGGCCCGGCGTCACCGGCGCAGGCGAAACGCGGGGGGTCCCGCTAGGTGGTGGCGGCGCGGAGGATGAACCGGAGACGTCGCTCATGGGCCCTACTCGCGAAGGCGACGGCAGAGGTTCTCGACCGACACGCTCGCGGGTGTCGTCGGATGACGGGTCAAGATCGGAACCTGATGCACAATCGCCTCTCGGACATGCCGATCATTCAAAACGATGCCCGCCAAGGGCAAATCAATTTTCAGGAAGCTCCGACAGGCGCTGGCTAGCGTCGCATAGGTCCGTTTTCCGTCTTGCACCGTCGTTGCATTGTTGACCACCAGCCGAACATCGGCATTCGGGTATTTCATCCGCGCCACCTTGATAAAGGCATAGGCATCGGTCAGTGCCGTAGGTTCACCGTTCGTGACGGCTAGGATGGTGCCGTTGCCGCCTATCAACAAACGAACGGTTGCATCGATTCCGGCGCCGAGGTCGATAAGAACGCGGTCGTAGCGTCCCGCGATCTTTTGTATCGCTTGGCGTAGTCCAAGTAGTTTCTCGCGACTTGCCGTCGACAGCACGCCCGACCCCGAACGACCGGCCAAGATGTCGAAGCCACCGGCGTCATAGGGGAGAATGGCCTGGCTCAACCGCACACGCCCACTCAACACGGCGCTCAGGTCCCATTGCGGGGTCAGCCCTAGCTGCACATCGATATTCGCTAGTCCCAAGTCCCCGTCGACCAGCAATACGCGCTCTCCCTGCCGCGCGAATGCATGTGCGAGGGTTGTCGCAAACCAAGTCTTGCCGACCCCGCCCTTGCCGGACGCGATGGTGACAATGTTCTGGCCCCTCGCAGAGGGAAACTGGACTATTTTCCGTGCAGCATTGGCGTTCATGATGCCGCTCTTTCGATCGGTCGTTCCGCCAGCTTGAAGGCGGTCTCGTTCATCAGGCGCGCTAACGAGACGGGGTTCAGCGACGATAAGCCGTTGGCAATAAACGGCGTCGCGCTGGCTTCGGCGATCGGAAGATTGCCTGAAACCGCGGCTGAGACTATGCCGCCGTAGCGTCGCGCGCAGTCCAACCGGGTTACATGAAGCGCCATCGCGCCGGCGGCCGCAAATATCCTGGCGGCATCGGCAAAATCAGCGGCATCGACTCCGGCGCTCAGGACCAAAACCTGGCGCGCCGCAACAGCTGACGCGAAAGCTCGTAGATCGGCGACCTCGGCTGGTGCAAACGGATTGCAACCCGGCGTGTCGATCAACACCAAGTCGGCATCGTCGACCTCGGCCAAGGCCGTTGCGAGTTCTTCGGGCGTTTCGGCACTGCGAAGCGGCACATTCATCATGGCCGTCATTGCAGCGAGTTGCTCGAACGCGCCGGACCGTACGGTATCTGTGGTCAACACGTGAACCCGGCGACCCTCAAGTACTGCTCGTGCGGCGATCTTCGTTACGGTCACGGTCTTACCGACCCCGGGAGGGCCAACCAACATAACGGGCGCCGTCCCATCGCTCGGGAGCGTCACAAAAGAAACGTGCGTGTCGAGTGCGCCGGCCAGGGCGAGGACCGTGTCGTCGCGCCCCAAGGATCGAGCCTCTGCCGCGATGCGGTGGGAGAGCGCATCGTCCAGCCGGTGAAACCGCAAGATTTGAGCAAACTCGTCGTCGGGCTCAGTGTGGTTTTCTTCGGTCGCAAGTTTTTGGGCGAGCGTGCCGTCGTCCTCTGATTCGTCCAAGGCAGCGGTGACTTGGGCGCCGCGCCCGCGACGCGACTGGTAGGTCGAGACGATGACGGCTTCCTCTCCGAGCTCCTCGCGGACTAGGGCGATCGCATCGTCTAGCGTCGGCGCTGTGAAGGTTCTCAGCCGCATGGTCACTCCCTAGATTTGCGCCAGTGTTTTGATTTTGGCTTTTGGGTGAATCTCGTTTTGCGACAAGACCACCGTTTGCGGCCGGAAGCGTTCCACGATCGACCGGACGTAGGGGCGAATGCCCGGGCTGGTCAGCAGAATCGGGGCCTCGCCCTCCTGTGCGAACCGCTCGTAGCTCTGGCGCAACGCCTGAATGAATTCTTGCAGGCGTGTCGGAGCCATCGAGAGCTGACGTTCGTCGCCCTGGCCGATGATCGATTCTGCGAAACTCTGTTCCCATTCCGGCGACAACGTCACCATGGGGACGTAACCGGAATCCGAGGTGTTGGCCGAGCTAATTTGTCGTGCCAACCGGGCCCGGACGTGCTCGGTGATAAGCGTGATGTTGTTGGTGTAACCGCTGGCCTCGGCGATACCTTCGAGAATTGTCGGCAGGTCGCGAATCGAAATACGTTCGGCGAGCAGGTTCTGCAACACGCGTTGCGTACCAGACATGCTGATCTGCGAAGGAATAAGATCGGTGACGAGCTTTTGCTGCTCTTTCGGTAGATCGTCCAACAGCTTCTGCGTCTCGGCATAGGACAGCAGGTCGGCCATGTTGTCTTTAATGACTTCGGTCAAATGCGTCGTGATCACGGTGGCCGGATCGACGACGGTATAGCCGCGGAACGAAGCTTCCTCGCGCAGCGACTCCTCGACCCACATCGCCGGCAACCCGAAGGTCGGCTCTGTCGTGTCTTCGCCGCTGAGGGTGATGGGTTCGCCGCGCGGATCCATAATCAGCAGGTGGTTGGGTCGAAGGTCCCCATACCCGGCTTCGGCTTCTTTGACGCGAACGACATACGTGTTGGCGGCCAACTGCATATTGTCGAGAATTCGAACCGAGGGCATGACGAAGCCCACTTCGCTTGCAAGCTGTCGCCGCAGGGCCTTGATCTGGTCGGTCAGACGGTAGCCGCGGGTATCGTTGATCAGCGGCAATAGGCCATAGCCCAGTTCGAGGCGTAGCTCGTCGAGTGCGAGGGCCGTTGCAATCGGCTCTTCCTCGGGTGCGGCTTCGACGGCGGTGCGTTCGCGTTCTTCCGTTTCCGCAGCGCGACGATCTGCGCCACGACGGGCGTAAAAGGCGAGGGCACCCGTGCCGGCCGCTAACATGAAGAACGGCAACATCGGCACGCCAGGCAGCAACGCGAGGGCAGCCATCAGGAACGACGCCATGCCTAGGGCTTTCGGGTAGCCACTGAGCTGGCCGAAAAAAGCCTTGTCGGTCGAGCCGGTTACGCCCGACTTGGAAACCAGCAAACCTGCGGCCGTCGAGACGATGAGCGCGGGGATTTGGCTTACCAGACCGTCGCCGATCGTCAGGGCGGTAAACGTCGCCGTGGCTTCGGCGAAAGACATATCCCGTTGACCGACGCCGATGATGATGCCGGCGATCAGGTTGATGAAGACGATCAATAGGCCGGCGATCGCATCGCCACGGACGAACTTCGACGCACCATCCATCGCACCGAAGAAGCTACTTTCGTCCTCGAGTTGTTTGCGTCGGGTCCGCGCTTCGCCCTCATCGATTAGTCCGCTCGAGAGGTCGGCATCGATTGCCATCTGCTTGCCAGGCATAGCGTCCAAGCTGAAGCGTGCGGCAACCTCGGCGATACGGCCTGAGCCGCGGGTGATCACGACGAAATTCACGATGACCAGGATCGCGAACACGATCAGGCCAATGATGAAGTTGTTGCCCATGATGAAGCCGCCGAAGGCTTCGATCACCCCGCCGGCCGCATCGGTACCCTCATGGCCATTCGTCAGGATAAGACGCGTCGATGCTAAGTTGAGCGCCAGCCGCAACATTGTCGCGACCAGCAAAATCGTTGGAAAGGAACTGAATTCAAGTGCGCGGCCGATGAACAACACATTCATCAAGACCAGCACGGAAAAAGTGATCGACAAGGCAAGCGAAACGTCGAGGAGCCATCGCGGCATCGGCAAGATCAGCGTCACCAGGATCAGCATGATCCCGAAGGCGAAGATCAGGTCGCCACGCATCAACCGCGTGGATAGGCCGCCGAAAAGGTCGCCTAAACCCGGGCCTGCGGTCGGAGCCTCGCCCGCATCGCCGGCCGTAGGGTCGAACGATTCGGTAACGGGCTCCCCACCGGTCGCGACCAGTGCGTCCTGCGTTTCGTCGGTCATCTAGGTTTGCCGCTTAGGCAGTCGCCGGCGCGCGGCCATGATCGCTGCCAGCGGATGGCGGCACCACGTCTAGTCCGTCCTCGTTGTACTGCTTCAGCTTATTGCGCAGAGTCCGAATCGATATCCCGAGGATCTTCGCCGCATGGGTGCGGTTGCCTAGGCAGTGATCCAGCGTATCGATGATGAGGTCGCGTTCGACCTCGGCCACCGTTTTGCCGACCATGGGGACACCCGCGGCGCTTGCTGCGGCTGCAACCGCACCTGTTCCAACCTCGCCTTGGCCGTTCGATAGCGAGTCGCCGTTTTGCAGCATGATGGCGTCGGTATCGATTTCATCGCCCGTGGCCAGAACGACTGCACGGTGGATGGTGTTCTCAAGTTCACGCACATTGCCGGGCCACGGGTGGCTCATCAAAGCTTGCATAGCCTGTTCTGAGATCGGGCGCGTTTCGACGCCATTGGCCTCGGAATAGCGATCGACGAAATGGTGACAGAGCGCCTCGAGGTCCGAGCGACGCTCGCGAAGCGGCGGGACGCGAATGTTCAAGACGTTCAGCCGGAACAACAAGTCTTCGCGGAAGTCGCCCTTTTTGACCGCTTCGTTAAGGTTGCGGTTGCTGGTGGCAAGCAGGCGAATATCCACTTTGATGGGGCGCGTCCCGCCCACGCGATCGATTTCGCGCTCCTGAATTGCGCGCAGCAACTTGGCTTGGAGGCGGGGGTGGAGTTCGCTAATTTCGTCGAGCAGTAATGTGCCGCCGTTG
>Ga0181594_10006005_pt1 | contig 10558 bp, 9 predicted proteins | sample 071ome_18_FD_145603 | JGI IMG/M metagenome (GOLD analysis project Ga0181594, IMG submission 145603) | Coastal salt marsh microbial communities from the Groves Creek Marsh, Skidaway Island, Georgia - 071413BT metaG (spades assembly) | ecosystem: Environmental > Aquatic > Marine > Intertidal zone...
CGCGGATCACCTCGATGTCCGTGCCGCGCTTCTCGGCTTCGGCTGCAGCCAATTGCTCCCAACGCTCCGTTGCGACCGGGCCCGGAGCCACTACGTGAAGACGCCAATTGGTTGCAGACGACTGCAGTTGTCGCACGGCGTTCGCTTGCGCTGCATTGGCGATTCCGCTGGTGGCCGCGTGGGGAATGGGGTCGTAGGCGAGATTGCCACCAACGACGACAGCCACGGCGCGATCGGGCGTTGCGGTATCGGGCGTCAGTGATCGGATCAGCCGAAGAAGGCCGCCGACCTTGACGTCTACGGCAGCCAAGATCGCCTCGACCGGCGCTTGATCGATCCCTCCGGCGGTCGGCGCAGCCGGGAGGTAGACGAGCATGCGCACCGGTCCCACCTCGGCGGCGAGAGCGGCGACGCTGTCATCGCTGGTGACATCGCACGCGATCGCACGTGCGCCGGGCACCTCGGCGGCAAGGTCCTCGAGTGCGGCGAGTGAGCGGCCGACGAGAACCAACTCATGACCGCTACGGGCGAGCTGCTGAACGGCCGCGCGCCCCAACGCCCCGGCGGCACCCACCACCACGGTGGCGCTCACGCAGACACCTCGGCCAATGTCGAGGCTCGCAGCATTGACCCGATATCGCGCGGGTTGGTGGCGCCGGTTGCCAGATCGGTGATTGCGTTGTGCAGCATCGCCGCCCGCGTTGCGTCCATGACTTCCGAGGCGTTGAGGGTGAACTTCGTGCCGAGTTCGTCTTCGCTCAGCGGGTTGCCGGGGCCACCTCGGTTCACGAGAACTTTTTCGGTGATCTGCGTGCCGTCGTCCAACGTTGCGGTGAGAACAGCGGGGAATTGGTACGGGAAGATCTCGTCGCACTCGGCGTTCGGTTCGCAGGTGACCTTCGCGGCTAGCGCGAGGGTGCGTTCATCGGTTGCGGCGTCGTCGGTGAAGTCTTCGTGGAACAAGCCGAGTCCGTGCTCAAAATAGAAGGCACGAGCCACCGTGAAGGGTCCGCTGAAGGCTGCGTGGTAGCCCGATTGGGGTCGCGCCTTGTCCGCGGCTGGTTCGGCAATAGTGCGCAAGACCGGAGTGGGTGCTCCGAGGGTGAGTGCGGTGATGCGATCGGGATCCACGCCGGCGGCTTTCATCGCACGGGCAGCATCGATACCCGCGTGGGTGAAGTGATTGCATGGGTAGGGCTTGAAGAACAGCGTCGGGATAACCCACTCGGTGCCGAGGTTCTCGGTGACGGCTTGGAGATCCGCCCTATCGGCAAGGAACGCCTGCAAGAAACCGAATCGTCCTTCAAGAACGGTCGGCGGACCGGTCACCCCGGCGGCCGCGGCCTGCGCCGCAGTGACACCACCGTGTGCCGCCCACCCGCAGTGAATGCGCTTGACCGTGCCACCTGTTCGGTTCGCTTCGAGAAGGCCCGCGCCCATACTCGAGGCGATTCCGATAGCGCTCGCGATGACGTCGGCCTCGGGGCGAAGAAGCATCGCCGCGGCCACTGCCGAACCGATGGTTCCGGTGATCGACGTGGCGTGCAGACCGTGCTCGAAGAAAACCGAGTTGCCGAGTTCGGTGTCGTACCCGGCCATCCCGAGGCGGCACGTCACCTCGACGCCCATCGTGATGGCATCGAGCAGTTCCGGGCCACTGGAGTTGGCAAGCTCTGCTGCGGCAAGCGCCGCGGGCACCACGGACGCGCTGGGATGCAGGACGCTCGGCAGGTGCGTGTCGTCGAAGTCCAGGGCGTGCGCCATCGTGCCGTTGAGGAGAGCGGCGTTGGGTGCGCTTGTGGGCTCGCCGGCAACCACGGAGGATTGCGGATGACCACCCCAGCCGGCGACGACGCTGCGCATTTGTTCCACGACCGGAAGGTGCGCGGCACCGAGCGCGTTACCGAGTGCGTCCGTGACCCGTTGCGCGGTGGCCGCTCGGAGCTCGGCACTGAGTCCCGTTGCGGCGATGCCCGCAGCAGTCACCGCGAGTTGTTGCGCGAGGGTGGCGTCGTTTTTTTCGGGCATTGGCGTTGTCACGGTGTTTGCTACTCGCTTCCCACAACGGCGATCGGGCGAGTCGGTGATCCCGTTCCACCGAGGATGTTCAACGGAGCAAGGACGAACATGAACTCCGTGAGCCCCTCGTCTCGCGCCTTCTCCAGACCCATGTGCTCGATGATGTTGATGCCGTGTTCCACCAGCAGAACGTTGTGCGCGGGAAGGACGCTGTGCCCCTTGCCGGCTGAGATGTGCTCGTAGGCGGTGGAATCGGCGCCCGTTACGGCTATGCCGCGTTCGGCGAGCCAGCGCGCGGCATCCGCGGTGGGTCCGGGGACTCCGTGGGTCTGGCCGAGGTAGGCCTCGTGATCGTCGTGGAAATGCCTACCCCATCCCGTGCGGATGATGACGGCGTCGCGCTCGTGCGGCTCGGTTCCGATAGCGGCGCAGGCCTTTTCAAGATCGGCAACCTCGATGGGGTAGCCGGCCGGGAGGATCTCCAGGCCCTGAGTGGCCGGAATATCGAGGAACAGTCCGCGCGTGACCAGGGGGGCGAATTGATCGATGCCGTGCGAGACGAATCGACCGTTCTGGAAGGCCTCCTCCACCGGAACGTCTCCATGCAGCATGCCGTTGTAGGACACGTGGGCCAGCGCATCGGTGTGGGTTCCGACGTGACCGCCGGTGACGATGAGTTCATTCGCAGCGGACGCTCCATCGGGTCGAACCATGTCGCCGTGACGGCGTAGGTAGGACAACCGAAAGCCCGGGTGGTTCGGAGACGTCGGCATCTGAGCGTGCATGGGCTGGGCAAGATCGATCACTCGAGCGCCGCCGGTGACGGCATCGATCAGAGCGCGGGTAGTGGTCACGAGACGCCTTTCAGTGGAGCATCAGAGGTTCCGTAGGAATCGGCGAGATGCAGAACTTCCCGCGCTGATCGCGCGACGGCGGGATCAACGAATCGGCCATCGGGAAGAACGAGCGCGGCCTGGTCATCGTTCGCATCGAGCGCCTCGACGAGGGCCCGGGCCTGGTCGACCTCTGCGTTCGTGGGCAGGAAGACCGAGTTGACGATCTCGACCTGGCTCGGGTGGATCACCGTCCGGCCGAAGAACCCGGCCGCCTTCGCCTGCAGGGAGGTGATCCGCAGGCCGTCGAGATCGTCGATGTTCGTGAACACGCTCTGCGGTGGAGCGGTGAGTTCTGCCGCTGCCGCGGCTGCCACGAGGCGACCGCGCGCGTAGCCCAAGTGCGCGTCATCGCTGATGCGCATGTCTGCTCGAAGATCGGCTTCGCCCAGTGCAATGGTCGCCACCTGCGGGTGGGCGGCTGCGAGTTCGTCGACTCGTTGCAAACCCTTCGCCGACTCTATGAGCAGGTGGAGTGCCACTCCTGGAAGTTGTTGGGCAATGGCGGTGACGTCGTCGACCGACTCGCACGTGGGCACTCGAACGCCGTCGGGCCTGCTCGATGCGCGCAGCGCGGAAAGGTCGAGTTCCTGATTCGGCGAATCGGCCGCATTGATGCGCACCAGGATGGGTACTGGACGTTCACGGCCGAGGGCCTCGAGGACGGCGTCACGTGCCGCGTCCTTGTTCGGTTGCGCGACGGCATCCTCGAGATCGAGGATCACGCAGTCCGCACCGCTCGCTAATGCTTTGCCGATCCGGTCGGGGCGATCACCGGGCACGTACAACCAACTGCGCCACGGACGGGTGGAGGTCATACGACACCCGCTTCGCGCAGACGCTGGATCTCCTCGTCGCTCTTACCCAGTGAGTGCAGCACGGCGTCGGTGTCGTGGCCCTGCGGATAGCCCGCATGCCGGATCTCGCCGGGGGTCTCCGACAACCGAAACAGCACGTTTTGCATCTTGATCGGCCCGAGCTCTTCGTCCTCAACGGTCTTGATTGTGCCGAGGGCGTTGAACTGCGGATCGTCGATGATGTCCTTGGCGTTGTAGATCGGAGCAACGGCGGCGTCGGCCTCTTCGAAGGCACGCATGACCTCATCACGGTCACGTTCGGCGATCCAAGTCCCCACCGCCTCGTCGAGCTCATCGGAATGCTTGGCTCGCTCCGCGCCGCTTGCGAACCACGGCTCGTCGATGAATTCAGGACGACCCACCAAGCGCATGACCCGTTCGGCGATGCTGTGCGCGCTCGTCGAAATCGCCACCCACGAACCGTCTTTCGTCTTGTAAGTGTTGCGCGGTGCGTTGTTGCTCGAGCGGTTACCCAAGCGAGGTTGCAGGGTTCCGAGTTGGTCGTAGGTGATCACTTGCGGGCCGACCACGGTGAGGATCGGCTCGATGATGGCCATATCGACAACCTGACCGCGGCCGGTGGTGTCTCGTGCCTTGAGCGCCACCATGATCGCGTAGGCGGTCGCCAGCGCGGCGATACCGTCGGCGAGCCCGAACGGCGGGAGGGTCGGAGGCCCGTCGGGCTCGCCGGTGACTGCAGCGAAACCGCTCATCGCCTCGGCGAGTGTTCCGAACCCAGCGCGAGAAGAGTACGGACCGAATTGGCCGAACCCGGTGACGCGCGCGATGACCAAACCGGGGTTGATTTCATGGAGTGTCTCGGGCGAAAGACCCCAACGCTCCAAAGTTCCAGGACGGAAATTCTCGATGAGTACGTCCGCGTCGGCGATCAGTTCCTTCAATATCTCCTGACCCTCGGGAGAACCGAGGTACAAGGTCATCGCGCGCTTGTTGCGGCCGATCATCTTCCACCACAATCCGACGCCGTCCTTGCTTGCGCCGTGCCAGCGCACGGGATCGGCCTTGGTCGGGTGTTCGACTTTCAGCACGTCCGCGCCGAAGTCGGCCAGCATGGTGCCGGCCATCGGACCCGCGAAGATCGTGGCCGCATCAATGACCTTGAGTCCAGACAACGGACCACTGCGCGCGCCGTCGTCGGAATCGCCGAATGCGGAGTGGTCAGTGTTGCGGGCGGCGGTCATCGGGCCTCCGCGACGGTCGCGTGATCACCGAGGTAACCCAGTCCCGCCGAGATGTCCGCGGCAGCATCGATGACCTGTGGAATGAGGCGCTCCACGGTCCCTTCGTCGAAGCGTTGTGCTGGCCCGCACACCGAAATCGCTCCGACAACGCCGCCGGTGAAATCGAACAGCGGAGCCGCGACGGCTCCGGCGCCGGGTTGCCGCTCACCGCGTGAGATCGAGTAACCCTGCTTCCGGACTTGCTCGAGCTCTCGGCGCAAGTTGGCCGGATCGATCTGCGTGCTCGGGGTGACCTGCTCGAGCACGCCGTCGACGATCTCGCGCTGACGGTCGGTGTCGAGATTGCACAAGATGACCTTGCTGGAGGAGCCTGCGTGGAGCGGGAAGAGCCGGCCGAGCTCGACGAGCATCTTGATCTCCTGCGGGCTGGGGAACTGGGAGATGTAGACCCGGTCGGCTCCTTGGAGTTGGGACAACGTGGTCGTCTCGTTCGTCGCGTCGCGAAGTTCGCGGAGAATTGGTTCCGCTGCCGAGCGAAGGTCGCTGTCGCGTAGCGCCCGCGCACCGATCGCCCTGGCGGCCGGCCCGAGACGGTAGAGCCGCGACTGCGGATCCTGGGTGAGGAGATCTCGAGCCACCATGCTTTGCAGGACCCGGTGGACAACCGCCTTGGATAGATCCAACGAGCGCGCCACTTGGGAGACACCGAGACTGTCGTCGGCGCGCAGGAACAGCAAAAGGACGTCGGCAACCCGCATGGCTCCCTCGGTGCCGATCGAGGGGGTGGGCGTTGTCGAACGTGAAGCCGGACTCATCGCTACCCCCTCCTCGTTACCGGGTGATTGGGCGCAGGGCCCAGGGATTTCCGACCCGCGCGAGCACCCTGCGAACCTCTGTTCAACACAAGCGTTTCGCTCAGCGGAATAGCGTTATCCTCCCAGAGGTACGCAACCTTGGCAATTCCAAGCGCAAAACCCGTTGATAACAATCGTGTTTAAGGCACCAGTTTCAAATTGACAGGGTGCGGCGGCGGTGCAAGGCTTCCCAGCACTGATTGTTGTATCGGTCACCGAAACACTCGGGTCGCTCCCATGGGAGGCCCGTCGGGGCCATCGATGACCAGCGCGATGCGGCACACGGCTGCACGACGAAAGGGGTAAGTAGATGAGGGCTTCCAAGCTCGCAGCGGGACTCGCCGGTCTCGCCCTCGTCCTTGCCGCGTGCTCCTCCGGGAGTGACGCGGACAGCGACGCAGCACAGGAGACCGCCGAGGCAACGGCGGAGGAGACCGTCGAAGAAGAGGCGGCCGAAGAGACCACCGAGGAGACCGCTGAAGAAGCAGTCGCCGTCGAGTCCGTCAAGATCGGCTCGATCCACCCGCTCACCGGTGGCCTTGCCGCCGATGGTCTGCAGATGGATGCGGGCGCAGTTCTCGCCGCCGATGACATCAACGCCGCCGGTGGCATTCAATGCCTTAACGGCGCGACGATCGAGATCATGAGCGCGGACAGCACCGGCACCCCGGAGGTCGGACAGTCTGAAGCCGAGCGTCTGGTTCAAGAGGGCGCCATCGCTCTCGTCGGTGCCTACCAGTCGGCCGTGGCTTCGAACGTTGCGACCGTTGCCGAGCGCAATGGCGTTCCCTTCGTGATCGACGTTGCGGTCTCCGACGAGATCCTCGATCAGGGCTACAAGAACACCTTCCGCATCCAGCCGAACGCAACGGCCATGGGTGTCCAGGGTGCCAAGTTCTTGAAGGAGCTCACCGACGCGGAGGGCATCGACGTTTCCAAGATCGCCCATCTGCACGAGCAGTCGGCTTTCGGCACCAGCGTCAACGCGGCGTTCGCCGAGGCGGCCGCTGAGTACGGCTGGACCGTCGAGCCGGTCATCTCCTACGACGCCTTCGGCGTGACGGACCTGACCACCGAGATGACCGAAGTCAAGGCAGCTGCTCCCGACGTGATCGTCGTGACCGGCTACTACGGTGACGGCGTGCTCGCGACCGAGGCGATCAGCGCTGTTGATCCCGGCGCCAAGCTCATTTACGGAATCGCTCAGGGTGCGTTCGACAACCCGTCCTACCCGGCGGACGTCGCCGGTGCGGGTGAGGGTTTCTTCAACGTCAACTACCACCTCGACGTGACGAACCCGTCCACGCAAGACATCGCGACTCGCTTCGCCAATTCCTACGGCGAGGAGATGAAGACCTCTGCGGTTCACTCCTACGAGGCAGTTCGGGTTATCGCCAACGCACTCGAGCAGTCCTGCTCGGATGATCCCGCGGCCCTGCGCGACGCCATTGCGTCGACCAACCTCGACTCGCTGCTCGCGACCGTCGGCCCCATCCAGTTCGATGAGACCGGTGAGAACGTCAACGGCAGCCCGATCGTGATGCAGGTCCAAGACGACGCGATCGTCCAGGTCTACCCGGAGAACGTCGCGGAGTCCGGTCCGCGCTTCGAGTAAGACCCTGCTGAAGTACTCGGTGGGTCCGGCGGGATTGTCCGTCGGACCCACCGGGGGCAGGATTCGTAGTCTCTTCCCCTCGACATAGATCGACGAAAGGGTTGGCATGGCCGTCACCGATGCACCTGCAGAAGCTGCACCGGCTCGAGGGCTCCCACCGGCCCTGAAACCCATCCTCATCTCGATCGCGATCGCCGCGGTCGTGTTCTTTTTGGCCTATCTGCGCACCGGCGGTAGTGGGCTGATCCTCACCCAGGCACTCGTCACCGGTCTCCTTGCTGGCGGTGTCTACAGCCTCGTGGCCCTGGGCTTGACACTCATCTTCGGCGTACTTCACATCATCAACTTCGCCACTGGCGCATTCGTAACGCTCGGGATGTACGTCACCTATGTGCTGTCGTCCAACCTCGGTTGGAATCCCTACCTGACGATCGTCGTAAGCGTCCCGCTCCTACTCCTCCTCGGTGCGGTGATCCAGAAATTCATCATCAACCGAGCAATGGGTGAAAGCCACGCCAACACCCTGCTTCTGACGCTGGGCATCGGCCTACTCATCGAAAACTCACTGCTGCTGTTCTTTAGCGGTAATCCACAGTCCGTTCGCACCGAGCAAGATCGCGTGTTCAACGTCTTCGGTGCAGTGGCCACGCAGTCTCGGGTCATCGCATTTTTCGGAGCGATGGTGCTCGCTGTAGCGCTGTTCATCATGTTGCAGCGCACACCGATCGGCACCGCCATCCGGGCCGTGGCCGCCAATCCGACGGGTGCCCGACTGGTGGGAATCAACACCAAGCGCATTTACGTCATCACCTTCGCGTTGGGCATCGCGTGCGCCGGCGCCGCGGGAACCTTGGTGTCCCCGATTGTGTCGATCACCCCGGTAGCCGGTGAGGTCTTCAACATCACGGCCTTCGTCATCGTCGTGCTCGGCGGCCTCGGCAAAGTTCTCGGTGCCCTCTTCGGCGGTTTGATCGTCGGCCTCGCAGAACAATTCGGTGGGATCCTTTTCCCCGATCAGAGCAACCTGTTGGGCGTGTTCATCGTGTTCGTCCTGATCTTGTTCTTGCGCCCGCAGGGCCTGTTCTCGAGTGGGTCCTGACATGAGTGAGACCTTGGTTCAGACCGTGCCGTCGCCCATGAGAAAGCGACGCTTCTTCGACGGAAACATGATCGCCGTCGTCGTCCTTGTTGTTCTTGCGTTCCCACTGCCGCTCCTGCTGGAGCAGGGCCAAGAGGCGATCGCGATCCGCGTGCTCATTTTCGCGATGCTCGGAATGTCGTGGAACATCATGAGCGGCTTTGGCGGCATGTTTTCCTTCGGCCACGCCGCCTACTTCGGCATCGGGGGTTACACCTCATCGATCCTGCTCGTGAACCTCGGCATCAGCCCGTGGATCGGCATGGTGGCCGGCATGGGGTTGGCGGCCGGGTACGGCGTCATCGTGGGCTGGCTGTGTTTCCGCTACAAGCTGCGCGGTACATACTTCGCGCTCGCGACCTTCGCCTTCGCCGAGATGCTGCGCATCATCGTGCAAAGCGCCGAGGTGTTGAACGCTTCCGTCGGCTGGAACGTCCCCTTGATCCAGGGATCGAGTTGGTGGCTCATGCAGTTCCCGGCCGGTAGCCCGAATTACTTCTGGCTGGGACTGGGTCTGATGGCGGCGTGCCTGGTCGTCACGATCGTTTTCATGCGATCCAAGGCGGGACGTTTCACCATCGCGATCCGCGAAGACGAGACGGCAGCATCGTCCCTCGGTGTCCCTGTGCTGCGGTACAAACTGACCGCGATCGCCCTCAGTGGTGCGATCGGTGCAGTGGCCGGTGTGTTCTACACGCAGTACTACCTATTCATCGATCCCGAGCTCGGATTCGGCGCCTACCGATCCATCGAAGCGATCTTGATTCCGGTGGTGGGCGGCATCGGCACCATCTGGGGTCCCATCGTCGGCTCGGTACTGCTGGCTCCGTTGAACGACATCACCGCCGCGATCTTGCGCAACCCGCCGCCCTTCCTGGAATTCCTGCAAGGACGCACAGGGCTTGACGTCATGCTGTACGCCGTCCTGATCATCCTGGTGATTTTGTTCCTGCCCAAGGGTGTCTTCGGCACCATCAAGGAGAAGGTGACCAAGCGATGAGCCCGATCGTCACCGTCGAGCACATCGGCAAGTCCTTCAAGGGATTGCGTGCATTGCACGATGTCTCTTTCACCGTCGACGCCGGTGAGGTTCTCGGCATCATCGGTCCTAACGGCGCGGGCAAGACGACCCTGTTCAACTGCATGGCGGGCCTTTTCCCGCCCTCTACGGGAACCGTCCATTACGAGGGCCAGGACGTCACCGGGTGGTCCGATGCTCGACTCGCGAGAGCCGGAATGGTTCGCACCTTCCAACTGATGCGGCCCTTCGGATCCATGACGGTCGTCGAGAACGTCGCCGTAGCCGCGGCAGCCCGCGGCGAAAGCGAAAAGGAAGCAGAAGCAGAGGCCTGGGACATCGTCCAGCGGATTGGGCTTGGGCAATACGCAACGCGAACATCCAAGGACCTTCCAACAGCGGGGTTGAAGCGACTGGAACTTGCCCGTGCTCTCGCGCTGCACCCCCGCGTGCTGCTGCTCGACGAAGTTCTGGCCGGACTCGTACCCACCGAGCGTCAGCCGGTCATCGACCTGCTGCTATCCATCCGAGACGAGGGCACCACCTTGCTGTTCGTGGAGCACGTGATGCAAGCGGTCATGGCGCTGTCTGATCGCGTGATCGTGCTCAATCAAGGTGAGATGCTCGCGTCCGGTACACCCGAGGAAGTAACCAAGAATCCGGAAGTGATCGAGGCCTACCTCGGAGATGAGGTGACCGATGCTGACTCTCACTGACGTCACCGCCGGGTACGGCGCACTGCAAATTCTTCAGGGCGTCACGATGAACGTCGAGCGCGGTGAAATCGTCGCGCTCCTCGGGGCCAACGGAGCTGGAAAAACCACCACCCTTCGTGTCATCTCCGGTCTCGTGAACGCGCGCAGTGGGTCCGTCACCTTCGATGACAACGACGTCACATCGATGCGCAGTGACAAGCGAGTTGCTCGCGGACTGGTTCAGGTTGCTGAGGGACGAGAGCTGTT
>Ga0181594_10006008_pt1 | contig 10558 bp, 9 predicted proteins | sample 071ome_18_FD_145603 | JGI IMG/M metagenome (GOLD analysis project Ga0181594, IMG submission 145603) | Coastal salt marsh microbial communities from the Groves Creek Marsh, Skidaway Island, Georgia - 071413BT metaG (spades assembly) | ecosystem: Environmental > Aquatic > Marine > Intertidal zone...
TCCGTGCGCCATAGATCAAACGTGACAGGATATCGCGCCCAATTTGATCCGTTCCGAAAATGTGGGTTGCGTCCCATGGGGCAAAGGGCACCGGGAATACTTCGGCCTCGCCATAAGGCGCAATGATTGGCGCGAACAGGCCAACGATCATATAGGCAAGAATGACAACCATTCCGAAACGTGCAGACCATGGCGATTTACGCAGCACAATCTTGGCCTTGTCCCAACGTGTCCGTTCGGCAGCAAATGCCGTTTTTTCATTGGCGGCAGAATATGTATCAGGTGTCTGGGTCATTTTGGATGCAACAATTTTGGATTGGTGACAATGCCAACGATGTCAGCAACAAGATTAAGAACGATATAGGTGGCGGCGAAAATCAACGCACATCCTTGCACCACGGGGATATCGCGGCTTGAAACGGCATCAACCATCAACTGCCCCACACCCGGATAGACAAAGACAACCTCGACAACCACAACCCCGACAACCAGATAGGCAAGGTTAAAGGCAATCACAGTTGCAATCGGCGCCCACGCATTTGGCAAGGCATGTTTCAAAATGACTTCGCGTTGCGATGCCCCCGTCAAACGCGCCATCTGGATATAGGGGCTTGCCAACAGGTTAATAATCGCCGCTCGCGTCATGCGCATCATGTGCGCGACAATCACCAAGGTCAGGGTCAGCGCAGGCATCGCACTGCGATACACGCGCTCGGCGAATTCGGTGTCCGCGCTGATGTTTGAAAGCGATGGGAAAATGGGCCAAAGCGAGGTCAAGCACAAGATCAGCACATAGGCCACAAAGAATTCTGGGAATGAAATCGTGGTCAAGGTCAGTGCGTTCACCGTACGGTCATAAATCGAATTGCGATAGAGTGCTGCAGAAATGCCCAAAAACAACGCCAAAGGCACCGCCACAACAGCCGTCAATCCCGCCAAGAACAGTGTATTTTCCAACCGCGGTGCGATCAAATCAATGACAGGTCGTGATCTATCAACGCCAGAGGACGCACGTCCCGAAAATGACGTTCCCAAATCACCCTGTGCGACGCCGGCGATCCAATCGACATATCGCCAAACGGCGGGTTGATCTAACCCCAATTCACGACGAAACGCTGCAACGGTTTCTTCGGTCGCGGCCTGCCCAAGCACAGCTTGGCCGAAATCACCGGGCAAAAGTTCAATAGCTGCAAAAATGATGAGCGAGACGATAAAAAGCGTAACGACACCAAGTCCAAGCCGTTGAAAAACGGTTTTTACAATTGGATGCAAAGCCTTACCTTTTGTTTTTGATGTACTGAATGAAGAGGCACCCAGAAACGGGTGCCTCTACGACGATCGGGGACTTACGCCATCCACCAACGTTCGTTACATTTGTTACCATCCAATTCCCAGTTGCCTGCAATCTCACCATGGGCCACGTTTTTGGATACGGCCATGATATGGTTTGCAAACATTGGGCAAATGGTACCACCGTCATCATGGATCAATTGCTGGCATTCTGCATACATTGTCGCGCGTTTGTCGTTATCCAACTCTGCACGTGCTGCTTTTACCAAGCCATTGAATTTATTGGCGGCGTCTGTGCCTTTCCATGCGGTATCGTTCCATTCGGTATCGTCTGTATACGCAGATGAGAACATCCAATCTTCGGTCGGACGACCACCCCAATAACAGGCGCTCCAGCCTTTTTTGTTCCACACGTTGGACCAATATCCATCGCTTGGTTCGCGGACGACTTCGATTTGGATGCCGGCTTCTGCAGCGGATGCAGCGATCAACTGTGCCGCATCTACAGCGCCTGAGAAGGCCGCGTCTGATGCTGACAATTGGATTGCGCCTGAATGGCCCGATTTCTTGTAATGATAGGCCGCTTTTTCCGCGTCGAATTCCCGCTGTGCCAGACCGCCTGCGTGGAACTGGTTCGATGTAGAAATTGGGTGGTCATTGCCCAAGGCACCGTGACCCAACAGGATTTTGTCAACCAATTCCTGACGTTTGATCGAATATTTCAACGCCATGCGCAGATCATAATTGTCAAACGGCGCAACATCCAAACGCATTGGGAACGTATAGTGCAGCGTGCCCGCAGCTTCTAGAATGTCCAAAGTTGGTACGCGACCCAACAAAGCCACAGTTTTAGGATCAACACCGTCAATCGCGTGAACATCGCCGTTCATGATGGCGTTTTGACGCGCGGTTACATCCAGCAATGACAGCTTTTCGATTTCATCAAAGAATGCTGCGTTTTCTTTCCAGTAATTTGGGTTGCGCTTTAACAACGTGCGCACGCCCGCTTCGTGATTTTCGATGATATAGCCACCCGTACCGATACCGGCGGTTGGGTCAATTTGACCACCAGAGGCGGGCAAAATCACCAGATGGTAATCAGAGACGATGAATGGAAAGTCGGCGTTTGGTGCATTTAGTTCAAATACCACACGGTTTGCGCCATCCGCTTTGATTGACGTCACCGCAGACAGCAACCCCTTGGCGGCAGATTTCGAATCTTCGCCCATGTGATGATTGAACGTAGCGATCACATCATCGGCGTCTAATGTTTTGCCATTATGGAATTCAACCCCCTGACGCAGGTTGAACACCCACGTTTGCGCGTCAGAGCTTTCATAGGTTTCGGCCAACTCGCCACGCAACTTGCCGTCTGCGCCCACTTCGGTCAGGTGGTTGCCATAGCTATAGCAAAGGTTTTGCATATAACCATTTTCATATGTCGCGGGATCAAGGCTGTCGGTGGTGGACCCATGACGACGGCCGATCTTAAAAAAACCACCGCGTGTTGGTGTAGCCGCTTCTACCGAAGACGCCAATCCAAGAGCCGCTGGAACAGCCAGTCCTGCAGCAATCGCCGAGGTGATGAATTGCCGACGATCAATTTGACCGCGACGATATTTGGCCTGTTGGCCTAACAGGTATTGTTCTTTCTTCATTGTTTTCTCCCAGTTTTTTATGATTCTTTCCCCGAGCATAACATGTTCGACACATTTGCCAAATTTTGATTGCGGGTCGTCATGCCCTTATCGTGACAAGGCAAACCGCCTGACGTCAAGCCTTTTGATCAAATTATTCACTTGACCTGTGGGTAATCAAATCGAAAGATACAGAAAAACGCAGGATCTCGCATGACAAACGCCCTCAAGACCATTGTGGAAACCCCCGACATGGGGATCGTTTTATCCGACGGAACACGGTTGTCCGCACGGGTTTGGATGCCCGAAGACGCGCATGACACCCCTGTTCCCGTCATCTTGGAATACCTGCCCTATCGCAAACGCGACGGAACCTGCGCGCGCGATGCACTGACCCATCCGTATTTCGCAAAACGTGGGTATGCCTGTGTGCGTGTGGATATGCGCGGCAATGGTGACAGCCAAGGCGTGATGGAGGACGAATACACCGAAACCGAATTATCCGACGGGGTTGAGGTGATCAATTGGCTTGCCGCGCAGCCTTGGTCGACGGGGGCAGTTGGCATCATGGGAATCAGCTGGGGCGGCTTTAACGGGCTTCAATTGGCCGAACGTGCACCCAATGCGTTGAAGGCCGTGATCACCTTGTGTTCAACGGTTGATCGTTATGCCGATGATATTCACTACAAGGGCGGATCGCTGTTGAATGAAAACTTTGGCTGGGGCGCTACCATGTGGTCCTATTCATCGCGTCCGCCTGATCCCGCGCTCGTGGGGGACGCATGGCGCGAGATGTGGTTAGACCGATTGAAAAATGAATCGTTCTTGCCGATCACATGGCTCAACCATCAAACGCGCGACGCCTATTGGAAACATGGATCGGTCTGTGAAAACTTTTCCGCAATCAAGGCCGCGGTGTTGGCAGTGGGCGGATGGGGCGACGCCTATAAAAATGCTGTCGCCCATTTGGTTGAAAATCTTGATGCCCCCGTCAAAGGGATCGTTGGGCCATGGGTTCATAAATATCCCCATTTTGCGGTCCCAGAACCGCGCATCGGTTTCTTGCAAGAAGCGCTGCGATGGTGGGATCGATGGCTCAAGTCGTTGGATACTGGCGTTGAAAATGATCCGGATTACACGGCATACCTTATGGACGGCGTGCGCCCGAAGGCATGGTACGACGAACGCCCCGGTCGTTGGGTCGGTATCGACAATTGGCCAGAGGGGCGCGAAACGCAACAGCTCTTTTTAGGCCAAAACGGCCGCTTGCAAGACAGCGCAGACACAGTATCCGACGTGCTTGCATCACCGCAAGACTGCGGGTTAGAGGGCGGCGAATATTGCGCAATTTGGCTGGGCCCAGAAATGCCCGATGACCAACGGCGCGATGATGCGATGTCCGTGTGTTATGATGGCCCCCCGCTTGCCAAGGATCTGGATATCCTTGGCGCGCCACGGGTCACATTGCGCATGACACATTCACAGGCGATGGGACAAATTATCGTACGTCTCAATCATGTGCACAAGGATGGGGCATCGACGCGCATCACCTATGGCGTTTTGAACCTGACCCATCGTACGGGGCATGATTGCGTTGTCCCAATTGACCCGAATACACCGTTTGAAGTGACGCTAGATCTTGATCAAATTGCCTATCGCGTTCCTGCGGGGGACCGCATTCGCATCGCCATTTCAAATGCCTATTGGCCCTTGGTTTGGCCAAGCCCGATGGCGGGGATCACAACGATTTTGTCGGGGGACTGTGTTCTGCCAATTCTGAGCGATTGGCGCAATCACGCCTTTCCCCCACCTGACGCGGACACACCGTGGCAGGTCGAAACACTGCGCCCTGCAACAAATTCAAGATCTGTGAAACGCGATTTAAAGACGGGCTATGTGACAACGGAAATCATAGATGACTTTGGTCAAGTGCGTGATGCAGATCACGGACTGATCACAGGATCAATCGCCCGAGAATGGTACAGCATTCACCCCGATGAACCGCTCTCTGCCCGTGCCAAAGCGCATTGGACACAAACCTTGGATCGTGACGGGTGGTCGGTACGCACGGAAACCTATTGCGAAATGTGGTCAGATGCGGACACCTTCTACATCACCGCCACATTGGATGCCTATGACGAAAACGAATTGTGTTTTTCAAAAGAATTCAACGAAACAGTGCGCAGAAACGGGGTTTAGGGCAACCGCGCCCGCCCCGTTTGGGCCATTGAGATTGACAATTCTTGGGTCAAAACATCCCAAAGCTGATGCAAGCCCTCTTCGCCCTTGGCGGCAATCGCGAACAAAAGGATGCGGCCCAAAAAGGTGAAATTTGCCCCTTGGGACAAGGTCTTGAGAACATCTTCACCCGACCGCAGCCCGCTGTCGTAAAACAGCGGCACAGCAGGGCCAAGCGCCGCGCGGATATCGCGCAATCGCTCAAAGGGCGCAGGCGCGCTTTGCAATTGGCGTGCGCCGTGGCTTGACACTTGGATCGCGTCGATACCGAGTGAGGCAAGCTGCTGTGCATCCCCAACGTTCATGACCCCCTTAACCACCAAACGTCCCCGCCAAAGATCACGCAGTTTCGCCAAATGATCCCATGTCGCAGCGGCGCGGCTTTCGGAGCGATCAAATTGAAACCCATCTTTGTCAAAATTGGCAAAGCGGGGTTTGCCCCGCAAAAGTGTGGCGACCGACCACCGCGGATGACAGGCGAAATCGATAAATTGCCGCGGACCAATCCGAAATGGCATGGTAAAACCATGCGCCAATTCACGGGGGCGACGACCAACTTCGGGAACATCGGCCGTTAGGATCAAGGTCCCAAACCCCGCATCCTGCGCGCGCTGGGCCAATTTGAACGACCCTGCGCCGTCACCGCTAAAGTATAATTGAAACCACGCGTTGCCTTGGGCGGCAGACAACAACGTTTCCATGGGCGTCGTGCTCATTGTTGAAATGCACAACGGAACGCTGTCACGCGCCGCCAAACGCGCCAACATCATATCAGCATCGGGCGCGGCCAGATTGCACATCCCCATTGGCGCGATACCAAAGGGCCGCTTGGCTGTGGTGCCAAACAGATCAACCGACATAGTGCGGCGGCTGACGTCCCGCAAAATGCGCGGCTCAAGCACAGCGGCGTCGAGTGCCGCACGATTGCGTTGCATCCCTGCCCCATCACCCGCAGTGCCATCTATGTAGTCAAAGATCATCCACGGCAAACGACGACGCGCCAAGCGGCGCGCGTCATCTGCACTATGGATGGTCCCAGAAGGGATCACGCAGACACAGCTTTCATAAAGCGATCACGAATAACAACGGGGTCCATCGTGATCACGGGCATCTTTGCGTTGCCGCTTTTGCATTTGGACACAATGATTGTCATTTGCTTGGCATCTAGCGCCTCTTGCAAGACGCGTCCCGTATCAGCGGCCGCGCATTCGATCACACGATCACATCCAGCCGCTTGCGCCATTTTAGTGAGCGATGTTTTACGCCCCGCATAGGTCGGTTGATCCCCTGTGGACCCATAAGATCCGTTGTCGATGATCAACAAGATGTAATTGTCCGCCACGTTGTTCGCGATTGTGGGCAACGTGCCCAAATTGGTCAGAATAGAACCATCGCCATCAATCACGATCACCGGCTTTGGTTGCGCAAGCGCAAGGCCTAATCCGATCGAGGATGCCAAACCCATGGTGCCCAACATATAAAAGTTGGTCGGTTGGTCATCTATCGCATGCAATTCCTGACTGGGGATCCCGATGTTACACACAACCAGTTGGTCACGCAAAATTGGGGCGATTTCTTTTAAAATTTCGGAACGGATCATTGGTCTCCATAGCCTCCCCAGAAATTGGCATCGGTTAGAATGGCAACAGGTTTGTTGCACATAAAGGTGTATTTCAGAATATTGTCGAATTCTTCGACATCTGCTCGTTTGTGGAAATGATAGGTTGGAATGTTCATCTGTGCCAAGATCGCCTTGGTATGAACCGCCATTTCCACCTGACAGGCCACCGGTTCGCGCAATTCACCGCGGTAGCTGATCAACATCGGCAACGGCATGCGGTAATATTGGATCAAGGTCGCAAGGGTGTTCACCGTCACGCCAATCGCTGTGTTTTGCATGATGATCGCAGGGCGTTTTCCGCCCATCCATGCGCCTGCACACAGCCCCATGCCTTCGTCTTCTTTGTTCGCGGGGATATGAAAAATATCATCGCGTTGGTCGATTTCGGCAATGACGCCCGCCAATTGTTTGCACGGCACTGTGGTCACGAATGAAACATCATTCGCCACCAAATCATCCGCAATCTTTTTATCTATGTTCATACGATGTTTCCTGTGGTTGCATATTACGTTGCGCTTGTGTCCGGATGTGGACACAAGACAATCTTGGGTTCGGCCACGCGATGTCGGCGCAGGTCAGAAAACGCCTGCGCCCCCTCACTCAGTGGCCGTATGTGGATCCAGTTGATGCGCCCAAGCCGTCCTTCGAACAAGGCGTTGGCGCAATCGCGGAAATCTTGGAGCGTGCGCAAGGCCTCAGCCCGACGTGCCACCCCAACAACACGCGCACCCGCATGTACCAAGGCAATCGCCGACCTGCGGCCAAGCCCCGAACTTGCGCCCGTCACACAGGCCACGCGCCCCGTCAGATCAAAGGATACAAGCGTCTTAGCCATTTGCAGTCAGATCAAAGGTTTCGTCGGGGAAATATTTTGCCAAACGCACATCTGCTGCACGGGCGTGCCCTTCCATGCCTTCCAGACGGGAAATGCGCGCGGTTGCTTCGGCGATCCGCTTGGCCCCTTCGCGGGTTGACCGCTGCCACGTCACGATTTTCATGTACTTGTGAACACTTAACCCGCCTGTATAGCTTGCCGCGCGTGACGTGGGCAAAACGTGGTTTGTCCCGGATGCTTTATCACCATAGGATACAGTCGTTTCTTCACCTAAAAAGAGCGATCCGTAACACGACAAACGCCCCAGCCACCAATCCAAATCATCGGCTTGGACTGTTAAATGTTCGGGCGCGTATTCATCGGAACAGGCCGCCATTTCTTCGCGGTCATCGCACAAAATCACTTCGGCGTAATCCCGCCACGCGGCGGCCGCGTTGTCACTATTTGTTTCTGGCAAATCTGCGATCAAATCCGGAACCAACTCCATAACCTTTTCAGCCAAAGATCGATCATTCGTGATCAACCAAACGGGCGAATTATACCCATGTTCCGCCTGTGACACCAAATCGGTGGCCACAATAAACGGATCGGCGGTTTTATCGGCCAAAATCAAACTGTCGGTGGGCCCCGCAATCATATCGATCCCGACACGGCCAAACAAAATGCGTTTGGCCTCGGCGACGAATTGGTTGCCGGGTCCGACCAGAATATTCGCCTTTGGCAAACCAAACAGACCGAATGTCATCGCCGCCACACCTTGGACGCCCCCCATGGCCATGATCTTGTCTGCGCCGCACAGCTTGGCGGCATAGATGATTGCGGGCGCAATGCCTTCGTTTGGGCTGGGCGGCGAACAGGCGGTGATGTGACCACATCCTGCGACTTTCGCGGTTGTGACGGTCATTATCGCGCTTGCAATATGGCTATAGCGTCCGCCGGGAACATAACAGCCGACCGCATCCACTGGGATCAATTTTTGCCCTGCAATGAAACCCGGTGTGATTTCATATTCCACATCCGAAATTGTATTGCGCTGCTGTTCGGCAAAACGGCGTACGTTGTCGTGGGCGAATTGGATATCTTGCTTGAGCTTTTCAGGAACCAAGTCACAAGCGGCGGCAATCTCGGCCTCGCTCAGAAGGATGGGGCCGTCGTATTGGTCAAACTTGGCAGCATATTCAAGCGCCTTGGCATCGCCCCCCGCTTCGATATCGTCCAAGATTTCCCGAACGGTATCATGCACTTCGGAGGCACCCGACTTTGCCGTAAGTTTTGCTTGTTTTAAATAGGTACGCGACATGTACAGATGTCCTTTACTCTGAAGTTTTGCATTTTTTGTTGTCAAGGATCGACGAAAACAGCGCAAATCCAATCAAGGCGACCCCGATTAACCCTGTGATCGTTTCGGGGACATGCAGCAGTGATTGAAGAAACATAATCACCGACAACGCAAAGATCGAATAGAACGCCCCGTGTTCCAAGTATTTGAATTCTTGCAAGGTGCCTTTTTCGGTCAACATAATCGTCATGGACCGAACATACATCGCACCAATGCCCAAACCAATCGCGATGAGCAGGATGTTGGTCGTCAAGGCAAAGGCCCCGATCACCCCGTCAAAGGAAAAGCTCGCGTCAAGAACCTCAAGGTATAAAAACGCGCCCAATCCGCCTTTGGACCCAAATTGTGCCACATCTGCCTGTGGTTGGTCCAACAGATTTCCCAGACCATCCACCAGAATGTAAACCACCATCCCCATGATGGCGGAAAACAAGAATACGCCGCGATCCCCTTCTGGCAGGTATCGGACAAAAATCGCGATAATGATCAACACAAACGCCATTTCAAACCCACGCATCGATCCGCATTTGCGCAGATTACGTTCCATCGATTTGAACCAGTCCACGGATTTTTCTTGGTCAACAAAAAATCGCAAAGCGACCATCATCAAGAATGTGCCCCCAAAGGCGGAAATCGATCCATGGGCCAGTGCGATGATGCGGGAATATTCATCTGGATCCGCAAGCGCCAACACAATGGCTTGGAACGGATTGATCCAAGCGAAAATCGCAACAATCGCCAAGGGGAACACTATCCGCATGCCAAAGACCGCAATCAAAATGCCCCATGTCAAAAAGCGTTGGCGCCAGATCGGGGTCATATCCTCAAGCTTGTTGGCGTTCACAATGGCGTTGTCGAATGACAGGGCGATTTCAAGGCAGGCCAAAACGGACCCAACCAAGAGAAACGACAACATGCCGTTGACGGTATGGGTGGTTGCCCACCCCAGCCACGCAGACAGAACCAATCCGACCGCCGTTACAATAATAGGCCACTTGAGATAGTGCATGATCGCTTTACTCTGCATATGCTTTATTGTCCGTTTATATAGCTTGGTAACCACAGTGCAATCTGCGGGAACACGAATATCAGGACAAGGCCCAACAACTGAATCACCATGAATTGCATCATGCCCAGATAGATGTCTTTTAAATCCCACTCAGGCACAACACCTTTTAGGAAATAGGCGGATAATGCCACAGGCGGGCTAAGCCAAGCGGTTTGCAAATTGACCGCAACCAAAATCCCAAACCATGTCAAATTGACGTTCAATTCCACCAAGGCAGGGATCAAAATCGGCACGATGATCAACACGATTGGCACCCATTCCAGCGGCCACCCCAACAAAAAGATCAGCGCCATGATGATGATCAAAATTGCGGTTGCATTCAGATCCAATCCTAACAACAACTCGGTCAACATGGTCGGTGTCCCAAGACGCGAGAAGACCGCACCAAAGAAATTCGACGCCGCCACCAAGAACATGATCAACACGGTGATTTCCAACGTCTTGATCAAGGCATCATAGAATTTAGTTAGATTTAACCGACGATAGCCAAGGGACAACAAAACCGCGCCAAAGGCCCCTGTTGTGACTG
>Ga0181594_10006009_pt1 | contig 10558 bp, 7 predicted proteins | sample 071ome_18_FD_145603 | JGI IMG/M metagenome (GOLD analysis project Ga0181594, IMG submission 145603) | Coastal salt marsh microbial communities from the Groves Creek Marsh, Skidaway Island, Georgia - 071413BT metaG (spades assembly) | ecosystem: Environmental > Aquatic > Marine > Intertidal zone...
TCACGCTTCTTTTCCTGCGCCCTGTCCCCCGTTGTCGTAGCGGGCCTTCGAAAGGCGCTGGAGCTCGCTCGATCGGAGCCGGAGCTCCGCACCCGGCTCTTCGACAACGTCGCCTACATGAAGAAACTCCTGGGTGACAGTGGCGTGCCCATGGGTGACTCGACGTCTCAGGTCATCCCGATCATGGTCCGTGACGACGCTCGCGTCTTCGAGATGGGACAGGACATCTTCCGCGAGGGCGTGTTCATCAACCCTGTGAAGTATCCTGCCGTCGGAAAGCACAAGTCCCGCTTCCGCATGTCGATCTCCGCCGCGCACACCCGCGAGGATCTAGAGGAAGGCGCAGACAAGATCATCGGGGTCCTCCGACGTTACGGCGTGTGTCCCTAGGCGGCCGACACCGATTTTCCACCGGAGTCAGTGCGTTCTTCGAGATGGCCACATCGGACGCTCGGCGCTTGCTACCCGAACACCTGGAGCCCGTCGAGATAACCCACCAGAGGAGCGTTCTGTCCGTCACTGCGTTCCTCTTCGAAGACCCGGTTGCGGGCCCTCACTCGGAAGTCATGTTCTCGGTTCTGGTCCCTCCGACCGTCACTCGATGGGGCCGCCCCGCGAAAGCCGGGTTCTATCCGTTTCTTGCCGCGACGTCTTCCGAGGAAGCTCGGCGCTTCAAGGCAGAGCAGTTTCACTTTCCGTATGACGAACGCTCGATCGACACGCAGTTCTTCGAGAGCGACACGCAGTTACGTATTCGCGTATTCGGCGGCGGGGCCCCCATCCTCGACCTGAGCATCACGCCGGGCACATGGAAGCGAACGACACGCCTCCTGCACGGATTCATGATGAACGGTGAGCAACGTCTTCGCACCACCCTCGACATCAGCGGTGATTACTCCATGCACGAGAACGAAGGGGGCAACATGACCCTTTTTTCTCACCCCCTCACGCAGGGCCTGCTGGCGCACGAGGTCTCACCCTGTCCGTTTCGTGAGCACTGGTTCAAGCACGGCACGAAAGTTTTCCACGACGTGGAGATCTTCTGAGGGCACCCGCGCATCGAAGCTTTCGCTGGTACCGTTTGCGATCGAGGTTCCCAGCCAGCTTGACCGATCGGCCGCGCGGGTGCGATCTCCAGGGTACCCGGATCAACCGACGCCATTCCCCGCAAGGAATTCACCCATGCCGAAACCTCGGCGCCGGACAGAGAGATATATCATGACGACGCTGTCGGTGTTCGCGCTCGGACCGGCGGGCGCGACGGGGCAGGACGCGGGAGTGGCAGGGGTCTGGGAGGGGACGCTCGTGGCTGGACCTCAACGACTCCAGATCATCTTCCGGCTCGAAGGACAGGAGGGCGGCGGCCTCGGGGGCACCATGGATGTGCCTGCACAAGGCGCAACAGGAATCCCCCTGACAACCGTCACATTCGAGGGACGCTCGCTCAGCCTGGCCTTTCCCGTCCCCGGTGGAGGAGCGTACGAGGGTGTTCTGAGTGACGACGGGAACCGTTTCACGGGTGCCTTCCGTCAGGCAGGGCAGGACTTCCCGATGGAGCTGACCCGGGCAGACGCGACCGCGACCGCTCCCCGCAGGCCGCAGGAACCTGCGCCTCCGTTTCCCTACCTCGTCGAAGATACCTTGATCAAGAACGATGCCGCGGCGGTGACGCTCGCTGGCACCCTGACCCTTCCGCGCGGTGCCGGGCCATTTCCTGCCGCGGTTCTGGTGAGTGGCTCCGGGCCTCAGGATCGTGATGAGTCCCTGCTCGGTCACAAGCCCTTTCTCGTCCTGGCCGACCACCTCACCCGGAATGGTATCGCGGTTCTGCGGTATGACGATCGGGGCGTGGGTGCGTCGACAGGTGATTTTTCCGCGGCGACATCGGAAGACTTCGCCGATGACGCGCTCGCCGTCGTCACCCACCTCGCGGATGACCCCCGAATCGACCCCCGGGCAATCGGGATCATCGGGCACTCGGAAGGCGGACTCGTCGGACCGATGGCAGCCCGGGGATCAGACCAGGTGTCGTACCTCGTGCTCCTCGCCGGACCCGGAGTCCCGGGCCTCGAGATCCTCGTCGAGCAGGGCCGCCTGATCAACGCAGCGAATGGTACACCGGCGGAAGTGACCGAGTTCAATGCAAGACTCCAGCAGCGTCTGGCCTCGGTCGCCGCGGAATCGGCTGATCCTTCCGAGGCAGGTGAGCTGATGCGTAGCACCCTGCAGGACGAGCTGGCGTCTCTGTCCGATCAGATCCGAGTGGCGGTCGAGGAGAGCCTCACGGAGGAAGCCATCAGCCAGACGATCGCTCAGATGAACTCCCCCTGGTTCCGCTATTTCCTCCAGTACGATCCACGACATGCCCTCGAGGATACCTCAGTGCCCGTGCTCGCCCTGTTCGGTGAGAAGGACTTGCAGGTTCCCCCTCACCAGAGCGCCGACGAGGTCCGGGCCGCGCTCGACCGCGGAGACAACCCCGACGCGACGGTCCACGTGCTCCCGGGACTCAACCACCTGTTCCAGGCCGCGAATACCGGGTCGCCGACCGAATACGCGGTGCTGGAGGAGACCTTCAACGAGGCCGCCCTCTCCCTCGTGTCAGAGTGGATCGGTGCCCGATTCGGCGCCCAAAGAGCACGAGAGGATACCGGGGACCGGTGAGCGGACAGCGCCCACAGGACCTTGTCTTCACCCTTTTTGGCGAATACCTGCTCGAGCGCTCTGATTCTGTCTGGGTCGGCAGCCTGATCGCGCTGCTCGAGCCCTTCGGTCTCTCCGAAGGGGGGGTTCGGACCGTCCTCTCACGCATGGCCAAGAAGGGATGGCTCAGCTCCGAGCGACGGGGGCGGAGCTCGTTTTACGCGCTCACGGATCGGGGACGCACCCTGCTCCAGCAGGGCCAGGCTCGGATCTATCACCCCGCCTGGAACGCGGAGTGGGACGGGCAGTGGTTCCTGCTCGCCTATTCGATCCCCCAGACGGCTCGAAACGTGAGAGATCGACTGCGCGACCGACTCGCGTGGCTCGGATTCGGCTCGATCGGAAATGGACTCTGGATTTCCCCTCGCAACGTGGAAGCCGACGTACGAGAGCTCGCGGAGCAAATGGAGCTGAGCAGCCACCTTATCTGCTTCAGATCGCGGCCCGCACATCCTGTGACGGACGAGGAACTCGTTCACCGGTGCTGGGACCTGAGCGCACTCAATCACCGCTATCACGAATTCGCCGAGCGATGGGCTGCACGGACACGCCCGGTGCTACCGAAACCGACATCGGATGACACCGAGGCGAACGCACGAGCCTTCGTGCTCCGCTTTGAGCTCATCCATGAATTTCGCCGGTTTCCCCTTCAGGATCCGTTCCTGCCCCGCCCGCTTCTCCCCGACCCATGGTTCGGAGACCGCGCAAGCGCGGTGTTCCGTGAACTGCACGACCAACTCGTGGGCCCCGCCGATCTCTGGGTGTCCGACGTGCTGGAGCGTGCAGCACAGAGATGAGCGAGCGGCCTCCCGGGGTCTCGGAGCACAATGAAGACCCCGACTGTGAGTGGGGTGGGTACCCCGTCGACCCGAGCCTTCCTACTGTGTCCGCATGACTCGATCGCTCCGACCTGACATCTGCATCATCCTGCTCGCAGTCACCGCCGCTTCGTGCGCACCTGCGGACTCGGATCGTGCGACCCGATTGCGCCGTTCGTACCTCGAAATCGTATCGGCCGAAGATGCACGTGCCTCCTCGGGTACGGCCCTGCGCGTCCTGACGACCTACGGAACGAGCAACGAGCGATTTCTTCGCCGGGCCGCGATTCGTGGCCTCGGTAGACTGGAGGATCCAGGCCACGCCGGGTACATCGCGCGTGCCCTCTCGGATCCTGCACCCGAGGTCCGCGCCACGGCGGCGTGGGCGCTCGCTCAGGCCTACGTCCGAGTGGATGGCGCACCCGCCGTGAACCCGATCGTGGCCCGCATTGCCATCGAGCGGGACAGCACCGTCCGCGCCGCGCTCGCCGAGTCCCTCGGGAGACTCACACTGGATGCCGCGCAGGCGAGGCGCGCTGCGGCTGCGCTTGTGGAGATGAGCTACGGTGAGGGCGGGCAGGATGCTTCCGGCCCGGTCATGGAGGGCGTCGCGATTGGACTGGACGCACTCGTACGGAGCTCGGGAGGAGCGATCGTCACTGGCTCGGTCAGCCGTCGCCTCGAGGACCTGCGGCTGTACGAGGACGGCATACGTGGACGGGACCATCAACACAGAGTGCGCGCGATCGCGATTTCCGCCCTTGCGAGGGCGGGCCTCATCGATCAGCAGCGAATCCGCCTCGCGCTTCGGGACGAGAGCCCGATTGTGAGGGCGGCAGCAGCCCGCGTGATTGGGACACTGGATCCAGCGTGGCACTCCGAGGCACTTCGGATGACCATGTTCAGCCAGAGTTATCATGCTCAGATCGAGGGGGTGAGGTTCATCCTCGGCCAGCCGCGCTCAGAGGCGATGTGCTCCTACCTGATGGAGGGAGCGCGGGTGCCTCCGCCGGGTGTCACCGTTCCAGTCGGGCTTCGGGTGCTTGCGATCGACGGGCTGTCGCAGCCGTGTCCTGACCTCAGAGCCCAGCGTGATCTCCTGGCCCGGGCGGCAGCGCCCGAGGAGATCGACTCCGTGAACTGGCAGCCAGCGGCGCACGCTCTGGTCGCACTGGCGGCCATCGATCCGTCCATGGCCACCGAGCGACTGGCTGCCTACGCCGAGCACGAGAACCCGTTCGTTCGAGGATACGCGGCCCGGGCGGCCACGTTGAGCGGAGCCGGGGAGGCACTTCGGATGCTTCTGGGGGACCCGGTCCCGAACGTCCGTACGGAAGCGCTGCGAGGGCTTGTGCGGCTGGAAGGTCGGGGCGCGGACCGGGCTGCGATCGAACAATTACAGAGCGGCGATCCACAGTTGGTCATGACGGCGGCGAACGCGCTCGCAGACACGGACCTTCCCGAGGCCGGAGAGGCCCTCGTCGAGTCGCTGGAGCGATTCTCGAGTACTCGCCGGGAGACCTTCCGCGACGCGCGTCGTGCCCTGTTGGAGCGGCTGCATCAAGTCGGTGACGAGAGGTTCACGGAACGGCTGACCCCTTACCTGTCCGATTTCGACGCCCTGGTTGCCGCCGATGTCGCGGAGCTCCTCGAGTCGTGGAACGGGCGACCCTTCTTCCCTACCCCGCTGGCTCCAGCACGACTTGCACTTCCGACCATCGAGGACCTCGACGAGATGGCCTCGAGCACCGTCGTCCTCCATATGCGAGGCCTCGGTGAGGTCCACATCGAACTCCATCCGTTCGTTTCGACCACGAACACATGGCGCTTCTTCCGGCAGGCGCGTGAGGGCTACTTCGACGGACTTACGTTCCACAGGTGGTCACCGAATTTCGTGATCCAGGGAGGAAGTCCCAACGCGAACGAATATTTCGGTGACGGTCCGTTCAGCAGAGACGAAGTCGGCATGCACCATTGGCGTGGAACCGTCGGCATCTCGACGCGCGGCCACGACACGGGGGATGGCCAGATTTTCGTCAACCTGCTCGACAACACTCGACTGGACCATCAGTACACGATCGTGGGAACGGTCGTCGCAGGACTGGATGTCGTCGACCGGGTCAACGAGGGCAGCGTGATTGAGCGAGCCGAGGTGCGTGCAACGCCCTGACGGCCTAGAATCGACATCGACTCAGCGGGATTCGAACGAAAGGATACGCATGCAGCTGTACACGAAAATCCTGATCGGGCTCATCGCGGGCGCAGTTGTCGGTGCGGTCGCGAACCTCGCCGGGATCACGATGCTTCAAAACATCTTCAGCGAAATCGAGATCCTCGGAACGGCGTTCATCAACCTGATCACGATGATCGTCATCCCACTGGTCGTCGCGAGCCTGCTCGTCGGGACTGCCTCCCTTGGAGATCTCACCAAGCTGGGCCGCATTGGCGGGAAGACGCTGGCCTACTACATGCTCACCACCGCAGTCGCGGTCACCATCGGGCTCGGGCTGGCCAACGTGCTGGCTCCGGGAGCGGGCGTGACGGAAGAGACGCGCGTCGAACTGACGGAGCGATACGGTGGTGATGCGGCCTCCCGGATGGACATCGCGGAGAACGCACCGGGTTGGAAGGACACCCTGCTCCGGATCATCCCCCGCAATCCGGTTCAGGCAGCGGCGAACATGGACCTGCTCCCCCTGATCTTCTTCACGATCTGCTTCGGTGCGGCGCTGACCGTGGTGACACCGGAGCGTCGGGACAGCGTTCTCACGTTCTTTCACGGTATCAACGATGCATCCATGGTCCTCATCAACTGGATCATGGAACTCGCACCGTATGCCGTATTCGTCCTGATCGGCTCGGTGGTGGCCAATTTCGGATTCGACCTCCTGCAAAGCCTGCTGACGTACACGCTCGTCGTCGTGGCGGGCCTCTTGATTCACGCCTTCGGCACGTACGGTCTGGCGATCCGTTTTCTGGCCGGTCTGAACCCCGCGACGTTCTACCGACGCATCGCTGCCGCCCCGCTCCTCGCATTTTCGACGTCGTCCTCCAACGCCACGCTGCCCCTGACGATCGAGACGGCAGAGGAGAAGGTCGGAGTGTCCAACGAGGTCGCGTCCTTCGTGCTTCCGCTGGGGGCAACCATCAACATGGACGGGACCGCACTGTATCAGGCAGTGGCCGTCATGTTCATCGCTCAGATCTACGGCGTCGACCTCGCACTGGCGGATCAGCTCGTCATCGTGCTGACTGCTACGCTCGCCTCTGTCGGCGCAGCGGGGGTACCGTCGGCCGGGATCATCACACTGATCATCGTCCTGAATTCGGTCGGCATGGGTGAACACGTGCAGGCCGGCATCGCATTGATCCTCGGCGTCGACCGGATCCTCGACATGATTCGCACCTCGGTGAATGTGAGCGGAGACATCACATGCTCGGCCGTCATTGCCCGAAGCGAAGGCGAGACGCTGGACCTCATGGCGGCTGCCGCGACGGACTGAGCCTGACCGCAGGAACCGCCCCCGAGGATCCGGGGCAGCCGGTATCCTCGATCACCGGTAGGCCCGGGGTGACGCTTCAGACGGTGTCACCCCGGCCCTTTCGTGCTTGGCAGGCCTTCCGCACATTGCCGGCATTCGCTCATCACGCAGGAGGAACTATGGATCGTCGAGGTTTCGTCACCTCTGGAATGGCCGCAGGAGTGGCCGGACTCACTGCGTCCGGAGGCGCGCTGGGAGCGCTTCTGGATCGTGCACCGGGCTTTGCGCCGGGCAAGAGGCTCGCGAACGGCGACATCCGTCTGAGCTCCAACGAGAATCCACTCGGGGTCTCTCCCGCCGCCCGAGAGGCGATCATCGGTGCGATTGTCGAATCGAACCGTTACGGAGGTCGCCGACAGGAGGTCATCGCGGAGCTGGCGCGCTACCTCGACGTGAAGCCCGAACAGATCACGCTGGGTTTCGGTTCGACCGAGATCCTCCAGATCTGCACTCAGGCCTTTCAGGGGCCGAACACGCCCCTCATCGCAGCGGCGCCGACCTTCGAAGACGTCATGGACTACCAGGACACGATGCCCTTCGAGGTTCACACGGTCCCCCTCACCGCGGATCTCCAGCACGACGTGCAGCAGATGCGCGACCTGTCCATGCGGCGTCCCTCGGTCGTGTACTTCTGTAACCCGAACAACCCGACCGGCACGATCACGGCGTCCGCGGATATCGACGCATGGATCGCTGAGGCGCCGGAGACCACAACCTTCCTCATGGATGAGGCGTATCTGGAGTACGTCACCGACGATCGCTACTGGGACAGCCTCAAGTGGATCGAGGACAAGCCCAACGTCGTCGTGATTCGGACGTTTTCGAAGATCTTCGGAATGGCTGGACTGCGACTGGGATACGCAGCGACACATGAGACCACGGCGACCCGGCTCCAGGAGCACTCGGTGCAGAACAGCCCCAACGTGCTCGCCGGTGCGGCTGCCATCGCTTCCCTGCGGGATGAAGGAATCGTCGAACGGTCGGTCTCGGTGAACGAAGAGGCGAAGGCAATCGTCCACACCACGCTGAACGAGCTCGACCTCGAGTACCTGCCGACGAACACGAACTTCATCATGCACAGGATCAACGGGGACCTCGCGACGTATCGCAACCGGATGGCGGACGCCGGGCTGCTCGTGGGTCGCAACTTCCCCCCGATGCTCGATCACAACCGCCTCTCGTTCGGCCTTCCGAACGAAATGGACCAGTGGGCATCGACGATCAAGGACTTCCGTCGACGGGGCTGGATCTAGTCGGAAGCGGCATTCCGTGGTTCGAGCTCCACCGCCGGGTCGTCTGGCGGTGGAGCTCGTTCTTTATCGGGCGGGCGACTCGCAGGCCGGGCAGCGCGCCCGCCGTCGCCCGGGTCCATCGTCCTGCGTGCTCGAGCGCTGCTCCCTATGCCTCGTGCGCCATCGCCTGCCAGAGGTCGGCCAGCTGCGTCGAGACCAGGTCCATCGCCTCCCGGGCAATCCGGTCGAGCTGGAGCGAGATGTCGGGGCCCATCAGGCGGGCCAGGAAGCGTCGAGGATCCTCGAGATCCCAGTCGAGAAAATCCTCGGGTCCCTTGTCGAGGTTCTGAATGACTCTCAGGACGAGGTAGGAGTCATCGAGGAGCCCGGGGAGGCCCTGCGTCATCTCGGGAATCAGATCGACCGGCTGGAGATAGTACTGCTCGGCGATTCGAAGCAGAGGATAGACGAGAGACGTGAGCCCCCTCTCCTCCGCCGCCTGTCGGGCACGCGCGAGGAACACCGGCACGGACTCGATGACTTCGAGTGCGACCTGAGCAGCCTCCACGACCTCGCCCTCACTCGCGTCCGGCAGCGCTGCGGCGATGAACCCCTCGAGGGCATCGATCCCGCCTCGTGCCTTGGCGCTTTCGATGATGGCCAGCACGTCCGGAATGTTTCCTTCGGGCTTCGTCAGCCCGGTCTCCGGACCTGACATCGACTCCGACATCATGCCCCCCCGCGGTATACGATCTCACCTCCGACGATCGTAGCGACGACGGCCGTTTCAGGGATGAGTTCCTCGGCGATCGTAAGTATGTCCTGAGACAGCACCGTCACGTCCGCAAGCTTCCCGACCTCGAGCGTACCCTTGAGGTCCTCCTCGAAGGCCCCGAAGGCCGCATTGATGGTGTAGGAGCGAAGTGCCTCCATACGCGTCATGCGCTGGTCGGGAAAGAGCGTTCCTCCATTGGCCATCCGGCGGGAGACCGTGGAGTAGTAGCTGGCGATCGGGTCCACGTCTTCGACAGGAGCGTCCGTCCCATTCATGATCGTCGCCCCCGAGTCCAGCAGCCGCCTCCACACGTACGCTCCCTGTTCGGACCGTCGCATCCCGAGCTTCTGCTCGATCCACGGGCCGTCAGACGTCGCATGGACTCCCTGCATGGACGCGATCACCCCGATCTCTCCGAATCGGGGAACGTCCTGCGGGTCCAGATGCTGGGCGTGCTCGATCCGCCAGCGATAGTCACCCGGACCGGCGGCTGCATAGGCCTCCTCGAAGATATCGAGAGTTTCTCGATTTCCCCGATCGCCGATGGCGTGCACGTTGAATTGATAATCGTGCTGCATCGCGAGCCGAGCCGTCTCCACGACGTCGGGGAGCGGCGTGGTGTTGAATCCGGCGCTGCTCGGCAAATCATCGTAGGGCTCGAGAAGCCACGCACCATGGGAGCCCAGAGCGCCATCGATGGACACCTTGATCGCCCGGACCGTGAGCCTGTCATCGCCATACCCGATGACCCGGTAGTCCCCCAGATGCTCCGCCAGAGACTCCGGGCTCGCTCGGATCATCGAGTAGATCCGGATCTTCAGGATCCCTTCGTCGACCATCTCCTTCCAGAGATCGACCGTACTCCAGCCTGCGCCGGCGTCGTGGAATGAGGTGATACCCTTTGAGAACGCCTCCTCCTGAGCGAGCAGCGCAACCCGCCGGGGATCCGGAGCGATCGAACCCTCGCGGGCGGGTGCAAGCAACGCCGAGGCCGTTTCTCGAAACGCTCCGATCGGGTTACCGGCCGGATCACGGACGATCTCGCCGCCATCAGGATCGGGCGAGGACGCATCGATTCCCGCGAGTTCCATTGCCCGCGCATTTGCGTACGTCGCGTGCCCGCTGGCATGCGTGAGGATGACCGGATTGTCGGGGGAGACGGCGCTGAGCGACCGGTGGTAAGGCAGGCCGTCCACATTCGGCTCCGGACGCTGATCCCACTTCTCCTGATGCCACCCACGGCCAAGGATGAGCTGGCCGGGTTCCGCATCGCGGACGGCGGCCTCCACCATCGTTACGGCGGCATCCCAGTTGGCTACGGTCGTCAGATCGAGCTCGAGCCTGGACTGGCCCACTCTCATGTAGTGAGCGTGACCCTCGATCAGACCTGGAATGGCAAGAGCCCCGTCGAGGTCCATCACCTCCGTGTCCGGACCCACGAGCCCTCGTACCTCCTCGTCGGAGCCCACGGCGACGATCCGTCCGTCC
>Ga0181594_10006013_pt1 | contig 10554 bp, 7 predicted proteins | sample 071ome_18_FD_145603 | JGI IMG/M metagenome (GOLD analysis project Ga0181594, IMG submission 145603) | Coastal salt marsh microbial communities from the Groves Creek Marsh, Skidaway Island, Georgia - 071413BT metaG (spades assembly) | ecosystem: Environmental > Aquatic > Marine > Intertidal zone...
GCCCTCGAGCGCGATCCGGCATACCCAGCGATTCCCGAGCCCGCCGACATGCTCGACCTGATCGCCCGTTACGAGTACGGCATGAAGGCCCGCCTGTACGAGATCGTGAACCATGTCGTGGAGAACGACATGATCACCGGGACCCGGCCCGACTACATCTACGACCTCGACGAGGTCGGAACGCTGCCGCCGATCATGTATCCGGGAAAGATCCTGAACGCGGCCGTCAACTTCTACAGCCATGTGAACGAGGCTGGAAGCCCCGAGCAGCAGGCCGAAGCCCGCCGCCAGCGGCGTGAGAATCGCGGAGTTCCCTACCTTTTTCTGAAGCCGAGCCGCGGGGCGGTGATCGGAAATGGTCACGAGATCGTCCTCCCATGGGGCCGTGATCGAATCGACTGGGAAGTCGAGCTCGGTGCCGTCATCGGCCGAGCCGGCAAGTACATCTCCGCAAATGACGCAGAAGCGCACGTCTTCGGTTACATGGTCACGATCGACGTTTCGGACCGTGGCGGGCGGCCTCCTGGTGGAAACCCGATGACATCCGACTGGTTTGTCGGCAAGGGTCACGACACGTTCGCACCCCAGGGACCGTGGATCGTCCCGAAAGAGTTCTACGGCAACCCGATGGAGATCCTTCGCCAGACGTTGTCCATCGGTGACCAGCAGCTCCAGGAGGCCACGGCCGGTGACATGATCCACTCGCTGTGGGAGCTGATCGAGTATGGCTCGTCGATCATCACCCTCTACCCGGGTGACGTCATCAACAACGGCACGTCCGGGGGCACGAACGCCGGGTCCGACAGGGGTTACCTCCAGCCCGGAGAGACCGTGTCGGCCTCGATCGACGGAATTGGCACACTGACCCTGCCGGCGGTGGCGGAGCCCGAGCCTCAGGGCCTGACGGGCGCGAACCTCACACCCATTTGCAACTACCGGAACTGCAACCGGTAGCGGCAACATTCGCACGGCGGGCCAGGAGGCCCTTGATGGCACAGGAGGCCGGCTTCGCTCAGGGCGGAGCCGGCCTCCTCTGTTGTTGCCGTTCGGACGAGTGGGTTACAGCCGGAACCTGTAGCTCAGCTTCAGGAAAAGCCCGTCCTGGACCGCCTGCACCTGTTCGAAGCTGAAGGCGGACGTGTCGCGGAACTGCCTCGTGTAGCCAAAGAAGAGAACAGTGCCGGGGGACGGCTCGTAGCCAAGCAGGCCCTCCACCCGAAAATCATGCCGATCCGAGCCCGTCAGCGCCGAGCAACCTGCGTCGGAGCAGGAAAAGACCCGCTGGCCCGTGACCGGGTCGAGGAGGTCACCCCGATTCTGACTCGAATACTCTCCGATTCCCCTCACATACATGGCCCGGGTGATCTGGTAACGAGCCTGAAGCCTCGGGATCGTTGCCTGAGAATACGTCGATCCGTCAAGCCCGCGCAGGATCGTCACATGGCGCGCACCCACCTCTGCCTGAATCGAGCCGGTTGGGTAAAACGTGAAGCCGAGATCGCCGCTCCACTGTTCACCGGCGTCCACCGGAAGCCCTCGCGAAAAGATGGGCGTCTGACTCCACCCGCCGCCCAGCGAGATCCGGACACGCTCGAACGAGCTGATCCAGCTGCGCAAGCTGAGACTGTGCAGGCCTGAATAGATCTCCGAACCTTGATTCACCGGGACGACCGCAACTTCGGACGGCCCCGAAAACAAGCCGTCGTACAGCGTCGGATCAAAATTGAAGCCCCTTCTTCGATAGTTGAGGAAACCGCCAATGTTCCCCTTGAAGGAGGCGTTGAGCCCGAGCCCCAACTGTGTTTCCTGCGGCGCAGCTCCCGACCAGAAGTCACGCCTGAGCCAGGTCATGTCACCTTCGATCGAGGGGCCCCAACTTTCGACCAGAGCGCCCCGTCGGCCGCGGAACGTGTAGCTGCTGCGACCATCGACCTGGGTGACGCCAACCCGCCGTATGAAGCCACTACCCGCTCGGAACCCGTCGGAGGAATCCTCGAAGGAAGCATTCATGGAAAGGGTCCGACCCGAGCGCCGGGCGCTGAGGGAGATCATCGAACCCCAGTCGGCATCGGCACCGCTGACACCATCGGCGCTTCCTGCAGCGAGCATCTCGAGCGTGTAGCGCCCGCCCAGCACGAAGCGGGCGTCCGCGCCCACCACGCGATTGAATTCGACACCGGGCTCCGTGCGATCCGTGTACACGGCGCCGACGCTGGATGACCGCCCGACGTCGCCCCGGACTCTCATAATGTTCACGATCGGGTTCGACGCACCCGAATTGACCTCGTCCACCGCGCCGAGGTAGGCCACCTGAAGACCCCCGATCTTGCCGGACACCTTGGCAGCCCCGACCGGGTTGGAGATGGACCGGGTGTAGACGAGACGCTTCGGCATGTTGAAGACGTCCGTCCCCTCGAGGAAGAAAGGCCGCTGTTCGGGCAGGAAGAGGGCAAACCGTTCATTTACGGCGATCTGCCCCGCATCCGCCTCCACTTGGCTGAAGTCAGGATTCACGGTCCCGTCGAGCGTGAGATTCGACGTGAGGCCGTACGTGAGATTCATGCCGACCTCACCCTGACCGCCGGCACTCTCGAGGCCACGCCCATCCGCAGCCGGCTGGCCGGTACGAGAGCCCACCAGCGTCGGATTGACCTCCATGAACAGGCCCGCATCGAGACCACGGAGACCCGTCAGAGAGCCGGCCTGTTCGAGCTTGTTGGCGCGCTCCTGAGTGATGGGCGCCCACGACGACTGGTACCCGGTTCTCCGGATCGTTCGCTGAATCTGCAATCCCCAGTCCTGCACATCGGACTCCGGGAAGCGCAGGGTCTTGAGCGGGATCCGCACCTCCGCCGAGTACCCGGATTCATCGATTCGTCCGTTCGATTCCCAGAGAAAATCGGGATTCCAGTCGATCGGATCCCCAAACCGTCCGCTGCCCCCCTCGACCCAGAGACCGTCTCCCTGAACGCCGTACGGATTCACCATGAAGACGTACGCACGTCGCTGGTCATTGAAGGTATCCAGGATGATTCGGACGTAATCGTCGGATCGACCGTATCCGTCCCGCTGCGTCAGCGTCGCCCGGACCCCGCCGGAAGAATCCTCCGCACGAATCGCAAAGAAAAGAGCGTCATCGGTCACGATCATGCGAACCGTGGTTTCCTCGGACGCCGGAGTCCCTTCAACGGGCTCATATTGGGAGAAGCCCGTCAGAATCGCGGCATTGACCCAGGCTGCGTCGTCCAGGCGCCCGTCGATGGAGATGTCGGGCGACGCCATGACAGGAGCAGCCACGTCGAGCTGCCGCGCGACGCCGCTGTACTCGACGGCAGAGGAGCTCGGTCGGACGGCCGGCACCGACGCGCCCGGAGGCGGGTTCAGATACTCACCTTGCCCGGGTGCGAGCTGTACCAGAGCGGCGAGGAGAAGCGAAGAATGCAACATGATATGTTTAGTCGTACAAATATTGTTCAAGTTTTGCTTGAACAAGTTTACAGAAAGCACATTGTTCCCGGCAACCCTCCGCGTGACTCGGTGACAGCCATACGGGCGACCCCTACCTTGCCCCTGCACGCACGCGCGATTGTCGACGAGGTAAACCAATGAGAGACGCATTCGAGATCGGGGACAGCCAAGTCCCCGCCGGGACGATCGGACATGCCGCCCTGCCTGTCGGCACGAGGGCTGACAGTCAGAGGAAAGAGATCCCCGTGCTCGTATGCCACGGAGCCAGCGATGGACCGACCCTCTGGATCAATGGAGCGACCCACGGGGACGAACCGGAGGGGGCCTTCTCGATCTTTCGGCTCTTCGACCGTCTCGACCCCTCATCCGTCTCGGGAACCGTCGTTGGCGTCGCGGCGATGAACGTCCCGGCATTCGAGGCCGGCAAGCGAGGCGACCCGCTCGATTCGTTCACATACGACATGAACCGCATGTACCCGGGCCGCCCGGACGGATATCCCAGTGAACGGGCGGCATGGGCTCACTGGATCGCGATGAAAGACTCATGTGATCTGCAGATCGCGGTGCACTCCGGAGGCGAGCACAGCTACCTCGCCCACATGATCTTCGCGTCAGACAACCCGCAGAGTCTCGAGCTGGCCGCGGCCATGGGAGAACCGTGGGATCTGGTATTCCGCTCCGGCGTCGGTGGAGCAAACCCGGCGTCCAAGATGGCGGAACTTGGGAAGGCGGGGATTACGGTCGAGTTGGGAGGAAACTGCCGAACCCTCACAAGCGACTTTCACACCATCGCCGACGATCTGGCCGACGGATATCTCAACGTCATGCGTCACTATGGAATGACGCCGGGTGACGCAAGGTATGCCCCGGAGTGGCGAATGGGTCACCAGGAAGCGCTCCTCGCCCCAGCCTCCGGGATGTGGGTTGGAGATGCGGACATGACCTTCGAAACCGAGATGGCCGCCGGCACCCCTCTCGGTCGGATCTACGACCTGTACGGGCAGGTTACGGCCGAGGTTCTCGCGCCTCAGGAAGGGGTTGTCTTCGGACTCCGATCAAGGCCCTCGGTACTCGAGGGCGAATGGTGCTGCTTTTTCGGGATCATCGACGAGGTACGGTCGGACCTGATTCCGTGACGCGCTTCCAGCCCGGCAGGGGCCGAAGGCTAGGGAAGAGCTGAGGGTTCGATCGGCACCCGATCGACTCGCTGCCCGCGCCCCCGACGAGCCGACAGAACACCATTCTGGACGATGACCTCACCTCTGGAGATCGTCCACTTCGGGAAGCCCTTGAGCCGCATGCCCTCGTACGGGCTGTAATCAACATCCGAGTGGAGAACCTCGGCCGAGACAACGACTTCGTGCTCGGGGTCGACCACGATGAGGTCGGCGTCTGCCCCCACCTCGATCCGTCCCTTGTCCGTCAATCCGAAGATGCGAGCCGGCGCGGTGGCTGTCAGTTCGACGAATCGCTCGGGAGAGAGTCGTCCCGCCGCGACTCCCTCCGTGAATACGATGGGAAGCCGGGTCTCGATCCCGGGCAGGCCGTTCGGTATCTGCGTGAAGTTCTCGCACCCTCCGGTCTTCTGCCCTTCATACCGGAACGGGGCATGATCGGACGAGACCTGTTGAATCGAACCGTCCGCGAGAGCAGACCAGAGCGCATCGACGTGGCTGTGCTCACGCATCGGCGGACTGCATACGAATTTTGCTACCTCACACCCGGCCACCGGGTCATAGACTGATGAGTCGAGAACGAGATACTGCGGGCAGGTCTCCGCCACGACCGCAACGCCTCGTCCTCGCGCGTCTGCGACGTGTCGGGCGGCCCCGGACGACGTCACATGGGCGATGCAGATCGGTGAGCCCGCCAACTCAGCGAGCATGATCGCTCGGTTCGTCGCCTCAGCCTCGACCGCCGGTGGTCGGCTCGTTGCGTGATACGCCGGCCCCGTCTTTCCCTCGGAGAGGTGACGCTCGATCAGGTGAGTAACCGCGCAGTCATTTTCACAGTGCGCGTAGATGAGTCCCCCGTGTTCACCCGCGACCTCCAGAAGGAGAATGAGATCGTCGTCCCCCACCTTCTTGTCGCCATAAGTCATGTAGACCTTGAACGAGGGAAATCCCGAGCGGATGAGACCGGGAATCTCTGCCAGGACCGCCTCGTTCACGTCGGTTACGATGAGGTGAAAGCCGAAATCGATGACCGCGTCCCGATCGATGATGGCCAGTCGTTCGTCCCGGGCACTCCGCAACGTCCCGCCCTGCTCCTGCAGTCCGAAGTCGATGATCGTGGTCACCCCTCCGAACGCCGCGGCGACCGTGCCCGTGTAGAAGTCATCCGCGGTCGTGACCCCAAGACGGCCAATGGGATGAGCCAGATGGGTATGCGTATCGATCCCTCCGGGCATCACCCAGTGGCCTGCCGCATCGATGATCTGCACCCCGTCCTGCTCCGGCACCGCCACGTCCGGTCCCACCGCATGTATGCGTCCATCCCGCACGAGCACGTCGGCTTTCCGCCGGCCCGTCCCCGTGACGACGGTTCCCCCCTGGATCAGAAGGTTTCCTGTGTCATTCATGGTGGAGCTGCATGGTGCATGGGCCGAGTGGGTCGCGGCCATAGTAGACAGCAGCCGCAGGACTTCAAGGGGAAGCCGTGAGGGCCGACCGCGAGAAAGGTCGAGGCGCAGGCGGCTCGAGGGTGGCCAACCCGTCGTCCGGGGTTCCCTAAGGCACGTCGCTCGCGAGAGGGCCCTCGGCCTCGAGGATCCTGCCGGTCATGGTTCCGTGAACCGTGGCCACGTAGTAACGGGCCAGATCCGAAGCCCAGATTCCCGGCATCGGAGGGAGCCCCGAGGCCTGACGCGACTCCGCGACCCAGCCGGGACTGACGGCGTTCACCCGGTATCGTCCCTGCAGGTCCAGGGCCGCAGCTCGGACGAAGGACTCGACCGCGCCACCGACCATCGCGACCGCCGCTGCGCCTGGGGTAGGCTTCGTGCTCAGAGTGCCCGTCGTCAGTGTGAAGGATCCACCTTCCCTTACGTGTTCGAGACCGAACCGTACCAGGTTGACCTGACCCATCAGCTTGTTATCAAGGCTGGCTTGAAAGGCGGCATCATCGAGGTCCTCCAGCGCGCCGAAGCGAGCCACGCCTGCAGAGCAGACGACGCCGTCGAGCGGACCGACAGCGGAGAGCAACGACCGGACGGAACCGGGGTTCCCCAGGTCTACTGTGCGGTCCCCGGACGAATACCCAACTCGAACGACTTCGTCACCCTCGCCCTCGAGCGCACTGGCGATGGCTGTGCCAACGGTGCCGGTCGCACCAACGTGTAGGATCTTCATCGTGCCTCTCGGGTCGTAACGCGGCCGCCAACGAGTACCCCGGACCTTCATGAACGCGCCCTCGAGCAAACCGCCTCATCACGGTCTGGATGGCCGATATCGGAATCCGTGGCCTGAATCGGCCGGCGACGACGCCATGCGCGGTGAACTCGGAAAGGTTGCGAGAGAGTGGCTCTTCGGGTCCCACCCGCCGGATCCCCGATCGGAACAACTTCCCGTCGCGCCGTGGGCGTCACTGCGCACCTCCCCGGGGCCAGACGAGGTCCGCGTCACCTGGGTGGGGCACGCATCGTTTCTACTGGAGTTCCCGGGCGCCAACCTGCTTACGGACCCGGTCTGGTCGCATCGTGTGCCTCCCTTTCCCGGCGTCGGCTCCCGGCGGTTCGTGCCCGCGTCGCCCGACCTCGCCGCACTCCCTGATATCCACGGCGTGCTGATCTCGCACGATCACTTCGATCACCTGGATCGTCCGACGATCCGTCTTCTGCATCGACGTCATGGTGATTCGATCGAGTGGTTCACGCCGCCCGGGTACCGCAGCTGGTTTCGCAGAATCGGTATTTCCCGGGTGACGGAGCTCGACTGGTGGGAATCAAAGCCCGGACCGGGCGGCTACATCGTCACGGCAGCTCCAGCCCGGCATTGGACGCGTCGCACACCCTGGGGTACGAACAGGCGCCTCTGGAATTCATGGGTTGTCAAACCCCGCACGGACTCACCAGGCACTGCGGACCCCAGCAGCGGCAGGCCCGGGGGCGCTTCTGACGGATCCGAACGCGAGCCCCGCCTGTACTTCGGCGGCGACACGGCCTATGCCTCTCACTTCACTGACGTGGCCGAGCGACTGGGGCCATTCGACGTCTCGCTCCTCCCGATCGGCGCATACGAGCCGAGGTGGTTCATGAAGTTTTCCCACATGAACCCCGAGGAAGCCGTGCAGTCGTTCATCGACCTCGGGTCGAACGGGGATTTCATCCCAACCCACTGGGGAACGTTCCGGCTTACGTTCGAAGACCCGCTCGAGCCCCCCGAACGCACCCGTGCCGCGTGGACCGAAGCCGGCCTCGACGAGGCCCGACTCCGAATCCCGCGGCACGGGGAGACACTGCTGGTGCGACGCTGAGCGGCTCGAGCGCTCGAGCGTCGGCAGTGTGTCAGTTGTTGCCACCTCCGACGACACTCGCCCGGTAGTCGAGCGGCGGGTCCCGATCGCCAAGTAGCGGCTCATACACATACCCGGGGCCCCGACGACGCTCGAACTCCTCATACGCCGCATCGATGAGCGAGGGGGTCGTGAACAGGTCGTAGAGCGTGAACGCGAGCGTCTTGGCTGCGTTGATCATTCCCTTGTTCCCGATACTCGTCCCGCCCGCCGCGACTGCCTGCCACGAATGGGCTGAGGTCCCGGGTACCCAGGTCGCCGTCCCGAGCCCCGCCGTCGGGACCGTCCAGGAGACGTCCCCGACGTCCGTCGAGCCGCCCTGACCGACCTCGATGACCTCGAACGGCTCGATCATCGCCGCGCGTGCGATCGACGGCGCATCAGCCGGGAAGGTGCTGTGGATCGCCTCGGCGAACCGACGCTCTTCCGCCGAGTACTCGACCCCTCCGACGATCGTCAGGTTATCGAACATCGCGCGCGCGAGAGCCTCGTTGGGCAGCACATTGTAGATCCCGTGGATGACCTCGTGCTCCATCCGCGTCTCGGTGCCCATGGCGGCCGCTTCCGCAATCCGTGTCACCCAGTCGAACATCCGGCGCGACTCTTCCGGATCAGGGTGTCGGACGTAGATGTACGATTCAGCGAAGTCGGGCACGACGTTCGGTGCGGAGCCCCCGGAGGTGATGACGTAGTGGATACGAGCCGCCGGCGTTACATGCTCACGCATCATGTTGATCATGTAGTGGAACGCTTCGACGGCATCGAGTGCCGACCGTCCACGCCACGGCGCACCCGCAGCGTGTGAAGACTGGCCGTAGAAGCGGAACTTGCCGGACTTGTTCGCCAGTGAGGACGAAGCGCTGGCACTGTTCGTGGAACTCGCGTGCCAGTGGAGCATGACATCGACGTCGTCCATGAGTCCGTCGCGGACCATGTACACCTTCCCCGCGCCTCCCTCCTCAGCAGGTGTCCCGTAGACGCGAATGGTGCCGGGCGTGCCGGAATCTTCGAGCCAGTCCCGGACCGCCAGGGCGGCCGCGACAGAACCCGTCCCGAACAGATGATGGCCGCAGGCGTGGCCCGCGATTTTTCCCGGTACAGGATCACGCTCCGATGATCTGCTCTGATTGATACCGGGGAGCGCGTCATACTCCCCCATGATGCCGATGATTGGACCACCTCCGCCGTACGTCGCCACGAACGCGGTCGGCATCCCGGCAACACCGGAAGCGATCTCGAAACCCGCATCCCGGAGCACGCCCTGAAGCGTTTCGGACGATTCGGTCTCCATGTATCCAACCTCGGCGAGGTCCCAGATGTGCTGGGCAACCTCCGCATACTGGTCGGCATTGGCGTCAATGAAGGCAGCGAGCTGGTCCTTCACACTCTGAGCCTGAACGGGTTGGACGAATACCAAGGCAACGATCAACGCTGCTCCGATCTTGTTCACTTCGGGGACTCCTGATTGGACGGATTCAGACGGAAGGATGAGGGTAGGCAGCAGACCGAGGCCGTACAAGGAGCGCGGCGCTCCGGGCAGTCAGCGCTCGATCACCCAGGACATGTACCTCTCGAGGTCCACGGCTGCGGCTTCCGCCTGCGCCCGGACATCCTCGTCTTCATCCTCGAGTGCCGCGACAATCACCGCACGAACCCGTTTCTCGTCCAGATCTCCGGTCGTTCGGGCCAGATAACCCAGTGCCTCGATCGAATTCCCTCGAACGAGCGGATCATCATGATCGGAAAGGTCGAGGCAAATCTCCTCGGCCCACGCCGCATCGGGTGGATCGAGCGAGATCACGATCGGCACTTCCGCGAGTTCTTCCGGTTCCGCCGTGCCCAGCAGATCCTCGATCTCGTATCGGGTCCAGCCGTCCGGGATCATCTAGCCTGACGTCGAAGGAAACACACGGTCGCAACGCGAAAGAAGCTGGGACGACGGCACCCCGGAAGCCACCCTGATCTCGCCCATACCACCGACGATCTTCTAGATTCATCCACGTGAGTCCCCTTTCCATAAGACCCGACGCATTCATGATGAACCGCCTCCTGACCGGAATGCTTGTTCCCGTCCTGACCACCAGTGTGGCTGCCGCATCGCTCTCCGCTCAAACCCCAGCGGACTACGACCGGGAGATCGAGCAACTCATGAGCCACCCGGCAGTTCGGTCGGCACTGGATCACATCGTCGAGACAGACGACCAGACGATGGACGATCTCATGACGCTCACCCAGATCCCGGCGCCTCCCTTCATGGAGGACGAACGAGGCACTGCGTTCCTTCAGATGATGATCGATCTCGGGGTCGACAGTGCGTGGACGGACGAAATCGGTAACGTGATCGGGCTGCGACGCGGCTCGGGTTCCGGGCAGGTCCTGGCAATCGCGGGTCACCTCGACACGGTATTTCCACCCGAGACGGACGTCTCGATCCGCGTGAGCGGCGACACCCTGTTCGCGCCCGGGATCGCGGATGACACCCGGGGTCTCGCAACAGTCCTGGCGGTTCTCCGAGCGATGAACGATGCGGACATTCGGACGGAAGCCGACATCCTGTTCATCGGGAATGTCGGT
>Ga0181594_10006014_pt1 | contig 10553 bp, 10 predicted proteins | sample 071ome_18_FD_145603 | JGI IMG/M metagenome (GOLD analysis project Ga0181594, IMG submission 145603) | Coastal salt marsh microbial communities from the Groves Creek Marsh, Skidaway Island, Georgia - 071413BT metaG (spades assembly) | ecosystem: Environmental > Aquatic > Marine > Intertidal zone...
ACAACTACGCCGACGAAGCCCAGCGCGACGCCGACCAGCCGGTTCGCTGAAAGAGTTTCCTGTCGCACCACAAACACCGCCAGAACCACGGAAAAGATCGGTGTCGTGGCGTTCAAGATCGACGCCAATCCCCCTTCGATGGCCACTTGGGCCCAGGCAATCAAGGTAAAGGGAATGGCGTTGTTGAGGATGCCCATCAGTCCCAGTACCCGCCATGAGCGCCAGTCGCGCGGCAACCGCTCGCCGGCAAAGCGGATCATCAGCCACAAGGCTGGTGCGGCGATCGCCACCCGGCCAAAGGCGACGGTGATCGGCCCGAGCGATTCCAGGGCGACTTCGAAGAAAAAGAACGAGCTCCCCCACACCGAACCCAGCAAGACGATGCCGGCCCAGCTGGGACCGTCCATGCGGTCGTTGTTCATGGCGAAGGAAGAAAATTGCGCAACGTGGCGACAGCCTAGGGATCAGTCCCGGTTCTCGCCAGCCGAATCTTACGCCGCGGCCAAATGCCCGAAAGCCTCGACAAGGTCGGCGTAGACGTGTCGTTTGAAGGGGACGGCTAGATCAACAAGGTCGCCCATCGGGGCCCAGCGCCAGGCATTGAACTCCGGCTCCGCGGTGTCGATGTCGATGTCGGCATCGTCGCCGAGGAAGCGCATCGCGAACCACTTCTGGGTCTGGCCCCGATAACGGCCTTTCCACAAACGCCCCACCAAATGCTCAGGCAGGTCGTAGGGAATCCACTCCGGGTGTTCGGCGATGATCTCGGCGTTGTTGGTGCCGATCTCCTCAAGAAGCTCGCGCATCGCCGCTTCGGCGGGCTCTTCGCCCTTGTCGATCCCGCCCTGCGGCATCTGCCAGGCCTCGGCGATAGCGTCGATCCGCTGCGCGACGAACACCTCGTTGACGGCGTTCAGCAGCATGATCCCGACGCAAGGGCGGTATCCCAGGCTTTCGACATCGACCGTCATGGGTGGGGCGCATCTCCCACCAGGGCGGAGACCGGCGCCAGGTCGATGCCTTTCTCTTCCAACGTCGCCGCCCATTGGGCAAGCCGTTCCAGCGTCACGGGGTAGGGTCGGGCGATCCCCAACGCTTGGCCGTGCTGACGCGCGATATTTTCCAGGTCGATCAGCTTGGCGTCGATCTCGACCCGCGACGCCACCTGGTCGATTTCCCGGTTGTTCAGCGCATGGGGCAGGCCCAGATCGTCGGCGATACGGCCGGCCACGCTGGTGCCCGAAGTGCGCGCATCGACGAACAACAGCCCACGATCGCGGATCGATTGCAGCACGGGCTGCAAACTGTCGAGCGACGAGGTAAAGCGATCCCCCATGCGATTGTAGACGCCGACATAACCGGTAAATCGGCTCAACAAAAACTCCAACCGTTCGAGGTTTTCGTCCGGACCGGCCGAGGTGAGTAAGGTGTGCGGGCCGGGGTCGCTGGTCGGAAAATCGAAGGGCTCCATCGGCACTTGCAGCAACACTTCGTGACCCGCCGCGCGGCTCAGGTCGATCCACTGATCCAGTCGGCGCGCATAGGGGGTAAACCCGAGCGACACGGCACCGGGCAGTTGTTGGATCGCGGTATTGGTCTGTTCTTGGCTCAGCCCCAAATCTTGCAACAAGATAGCGATTCGCGGCCGATCGCGTTCGGTCGGGAAGGGCCGGGCGTAAACCCGCCAGGGTTCGCGACCGTCCTCCGCGATCGCCGGTAGTGGGCCGAAGCGGCCTTCGACCAATACTGCCGGTTCCGGCGCGGGCGCGAGCACCAGTTTGCGCGGCAATGCGGGCAGGGCCGCACTCGGCACTGCGGTCCGCGGTGCGGCGGGGGCGGCAGGCGGTGGCGGCGGTGCGGCCGCAGCGGTTTCGGTCTTGGGGGTGTCTTCGGCGGTGTCGCGGTGCGCTGCCGGCGTGTCGTCGTCGCCTTCCTGTACGGCATGCGGCGTGTCGGCCTCCGAGACTTCGGTATCGTCCTCGATCGGCGGCGGTTCCGGTGTCGCGGCGGGCGGGTTCAGCGCCACTTCGGCCACCGTGTCCTGGGCCGTTTCGGTTTCCGGCGGTGGCGCGACGTAGGTCAGTTGGAGGAACGCACCGACGGCAATCAATGCGCCGACAAGGCCGTACGCGACGAGCGCCGGCGCGGTCCGCCAAACGGGCGTTTCTGGGGCCTCCTCTTCCGCGAGACGGCGGCTAGCTCTTAGCGACCTCGGTCTACGCGCCATGGCTCACGGAGGGTGTGTTGTGCCGACATGGGCGCGCGGTGATCGGCTTTAGTTGACGGACTTTTTGGCAAATAGCTGCAGTCCGCGCAGAAGATCCAGTGCGCGCGCCAATTGGAAATCGAACGGACGGTCGTCAGCGTCTGCCGCCTCGCCGCCGGCTTCGTCTTCACCGTCAACTTCGATGTGATTGCGCAAGTTGGCCTCGCTGCGGCGCAAATCCGGACGGCGGGCTTGAAGCGATTCCAAGCGGGCTTGCTCGACCACGATGTCGGGCGAAATGCCTTTCGCCTGGATCGACCGGCCAGACGGCGTGTAGTAGAGCGACGTCGTCAAGCGGACCGCACCGTGCCCGGCGATGGGGATGATGGTCTGGACCGAACCCTTGCCGAAGGACTGCGTACCCAGCACCACAGCGCGCCCATGATCTTGCAACGCGCCGGCGACGATTTCCGAGGCTGATGCCGAGCCCCCGTTGATCAGCACGACCAAAGGCAGGCCGTCGATCAAATCGCCCGCTTTCGCGTTGAACCGCTGCGCTTCGCCGGCCTGTCGGCCGCGCGTCGAGACGATCTCGCCTTGCTCCAAAAAGGCGTCGGAGACCTTGACCGCTTGGTCGAGCAGGCCGCCCGGATTGCCACGCAGATCGAGGACGGCACCGGCAAGCGTGTCGCCAAGTTCTTCTTTGATTTCGCGGATTTCTTTCGTCAGTCCGCTCGCGGTTTGTTCGCTAAAGGTCGTGACGCGCAGATAGGCGATGTCGCCCTCGGTCCGAGCGCGCACCGATGCGATCCGGATGACCTCGCGGGTCAGCGTTACATCGAACGGCGCGTCGACACCGGGCCGCACGACGGTCAAACGAATGTCGGTGTTCACCGGCCCGCGCATTTTCTCCACGGCTTGAGACAAGGTCAGTCCTTGAATCTGCTCGCCGCCGATATGGGTGATCAGATCGTTGGTTAGGATGCCCGCGCGTTCGGCCGGCGTCCCGTCGATCGGCGAAATCACTTTGACGAAGCCGTTTTCCATCGTGACTTCGATCCCCAAACCACCGAACTCGCCGCGGGTCTGGACCTGCATCTCGCGGAAGTTTTTGGCGTTGAGGAACCCGGAATGTGGATCGAGGGCCTGCAACATACCGTTGATGGCCGCTTCGATCAGTTTCTCGTCGTCGACCTCGTCGACATAATCGGCACGCACACGGTTGAACACCTCGCCAAAGAGGTCGAGCTGACGGTAGGTCTCCGAACTCGACTGCGCATCGGCATTCGGGGCCGATACCGCAAGAAAGAACGAGATGCCGAGAACGGCAAGAACGTTACGCATTATCCGCTTACCTTTGTTTCTGTGGCTGCCAACCAGGGCAGGGGGTTCATGGGTTCGCCGTTCTGGCGCAGCTCGAAATACAACTCGGGCTTTCCCTGGCTATCCTGCTGGCCCATTTTGCCCACCGGTTCACCGGCGAGCAGCCATTGGCCAACAACCCCATCGATGCTGTCAAATCCTGCAAGCAACGTATGATATCCCTCGCCGTGCGCGATGATCAATAGTTGGCCATAGCGCCGAAACGCGCCCGCGAACACGATTCTGCCATCATAGGGTGCCACAATCTGAGCCCCCGGGCGGGTCGCCACCGATATCCCTTGTGCGCGTAGGCCTAGGTCGCTGCGTTCACCAAAACGTGTCACGACAGGGCCGCGCGCGGGCAGGGCCAAGGTGCCGCGCGCCGTCGAAAACGGCTTTGTCTCGATCGGCGGGCGCAAGGCTAAACGGGTCGGTGTCGCGCGTGGCCGCTGCTCGATCCGATCGATGAGGTTGGTCAGGTCCCGCGCGCTTGCCGACAATGCGGCGATCTGACGCCGTTCTTCCTCGCTCTCGGCCAAGGTACGCGAGCGCAACGACGATTTGCGCGCAATGAGCCGGTCGAGCGCAATCTGTTCGCGCTTCAAGCGCGCGACCGCGTTGTCCAGGCGGGCCCGGCGGCGCACGATTTCGCCGCGGATCTGGCGTAGTGCCAACAACTCGGACCGAAAGCTGTCGGCCTGGGCCGAAAGCTCCGGCACGATCGCCGACAGCAAGACCGAGGTCCGTACCGCATCGGTCACGTTGTCGGGGCTTGTCAGCAAGGCCGCCGGCGGCAGCCGCCCGATCCGTTGCAAGGCGCCTAGCGTTTTGTCGATCGCGGCACGTCGATCGTTGAGACGGGCGAGCACGGCGCGTTCCTCGACTTGAAAAGAGCCCAAGCGCGACTCGAGTTCGGTGACGGTTTCTTCCTGGCTTTGCGCGCGCCGCGCGCTTTCCACCAAGGTGCGTTGCAATTCGCGCAATTCGGTTTCGATGCGCGCCGCTTCGCGGTCGAGTTCTTCGCTGCGGTTTTTGCCCGCCTCGATGGCGCGCTCTACTTCGCGCAGTTGGTTCGCAGGCGGCTCGTCTCGGGTCTGCGCCTCGGCGGCGCCGACCCACAGGCCGCACGCGGCCGCCGCCATGAGCAAGGTGCGTCGGATGCTAGGCGTCCACACGCACGGTGTCTGCGGTTGAAGATGCGTTTTCGCCGTGGGCCACCAGCGGCACGCCGGTCATAGCCTCGGGTTGCGGCAAGCCCAACACATCAAGTGTCGTGGGCGCGACATCGCAAAGCCGCCCTGCCTCCACCTGCGTCACCCCGTCCGCATTCACCACGATGAACGGGACATCGTCGGTCGTGTGTGCGGTATGGGCGCCGCCGCTTGCGTCGCTCATGCGCTCGGCATTGCCGTGATCGGCGGTGATCAGCAACACGCCGCCCGCGTCTTTTACCGCCGCTTCGATCCGGCCCAGACTTGCGTCGACGGCTTCGACCGCGGCAATGGCCGGCTGCAACATGCCGGTATGGCCGACCATGTCGGTATTCGCAAAGTTGCACACGATCAGATCGAAGCGCTGCGCCGCAATGGCCTCGACCAGCTTGTCGGTGACTTCGTTGGCCGACATTTCGGGTTTCAGATCGTATGTCGCGACGTCGGGCGAGGGGACCAGGATGCGCTCTTCGCCCTCGAAAACTCGTTCTTCGCCGCCATTGAAGAAGAACGTGACGTGGGCGTATTTCTCGGTTTCGGCAATCCGCAGTTGGGTCAATCCTGCCTTCGACACCACCTCGCCCAAGGTATCGGCGATGTCTTGCGGCGGGAAAATCGCCGACATCAATTTGTCGAGGTCCGACGAATACGACGTCAGGCCGGCGGCCGCGCAAAACGCCGGGCGTCGCGCCCGATCGAAGCCGTCGAAGTCGGCGTCCAACATCGCCGTCAAAATCTGGCGCACCCGGTCGGCGCGAAAATTTGCCACCACCAAGCCGTCGCCGTCCCGCATCCCGGCGAATTCGCCCACCACCGTAGGCAGGACAAACTCATCGCTGGTGTCGGCGGCGTAGGCCGCGTCCACGACGCTGGCCGCGTCGGGCGCCTTCGGGCCTTTCGCATTGACGATCGTGTCGTAGGCCAGCGCCACGCGGTCCCATCGGTTGTCGCGATCCATCGCGTAGTAGCGCCCGCTCACCGTCGCGATCCGTATCTTAGGATCGTCGGCAATGGCTTGTTCCAGGTCGGCGACGAAGCCCGCGGCGCTACGCGGCGCGGTGTCCCGGCCATCGAGGATGGCGTGGATATCGACGGCGAGCCCGGCTGCTGTTAGAGCCCGGGCCAATGCCACGATATGGCTCAAGTGCGAATGCACCCCACCGTCGGAGACAAGCCCCATCAGATGACAGCGCCCGGTCGCGCCACGGCATGTCGCGATGAGGTCCTTGAGGCCTTGCCGATCAGCCAAGGTCCCGTCGGCGACCGCGGAATCGACGCGCGGGAGGTCTTGGAGGACCACCCGACCGGCGCCGAGATTGGTATGGCCGACCTCGGAATTGCCCATTTGTCCGGCCGGCAGCCCGACATCCGTTGCCGAGGTCTTAAGCAACGACCACGGATTCTCCGCCAGCAGCCGGTCGTAGACCGGCGTCCGGGCCAGCGCGATGGCATTGCCCTCTTCCTCCGTGCGATAGCCCCATCCGTCGAGGATGCACAGAACAACGGGGCGCGGGCGGTTTTTCATTGGCGTTTCAGGCATTTCGGGGCGATCGATCACCGGAACATGGGCGAGAAACGGATTCGGTTCAAGTCTCCGCGGCATCGCCGCGATGGTAGGGATGGCCGGCCAGAATCGAGGCGGCGCGGTACAGCTGTTCGGCCAGCATCACCCGAACCAGCAGATGCGGCCACGTCGGCTGCCCGAACGACAAAACGAGGTCGGCGCGCCGGCGCACCCCGTCCTCCAACCCGTCCGGGCCGCCGATCACAAAGGCCACGTCGGCCCGCCCGGAAAGCTGCCAATCGCCGATCTTGGCGGCCAAGGCCTCGCTGGTCAGATCGCGGCCGTCCTTATCCAGGGCCACGACCACCTCGGCATTGGCGGCGTGCTGGGTCAGCTTGGCGGCTTCAAGTTCGCGCCGTTTGGTCGCGGTCGCTCCCTTAGCCGGCGCGATTTCGTGCACCGTCACGGGCCAGTTCAGCCGGCTCGTGTAATCGTCGAACGCCTGTTGCAGCGGGCTGCGCTTGAGCTTGCCCACCGCAACGAGGGTTACCTTCACGGGGTGTTCGCGGCCGGGGCGGTCTCGGTATCGGCCGGCAGTTCGGCCGACCACATCTTTTCCAGATTGTAATAGTCGCGTACTTCGGGCCGGAACAGATGCACGATCACGTCGCCGCAATCCAGCAAGACCCAATCGCCGCGGGGCAGTCCCTCGGCGCGCACACGAATCCCATGCGCCTTTAGGCATTCGGCGACGTGCTCGGCAATCGCGGCAACGTGGCGTTGCGACCGCCCGCTTGCGACGACCATGTCGTCGGCGATCAGTGATTTGCCGACAAGATTGATGGTGGTGGGGTCGATTGCCTGATCTTCGTCAAGCGATTCTAGAATCAGCTTTAGCGTCTGCTGATCTTTTTCTTTGGGCTCTGCCGTCCCGCGGGTGCGCGTTATGTGAAGACCTCCAATAAGCGTCTTGTCTTTCAAGACATTTAACCGTGGGGCTGGGATTGGCGCAAGGCGGTGGCCGAGGTCGGGTCGCGAAACCCGGTGACGAACGCCCAAGCCGGCAGCGGCTGTTGGGCCAACCGGTCCAACGGTCCCGTGTAGCGAAATTCTGCCAACGCCGCGCTCGCGGGCGACGACAGCGCGGCCTCGGTATGCCCTGGCCGGTCGATCACCGCCACCGCAGCGAGGTCGAACAGGTCGCGCCAGCGGTGCCACTTGTCCACTTGGGCCAAGTTGTCGGCGCCCATCAGCCACACAAAACGCGCCGCCGGGTAGCTCTCGGCCAATTGCTCCAACGTATCGACCGTAAAGCAGGTGCCGAGGCGGGCCTCGATGTCGGTCACGTGAATCTGGGGGTGGGCCGCCATGCTTCGCGCGCCGGCCAATCGCGCGCTCAGCGGTGCCATGCCGTCAACCGGCTTCAGCGGGTTCTGGGGCGAAACCAGCCACCAGACCTCATCGAGCGCCAATTGCTCCAGGGCGAATAGGCTCAGGCCCCGGTGGCCCTTGTGCGCCGGGTTGAACGAGCCACCCAACAAACCAATGGTTCGGGCGTCGGGGTTGCCGGGTTGCTGCGCGTCGGTCAGGGCCGGACCTGTCCGGTGCCGTGAACGCGATACTTGAAGGTGGTGAGTTGTTCGAGACCGACCGGCCCGCGGGCATGAAGACGGTCGGTCGAAATGCCGATTTCTGCGCCCATCCCGAACTCGCCGCCGTCGGCAAACTGCGTCGAGGCGTTGTGCAGCACGATCGCGCTGTCGACTTCGGCGAGGAATTGCGCGGCGGCGTCGGGATCTTCCGTCACGATGCTGTCGGTATGATGCGAGCCATAGCGCTCGATATGCTCGATCGCAGCGTCGATCCCATCCACGATGCGCAACGAAATCACCGCATCGAGATATTCCGTCGACCAGTCCTCGTCCGACGCCGGGACCACGCGCGAATCCAGCGCCTGCGCCGCCGCATCGCCGCGAATCTCGCAGCCCGCCGCGCTCAGGTCGTCGATCAGTTTGGGCACGATCGTGGTGGCCACCGCTTTGTCGGCGACCAGCGATTCGGCAGCCCCGCAAATCGACAGCCGCCGCATCTTGGCGTTGTGCACCAAAGCCACCGCCTTGTCGGGATCGGCGTTTTTGTTGATGTAGACATGGCAATTGCCGTCCAGATGCGCGATCACCGGCACGCGGCTTTCTTTCTGCACGCGCTCGATCAGCGACCGCCCGCCGCGCGGCACGATGATGTTGATCGTCTCGTTCATCGTTAGCATCGCGCCCACCGCCGCACGGTCGCGCGTCGGCACCAGTTGGATCGCGGCCTCCGGCAGACCCGCGGCGCGCAGGCCTTCGTGCAAGCACGCGACGATCGCTTGGCTCGAATGAAAACTTTCCGACCCACCGCGGAGGATCGCGGCGTTGCCCGATTTCAAGCACAACGCGCCGGCATCGGCCGTCACGTTGGGGCGCGATTCGTAAATGATGCCGATGACACCCAGCGGCACCCTTACGCGTTCGATGCGCAGGCCGTTGGGGCGTACTGTTTCCCAAAAAACCGCGCCAACCGGATCGGGCAGATCGGCGATTGCCTCCAAGCCGGCGGCCATGCCCTCCAGGCGGTCGTCGTTCAAGACAAGGCGGTCGCGGAGCGGTTTGCTGATGTCTTTCGCGTCGGCCTCGGCGAGATCGCGCGCGTTGGCCTCCAGCACGGTGGCACGGTTGTCCCGCAAGTTCTGGGCCGCGGTACGCAGGGCCTGGTTCTTGGCCTCGGTCGAGGCGCGCGCCAGCAAACGGGCCGCATCTTGGGCGGCCAGGCCGATCTCCAGCATCAGGTCGTGCAGTTCGTCGCGCGCTTCGGCTACAGACATCATCGGCTCAATCGTTGAGGACAAGATCGTCGCGGTGGATCATCTCGTCGCGGCCACGGTAGCCCAGCAACGTCTCTATTTCACTGCTTTTGTGGCCGATCAGGGGCTGCGCGTCGGTCGACGAATAGGCCGCCAGGCCGCGGCCCAACACCTGCCCCGAGGCATCTTTGACAAGGACCGCGTCGCCGCGCTCGAACGTGCCGTCAACGGCCGTCACGCCGGCTGGCAACAAGCTCTTGCCCGCGCGCAGCGCTTTGACCGCGCCGTCGTCGACGATGATCGACCCCGCCGGTTGCAAGGTTCCGGCGATCCATTGCTTGCGCGCGGTGCGCGGATTGCCCTGCGCGGCAAACCACGTGCAGCGACCGCCTTGCTCCAGCGCTTGGATCGGACGTTCCAACGTACCGGGCGCGATGACCATCGCCGCGCCCGCCGAGGTTGCCACCCGCGCCGCCATGAGTTTGGTAATCATTCCGCCGGTGCCGTCGCCGGTCGTCGGTTGACCGGCCATCGCTTCTATTTCGTCGGTGATGCGATCCACGCTGGGGATCAGCTCGGCGCCGGGGTTGGCGGCGGGATCCGCGGAATAGAGACCGTCGACGTCCGACAGCAAAATCAGACAATCGGCCGAGGTCATTTCGGCAACCCGCGCCGACAACCGGTCGTTGTCGCCGAAACGAATTTCCGCCGTGGCCACCGTGTCGTTCTCGTTGATTACCGGCACTGCACCCAAACGCAGCAACGTGTTGATGGTGCTCCGCGCATTGAGATACTTGCGGCGTTGTTCGGTGTCGTCGAGCGTCAGCAGCACCTGCGCCACCGAAATATCGTGCGCCGATAGCGCATCTTGGTAGGCCTTGGCCAAGTGGATTTGCCCGGTGGCTGCCGCCGCTTGGCTCTCCTCGAGCTTCAGTTTGCCGCGGCGCAGCCCGAGGTGCCGCCGCCCCAAGGCGATCGCGCCCGACGACACGATAATGACCTCTTGGCTGCGCGCACGCAGCTGCGCGACGTCCGCGGCCAAACTGTCTAGCCACCGCGCGTGGACTCGTCCGCTATCGGGATCGACCAAAAGAATCGACCCGATCTTGATCACGATACGTTTGGCGTCGGCGAGCGTGGTCATGGTGCCGCCGCCGCGAGAGCTTCTTCGTCTCCGGCCCGCCACGCCGTGATCATTTCCAGCATTTGCTTCAAGACCGCGTCGATCCCCGCGCCGGTCGCGCCCGAGATCACCGCGATGCTACTCCCTGCCGCTTCGGACAAGGCTGCGCGCTGCCGCGCGATCGTCGCGTCGTCCAGCAAGTCGGCTTTGTTGAGGGCCACAATCTCGGCTTTGGTTTCCAACCCGTACCCGTACGCTTCCAGTTCATGCCGCACAGTGTGGTAGTCCGCCGCGGGATCGTCGCT
>Ga0181594_10006015_pt1 | contig 10552 bp, 6 predicted proteins | sample 071ome_18_FD_145603 | JGI IMG/M metagenome (GOLD analysis project Ga0181594, IMG submission 145603) | Coastal salt marsh microbial communities from the Groves Creek Marsh, Skidaway Island, Georgia - 071413BT metaG (spades assembly) | ecosystem: Environmental > Aquatic > Marine > Intertidal zone...
AGTCAAGTTTCTTCCCAAAAAGGAGATTCGCGGTCGCCTTTGGGATCGAGCGTCACCGAACCAAGCGTTTCCGAGGATGTCTCAAGCGCGTGGAAGAAGCAAGGATTTGATTGCACTAAAATCGATCGCGTCTAATAACACCCGATAATACAACAGCAACAGTTCTAAAAAGCAAATGATTAGTGATTAGTTTTTCAATAATGCGTATCTTCGCCTTGATGTCCTTCCTTTTGTTTGCTCCCCGATCTTTTTATTATTAACCGGTATATGCTGTGAAAAAACGCGCTTATTTTTTCATCAGATCTGAAAAAAAGAAAAGAGATACAACAAAACCCACGAACGTCATTCGCGTGCTCGTTCAAACAGCTGGGGATGTAAACATGGCGATATCCATTCTATTCTCGTAATCGGCTCCTTTCTTCTAAAACTAAATACATCATCTAATCGCGTTGTATTAAAAGCGGCTACTTTACATATTGAATTCTATTTATCTATCTAAATCGCTCGTATAGATGCCACCGAGAGACGGTAGACTCGGAGCGATTGCACACTTTAACGCAAAGTTTGCCGAGTATGTCAAACGCGCATCTCCATCTTCTCCTCCGCCGCCTCCTCCCGGATAACTCATCTTCAAAAGCTCAAACGTTGTCATTTCACCTTCTTCAGGTGGCATCGTTCGCAGCGCCATGCGCTCAAACTCGTCCCAGGTTAGGAAATCCTTCAAGTGTTTGCTTTTCCATCTTTTCGCGATTTCTTTTGCGCACAAAGCGCGCTTCTTTGCGTCTTTACACTTTGGCGCCAAATGTTCCAACGCGAATTTCAACTCTCGCTCGATGGCGTGTCTCGATAATACAACTTCCCTCGCGAGCAGACGCAACGTCTCGTCGTTTTCACCGTTATCGTTATCTTCGCGAATGATGCGTTCGTCGTTCTTCGCTTCCTCGATTCGCGCAAGCAAACGATCAACGATATCGACGCGAAAGGCATTCGCAGATTCGAAGTGTCCGAGTTGCGCGGCAACAGTCGACAACGCCGCGTCGTTAGACCACGCGATGGCAGAACCGACAATTTGTAACAAAACGCGACCTTCTGAGGTAATATCGTCGTCCTCTTTGTAATTGCGCGAATGTATGACGGCGCGTTTGATTTCTGCTTCCAGTTCGCGTTGATAGTGGACTTTACGCTCTGAGTTCGCTGGTTCCATCGCGACATGTGCGAGAAGACAGTTGACGCGAAGTGCCGGGTTAACAATGCGTTTTTGAAACGTCGCCGATGCTTTTTGGTTATGGTACGCAATATCAAAGAGTTTATTCGTGTTGAATGGCGTTTTGCTGTTTTCGCTGTTTTGATCGCTTGATCGAGGTGAGGTGGAAGGCGAAATGTTCGTATTGAACCCAGTGTTTCCACCGGATGCTGCGCTACGAGTGTGGTTGTAACTTAAGGCGTTGATGCGACCTTCCTCGCCCAGCGCCCAAAACAACGTAGGCAAGGCAATAGAGAGGCTTCGCGGGATGTTGTTTTGTTTGAGTTGATTCTCAAAATCTTCACCCACAGCATTGTTGATCTTTTCTCCGCCCTGTTTCGAAGCGATACTTTTTCCTCCACTTGTTTCGTTATCGCTCTCGTTCTTCTTCGTATCTTTACTTTCCTTCTTGCCGAACAAGATATCCTCCTCGCTCGATCCTACGTTCAAAGCGCGCACGAGCGAACCAACTGTGCGCATATGCACGGAGACGGAATGCGTTTTTGGAGCGTTAGTACGATCTCTCGTCCGTCCATTAGCGCGTTTCGCTTCGAATAGGTGATGCTTTCGACTGCTACCATCACCACCACCACCACTGCTAAAGGACTTATCATTTTTCTTCATCGGCGAATGCGTCGGCGTCGTGAAGGTATCGCTGGCGCTTAAGTCTCCTTGTTCTTTGAACGCGTTACGATTACCCTCTTCGAATGCTTTGATTGCATTTTCCATACGTTGCCATTTTGGAATGCTTTCGTTGTCGGTCGCATCACGCTCATCCTCAAACTTTTCGCTACTTGGAGAATCTGCGCAACACGTTTGCGCCAATTTATCTACAAACTCTTTGATGAACTCGGAATCGGCGAGTTTCGGTTCAAACTGCGCGTCGTTCTCGATGTCTACGAATTGCTCTCGAGTAATTTCTTCCTCGGTACCATCATCCTTGATAATCACCACGGTTGTTGATGCTGAAGCAGAGACTTCAGCGTCGAGGAGTTCATCGCATGCCTTCAGACACGCGACACCTTCCTTGGACGACCAAGCGATGATATTTGCGCGTGCAATCCGCGCTGTCTGAACGGCTACTTCGATATCTCTATCGCGCGAGCGCTTCAAGCACTCTCTGGCATCCGCACGAAATGACTTTTCTGCGGCAAAGTTATTAATACTGCTGCGTTGTCTGCTCCCGCTGTGTGAAGGGGACCCGCCGAGTGACCCGGCGCGAGACCCGGCGCGAGAGCCCCTTCTGGAAAACGTTGCAGCCGGCGATGACGGCTCGGAATTAAAGTCATTCGTTCCAGAATCCCACGCGTCCATCGTTTCTAGTAAATGCTCTGTAGCACGCACGTGCCATGAACGTAAACACGCGTCGCAAAACCTCGAGAGCATTTTGTACCGTTTCTGTGGGGAGTCCGTATCTGAACGCACCGCAAAGTAATACATAGCCGCTGCTGTATCGCCTCGCCTCGCACTCAAAGCACGTTCGCACGCGTGTAATGCCATCTCTGACGCATCTAGAGCTAAAGCATCCGCTAACTCTCTCGCCCTCGAGATTCGACCGCTCAATGCGAGTTTCTCGTACAAGTCAAAAACCGATGCGGTAGGTGTAATTTCAAACACTCGACTCGAAGTCCAGCACACCACGCCTTCAAGAATGATTGAATTACGTCCGATGATTTCGCCGTCGTCGTCGATATCACCGTCATTGTCATCGTCCTTCGTATCATCGGTGCGTATATCTGGAGCCATATCGATCGCTAACTCGTACTTTGACGAGCGCACTGGTATGCCTCTCACTAACCCCTTGATGGCTCCGTACTCCACCGGCAAGACAATTTTCTGCACCAGCGTATTCGTCGCCCGACTGATGACGGAAATCGATCGTGAGGACGTGACAAAAAAGGCAAAAGCATCTACAATATACGCAAATCGAGGCAAACTGTAATTTGGCGTTCGGATAGACGCAATAACTTTTGAATCAGAAACTTTTGCATCGTAAACGTCCACCCGACCATCAGCGAAGGAGGAGACTACGAACGATTTCCCGCCGTGTTCAAGCGTCGAGTGACCAGCGAAGTTCTCCGGACGCGACACCAACACACCACCTTGGAAGCTCGGAGAATCCACGATACTTTCGTGCGTCTCGTAACCGTCGTGTCCAAATCGACTTCCCACTTTCTCGGGTCCAGAAAACAAGACGTTTTGTTCCGGTACGCAGGAAATTTCATCAATTCGGGCCGAGTACGTTTCTAAATCCAGCGTTTGAAAGTACGTGTCGACGTCTTTGTAGGTGTTAAATTCGTCGTCCATGTCGTCATCTTCATCGATACTTTTCCTATACTCATTCTCGTAATTTTCCTCGTAGTTCTCGTTGATGGACATTCGCGATTGGCGATATTTTTGCGGCATGGAGTTTACGCGGTCAATAGCGCCGATAGTATTTCCATGTTCATCCCGTTCTCGCGCGACACGTTTGGATAGTAACAAAAATGTGCTGCTGGAGCTTGTCTTTTCGTTATTCATTTTGTCACCTGTCGTCGCAGACGGTGAGAAATCGTTATCCAAGGCTTCTTCGCTGTTGTAATACTTTTGCGATTGCCGTTTGAGAATCTCGTGCACGCGTCTATCATCGATAGCCTCTACAAGCTGGAGTTTTTTCAACGGATTACACTTTGTTGGCGTCGTCATGAGTAACTCTCCACTTTCAATGTCCCACAAACGTACGACTCCGGTAGAGTCGCCGCAAATTGCTATTTCTTTGTTGTCCTTAGCTCTCCGCCACCATACAACAGAACGCGCCTTTGCCGGTTGTTGGGACCGCTTTTTGTCTCTACTGTTCACACGATCACCAACGCCACTCTTCTTCGAATCTTCTGCGAGCATGCGAACAGCTTCTTTCATCTTATATGCTTCGGGTGTTTTCGCTAAATTTTCGCTATTTCTCCTACGAGTTTCAGAATCGTCGTCGGAATCGTTTTCATTGCGTCTCTCTTCATACATTGCACGCATGAATTTTGGATTCAAAGTTGTACCCAAATCGATAATGTAGCATTTACCCGAGACAGTACCAACGAGCGCTCGCCCACCAAGAGGAGCTAATGCGATGCACGTTATTGCATTCTCTTCACCGGGATACCATGGCAAAGCTGCCGTCGTCGGTTTGAGCACCATCTCGCGGTATCCGCCGATCGATCGAACTAGTAAAAACGTCTCCACAGTTTCCTTGTGCGACACTTCAATCTTCGGAGCGATCACGCGAACGTTCTGCTGCTCTTGATAATCTCGATGATCTTGATTCTGTCTCACCGGGAACGACGTCGAATCGCTCGTCACGACGACCACATTCTTCTTGGATTTTTGCGCTATGCCTTTCGCAGAAGATGATGTGGAAGATACCATTTCGTATTGAAACTGTGGAATCGTCCGCGTCGTCGTCTCTGTCGATCTAGACACGCACGCGCTCAGTAATATAAACCTGGAGGTGGCAAATTTTGGGTTCGTGTGCACGTCTTCGTACGCCGCGGCGACTGCACATAACTCTCGCGGTTTTCTGTGCACCTCTTTCACCGTGGACGGTTCCGTAGGATACTTTTCGTTCTCACTCGATCCTCCGGCTCCTCCTCCCGGCGACGCGGACCCATCCGTGATGCGATTATCGGTGCGATAATTTGTCCATCCCAAAAAGTTTGTTAAGTTCATCGCGATATCTATCACTGATTTATTCGCTCCGGAGTGATATCCGCCCCCTTCAAACGATGATTGATGCTGTTTCCGATATTGTTGCCCGCTCCTTTCCGAAAACATCGTCGAGCTCGTATTCGATTCCCACCCACTGCTCCCACTGGCTGGCGAAATCGCTCCCGACCTGTATCCATCTTTTTGCTGTTGTAACTGTCTTTGTCTCTGTTGCGCTTGTTGCAACTTTGTCGTCGCCGCCGGCGTCCCGGAATTCACAACCCCAATCCGTCTCTCCAAAGTGAACAACTGGACATTCAGCGCGGGCCTACTCAACTCTCCATCTTCACCTTCTCGCGAGCGATCTAAACTCTCTTGATAATCCTCTCTCGCGATGTCCACGAAATTCGCCCGCAACTGATATCTGTAAAAGTCATTGCCTCTCTGGAACGATTCCAATTCTCTGACTAATCCTCCCCCGTGTTGATGATCGTCCTCATCGTCGTTATCGTTGCGTTTCCTTTGCGCGTGGAAGAAATCTTCCAACAGGACCGGTTGCGCGTGTAGTTCCGTACCAATCCGCGGCGTGCTGTTTTATTTGTGTTGGAGAGGAAAGAGAGAGCAAAATTGTTTTTTTGTTTTGTTAGTAAATTGGAAGAATTGGACGAACGAAGAGAAGTGCACTCACATCGGCGGTCGCGGAGGTTTGTGCGACAGCAATCGCGGCGGCGACTTGTAGATGCTGTTTCTGTTGGACATTTTCAGTGTTTGCGACGCGTCATCGTTCGTGAGAGCGTTTGTCTCGCGATATTGAATGTGTATAAAAAAAAGCGCGCGCTCCTAAATTTTATTATGGTGTTTACAAAAAGCTATATGTGAAAATGTACACTACGTACGAGTATTATTGCTCGGCGTCGAACGTCACGACGGCTAACGCGCCGACGATGCGTTCAATGAGCGCAGGTTCGTAAGCGACTAACGCAAAAATGAGCTCTTTGAATTCCTTTTCCGTCAACATTGCTTTGGCGTCGACGTCTTGGTCGTCTTTTCTTCGCATCCGAAGGCGGTTTTCGTTCAGAGCGTGTTGACGCTGCGAAGAAGCTCCGGAGAGAAGGGCGAGCGCGGTATCTGACGCGTCGCGTCCGAGTCGAGCGCAACACACAAAGGTTTTCGCGGCGTCGCGAAACGCCTTTGGGAACGCGTGGTGTGTCTTTGGAGTCCATACCAATGGCGAGGCAATCGACCAACAGGACGTTGACTGAACGGTGCTGGAAAACAGGCGGATGGCTGTATCGGAAGCAGACTTCGAGGCGCACAGAAACGCCCTGTCCGCCACAGCAAAATTGACCGAACCAGTCGAGGCGAGAGACTTTGGATCGTGAGCTGCGCTCAACGTTTTGAGCACTGCACCCGTGCGGGGTAGCACGACGCTCACGTCACCGTTGACGTGAGCGAAAAAGACGTACGAAGAGCTCACCGGGGAAGCGGTCATTGAATCCAAATCTATGGGACTAGTCACGATCGAGTCTTCCAACTCCACGCGATGCGTTTCTTCCACGTGAATTGTTCGCGAACCCGTTTGCTTGTTCGTTGCACTCGCGACGTTATACATCACTATGCGAACTACGCTGTCTCGTTTCACCACGTGCCGCGCCATGCCCTTTTTCCTAGCAAGCTTGTGCAAATGACTGCTATTTTCAGAAAAGCTCACGCAGAGTTTCGGATGCGCGTGCGCGGAGCCTTTCCTCGCCGCGGGTAGCGCGCACATCCCGCCAATGAACTGCTCAGCCCCCCTCGTCACTTGTGGAACTTCACCGTCGTCGTGCACGCTCGCGGTATATTTTTCCCCGAAAAACCGCGTCGCTTGGAAGTATTCGATGCGTTTCCTATCTTTGGTCCTCGCGAAAACGGCGTGAACCCCTTCCTCCAGCGCGATCGAAACCTGCGCGACGACTGGCCACACTTTTTTAATAACCGAGGCCATTTCCACCGAGCTTGTCGCAAACAAAACTTCCCCAGACTCTGCGTCGAGTATCCAGTTCTCCGCGAATTCCTTCTCGCCGTACGCGGTCACGACCAACGTATTCGATTGGTCCCGTAAACATATAACCGACGCGCCTAGGTGACGATCCCGTAAAAGAGGAAGACTGCCTGCGTTTTGTCGCCGATCCAAGCGCTCGTTCCTCCAAATCTCCTCGAAGTGCGAAACCGTCTTCTTCTCGCATCCGTTTCCGTCTTTATCGTACACCGCTCGAAACGCCATCGCGCTGACGACGCCGCCGCCCTCGTCTCCTTCTCGCCAAATATTCACCATCGGGTCGCGAATTGTTCCAACGATAACATCTCCGCACACGTCCACGCTCGTAAAAAACTCGTACCCTCCGTGGCGTTGCCGTTCGCAATACGCGCGAATGCGTTTTCCACCGTTTTTAGCGTCGTACACGTCCAGAGTTTGGTACACAAACTTCTTCTTCTGCGCTTCTTCTTCTTCTTCTTCTTCGTTCTGAACACCATCACCAGAAGTTGTTGTTGTCAACTTTTTAGATACGACGATCCATCCGTCCGAAACGCACGTCGCCGCGACGACGACATCCGATGACGACGACGACGACGATTGGTCGACTTCAATTAAACATCCCGCTCGGTCTAACGAGAAATCGGACGGGTCCTCGTATCCGCGCATAATATATATATACGTGTAATATATATGATGTGAAGTTTTGCATTTAGGGGAAAAAATCTTCAAAAGTTAACAACTCAAAAGTCCTCTCTCGATCGATGATGTCCTCTCGAGGAGGAGGAGGAAACGGCGGACGAGGAGGCGGCCGACGACCTCAGAGGAAGAAGACGTTCAAGCTCAACGTCAAAGGCGAACGAAACAAACCGAGAAAGAAGAAACCACCTCGAGGTAACGGTAACAATAAGAGCGGATTAGGTTTCGTCCTCCTCTCCGCGTTCGTGGCAACCACCGCGAGCGTTGCGTTCGCGCTTTTCCGCGCGAAAAAACAACAGGACGACGCGTTCCGTTTCGAGCAAGAAAACATCCGCGAGAGGTTAAAATCGAAACCGCTCTCGGTCACCGACCACGGCGCCTGTCGCATGGACTGCCGATTCGTGTCGCACTCCGACGTGAAAACTGCGCTCGCGAAAGGTTCGTTATCCAAAAAACACTCGACGTTTCCCGAGCGCAAATTCGCGTTTGAAAATGGACGCGTGCGGGCGATTTTTGGGGAAAACGAGGACGCGACCACCGTGGTGACCGTCATAGACGTGGATACGGATCATCCGTGCGGGCCGTGTTGAGGAGAGAGAGACGAGAGGGTGTTACTTTTAGCGCTGATTTGTATAACATTTTAGGTATTCGTGTGCACATTCTACACTTTGTTCCTCAGAAAAAAAGCGCTTTAGACACACGCAGTTCACACACAAAACACATAATGGACATCGCGTCGCTCTCGGAGACGCTCCGCGACCAAACCTTACCGATACAGGACCGGTTCCGCGCGCTTTTCACGCTCCGTTCGCTCGAGAAGAACCCAGAGGCGGTCGCGGCGTTGGTCGGCGCGTTAGATGTTGGGGAAAATGCGGCGCTCTCGTCGTCGTCGTCGTTGCACGCGGACGCGCTGTTCAGACACGAAGTCGCCTTCGCGCTGGGCCAAATGCGCGCGAAAGAAGCCACGCAAACTTTAATCGCCGTTTTGAAGAACCAAAACGAACACGGGATGACGAGGCACGAGTGCGCGGAAGCGCTCGGGGCGATCGCGGACGAGACTTCGCTCGAGGTGTTGAGAGATATGCGAGAGGACGCGAAGCATCGGGAAGTGAGGGAGACGGCGAGTTTAGCGCTGAGGAGAGTGGAACACGTGGTTGGGAATAGTAGTAGCAGTAGTGGTAGTAGTAGAAACGTTGCGACGACGACGACAGGCGCACTGGTTGGGAGTAAGAAGGAGAGCACCGCGGTCGTCGTCGACGAAGAAGAGGACGGAGGAGGCTACGCGACGTATTCGGTGGATCCGGTGCCGGCGATGGACGAATCCGTCGAGACGGAAACTTTAGCCGATATTATTTTAGACGACGCCGCGGATATTTGGGACCGATACGCCGCCATGTTCGCGTTGCGGAACCGCGCGCAAAAAACGTTCGGTTTGACGAAGAAAACAAAAGAAAACGAACAGTTGGTCCAACTCTGTTCGTCGACGCTCGGCAAAACGCTGCGCTCGGAAACGGTCCAATCCGCGTTGCTCAAACACGAAATCTGTTACGTCCTCGGACAACTCAGAGACGACGACGACAACGAAATCGCGCGCAAAGCTTTGTTTGAATGTTTAGAAGATCCGAACGAGCACGCCATGGTGCGTCACGAGGCGGCCGAGGCGATCGGCTCGCGAGGCGGCGAAGGCGCCGAGGCTATTTTGCGGAAATATTTAGCGTGCGAGGATCGCGTCGTCAGCGAAAGTTGCGAGGTGGCGTTGGACATGCTGAGAGAAAACGAAGAGGGCACTTTCGTGGCGTTGTAATAATAATAATACAGTAGTACTAATAAACGTGATCAGATAGTACTCACGAGTAGCACACACACAACAGGCGTATTATTATACGCACGAAGAAACTTTTTCTTTCTTCTTCTTCTTCGTTTCCTTCACTCTTTCTCACACGCGCATTTAATAGTAAAACATCACACAGCAACATCAACAAAGAGAGAGAGAGAAAAGAATGGACCCACAACAACAACAACAAAATCTCAAACCTCTGGCGCATAAAAAGCTCCCCCCAGAAGTCAACCGAATCCTCTACGTCCGCAACTTACCCTTCAACATCACCGACGAAGACATGTACGACATCTTCGGGAAATACGGCGCGATTCGCCAAATTCGACTCGGACAAACGCGCGACACTAAAGGCACCGCGTACGTCGTCTACGAGGACATCTACGACGCCAAAGCGGCTTTGGAGAAATTGAGCGGGTTTAACGTCGCCAACAGATATCTGATCGTGTTGTATTTTAATTTGAGCAAGCACGCGCAGAAGCAATTGGACAAGGAGGAAGAGCAGCTGCGGAAATTGCAAAAGAGAGAAGGCGTCAGCGGAGAACAAACAAAATAGGCGTCGTAAACATGATCAAACATTTAGAGTAGTTTAATAGCGGTAGTAGTAATATATAACAGTAGTTCTAGTTTCATCATAATTCTCTCTTTGTATGTGCGTGTTTATGTGCGCGTGATGTGGCTTTTTACGCGCATAATTGTCGCTTCGATGATCGCGTACGTACGCGTTGTTGTTGTTGTTGTTCTCTCTCTCGCACGTGTGTCTCCACTTTTTTTCCAATTCGCGCGGCGCCATGGCTGCCGCGAAAAAGAAGAAGAAGAGCAAGAAGAGCGGCAGCAACAAAACGACGACGACGAACAACAACAACGACGCGTCGTCGTCGTTGTTATCGTCGTCGCAAACGAGCGACCAGAGGAAGTTTCCGCTTCGCAAGTTTCGCCGGTTTCCTTCGTATTCGAAGGAGGATTTCATCGCGTTTTGTCGCCGCCGGGAAGCGACGTTGTTTAGCGATACAAATAATGACGACGATAAAAAGAGCGCCCGCTCGGAGGAGGAGACAAAAAAAACGCGTTCAAACGGCACCGTTTCTGT
>Ga0181594_10006021_pt1 | contig 10547 bp, 6 predicted proteins | sample 071ome_18_FD_145603 | JGI IMG/M metagenome (GOLD analysis project Ga0181594, IMG submission 145603) | Coastal salt marsh microbial communities from the Groves Creek Marsh, Skidaway Island, Georgia - 071413BT metaG (spades assembly) | ecosystem: Environmental > Aquatic > Marine > Intertidal zone...
CTCCGGATCGCCCAGATAGGTGTTGCCGCGATTGCCCTGAAAGAACTTGTCCTCCCATTGCACGACCATGCCCAGGTGCTGGTTGTTGAGCACGACCGCCTTCGCCGCAATGCCTTCGATCTTGGCGGTGGCCAACTCCTGGATGTTCATCAGGAAGGAGCCGTCGCCGTCGATGTCGATGACTTCCTTGTCGGGACAGCCGGCCTTGGCTCCCATGGCTGCGGGATAACCGAAACCCATCGCCCCCAAACCGGCGCTGGTGAGGAACTGGCGGGGACGCTTGTATTTGTAGTATTGCCCCGCCCACATCTGATGCTGCCCCACGCCGGTCGTGATGATGGCGTCGCCCTTCGTCAACTCGTAGAGCAACTCGATCACATGCTGCGGCAGAATCAATTGTTCCGCGTCGCCGTTCATGTGATCCCGCATGTGTTGCGAATTGAGAGCCTCCGCGGTGACGCCGTAACCCAACGGCGCCTTCTTCTTCCAGGCGGCGATCTGCTTCTGCCAGGCGGTGAACTTCTTCTGGATCGGCTGCTTGCGAACCATGGCGTTGAGGCGGCTCAAGGCATACCTCACATCGCTGATCACCGGCAGGTTGGCCGGTTTGTTCTTGTTGATCTCCGAGGGGTCGATGTCGACATGGACGATCGTGCCGTTCTCGCAGAACTTCTCGACCTTGCCCGTCACGCGATCATCGAAGCGCACACCGAAAGCCAGCAACAGGTCGGCCCCGTCGGCCACCTTGCCGCCATTCTCAAACTCGCCGCTGACAGCCCAGTTGGCATAAGCCGTGCCGTGCATGCCGAGCCAACGGAGAGACAGCGGCTCCGTCTCGGGGAAAACGCCGCAGCCCATGATCGTGCTCGTCACCGGAATGCCGGTCGCCTTGACAAACTTGCGCAACTCCGCGGACGCCTCGCCCGAGATGATGCCGCCGCCCACATACAAAATGGGACGCTCCGCCTGCTCGATCAGGCCGATGATCTCGTTCAGTTCGACATCGTCGGCCTTCTTGTCTGGCCGATAGCCGCGAAGCTTCGGCTCCTTGACGAAGACGGGGCGCGTCTCCGCGATCTGGATGTTCTTGGGCACATCGATCACGACCGGCCCCGGCCGGCCGCTCTGGGCGATGTGAAAGGCCTCGTTGACGATCCGGGGAATGTCGTCAATGTCCGTCACCAGGTAGCTGTGCTTCACGATCGGCAGGGTCATGCCGAAGAAATCGGTTTCCTGGAAGGCCCCCTTGCCGATCATGGCTTGCGGCACCTGGCCGGTGATGGCGACCAGCGGAACCGAGTCCATGAAGGCGTCGGCAATGCCGGAAATAAGGTTGGTCGCCCCGGGGCCGGACGTGGCCATGCATACCCCGACCTTGCCGGTGGCCCGGGCATAACCCTCCGCCGCAAAGACACCGCCCTGCTCATGCCGGGGCAGAATCGTGCGAATCTTGCCGGTCTTGGTCAGCGATTGATGAATCACCATGCTGGCCCCGCCGGGATAGGCGAAAATGGTGTCGACCCCTTCGCGCTCAAGGGAAGCGATCAGGATGTCGCTGCCGCTCATGCGGGGTCCGGTCTCAATGCCCGTCTTTTGTGCCTTGGCGGCGGGCTTCTTGCGTTTCGTCGTGGTCTTGCTCATTGCATTCTGCGTTTTTTGGCCCGGCCGTCGCGGGCCAAGAAAAAACCCACGACCGTTGCCAGCCGTGGGTTTTTGTCGAAATCTTGATTACCTTCGACAAGGAACCACGGCGCCGCTGACGACGACCGGAAGCTCTACTTGTCGAAATACGTTGTTCATTCTCGGAAACAAATGGGCGGGGATCATAGCTCTCAGCTCGCGCCGTCGTCAAGGACGTATTCCCCGCAAAATGCGGAGACATCACACGCCTCGGAGGCGATTCACTGCCGCGCCGCCCAGGGGTAGAGCGCCGGGTCGTGGTCCGGATTGGGCCGCATCATCCGGGCGCCGACCTTGTCCCGCCAGGCCTTCAACCTGCGGAGCAATTCGTTGACCTTGCCCGGATTCGACGCCGCGAGGTCATGGCGCTCCCCGATATCCTCCGCGAGATTGAAAAGCTGAACACTCCCGTTCTCGAAGTATTCCAACAACTTGTAGTCGCCCACGCGAATGGCGCCGCCAGGGCTCTGCATGCCGTGGTTGCTGTAATGGGGAAAGTGCCAGAAGAGGGCGTCGCGCTTGAGCGGTCCGCCGCGCAGGGCCGGAACCAGGCTCACCCCGTCGAGCGCCTGCCCGGGGCGCGCGGGCAGCCCCGCCATATCCAGGATCGTGGGATAGAAATCGTTGCTGATCACCGGCTGGCGGGAGACCAACCCCGCCCTGCCTTGCCGCGGCCACTTCACGATGCAGGGAACCCGAATGCCTCCCTCGTAGAGCCAGCCCTTGGCCCCGCGCAAGGGAAGATTCGAGGTTGAAAACGCCGAGTCCAATCGATCCCGTCCGACCCGACGATTCGGATTGCCCACGTTCATGGCCGCCATGCCGCCATTGTCGGAGAAGAAGATCACGATCGTGTCCTCCTCCAACCCGAGCGTTTCAAGCTTCTTCACCACGCGTCCCAAGCTCTCGTCCATCGCCTCCACCATTGCGGCGAACTCCACATTGTCCTGCCGCTGCTTTAACTTCACCGTCCGTTCCGGCAGGACCCGGTATTGACTGTGCGAGGGGCGTCGAATCGACGCGTCCAACCGCGCCGCAGTCAACGGCTCGGGATCGTCCGGATTCCCCTCGAGAATGAAATCGGCGCCCGGATCGCTCGCCTTCCCCGACCCGGCCCGGCGATACTTCGCCGCCAGGTCGGCGCGCCCCTGAATCGGATCGTGCACGGCGAAATGGGTCAGGTAGAGAAAGAAGGGCTTCTCCGCGTTGGCGTCCATGAAGCGCAAGGCCTCGTCGGTCAGGCGGTCGGTGAGGTAGTCGCCGGGTTGATCGGGCAATCCGTCGAGTTTGAAGGGCGCGTGATACCCCGCCCGAGGCCAACCCTTGAACCAGTTGCGCGGGACCTGGACGTCGAACCCTTGCCGCAGGGGACCGAACTCGCCCTCGCCAAGATGCCATTTCCCGAAATGGCCGGTGGCATAGCCGTGCGACTTCAGCGCCTCGGCGAGTGTCACTTCCGCCAGGGGCAACCGCTGCAAGTTGGCTGCGTTCTTCAGCCGTTGAAATCGAAAATCACGGCGTCCCGGGATCCAGTCGGTCAACCCCAGGCGCGCCGGATACCGGCCCGTGAGGATGCTGGCCCGCGTCGGCGAGCAGACATGACAAGCCGCGTAGGCGTCCGTGAATCTCACCCCCTCCCGGGCCAAACGATCGACATTGGGCGTCTTGTAAAACGAACTTCCGTAGCAGCCCACATCCGTCCACCCCAGGTCGTCCACCAGGAAAAAGACAACGTTCGGCGGACGTCCTTGCGCCAACGCGCTGGACGTCGCGAAGCAAACGAGAAGGAGCCAGGGTCGAAGGAAGGCAGGAATCATGTTCATGATGCAGGTCCGATCGCAGGCCGCACTGTAACAGGAAACGGCCGGCGGCTTCAACGGCGTCGGCAAGCTTCACCGGAACGCGGATCCTTGCCCCGCTGCGCCCGCCAACCGCCAGGGCGCGCCGCCACTGCTCCCGACCATGAACCAGCCAAGCCCCGGCGCCTCACAAAGCCGCGCTTCCACGGAGCTCAGGACAGCAACGCCAGGAACACCCCGGCCGCGACCGCCGAGCCAACCACGCCGGCCACATTCGGGCCCATCGCCGCCATGAGTGGATTCACGCGGCCGTCGGTGTTGTCGGAGACATACTTCTGGACGACCCGCGCCGCCATGGGCACCGCGGAGACGCCCGCGGCCCCGATGCAGGGATTGATCTTCTTCCCCTGGGGCAGAAGGAGGTTGAGCATCTTGGCGAAGATGACGCCGCCCATCGTGCTGAAGCTGAAGGCCACCATGCCCAAGGCCAGAATCGCCAGGGTCTTGCCGGTCAGGAAGGTGACGCCGTTCATGGTCGCGCCAACCACCAACCCAAGAAAGATGGTGACGCTGTTGATCAAGGGACCGCCCGCAGTCGCGCTCAATCGCTGCGTCACGCCCGATTCCTTCAACAGGTTTCCGAACATCAGCATGCCGATCAGGGGACCGCTGTCCGGAATGAAAAGGATGACAATCACGCTGGTGAGAATGGGAAAGAGAATCACCGCATTGTGCGAAACCGGCTTGGCCTGCGGCATGTCGATCTCGCGCTCCTCCTGGGTCGTCAGCAAACGGATGATGGGCGGCTGAATCATCGGCACCAGAGCCATGTAGCTGTACGCGGCGACAGCCACCGCCCCCAACAGGTGCGGCGCCACCTTGGAGGCGACAAAAATCGTGGTCGGGCCGTCGGCGCCGCCGATGATCCCGATGGCCGCCGCTTCCTGCATCGTAAAACCGAACAGGTAGAACGCGCCCAGGGCGGCGAAAAAGATGCCCAGTTGCGCGGCCGCGCCCAGCAGAAAGGTGATCGGCCGCCCGAGCAGGGGCCGGAAGTCGGTCAACGCGCCCACCCCCATGAAGATGATCGGCGGCAACAACTCCGCCTTGCTGATGGCGGTCTTGTAGATGAATCCCAGGAGCGGCCACTTGCCGCCGTCGACCGGCTCTGAGTAGGCGCTCATCTGCGCCTCCGGCAAATTCGCCAGGATCGCCCCAAACCCGATCGGTATCAGCAGCAGCGGCTCAAAGTTGTGTTTGACCGCCAGGTAGATGAGCGTCCCGCCCACCGCGAACATCACAAAGTTCTGCCAGACCAGCTGCGTGAATCCGACGCTCCCGATCAGTTGTTGGAGAATGTCCATGGATCGCCCCTATTCCTGAATGGTCAGGATCGGCTTGCCCTTGGAAACCGTGGAGCCGAGGGAGGCGTCCACGCTGGCAACCGTCCCGCTCGTCGGCGCCTTGACGTCGTGCTTGGCCTTCATGGCCTCGACCGCGGCGACCACCTGCCCCTTGCTGACCGAATCGCCGGCCTTGACGTTGACTTCGACCAACTCAACGTTGCCGTCAAACGGAGAGAACACCCCGACCGTCTGCCCGCCGCCTGAAGGCGGCGCAGCAGCCGGCGCTCCCGCCGCGGCCGGAGCCTCCCCGCCGGAAGGACCTTGTATCGTGACGCGGAAATGACGCGTCTTGCCGCCCTCCTCGACCGAGCAGGTGGTGGTGATCGAACCGCTGAACGCGGGCCCCGAAACGGCCGTCGCGGCGTCCGCCGCGGGCTCTTCCTTCGGCTCCTCTTTCAACGGGATGCTGATCCGAGCGTTGCCCTTGAGCAGGCGAATGCCTTCATTCAGATCCATGTTCTTGCCCGGCACGATCGCCGCGGCGGTCAGGAAGATGTTCTCCTCGGTCAACTCCAGGTCGCGCTCCCGCAAGGCTTCCTCGGCCAGAGCAATGGAATCCGGCGCCGCCTCCAGGGGATTGCCGTCGAAAGGCTCCAACCCCAATTGCTCCGAGGCAATCTTCACGACCTCGGCATCGGGCGACAACGGCGGCCGCCCAAAGTAGCCTAGAACCGATTTGCCGTAGCCGGCGTCGATCTTCTTCCAGCGGCCGTGCAACACATTGTTGAAGGCCTGCAGCCAGTATTGCTGACTGCCCGGCGTGACGCTGGACCAGGCGCCGCCCGCCTTCACCACGACGGGAAACTCCTCCAACACGGCCCCATACTTGTCGAGAATCCCGGCCTCGGCCATCATGTGGACATTGGGACCGATCGCGCCGCCAGGCATCGGGAACCCCACCACCCGGGCGTCCGGCGTGGTGGTAACCGGATTGAACTCATAGTCTTTCAAACCTTCGGTCAGCAGGGCCTCAATCTCCGGCATCGCGGCCGGATCCATATCCAGTTCGTAGTCCGTGTTCTTGAGCGCATGCGCCATGGAACGGACATCCGGTTGCACGGTGCCGCTGGCCATCGGCCGAACGGAAAGATCGACCTGGTCGACCCCTCCCTCGATGCCCGCCTTGTAACAGGTGACGGCCATGGAAGCCGTGTCATGCGTGTGCAGGGCCAACGGAATCTCCGGCGGCAGGATCTTCTTGAGGCCCTTCGCCGTCTCGTAGCAGGTCGTGGGATCGGTCGTGCCGGAGGCGTCCTTCATGCACACCGAGTCGAAATGCACGCCCGTCTTCATGAAGCGACGAATGACGTCGATGTAGAACTCCGCGGTGTGAACCTCCCTGGATTCGAACGGCAGCCCCATCAGGGCCACACACACCTGGTGATGCATGCCGGCATCGACAATCGGCTGACCGGTCCTCGCCAGGTTGTCGACGTCGTTCATGAAGTCGAAATTCCGATCGATCGACGTGCCGTGTTTCTTCATCAGGCGCGCCTGAAGGCCCAGAGCCTTGATTCCCTGCGTGGTGAGGGTCACGCCCGACACCGATCGGGTCAGGATCTGCAGGTCGACCTCCGGACCCACCTTCTCGCGGATCGTCGACATACACTCAAACGGATTCTCCCCGCAGTAGAAATAGGGGGCCTGAAACCGCGCGCCGCCGCCGAACTCGAAATGACGGATCCCCGCCGCGGCTGAGGCTTCCAGCGCCGGGAGAATATCATTCAGGCGCGCCTTGCCGCCGAACAGGCTCTGCAGCCCGTCGCGAAACGGCGTAAACATGACATGAATCTGTTTCTTACTCATGATGGGTCGTCTCCGCTCCAGTCCGGCGCGGCATTACTCAATTTCCTCTATATGCGTTACCTTGGCGCCGGGAATGGACGTGGAGACCGCGGTGTGGATCGCGGCGACGACGGCCGGGGCGGACTCGTCAGTCTTCTCCGGAAACAAGAAGGTGATCAGGCGAATCAATCCGGCCAGGATGGATAGCAGCGTGATCACAGTGGCGAAGGCCACGGCGCAGACAAGGATCAGGTTGGGTTCCGGCATGGTGAGTTGGTTGCGCGCGCCAAAAACGCCGCCCCAAGGCTCCCAATCAATGAACAGGAAAACGGCGCCCGGAGAACGGGTCGCTGTTAATAGCGCCTCGCCCCCGAATGTGAGAACTGAAAAATGCGGAAGATTCAACAACAACGACAACGCATTTCCCTGACTGGAGGTTTGCGTCGACGCCGAAGAATCGGCTATCAAGAAGATTCTCAAACAACACTCTGACTCCACTCCATCCGTGAAAGACTTCAGGCTCCTTCCGCTGACCCTCGGCTTCGCCCTCGCTCTCACCCCTTTCGCCGCAGCGCACGCGCAGACGACCAAGAAGAAAAAACCAGCGAAGAGGAAACCAGCGACGACCCAACAATCGTTCTCTTATCAGGGCGCCGACAAGATCCGTTACAAGCAGACCCCGCAGGGCGACCTTTGCCTGCATGTCTTCAAACCCGAGGGCTGGAAGGCCTCGGACGCCCGGCCCGGAATCGTCTTCTTCTTCGGCGGCGGGTGGAACGGCGGCAGCCCCGGACAATTCGAACAGCACTGCAACTACCTCGCCTCGCGCGGCATGGTCGCCATCACCGCCGAATACCGCGTCAAGAGCCGCCACAACACCTCGCCTTTCGAATGCGTCAAGGACGGCAAGTCCGCCATCCGCTGGACCCGCGCCCACGCCCACGAACTCGGCATCGATCCGAACCGCCTCGCGGCTGGCGGCGGTTCCGCCGGCGGTCATGTGGCCGCCGCAACCGGCACAACCAAGGCCATCGAGGAAGCCGATGAAGACAAGGCCGTCAGCTCCGTCCCCAATGCCCTGGCCCTGTTCAACCCGGTCTACAACAACGGCCCGGGACAGTATGGCCATGATCGGGTCAAGGCGCGCTGGAAAGAGATCTCCCCGGCTCACAACATCCGCAAAGGCATGCCGCCCGCCATCGTGTTCTTCGGATCCAAGGACAAGCTCGTCACTGTCGAAACAGCCGAGGCGTTCCGCGACGCCATGCGCAAGGCCGGCTGCAAAAGCGAACTTCACGTCACCGCCGGCGCCGGACACGGCTGGTTCAACTACGGCAAGGATGGCAACCAGGCCTTCATCGACACCGTCAGCAAAATGGACGCCTTCTTCACAGACCTCGGCTGGCTGGAAGGCAACCCCCGCGTCGAGACATTCCTCGGCGGAAAGTAGGCGACGCCCCCGCTTTACTGAACCCTCGACACACACCCATCATACCGATCTCCCCATGAACCGCGTCGCGTGCGACACCGTTCGCGGCGCCCCTCCCGCCGCCGGATTGCCCGCTTGCAACGCCCTCTTGAATCCGTATCGTTTCCGAACCCCATAGAAAGCCTCGCTTATGAACTTTGCGGATTACCTTGTCTTGATCATCTACTTCGGCGGCATGGCCGGCATTGGTTTCTGGGCCATGAAGCGCGTGAAGAAGCAGGAGGACTACTTCATGGGCGGCCGCGGATTCGGCAAGCTGTTCCAGACCTTTGCCGCCTTCGGCGCGGGGACGGGCTCGGCGGACCCGGTCAACACCGCGCGCGGCACCTTCGCCAACGGCATGAGCGGGATGTGGGGGGTCATGTATTGGTTGTTCGTGACGCCGCTCTACTGGATCAGCGGGGTGTGGTATCGCAGGATGCGCTGCCTGACCCTGGGCGACTGGTTCGTGGAGCGCTATCAATCAAAAAAGATCGGTGTCGCCTACGCAATTTTCGGCTGCTTCTACTACATGGTTTACGGGGCGATGCTGTTCACCGCGATCGGCAAGGTCGCCGTGCCATTGATGGGCGAGGAGATCCTGGGAATGCAAACCGAACATGTCCTCGTGCCCCTGGTGGCGGTGATCGTCGTCGTCTACGGCGTGCTCGGCGGCGTCACGGCGGCCTACTGGACAGACCTGATCCAGGGCATCTGCATCATCCTGCTCTCCATCCTGCTGATTCCCTTCGGCCTGAATGCGGTGGTGAAGAAGTTCGGAGGCCCTGAGGATTCCTGGACTGACGGCTTCCGCGTCATGCACGAGCAACTCCCCGAAAGCACTTTCACGATCCTGGGCGGCTCGGCCGCCAGCGAATTCCCGCTCTACGCCATCATCATGATCGTCATCATGAACATGATAGGAATCGTCCTGACCCCGCACTTCATTGTAACCGGCGGCGGCACGGCCAAGAGCGAACACGACGCCCGGGTCGGACTGGTCACCGGCAACTTCATCAAACGCTTCTGCACCATCGGTTGGGTGATCACCGCGCTGATCGTGTTGACCCTGTTCTCCTCCCGCCCGGAACTGATCGCCGATCCGGACCAGGCCTGGGGCGTGGCGACCAAGGAGCTTCTCGGGCCCTTGGGCATCGGGCTCGTCGGGTTGATGCTCGCCTGCTTGCTGGCCGCGCTGATGAGCAGCGTCGACACCTACATGCTGGTCTGCTCCGCCCTGGTCGTGCGCAACATCTACGTCCCCTTCGTCAAGCAGGACGCCAGCGACCAGGAATGCCTCAAGCTGGGGCGCATCACCGGCGGCGTCGTGGTCCTGGGAGCCGTCATCTGCGCGATGACGGTCAACGACATGTTCGCCATTCTCAAACAAACTTGGATTGTCCCCATGACCTTCGCCGCGCTCTTCTGGATCGGCATGTATTGGCGACGGGCCACCACCACGGCCGGATGGATCACCGTCGGATTCTGCCTGGTCAGCTTCTTCGTCCTGCCGCGCCTGATACCCGCGGTCGCGCCGGGCCTGCGAACCAACCCGGACTTCGCGGCGGTCAACCAGATTACGGAGACCTCGATTGTCCGAGCGGCGTCGCCATCCGATGTAGCCGCCGGACGCGCCGGGAAGGCGGGCGACCAGATCACCGACACCAAGACATCCGGCGGCAAGTCCATCTACTGGGGCGACGGCGTAAAACCGGCCGAGGGCGAACCCGTGTTCCGCGAGTTGTCGCGCACAACCGACGGCGACACCACAACGGTCGTGAAAACCTATGACGGGCCGCTGGTCGGACAGGGAACCTTCCGTTTCGACATGGTGATCTACACCAAGATCCTGGGAATGGATCTGACCCGGGTTCGCAACGCCGCGCTGGCGACGCTGGACCTGCCGTTCAAGATCGTGGCCCCGTTCCTCGTGATGATCATCGCCAGCCTCTTCACCAAACCCTGCGACAAGAAGGGCCTCGACCGACTCTACGTGAAGATGAAAACCCCGGTCATTCCCGACCACGACCAGGACGCGGCTGAGATGGAAAAGAGCTACGCCGACCCGCATCGATTTGACGACCGCAAACTTTTCAAGCATCCCGACATCGAGATCCAGCGCCCCACACCCACCGATTTCTGGGGTTTCCTCGCGTGTTTCGGGATCTGTTTTGCCATCATCGGCCTGATCCTGCTGGTGGCTGGCATCGGCGCCTGAACGGACATGCGAACTGCCAGCCTCCCTGTCCCGGCAACTTTATTGCGGCCAGGCGCTGGCGCGATCCACAGATGCCGTGCATCTTTCCTGAAACTCGGGACGAACATCCGTCCGCCAACACGAATCGTTGCGACACTCCACCCATGCACGAAGGCGAATTTGCAGAATTGAACGAGGCCTCGCCCAAGGTC
>Ga0181594_10006025_pt1 | contig 10545 bp, 9 predicted proteins | sample 071ome_18_FD_145603 | JGI IMG/M metagenome (GOLD analysis project Ga0181594, IMG submission 145603) | Coastal salt marsh microbial communities from the Groves Creek Marsh, Skidaway Island, Georgia - 071413BT metaG (spades assembly) | ecosystem: Environmental > Aquatic > Marine > Intertidal zone...
CCGCCTTTGCTGACAAGCGTGCGGACGATCACCGTTTTCGCGTCGGCCGCAGCGTCAAGCGGTCGAGTCTCAATGTCGTAATCCAGAAACTGCAGCAGCGCATTGGAATAGGTGCGCACCAGCAGGGTGCGGAACTCGCCAACCAGCGCCATCTGCTCTTCAGCGGTTGCCTGTCGCCAGTACTTTCCCAGGGCGAGCCGGGTCATGCTCGCAAAATCGAAATGCCCGACGACCTTGGTATCAACCAGAGCAGCCAGCTCATCAAGATCCCCACCGGCATCAGAGCGCAGTAACGCCATCACCTCGTCAGCCGTCTCCCGCACCAGTTCATCGGGTGCGGCAGCCTCGGCCTGACCGAGTACGCAGAGTACACCCCAGGCAATGAGTAATAATCGGGGCATCAGACTCCTCAATCTCGTCCGCATCACGGGTTCGCTCCCTCCTGCGCCTTGTCATAAAAAAACTGACCGATGACGTGCTCGAGCACGATGGCCGACTGGGTAATCGTCAGAGTATCCCCATCCGCCAACAGGCTGTCCTCGCCGCCAGCATCCAGGCCGACATAATTTTCCCCCAGCACGCCCGAGGTCAGAATCGAAGCGCTGGTATCGGTCGGAAAGCGGTATTGCGCAGCGATAGCCATGCTGACCGTTGCCTGGTAGCGCACGGGGTCAAAATCGACGTCCACTACCCGACCGACGGTAACCCCCGCGGCACGTACCGGGGCGCGGGCTTTGAGGCTGCCGATGTTACTGAACCGGGCGCTTACCCGATAGCTCTCCCCTGCACCGCCGGGATTGAGATCGCCGACCTTGAGCGCCAGGAACAGCAGCGCCGCGAAACCGCACAGCACGAACACACCAACCCAGAATTCCAGCGCACGCTTGTTCATGTCATGACACCCCTTCCGTTCATGAGCCTCTCGCTGACGCGACCTTCAGTGGCCCCAGATCTGCAGCATGAATCCTGTGAGCACCAGATCGAGCGCCAGGATCAGCAGCGATGAGTGGACGACCGTGCGGGTGGTCGCGCGGGACACACCTTCGGCCGTCGGCGGCGCATCGAAGCCCTCGAAGGTCGCCACGGTGGCAATGCCGATGCCGAACACGATGCTCTTAACCACGCCGTTCAGCACGTCCTGACGCACATCCACCGCAGCCTGCATCTGCGACCAGAAAGCACCCTCATCCACCCCGAGCAGGCTGACGCCGACCAGGTACGCCCCGAGGATCCCGAGCGAGGAGAACAACGCCGCCAGCAGCGGCATTGACAGCACCGCGCCCCAGAAGCGTGGTGCAACCACGCGCGCCACTGGGTCCACAGCCATCATTTCCATGGCTGCAAGCTGGTCGGTTGCCTTCATCAGACCAATCTCTGCAGTGATCGCAGAGCCGGCTCGGCTGGCGAAAAGCAGTGCCGCGACCACCGGCCCCAGCTCCCGCACGAGAGACAGGGCGACCAGCACCCCGAGTTTTTCCTCAGAGCCATAGGTCTGCAGGGTTTCGTAACCCTGCATGCCAAGCACCATCCCGACGAACAGACCCGACACCATGATGATGACCAGCGACAAGGTGCCAGCGAAATAGATCTCACGCAGCGTCAGACGGACCCGCCTCAGGCTCACCCCCGATGCCGCCAGCACCCGCAGCATGAAAATCGTCGCCGCCCCCGTGCGACGAACGGCGGCAACGGTCCACCCGCCGATCCCGACGACCAGTCCCGCCCCAGAATTCTGTTCAGCCATGGATATCCTGGAGCGCGAGATCGCGCGCGTAATCACCAGCCGGGTAATGAAACTCGACCGGGCCATCCATGCCGCCACGAATGAACTGTCGCACCCGGGGTTCCTCGCAGGCCCGCATCGCGTCCGGTGTCCCCTCGGCCACGATGCGCCCTTCGGCCATCAGGTAGACATAGTCAACGATACTCAGCGACTCCTGGACGTCATGGGTGACCACGATCGAGGTCGCGCCGAGGGCGTCATTGGAGCGCCGGATGAGCTGACCGACCACGCTGAGAGAAATCGGATCGAGCCCGGCGAAAGGCTCGTCGTAGAGCACCAGCATGGGGTCCAGGGCGACCGCGCGCGCCAGCGCCACGCGCCGCGCCATGCCGCCGGACAGTTCAGACGGCATCAGTCGCGCGGCGCCGCGCAGCCCGACAGCTTCGAGCTTCATCAGCACCAGGTCACGGACAGCATCATCGGGCAGCATTGTGTGCTCGCGCATCTGAAAGGCGATGTTCTCGAAGACGGTCATATCAGTGAACAGCGCGCCGAGCTGGAACAGCATGCCCATGCGGCGGCGCATGCGATACAGCCCCTCGCGATCCAGGGCGGCCATATCTTCACCGGCAACGAGTACCCGACCCTCGCGCGCACGCAGCTGTCCACTGATCAGGCGCAGCAGCGTGGTCTTACCGCAGCCGCTACCGCCCATGAGCGCCACCACCTTGCCCCGGGGGACCTCGAGCGTGATATCGCGCAGCACGCTCGCAGCGCTCGTGTAGCCGAACTCCAAAGACTCGACCATCACCATCGCGTCGTCTGTAGCCGTCACCGTGCGCCTCCCGAAAGTGCGCGCAGTATACGGCTGTGCCACGCGAGCCAGCGGCAGGACAGGGCAGCGTCGGGGCAAACAGGGCCGGCCGTATACTGTCGGCTTAGCAGGTTCGGAGCAGCCGCCATCCCGGAACAGTTCATCGAGGCGTCGGTCGACCACGACGTTCTGCACGTACGGATCTGTCGCGCCGACAAGCGCAACGCCCTGTCACAGGCTGTGCTGGGACAGCTTGCGGATACCTTCAGCGCGCACGCTGACCATCCCGGGCTGCTCGCCGCAGTGCTGCAGGGAGAGGGCCAACGCTGCTTTGCGGCCGGCGGTGACCTGGTCGAGTTCGATACGTTTCGCGAGCCTTCCCAGGTGCGTGACATGAACCGGTTCTCAACCGGGGCGCTGGACACGATCCGTCATTTTCCGGTGCCGGTCGTGGCCGCGCTGAACGGCGATGCCATCGGCGGCGGCGCGGAGCTCGCGGTGGCCTGTGACATGCGCGTGTTCGCCCACCACGCTCGAATCGGCTTCGTGCAGGGGCTGATGGGGATCTCGACCGCCTGGGGCGGCGGCGCGGACCTAATGCATTTTGTCGGCGCGGGCTCCGCTTTGAGGCTGCTCAGCAGGGCGGAGTTCATCGACGCCACAGAGGCCCGTGCGCTGGGCCTGGCAGAGGCCGTGCAGCAGAACGATGAGCTGTTCGACAGCACGGTCGCGCAGTTCCTTGAGCCGATGCGGGCGCGCAAACCGCAGGTCATGCGGGCGTTCAAGGCGCTCGCCATCCGCGCTCGTCAGGATGATCGCTGGCGCGCCGTGCGTGCGGCGGAGCCGGAACTGCTGGAGAGCACCTGGCTGCATCCTGACCACTGGGCTGCCTCGGACGCAGCGATCGCGCGGATCAGCAGCACCAAGTAAGACCCGAGGAGACTCCGTCATGCGTTTTGGCATCACCCAGGATTTCCGCAACCCGCCGCAGTGGCGCCGCCCGTTTCCTGAACTCTATGCCGACCTTATGGCGCAGGTGCGCTACGCGGAGCTTCTGGGCTATGACAACGTCTGGCTGACCGAGCATCACTTCACCGAAGACGGCTACAACCCCGCGCTGCTGACCACTGCCGCCGCCATCGCGGCGCAGACGCAGACGATCCGCATCGGCACTTTCATCCTGCTGCTGCCCTATCAGCATCCGGTGCGCGCGACAGAGGACGTGGCGAGCGTGGATATCCTGTCCAACGGCCGCTTCGATTTCGGGGTGGGTCAGGGCTATTCCTACCACGAGTTCAACGCGCTCTGTCTTGACCGCAGCACCCGTGCGCGCCGGCTGTATGAGGCGCTCGAGATCTACCGGCGCCTGCATACCGAGGAGGAAGTCAGCTTCGACGGAGAGTTCACCCGCATCGACAAGCTTCGTCTGTCACCGAGATCCGTGCAGCAGCCCCATCCCCCGATCTGGATCGGTGCTCGCGGCCCGCGCGGGATCCGGCGCGCGGCCGAGCATGGCCATCACCTGATGGCGACCTTCGGTCCCGACCCGGCGCCGCTGTACCTGGACTCCCTGCGCGCCTGCGGACGTGACCCGGATGCTTTCCGTATCGCGCAGCTGCGCATGATCTACATCGCCGACAGCGAAGACCAGGCCTGGGATGAGTGTCAGGACCACCTGTTTCATCTGCTCGAGTTCTATCAGGACATCCTTGCCGAGGCACGCGACGCCGAGGGCGATGACGCGCCGCTGCCGGTGAGCAGACCTGAGGATATGCGCCACTCCGTGCTGAGAGACGTCTTCATGATCGGCACTGTCCAGCAGGTAGCGGACAAGCTGGATACTTTTGCCAGTGAATACACCTGCACCGACCTGGTGACCTACATGCAGTTCCCCGGCATGGACGTGGCCAAAGGCAGCCGTTCGATGGAACGCTTCGCACGCCAGATCATGCCCGCCTTCCGTAACCGGTAAATCCCATGAGCTACACCACCATCAGCTACGCCAAAGACGCGCCAATCGCGACGATCACCCTCAACCGGCCCGACAAGCTCAATGCGCTCTCAGAGGAGCTGCAGCTCGAAGTGCGCGACGCCCTCGAAGACGCCGGCTGGCAGGACGACAGTATCCGGGTCATCGTGCTCAGGGCCGCCGGCCGCGCCTTCAGTGCGGGTTTCGACCTCAGCAACGATGACGATGCCAGTGGTGTTGGCTGGCGCAAGCGTTTCCTCAAGGGTAAAGGATTCAGCGCCTCGGCCTGGTGGGACGTGTTCTGGAACAATCCCAAACCAATCATTGCCCAGATCCAGGGTTACTGCATCGCCGGCGGGCTGGCGACAGCCACCTTCTGTGACCTTCGGATCTGCAGCGAGGATGCGCGCTTCGGCGCACCGGAGATCCGCACGGGCGGCCCGTATATCCCGGCGGTATGGCCGTGGGTGATCGGCATGACCAAAGCGCGCGAACTGCTCTATACGGGCAACCTCATCGACGCCACCGAAGCCAAACGCCTCGACCTGGTCAACGAGGTAGTCCCGCTCGATGCGCTGGACGAGACGGTGCGACAGCGGGCGCTGACCATCGCCAAGCTGCCGGCGGTAACGGTTGAGTACAACAAGAAGCTGGTCAACATGGCCTACGAAATGATGGGTGTGCGCCAGGTGCTGGATCGCAACATGGAGCTCGAGGCGATTGCGCTGTCGAGTCCCGCCGACTCTCCTGAAATCGAGACCTTCGAAAAGCTGCGTAAAGAACAGGGGCTGAAGGCAGCCCTTGACTGGAACGCGGCGCGCTTCAGCGACGAAGACGCCTGGTTCCGCAAATCCTGACCGAGGAGACCTTTAGGATGAGCACATCGACACTTCCGCTGGGCGTCCTGGCCATGGCCGATACGCTGCCGGCCGAATCCTGGCAGCGCTACGTGCAGAGCATCGAGACGCTGGGCTACGACAGCTTCTGGATCCCGGAGCTTTTCGGACGCGAACCTGTTGCCAGTGCCGCCTTCCTGCTGGCGCGCACAGAGCGCATTGCCATCGCAACCGGCATCGCCAATATTTATGTGCGCGATGCGCATGCCATGGCACAGACCCGCCACACCCTGGCGGAGCTCGCGCCCGGGCGCTTCATTCTGGGTCTGGGCGTGTCGAACGTCGGGCTGAACAGCACCCGCGGCCACACCTGGGAAGCGCCACTGACCAAGCTCACTCGCTATCTGGATGAGCTGGCCGCGGTCGATGTTGCTGCGGCCGCACCCTCCAGCCCTGCCTCTCTTATCGTGGCGGCCCACGGTCCTCGCCTGCAGCAACTCGCGGCGGCCCGCAGCGATGGCGTTCTCACCTACCTCATGTCAACCAGTCATACGCAGCAGTCGCGCGAGCGCCTCGGACCGGGACCTGAACTCAACGTCGTCTGCCCGATGCTGGCAGAGCCCGATCCCGACCGAGCGCGCAGAACGATCCGCGCCGTGCTGAGCTACTACCTGACGCTCGATTACTATCACCGCGAATGGCGCAAACTCGGCTTCACAGATCAGGATTTTGCCGATGGCGGCAGCGACACCCTGATCGACACCATCGTCGCCTGGGGCGACCGCGCGGCGCTGCGCCAGCGCGTGGCTGAGCACGCAGCGGCGGGCGCCACCCGTGTGATCGTCCTGCCGCTCGATGCACTTGATCCTGCGGGTGCCGCGGGTGCCACGCTGCGCGCTATCGCGCCGTCTGACTAAGCCTCTCCACCTGGCCTGCAGGGTCCCTTCGGAGTCGTCTACGCCTGCCGCTGACCGGGCATGCAGGCCCGGGTCCGCGGCGCGGCCGCCGACCCAATATGGCAGAATACGCGCCCCCTGAAACGGCCCCAGCAGGCCGTAAAAATGGAGATCTGGCGATGAGCACCCTGCCCGGAATGAGCTTCAACCTCGGCGAGGACATCGACATGCTGCGGCAATCGGTCCAGGACTTCGCCGCACGGGAAATTGCGCCGCGGGCCGCCGCCATCGATCAGGACAATCTGTTCCCGCCGGACCTGTGGGTGAAGCTGGGTGAGCTTGGCCTCCACGGTATCACCGTGTCGGAGGAATACGGCGGCGCGGACCTCGGCTACCTCGCGCACATCGTGGCGATGGAAGAGGTTTCGCGCGCATCCGCCGCAGTCGGTCTGTCCTACGGCGCGCACTCCAATCTCTGCGTCAACCAGATCCACCGCAACGGCAACGAATCCCAGAAGAATCGCTACCTGCCAGGGCTGCTCTCCGGCGAAGCGGTCGGTGCACTGGCCATGAGCGAGCCGAACGCCGGATCTGACGTGGTCAGCATGAAGCTGCGCGCCGACCTGCGCGGGGACTGCTACGTGCTGAATGGCTCAAAGATGTGGATCACCAACGGCGGCGACGCCGACACGCTCGTGGTCTACGCCAAAACCGACGTTGACGCCGGGCCGCGCGGGATGACCGCTTTCATCATCGAGAAAAGCTTCAAAGGGATCACTTACGGCAGCAAGCTCGACAAGCTCGGCATGCGCGGCTCGAACACCTATCCGATTTTTTTTGACGACTGCGAAGTACCGGTCGAGAACGTACTCGGCAAGGTGGGAGACGGCGTGCGCGTGCTCATGTCCGGCCTCGACTACGAGCGCGCGGTGCTCGCTGCCGGACCCATCGGCATCATGTCAGCGTGCTTGGACGTCGTGCTGCCTTACGTCCACGAACGCAAACAGTTCGGTCAGGCTATCGGCGAGTTCCAGCTGATGCAGGGCAAGATTGCCGACATGTATTCCACCTGGCAGGCATGCAGGGCATACGTGTACGCGGTGGGCCGCGCCTGCGACGCCGGCGAACACGCCCGCAGCCTGCGCAAGGACGCCGCCGGGGCCATCCTCTACGCTGCAGAGAAGGCCACCTGGATGGCGGGCGAAGCGATCCAGACGCTAGGCGGCAATGGCTATATCAACGAGTACGCCACCGGACGACTGTGGCGCGATGCCAAGCTCTATGAGATCGGCGCCGGTACGTCGGAGATCCGCCGCATGCTGATCGGCCGCGAGCTGTTCGCGGACACCGAGTAACGGGGGCCGCCCGATGCACGTGATCAAATCTGCTATCAACACACGCGCCGAGGATTTCCGCGCCAACCAGGCGCATATGCGTGCTCAGGTCGAAGATCTGCGCGAAAAAGCCTCGACGGTCAGCGCCGGCGGCGGTCCCGCCGCACGTGAGAAGCACACCGCGCGCGGCAAACTGCTGCCGCGCGACCGGGTCGACCAGCTGCTCGACCCCGGCAGCCCGTTTCTGGAGATTGGTCAGCTCGCCGCGTGGAGCATGTACGACGGCGATGCGCCCGCTGCCGGCATGATCGCCGGCATCGGGCGCGTGCACGGCACCGAATGCATGGTCATCGCCAACGATGCCACCGTTAAGGGCGGCACCTACTATCCGATGACGGTGAAGAAACACCTGCGCGCGCAGGAAATCGCCGAGCAGAACCAGCTGCCCTGCGTCTACCTCGTTGACTCCGGCGGCGCCTTTCTGCCGAAACAGGATGAGGTCTTTCCGGATCGCGAACATTTCGGGCGCATCTTCTATAACCAGGCCAACATGAGCGCGCAGGGGATCCCTCAGATCGCCGTGGTGATGGGCTCCTGCACCGCCGGTGGCGCCTACGTGCCGGCGATGAGTGACGATACGGTAATCGTCAAGAATCAGGGCACCATTTTTCTCGGCGGCCCGCCGCTGGTGAAAGCCGCCACCGGCGAAGTCGTCAGCGCCGAGGACCTCGGGGGAGGCGATGTGCATACCCGTCTGTCCGGAGTTGCCGACCACCTCGCCGATAACGACACCCATGCGCTCGCCATCGCGCGGCGCATCGTCGCCAATCTGAACCGCACCCGGCCGACCACCGTGCAGCTTGATGCGGTCGAAGAGCCCATCTACGACCCCGAGGAGATCTACGGCATCGTCCCGAGGGACACGCGCACACCCTTCGACGTGCGTGAAATCATCGCGCGGGTGGTGGACGGCTCGCGCTTTGACGAATTCAAAGCGCGCTATGGTTCGACCCTGGTCACCGGCTTTGCGCGCCTGTTCGGCGCCCCGGTCGGGATCCTGGCCAACAACGGCATTCTGTTCAGCGAGTCTGCGCAGAAGGGCGCGCACTTTATTGAACTCTGTGCGCAGCGCCGCATTCCCCTGCTCTTTCTGCAGAACATCACCGGCTTCATGGTCGGACGCAAGTACGAGAACGCGGGTATCGCCAAAGACGGAGCCAAGCTGGTGACCGCCGTCGCCACGGCCAAGGTTCCCAAGATCACGCTCATTACCGGCGGCAGCTTCGGTGCCGGCAATTACGGCATGTGCGGCCGCGCCTACTCCCCGCGCTTCCTGTGGATGTGGCCCAACGCACGTATCAGCGTCATGGGCGGCGAGCAGGCTGCGGCGGTGCTGGCCACCGTGCGCCGCGACGGTATCGAAGCGCGCGGCGGTGAATGGCCGGTTGCCGAAGAAGAAGCCTTCAAGGCACCGATAAGAGAGCAATACGAAGAGCAGGGCCACCCCTATTACGCCACGGCGCGCCTGTGGGACGACGGCATCGTCGATCCGGCGCAGACCAGACGCATGCTCGGCCTGTCGTTGTTTGCCACCCTGAACGCGCCCATTCCTGAAACCCGCTTCGGCCTCTTCCGGATGTAAGGAGCCGGGCATGTTTTCAAAAATACTGATCGCCAACCGCGGCGAAATTGCCTGCCGCATCATCGACACAGCGCGTCGCTTGAACGTCGCCACGGTCGCGGTGTACTCCGAAGCCGACGCCGGCGCCCGACATGTACGGCTGGCTGATGAAGCGGTGCTGATCGGTCCCGCAGCCGCACGCGAATCCTATCTCTGTGGCGACAGGATTCTCGCCGCTGCAAAGCGCACCGGCGCCGAGGCCATCCACCCGGGCTATGGCTTCCTGTCAGAAAACGCCGGGTTCGCCGCCGCCTGTGCCGCAGCCGGGATCGCCTTCATCGGTCCGCCGGTGAATGCGATCGAGGCTATGGGCAGCAAATCCGCTGCGAAAGCGCTGATGGGCGCCGCTGGCGTGCCGCTGACACCGGGCTATCACGGCGACAAACAGGATCCTGCGCATCTGGCTGCAGAAGCCGGACGCATCGGCTTCCCGGTGCTGATCAAGGCCAGCGCCGGTGGTGGCGGCAAAGGCATGCGCCGCGTCGACCGGGCGGAGGATTTCGCCGACGCGCTCGCATCCTGCCAGCGCGAGGCCGCCTCCGCTTTCGGTGACGAACACGTGCTGGTCGAAAAATATGTGCTGCAGCCGCGCCATATCGAGGTTCAGGTGTTCGCCGATACGCACGGCAACGCCGTCCACCTGTTCGAGCGTGACTGTTCAGTCCAGCGCCGCCACCAGAAAGTACTGGAGGAAGCGCCCGCACCCGGCATGACGGCCGAGCGTCGCGCCGCCATGGGTCAGGCGGCAGTGGATGCTGCACGTGCGGTCAACTATGTCGGCGCCGGTACCGTCGAATTCATCGTCAACCCGGACGGCAGCTTCTATTTCATGGAGATGAATACCCGCCTGCAGGTGGAACATCCGGTAACCGAAATGATTACGGGGCTCGACCTCGTTGAATGGCAGCTCCGCGTCGCGAACGGTGAACCCCTGCCCTTGACCCAGACGGAGATCCGATTTTCCGGCCATGCCCTCGAAGCCCGGCTGTATGCCGAAGACCCCGACGCCGGCTTCCTTCCCGCCACGGGCACACTGCATCACCTGCGACCACCGACGCGTTCGGCCAATGTGCGCGTCGACACCGGGGTCGAGCAGGGTGACGCCATTAGTCCGCACTACGACCCGATGATCGCCAAGCTCATCGTGTGGGACGAAGACCGGCCCGCCGCGCTCGCGCGCATGCGCCGCGCGCTGGGCGATTTCCAGGTCGCCGGCGTGGCCAACAATCTCGATTTTCTCGCCCGGCTGGTGACCTCCACCGCGTTTACAAGTGCGGATCTGGACACGTCGT
>Ga0181594_10006029_pt1 | contig 10543 bp, 12 predicted proteins | sample 071ome_18_FD_145603 | JGI IMG/M metagenome (GOLD analysis project Ga0181594, IMG submission 145603) | Coastal salt marsh microbial communities from the Groves Creek Marsh, Skidaway Island, Georgia - 071413BT metaG (spades assembly) | ecosystem: Environmental > Aquatic > Marine > Intertidal zone...
GCATGTGTATTCCCCACCTTGCCCACGCCGGACGATCTCGGCAGCTGCCATCTCAACGTCCCGCCAGCCCGCTGCTTCAGACAGGCAATCTGTCAACTTTTGGCTTGGTAACGTTAATCACGAATGGTTAACAGAACATGATTCGCACTGACAAGTGATTTAAATCCTCACTCGCTTACGCTGTCCAAGCCACTGAATTGAATCAGAGATCAGGAATCGGCTGAATCGCCGAATCCGGTGCGCGCACAAGAATTGCCCCACACCACCACATTAATCCCGGTCCCTGGAAACATTGATTCGTATTACGCAACCCAACCCACCGCACTTCTTTATCGATTGTTAAAGTTATAAGTTAAGGAAGTGTTATCACACCCGAACCAGGCGTCCGGCGTGCATCTTTTTTCGCGTCCAGGCGAATTTTTGTACGTTTTTCACTCCCCCGGTAACCAACCGGCAACCTCGATTTGCCATTCTTCGCCGGTCTCGCGGGTTTGTTAGTCAGCTGGTTTGACCAGCAGTTTTGCGTCTGGAGTACTGCGTCATGAAATCGCGGGATACACTTATCCGCCTGAAACGCTTCCAAGCGGAAGAAAAACAGCGCCGGGTTGCACAAATTGAGGCCATGATCGGCGAATTCGGTCGCATGATCGCCGAACTAGACCGGGAAATCGCCGGCGAAGAGCAACGCTCGGGCATCACCGACCAATCGCACGTTGCCTATTCGACCTACGCCCGCGCGGCCCGGACGCGCCGCGACAATCTGCAAAATTCCGCCGATGAACTCGCAGAACAAATGGCAGCGGCAAACGAAGAACTGGAAGAGGCTCGCGCCGAACTCCAGAAAGCGGAGAATCTCGAAGGCCGTGAAAAGGGTTTGGACCGCGCCGGCAACCTTGCCCATTCCAAGGCTGCCGCGGTAGCGCTCGACCCCGTGCAGGTCTGATTTTCGACGCGTTTCCACAAACGCTCCGGCCTGCAAGCCTTCAGGCCAGCTTGAACCACCGAATTGCGCCCGGATTGTCTCGGCAATCCGGGTTTTTGTTTGTCTTGAGCTCAAATCCGTGCGCGCAGCAACGTCCGCCACGCCGAAATTTGCCGACTTAGCAGCCCGCCCCTTCCTTTCGGCCGGATCATGTCCTACCTCTTGACTGAAGGTGCATTCCACTCGCCGCTGGCCAGCCGCCACCGTGCAATTGCAGGAATAAGCCAGATTTCAGACAGTTACAGGGCATTTGCCACTGGACCAACAATGGAGGTGCGACATGGACGTCAACCGGCGGAGTTTTTTCGGAGTTGCAGTAGCCTCGCCACTTGCAGCCAAGGAAGCTGCCAGCAAGATGATCGAGCAGGCAGCCCAGATGGAAGCAGGCGGAATCGATCTGTACAGCGATTCACTTTATACCGGCATCGCCACGGGCGGCGAAGAAGGTCCGATGCGCAGCATCTGGGACGCGATCAAGGATATCGGCATTCCCGAATGGAAGCGCGAGGACCTGCGCGATGACGCCAGGCGCAGCCGCACCCTGGACCCCGACATTGCCGCAATGAAGAGCTTCTCGCTCGGCGCCAAGATGCGCATGCAGTGGGACCGCAACTACCAGACCCTGGTGGACAGGGCAGTCGCGCAGACCCAGCTGGAGCGGGTCAAGCAGGCTTTTTTTGAGGCCAACCCGGATATTTCCGAATATTGATGCGCGATCGGCTCGGCAATCGGGGCGCGGTCCATACCACGCCCCTATTGCATCTCAAGCCGGTTCAACGCCATGCGGCCTCCTGCGCAAACAATAGACGATTGCCAAAACCTCGATCTGCCGCGATAAGACCCACACCGGATAGATATCTCACTTTCGCGAGCCCCGCCGGCATGCCAGCCAAGAGATGCACCGCATGATGAAGCGGATAAAGGACCTGTTCTGGCCGATCGTTGGCCTTGCCGCCGTGATCTGGTCGGTAAAATTGCTCTACGGCAAGTTGCGCGCCGAAGTCGCATCCGACCCGAAGGTGGCCGAGACATTGGCCGCCAGCGGACTTTGGCAAGACATCAAGATTATTGCATCTGCAATCGCCAGCAAGCTGGTTGACATCCCGCTGGAAGGCTACCTGCTGGCCGGGCTCTCTACCCTTGTCGCCTATTTCGCGCTCGCCTGGTACGATCGGATCGCCCTCCTGCACCTACACCGCACCAAGGGCATATCGTGGACCTATATTGCAGTGTGCTCCTTTGTAACCTACGCGCTGGGCCACAACATTGGCGCCTCGGTGTTTTCCGGCGGCCTTGTCCGGTACCGCGCCTATAGCGCAAAGGGCTTGACGGCGGCCGACGTCACGGTGCTGGTCGCACTGTGTTCTTACACCTTTGCTTTTGGAACGATCTTGCTGACCGGCATCGTGTTTGTCTGGGAACCGCAGGTGCTGGCGCCGATGGCAAAATTGGGATCGGCATTCGCGATCGGTGAAACGGTCACCCGCATGATCGGCATCGGGATGCTTGCATTTTGCCTCCTGTATGCTGCCGGATCCTGGCTCCACCTCAGCCCGCTGCGTATCCGGTCTTTCGAACTCGTTTACCCGCGCCTGCCCATCGTGGCGCGCCAATTCATAGCTGCCCCGCTTGAACTTATCGGCGCGGCCGGGATCATTTATTTTGCCTTGCCGGCGGAGGGCAATCCCGGCTTCATGATTGTGATGGGCGCTTTTCTTCTGTCATTCTCGGCCGGACTTCTATCGCAGGTCCCTGGCGGGGTTGGCGTGATGGAGGCCGTCTTTCTGGCGATTATGCCCGGCATTGCCCCGACGGCCGTGTTCGCCGCCCTGCTGATCTGGCGTCTTTTCTACCTTCTGATTCCGCTTGCCATGTCCGTGCCGATAATCATCGCGTTCGAACATTCTCAGCTAGGCAAGCAGACCAAAGGTCTCAAGCCGCACGGCACGCATCAGGGCCGCGACAGGTAAACATCGGAATTTCGGTATGCGCTAAACCCGGCGCACAGCCGCAATAATCGTCTGCGCCAACGAATATGCAGTCGTCAGTGAAGTCTTGGGATTATCCGGCGCGGGCCGCCCTTCGATACGAATGGTGAAATCGGCGCTTTGCCCTGACACGATTAGCTCGTGGACATTGCGGGTCACTGCCGGATCGGCGATCAAATTGACCCTGGTCTGGGCAAAGCCCACACCCTTCAGCGCGATGGTTGCTGCAACATTGGCGTTTTGCGGGAAGGTGCTGGCAGCCTGCGCGGCATTGCCGGACATGAAGATAACTTCCTGCTCGACAGCATCAAGGTCGATCATGCCCTCGGCAGCGGTGCCGCGCCAGGCGGCAGGCGGCTTGCGCGAGTTGTAAACGACGCTGTCGAGGCCCGACAACTGTACAGCGCCAAGAATATCAAGCCCGCCTACGGCGCCCGCGATAACTTCATAGCTGCAACCTGATTCACCGGCGGCGCTATCAAGCCCGGATCGCAATACGTCATCGGCGAGCGCACCCACCGATGCAACGACCAGCGGGATGCCTGCTTTCAACAACGCCGCGCCGTGATCGTGCAGAGCGCCGTGGCCGGCCGCCTCGGCAGCAAGATCCGGTTTTGCGGCGATGACGTCTTCGATTGCTTCGGTTACCCTGACGGAGTCAGCAAGCGGCGCACCAAGCACCGCCTCGACCCTGTCCACCAAAGACCGCGCCCTGTCGGCGCCGTCGCGCTTGCACAAGATCATCAGCGATTCAATTTCGCCAGGCGCCTCCCGGCCAAGTGTTTCCAGCGCTATCCGGGCAATGGTTCCATAGCCAATCAAGGCAAGTTTCATGCTGCACCCTGCAATCCAGATTTCAGATGAAGCGCGATACGCCGCCGGAAATTTCCAACGCCGCCCCGGTCACATATCCAGCGGCGGGTGAAGCCAGAAACACGATCGAGCGGGCGATCTCTTCGGGCCTACCAAGCCGGCCCCACGGTATGTGTTTCGATTTCGCAAGCGCTGAAATCCATGCATCGCGGCTCTGGCTTTTGTCCTCGCGGGCTTGAAACCGCCGCTCCCATTGGCCGGAATCGATCAACCCCAGGACGACCGAATTGACCCTGATCCGCGGCGCGAATTCACCGGCCAATGATTTGACGAGGCTTTGTACGCCCGCGCGCGCCGACGAAGTGCAGACCATGTAGGGCTCCGGCTGATAGGCAAGCAGGGAATTCACCACCAGCAGGGACGCTTCATCGCTGTCATCCAGCATCGGCTTGAAAGCGCGCACCGGATAGATCTGGCTGAAGTATTTCAGTTCCAGTTCCGCCCGCCACATTTCATCGGTTGTCTCCGCGAAGGTCGTCATCCGGCCCTGCCCGGCATTGTTGATCAATATGTCGAGGTGGCCGGACCACCGCCTGACGGCAGTGGCAAATGCTTCCACCTGACCTTCACTGGTGACATCGCATGGAAGAGCCAGAACCTGCCCGGCGTCAAAATCGCCGTTCAACGTCTGGCGGGCCGCATCCAGCCGTTTTTCGTCACGGCCACATATCGCGACCCGCGCACCCTCGCGCAAAAACTGCCGGGCCGTCGCCAGACCGATCCCCGAGGAACCGCCGGTGACAACCGCGGTCCGCCCTTCCAAGCCCAGATCCATGAATCAACGTCCTGCGGTAGACAGCCTGCGGTTGTGGCGAATTACTTTTTCGGCCGCTTGACGTTCGCGAGCGGATGATCGGCCGGGTAGGTCGGAGTTTCCGGTTTTGTCGAACCGATCATGACGCACATGAGCGCTTCTTCGCGCCCCTCGTTAACCAGGCCGCGATAAACGCCCGGCGGCACCGAGATAAGATCGCGATTGCCAAGGATCGTGTCATAGCGCTCGCCCTTGTGTTCTACCATGATGCGAACACGCTCACCGCGCATGATGAAAAAGACTTCCTCGGCATCAGTGTGCAAATGCAACGGACCTTCGCAACCGGCCGGCAGCACCATCGTGGAAAACGTGAAATTCACCGCCGGAACCGTGTTGTTGTCCGCTGAAACCCCTGTTGCGCCTGTACCAAGATAACGCATCTGGGCGCGCTTGTATTTTGGGTCGAAATCGGCCTGGAACTTCAGCGCGTCCCAATCCAGTTCACGCGTTTCAAAGCGCGCAACCTGCCCTTCGATCCAGTCGCCAAGCGACTTGTTATCGGGAATTACGACATCCTCCGGCATGATCTCCGGCTTGGCATGTTGATTCATCGGCGCTTCTCCTGATTTTCGATTTCGCTGACCTGTAGCCGCCACATTCTGCCACAAGCCGCGGCCGGTAGAATAATTGGCCTTTACAATCCTTACACTTCAACATAATTTGTTGCAAATACGAAATACGGGTTCATATATGAAACATCGTTTCATAACCGCGCAGAAGCTGATGTAAGGCGGAACCATGTCTGCCGCAGAACACTCCAAGGGACATACAAGGGACGTTCAGGAGACACTCATGCCACACAACACGGACGAGCAATATCTCAATTCCCATCAGACCCGGGACCACGAACCCACCGAATATGAAAACCTGCTCGGCGATGCATTGGAGCGGGCATTCGGCAACAATGTCACCGACATACAGGGCCTCGTCGACGGTTTGATCGAACACGGCGTGCCCGCACCGAACGGGCAGAGCTGGAGCACGGGATTGCTCGAGGCCGAGCTGAAGCGTCTGGGAACTTGAATCCGGTGTCTGCCGGACCGAAACTCGAAAATTTACCGGGGAGGAAGCTCATGGCCACTGCAATCAACAATGCTGATGACCTGCTCGCCGCGGGCGTGCGCAATATCTGGTACGGAATCTGCCCGTCGCACTTTATCGGTGAAGAGCCGGTATCATTGCGCCGCTGCGGCTACAAGCTGGCTTTGTGGCGCGACCGCGACCGGAAACTCCATGTCCTGGAGGATCATTGCCCCCATCGTGGCGCTCCGTTGTCCATGGGTATCAACATGGGCAACCGCATCGCCTGCGGCTATCACGGCGTGCAGGTCGATAGCGAAGGCGTTGCGGTCTCTGTTCCCGGAAGTCCCGGTTGCAAGCTGGAAGGCATGAAGGCGACCAAGAGCTTTCCGGTTACAGAACATGCCGGCCTGGTCTTTATCTACGTTGGCGATGAAAAACACCCCGAGCCGCCCCCGTTCAAGGCGCCGGAACAAATCTCCTCGCCCGAATATTCCAGCTTCCTGTGTTACGTGGAATGGAACGTTGACTACCGGTACGTCATGGACAACGTGATGGACCCGATGCACGGGGCCTATCTGCACAAACAGTCCCACTCCATGTCGATGGGCGAAGGCACCGCCGACTTCAAGGTTCGTGACACTGACACAGGGTTTGTCTTTGAAAAAACCGGGCAGCAGGGGATCAATTTCGATTGGACGGAATGGATCGAAAATGGCGCCCATTGGAACCGGCTCGAAATTCCCTATCCGAAAACCGGAGGCCCCGGCGGCAACTTCCACATCGTCGGCACCTATGCGCCGATATCGCCGACCCGTTGCGCGATCGCCTTCTGGCGCTGCCGCCAGGTTGAAGGCTGGCAACGCGACGCCTGGCGGTTCTTGTACAAGAACCGCCTCGAAGCCCGGCACTGGCATGTCCTTGAGCAAGACCGCGTGATGATGGAACAATATGAAGCCGATGCCTGCGAACGGGAAGTCCTCTACCAGCACGACCTCGGGCTGGTTCGCCTGCGCCGCCGCCTGCGGTCCATCGCCCAGGCCCAACTAGACGAGCTCAACCGCGAAAAGGCCGCTTGATCCCTCACAACAGCAGATCGGAACGACCATGAGTATCTCCGGCATCGATCGCGTCGTCTACGGCGTCGAGGACAGCCAGGCATGTAAGCGATTCTTTCTCGACTTTGGCCTGCAACTCGTGCGCGAGGACGGCGACAATCTCGATTTTGAAACCCAGAATGGCGGTGAGGTTTTCGTACGCCACAAGGATGACCCGGGCCTGCCGGCGCAAAGCATCGAAGAGGCGCCAACCGTACGCCAGGTCATATGGGGCGCCGCATCCGACGCTGATGTCGAGCGCTGCCGCCAGATCATGGCGTCCGCACCGGGTTTTGAAGACAGCGGCGGCCTTGTCTCCTGCATCGACCCGACCGGGCTCGCCATCGGTATCCGCAAATCGCGCAGCCGGAAGATCGCGATCCAGGGCGCGCCCGCCAACACCTGGGATAACGCGGTGCGTATTGATGATCCCAGTCCAAATTATGACCGCGCGGAGCCGGTCGAAATCGGCCACGTTGTGTTCTTTACCGACAAGCTGGAACAAGCGACGGCATTCTACCGGGAACTCGGATTCCAATTGTCCGATTCCTACCCGGGTTATGGCAACTTCATGCGCACGGCAGAGCGCGGCGGACACCACAATCTGTTTTATCTCCAGTTGCCGAACGAGAAACGCGGTCTCAATCACATCGCCTTCAAGGTCCGCGACATCCACGAAGTGTTCGGTGGCGGAATGCACATGTCCCGCTGCGGCTGGGAAACCCAGCTCGGTCCCGGCAAACATCCGATCTCGTCGGCGATATTCTGGTACTTCCACAATCCAGCCGGAGCGCTCGTTGAATATTACGCCGATGAAGACGTGTTGACCGAAGCGTGGAAGCCTCGCGAATTCAAGCCCGGGCCAACCGTATACGCTGACTGGGCGATAACCGGCGGCATCGATGGCAATACCCGCAGGCAGGCCAAATCCGGCGAAGCACCGAGCAGCCGTTTTGTCAGTGAAGCGGATTAGCGGCGCAGCACAATCTTTGCCGGCACGGCACGCGCCGGCACAACCCACCTAACACGATCAAGTCAGGAAATATTCCCGTGTCACTGGAAGGGCGCATCATTGCAGTAACCGGCGCGGCGCGCGGATTGGGCGAAGCCTTCGCCCGCGCCTGCGCTGCAGATGGCGCAAAAGAAATTATCATTGCTGACATTCTCGCCGATGAAGGCGAGGCGGTTGCACGAAGTTTACGGAACGCAGGCTGTTCCGCACATTTTCACGCCCTCGATATCGGCGATCCGGATTCCATTGCCGCTTTTGCGCAATGGGCCGACGATACATTCGGCCGCATCGACGGCCTGGTCAACAATGCCGCCATCGCCACCGGGATCGGCGGCAAGACATTCGAGGAAATTGACATCGACACCTGGGACTGGGTGATGCGGGTCAACGTTCGCGGCACCTGGCTGATGATCAAGGCATTTGCGCCGCTGCTGCGCAATTCCCAATTGGGCGGGCGCATCGTCAACCTGGCTTCCGATACGGCCCTGTGGGGTGCGCCGCGGCTTCTCCACTATGTGTCCAGCAAGGGGGCTATCATTTCCATGACGCGGGCGCTGGCGCGGGAACTTGGTAGCGACAACATCGCCATCAACGCGATCGCACCGGGGCTTGTTCTCGTGGAAGCGACCGAATACGTGCCGCAGGACCGGCATGAGCTCTACGTCAACGGCAGGGCCATCCAGCGCCAGCAATATCCCGACGACGTAACCGGCGCGGTAACGTGGCTCGTGGGACAAGGATCAGGTTTCGTCACAGGACAAGTGGTGCCGGTAAATGGCGGCTTCGTATTCAACTAACGAACAAACGATTGATTGCAGCGGCGGGCGAACCGCGATCTTGCGTACCGGTTCGGGCCCTGCGCTTGTATTGCTGCACGGTATCGGATCATCGGCAGCATCCTGGCAGGAACAGCTGGCCAGCCTGTCCGCACGCTACGATGTGATCGCCTGGAACGCTCCCGGCTACGGCGCATCCTCGCCGTTACCGGACGAAGCGCCCGATTGCGGACAATATGCCGAACGCTTGCTGCAATTGCTTGACGCCCTTACCATCGGGCAATGTTTTCTCGCCGGACATTCGCTGGGTTCGCTGATCGCGGCGCGCTTTGCACGCCTGTACCCCGAGCGTATCGCCGCTCTTACATTGGCAAGTTGCGCTCTCGGGCACGCCCGCCATGAACCCGCCGAACGGCAGCGGCTGCTTGAGAGCCGGCTCAATGACGTTCGGGAGCTGGGCATGCGCGGCATGGCGGAAAAACGCGGCCCGCGCCTGCTGACCCCGAATGCCGGGGAAGCGCTCGTGCGCATGGTGGTGAACAACATGGCCCAGGCCGATCCGCACGGCTACGCCCAGGCGAGCCGAATGCTCTCCGGCGGCGACATGATTGCCGATATTGCGAAGTTTAGCCCGGACCTTCCCGTGCAGGTTCTTTGCGGCGCTGACGACATTATCACTCCTCCAGCCGCAAACGAACGCGCCGCGCAAGCGCGCGCCAACATCGCCCTGACATTGATCCCGGCGGCCGGCCACCTGGTCTATTTCGAACAGCCACGGGCTTTCAACGCGGCCTTGATCGCGTTCAACGATCGGCACGCGGGCGCGGCCAATCGCAATGGAGCTGCACATGGATGATGCGCGACTGCCAACCGGGAAATACATCGTACCGGCCCTTGCTCAGGGACTGGCGGCCTTGTCGCTGTTCTCGCGCGACCGGGTGCGCCTGACCGCACCCGACATCGCCCAGGAACTAGGCCTGCCAAGGACATCCGTTTTCCGGATGCTGCATACATTGGAAGCCATGGGCTTCGTGCGCCGCGAGGAAGACGAACGCCACTTCCGCCTGGGATCGGCATTGCTTGGCAGCGGCTTTGCCTATCTGGCGTCACTGGACTTCATCGAGGTTGCCCAGTCGGTATTGCAAAACCTACGCGACAAGCTCGATATGTCAGTGCACATGGCGATCCGGGACGGCCGCGACATCGTATATGTATCCCGATACGCGGCCCAGACCACGGTCCGCTCAAGCGTCACCATCGGCACGCGGTTCCCGGCCCACGCAACGATCATGGGGCGCATGCTGCTGCTGGATCTGAGCGATTTTGGCTTGCGCGAACTTTTCCCGTTCGAGCCATTCGAAAAATACAGCGACCAGACGCCCTTGACCCTGGCCGCATTGACCGCACTGCTCTCCGGCGACAGGGAGCGCGGTTACGCGGCCACGCAATCGTTTTTTGAACGCGGCGTCTCGTCGGTCGCGGCCCCGGTTCGCAATTCCAGCGGCGCAATCGCTGCCGCCATCAACGTGACCTCAGTCGACGCCTATGTCGATCCGGCTCTGATGGAAGGACGCGTGAAAGACGCTGTCCTCGACGCAGCAACGGAAATTACCCGCTGGATATCCGGCGACGCCGGTGCGCCAGGCCGTGCAGGCTAGACAAATCACGTCCTGCGGCTCCCGAACAGCGCTGGCGGCAGTCCTGACATTGACTTTGCGGTTGCCTGTGCGAAAACTGTGGCAAGTTCCGGCTTCGACGCGCCAATTCAAAGCATTATCGGCGTCTCGGGCCAGACCTTGGCAAAAGGTGCTTCAAGCATCGCCTGCGAACATTGGAGGAAGCAATGACACACATCGCCCACAAACGATTCTTGCGTACAACCGCAATTGCCGGCGCCCTGACCGCGTGCGGTGCACTGGCGTGCGGAAATGCATTTGCCGCTGAAAACATAAAATTCCTGTGGCCATGGACAAAGGTGAAC
>Ga0181594_10006031_pt1 | contig 10542 bp, 10 predicted proteins | sample 071ome_18_FD_145603 | JGI IMG/M metagenome (GOLD analysis project Ga0181594, IMG submission 145603) | Coastal salt marsh microbial communities from the Groves Creek Marsh, Skidaway Island, Georgia - 071413BT metaG (spades assembly) | ecosystem: Environmental > Aquatic > Marine > Intertidal zone...
GTCCGTATCGACCTTGATGATCGCCTTGAAAATCTGCGTCCTGGAGCGGTCGATGCGGGCCCGGACCGCCGCCGAAACGACATCGAGCGGGTATGCGTAGAGCGTCTCCAGCTGATTCCGGATCGTAGCGGCGTCGACCAGGCCGGTCTGAAGCCACTGACGCCCGGAATCTTCCCGAAACGCACTGTCTGCCATGGTTTTCTCGAACGCAGCGCGCAGCGCGTCCGCCCGGATCTTCGGCACATTCGGTCCGACCAGATAGGGGCGCGCCCAAAGCTGGCGTGACAGAAACAGGTTGAGCGTTTCCCTGTCCTTGCGGGTCGCGGCGAACTCGGCGGCTACGGGCACGTCGGGAAGGTCCTTATGACGGGCTACGGCGAGCTGCAGCAGAATGCGGATCTTTTTTTCCGACACCAGATTTTTGCGTGTGGCGCGGATTGACGACCAGGACCAGCCGCAGCGCCCTTCGATAACGCCCTGTTCCATCGCCAGATTGATGTCGAACCCGGTGGGAAACCCGGTGACCAGCTTGATCTTTGTGCCCAGCACATTATTGAGCACGGTCGGGAACAGGTCGGTGTCGGAGCCGGCGCCGGTGCCGCCCATCAGAGCACCGCGCGATTTGAGGTCGGCCCAGAAATAGATCGGCGCGGTATGCCAGGCGACGCAGACCGGCACCTCGTTGTTCATCGATCCCAGCCACTGGAACCGCCTCGGATCGAACTTTGCCTGACTGTTGCCGAACAGCGGTTCTGTCGGCGCGGCGCGCCCGATAGTGCCGATCGACGTCCCGTCCTGGTTTTCCTCGGCAAAGAGGCGATTGGCGAGCTTGAGACTGCCTGCGCCGGGTCGGTTCTCGACGGTGACTGCCGGATTGCCCGGAATATGGCGGCCGATATGGCGCGCCAGTGTGCGGGAATAGCGGTCATACCCGCCCCCCGCGTTGTAGCCGACATAGATGGTGACGGTCCTGCCGCCATAGAAAGAAGCGACATCGTTTGCGGCGGCCTGGTTCGCGGCGGGGGGGAAGGCAAGCGCCGCAAGCACGATGGCTGCCGGGGGAATTCGCCTCATGCCGGTTTTTTCCCGCCGCCGTCCTGCGTTGTGACGAAGCAGAACATGGCAGCGGCGATAAACACCGCGGCGAACCAGAAGATCTCCTGCGTGTACGCGTTATCCAGCATCCAGCCGAACAGGATCGGCACCGCGAAGGATGCGCCCATCAGCCCGCTCGAGAGGAATCCCATCACCTTGCCCATCGATCCTTCCGGCGTCACGTCGCGGATCAGCAGGTCCCGTGTGGGCAGAAGCAGACCCTGCAGGAAGCCGGAGGCGGTGATGGCGGCAAAGATGGCGAGGTCGGGCAGCGCGACGCTGCCGATCAGGGCGATAAGAACCGCTGCGCCGCCCAGCGTAATGAAGGCGGTCATGCGGCGGATGCCCACCCGGTCGGCCAGAAAACCGCCGGCGACGATGCCGAATGCCGTGCCGGTCAGAAACCCGGTGAGCGCGTAGTTCGCTGTCGTCAGGGTCATGTTGTAGAGCAAATCGACCGCAGTGACGAAATAGACCTTTATTCCGGTAAAGCCGAGAGTCAGCAGAACGAAGAACAGCAGGCACATCATGACGGGGAAGGAAAACAGCAGTTTCAGCCCGTCCGGGGCGCCGTCCGCGCCGTCGCCCTGTTTTTTCTTCCCGTCGCCGAACTCCATGGCATTCTGCAGCACCGCTTGCTGGCTCCAGAGATACAGGGCGAAAACGAAACCGATGAGCCCGACGGCGTGAAATGCGCCGCGCCATCCCCAGAGTTCTGCCAGGGCGAGCATGGTGAAGGGCGTGATGGCAAAACCAAGATTGCCGCTGAACAGATGGACGCTGAAGGCCCTGCCCAGGCGGCTGCGATCAATCGACGCGGCAAGGATGGCGTAATCGGCCGGGTGAAACACCGTGTTGGCGATGCCCGCGATGGAATAGAGGACGAGGAGCTGCCAGAACGAATCGGCGAAACCCATCAGCCCGATTGCAGCGGTTTCGATCAGAAGCCCCCAGACCAGAAGCTTTACCGCGCCGATCCGATCGACGAGAAAACCGATGGGGGTCTGGAGGATAAAGCTCGAAAGCGAAAACGCTCCCAGGATGACGCCGAAGCCCAGATAGCTTGCCTCGATATCGGCCTTAAGCAGTATCAGGATGGGCGGAATGACGAGAAAATAGAAATGGCTGAGCATGTGACCGAAGCTGACCAGCCCGATGATTCTGGTGTCGCGCGCGGTAGAAACGGCAATCTGCGCCATGGTCGGGGGTCAGCCGGTCTCAATTTGTGGAATTTTGCGGGCACAATAAGCCAGCCGCCATTCGAATCAAACTGGCGAATCAAACTAAGAACCGACCGAGGTTCGCTTGACCGGCAATAGGCGCTACGGCAGACTCTGACGATCCGCCAATTAAAGGAAATTCGCCATGTTTGACGGTACGCCCGACATGCTGGCCCGGCTTATCGAACCGGGGCGCGTTCACCGCAGCGTCTATACCGATCCCGACATCTTCGAGCTCGAAATGGAGCGCATTTTCGGTCGCACCTGGATTTTCGTCGGTCATGACAGCCAGATTCCCAACGAGGGGGATTACATCACAACCGATATCGGCCGCCACCCGGTGATCCTGATCCGTCACCGTGACGGGGAACCCCGGGTGCTGCTCAATCGCTGCGCGCATCGCGGACCGAAGGTCTGCATGGAAGAACGCGGCAACGCGAAGAGCCTCGTATGTCTCTATCACGGCTGGGCCTACGACACGGATGGCTCGCTGATCGACGTCACCATGCCGGAAGGCACGGCAAAAAATTTCGACAAGTCGGGCTTTGGGCTGAAGAAGGTGGCGCGTATCGGTCGTTATCGGGGCTTCATCTTCGCCAGCCTGGCGGACGAAGGACCGTCCTTCGATGAATTTCTCGGCCCGATGAAGGCCAATATCGACGATTTGGTGGACCGCGCGCCTGACGGCGAAATTCTGCTCGACGCGGGCCAGCACCGCTATTTTTTCCGCGGCAACTGGAAGCTTCAGGTCGAGAACGTGCTGGATTCCTATCACGTACCGTTCAGCCACGCCTCGACGGTCAACAGGAAGGGCGAGCAGTTCTCCCGCCGTGAAGGCGACGACACCGGCGCCAAGGTTATCGACGAGGCGAAGGAAAAGAAAAAGGGCGATGCCACGTCCGATGCCTGGAAAGGCCGCCGGTCCTATGTCGTCGATTACGGGCATGGCTGGACCAGCAACACCCAGCTCAACGACAAGGGGCGCACCAGCCCCGCGTTCGATGCCTATGTGAAGTCGCTGTCGGATGCGGTCGGCGCGGAACGGGCGAAGGAAATCCTGACGCCGGAATTCCATAATTCTCTGCTCTATCCGAATACCTCGATCATGGGGCTCAACATCCATATCCGGGTGATCCGGCCGGTCGCCGTCGATTTGACCGAGGTGACGATCTATCCGGTCCGGCTGAAGGGGGCACCGGACGAGATGAATTACGGCAATATCCGTCTTCTGAACGTGACGCATTCCGCAGCGTCCTTCGTGCAGACCGACGATCTGGAATCGTTCCGCCGAACCCAGCAGGGGCTCGCCAGCGAAAAATCCGAATGGGTCGATATCTCGCGCGGGCTGGGCGAGGAACAGGCCGACAACCACTACAACGCCGACATGGAGTCCGCGATGCACGAGATGGCGATCCGGGCCCAGTACAAGGCGTGGCTGCGCTACATCTCCGAGGAGGCAGCCTGATGGATGGCGATGCGTTCAAGACACCGGCTCCTGCCGCGCCGGGCGGGGTGAAGGGCATCGACCGCGAGCCGTTCGAACTGTTCCTGATCCATGAAGGACGCCTGCTCGACGAGCGCCGCTTCGAGGAGTGGATGGAACTCTTTACCGAGGACGGTCATTACTGGGTGCCGTCGACACCCGATCAGGAATCGCCCTATCAGACGGCTTCGCTGTTTTTCGACGATCGGCAACTCATGAAGACCCGGGTCGACCGGCTGCGCCACCCTCGTATTCATATCCAGACGCCGCCGTCGCGCACCATGCATATGATTTCGAATGTCGTTGTCGACGATATCGGCGGGGCCGCGACGGAATACCGGATAAGCTCATCGGTCCTGATGGGGGAGTACCGGCTCGACGTTCAGAGATTTTTCGCGGGCCGTCAGTATCACACGCTGATCAAGCACGGCGACAGTTTCAGGATAAAGCTCAAACGCGTGAACCTGATCAACTGCGACTCCGCCTTCGAAGCGATGGCGCTGCCGATTTAATCAAGACGGCGCCGCTACCCGGTAAGCGATTAAGACCTAGCCCTTCTTCCGCTCCCGCTCGATCTGCAGACGGGCCATGAAGGACATGAAGGGGTGGACGCCGAGCTTGACCAGCGCGGCGTCGTCGAGCGCGAGCAGCGCCTTTCTCTCCGCGGCGGTAATATCCAGCGTCTTCGCATAGGCCTTCGGGTCGGCGACGAATTTCGCGCGCTCGGCGTCGTCGTTCGCAAGCCGGTGCAGCGCGACCGAAATATCCAGCCGGTTCGGCGCGATGGCGGGATAGTGCGGTTCGAACGGTTTCTCTTTGCCTTTCGCCTGGGACCACCAGGCGAGCGTGGCGTAGTTGTGGTGCCAGCTCGGGTCCAGAGAAACGGTATCCGGCTTGCGCTCCCCCAGCATGCCGGCGGCGACACCCCAGCAGCGGAGCTCGATATTGCCGGTGTCGTCCATCCGCTTTTCGTCGAGCGCGAGCAGGTAGCGGAGATTGCCGGTTTCGAGTTCAGCCAGGACCTTTCGGTCGAATTCGAGGTCGGGACTGGAATAGCGCTCGGTGCCGGGGAAATGCGACATGCCGCCGGATGCGATGACGACGGCGCGCAGCCCCTGGGCCTTGAGCGCCCGGTTGATCGCCTGGCCCAGCGCATAGCAGCGTTCCATCCGGGGCTGCGGCGGGACATAGGCATTGACGAACAGCGGCATGATCGGGCCGTCGACACCGAGGAAATTCAGCGGAATACCGAGCGAATATTCGACTTCCGCAGTGGAGGTATAGGAAACGTCGAACCCTTCCTCGTACAGATAGCGGATGGTTTCGGTCGCTTCGTCGCTGGTGATCGGATGTTCGAACTTCCTGCCGGCGAAGGTGCCCGTGCCGGTCTTCCCACGATGGATTGCGAACGGCGGTACGCAATGCAGCACGAACTGGTTGGCATGATCGTTGGAGATCGTCACGTATACATCGGGCTTGAGCGCCTTGAGCTTCTTGCCGTTGGCGGCGGCCAGGCGCTTGACCTTCGCCACGGTCTCTTTGTCTTCGGAGTCGGGCAGGGTGAAGAATTGCGGCGCATGGGCCATGAAGACCCCGCCGACGATTCCGGTTTCATGTTTTGCAGCCATGTTCAGTGATCGCTCCGGTGCAGGATTTTGTCGGCAACCCCGGTTTCGTAGGAGACGCCATCCGGCGTCAGGGCGATGCCGAGCGGAAAGAAGGAGCGGGCCAGCCCCTTGCGTTCGAGCGCCTTGTAGACAGCTTCGTTTTTAAGGCCAGTTGCATCCTTCGATGCCACGACCGCGTCGCCGCAATGGAAGTGGTTGCCGTGCGGCCGGGGGATGTTGGTGATCATCACCTCGCCGGTCTGCTCGTTCTTCGTCGAACTTTCGGGATATCGGGCGAGCTGCTGGAAAATCGTCAGCGTACGGAGCTGCAGCGAGTTCAGTTTGAGCGGATTGTTTTTCGGAGGCATTTTCTTCTTCTTCAGAGTTTGGGGTCGGGGCAATCACCGCCGAGCCTGACTGCGCCATAGGCGCCGGAATGAACGTCCCAGTTGATGCCGATATGCTGGGCGATGGCGTGGACGTCGCGCCAGGCGCGTTCGACCGGGTTGCCCCTGGCCAGTCCGCGTCCGCCGATCAGCGGGAACAGCTGTTCCATTGCCTCGACGCACAGCCGGCCGACATAGGCGACCATCATCCGGTAATGCACCCGGCGCTGAATATCGGGAATGACGCCGTTTCGGGCATCGCGGTTCAGTTCCTCGCGGATCGGCACCAGTGTCGACCAGGCCGATTCCGCGCGGGCGGCGACCTCGGCGATGCGGTTCTGGGCGCTTTGCATCTGGGCCAGATTGACGCCGGTCATTGTCACGCGTTCGGCCAGCCCGTTAGCGACATGATCGAGCGCGCCCCTGACTGCGCCGATGGCCGGGCCGACAAGATTGAACGGGAAGGCCGCGTACATCGGGATCCGGTAGATATGGCTGTCATTGGCGACCGACCCCGGCGTCGCGCCGCCCCTGGTCTGGCTGACCGGCAGCACCCGGTGATCGGGGATGAAAGCGTCCCTGAAGACGATGTCGTGGCTGCCGGTGCCGGCGAGGCCATTGGCGTTCCAGTTATCGGCGACCTCGTAATCGGTGCGCGGCACCACAATGAAGGCGGGTTCCGGCCCGTCGCCGAAATCCATCATTGCCTGCACCACCGCCGCCTGGCAGTAATCCGACCCGCTGGAGAAGCCGTAACGCGCGCACAACCGCCAGCCGCCATCTTCGCGTTCGATCTCGGGCCTGCCCAGCGGCAGGAAGGACGAGCTGATGGTGGTGGTTTGATCGTCGCCCCAGATGTCGTCCTGGGCCTGCTGGGGAAACATGCCCATGACCCAGCCGTGGCAGGCGGTGATTGCCAGATTCCAGCCGCTCGACGCGCAACCCGCGCCGACTTCCATGGCGAGCTCGGTATGGAGGCCGAAATCGAATTCGAGGCCGCCATAGCGCCGGGGCTGCAGGCATCTGTAGAAACCGGCTTCCCGGAATTCCTTTTCGGTTTCGGGCGGCAGTCGGCGCAGCTCGACACAGCGCTCGGCCCGTTCGGCGACAACGGGCGCCAGTTCGCGCGCGCGCTCAATCAGATCGGCGGGAGTGAGGTTCTCGGTCATTCGGTCAGATTAAGTCATGGCCAAAGGTCTGTCGCGCAATTCTAGCGGGATTGCTAATCTGCCGCCATGACTGACGCAATCATCTACCATATGTGCCGGGCGGAGGAGTGGCGCGCCGCTTTGCCTTCCGGATCGTACCCGGGTTCGTCGCAGGATCGCGACGACGGGTTTATTCATTTTTCGACCGCGTCCCAGATCAGGGAAAGCGCAGCGAAGCACCGGGCGGGGCAGGACGGGCTCCTGTTGCTGACGGTGAATGCGGAGGCGCTCGGGGATGTCCTCAAGTGGGAAGAATCGCGCGGCGGCGCGCTGTTCCCGCATCTCTATGGCGACCTGCCTGTCGGTGCGGCCATCCGCGTCGACCCGTTGCCGCTTGGTCAGGACGGGCTGCACGTCTTTCCCGACCACGTCTGACATATGGAGGTTACTCGCTTCGCGCCGAGTCCGACCGGGTATCTTCATCTCGGCCATGCCTATTCGGCATTTCGGGCGGCGGAGGCGGGAGACCGCTTCCTGTTGCGGATCGAGGATATCGACCGGGGCCGCTGCCGGTCGGAATACGAGACGGCGATTTTCGAAGACCTCGAATGGCTGGGGCTCGAATGGGAACAACCCGTGCGCCGCCAGAGCGATCATTTCGACGATTACCGCGCCGCTCTCGACCGGCTCGATGACATGGGGGCGATTTACCCCTGTTTCTGTACGCGGAGCGACATCAGGCGCGAGATCGAGCGGGCGGGCGATGCGCCGCAAGGCCCCGACGGGCCGGTCTATCCGGGTATCTGCCGGAACCTGTCGGCGGGGGAGCGGCGGGCGCGGATCGGCGCCGGCGAAAACCACGCCCTGCGGCTCGATGTCGAACAGGCCTGCGAACGGGTCGGGCGGCTGACCTGGACCGAGCAGGGCAGGGGAGAGGTCCTGGCAGACCCGGCGCGTTTCGGCGACGTGGTGCTGGCCCGGAAGGACACGCCGACCAGCTATCACCTGGCGGTGACCGTCGACGATGCCCTCCAGTGCGTTACTCTGGTGACGCGCGGAGAGGACCTCGCGCCGGCGACAGATATTCACCGGCTGCTGCAGGCGTTGCTCGGTCTCCCCGTCCCGGAATGGAAACATCACAGGCTGCTGACCGGGGCGGACGGCAAACGCTACGCCAAGCGGGACAGATCGCTGACGCTTCGTGCGCTGCGCGAGGCCGGGCGTACGCCGGAGGACATAAGGAGAGAGATATGCGACGGAAGAATGTGAACCTGTCGGCGACGGAAGGGCGCAAAATCGGCGGGCTGGAGGAATCCGGCACCGCGGCGGCGTTCTGCGACGCGGTCCGGATCGAAACGGGCGATGTTGTCTATATGCATGTTTCCGGCCAGACGCCGATAGACGATGACGGCAATCTGGTCGGCGACACGATGCTGGAGCAGACCAGACAGGTCCTGCGCCGGATTGCGCGCGTTCTGGAGCATGAGGGCGCGAAGATGAGGGATGTCATCCGCGTGAGGGTCTACGTGACAGATATATCGCCCGAGGCGCTGCAGCAGGTCCACGAGGCCCGTAACGAGGTCTTCCCGCCCGACAGCCGCCCGGCCAGCACGCTCGTCCAGATTTCTGGCATCATCCGCCCCGGCGCGATGATCGAGATCGACGCGGACGCCGCAATCGGTCGCTGAACTTCAGGGCAGCATGATCACGCCGCCATTGATGGCGACGCTCTGGCCGGTCATGAAGGCCGCATCCTCGCTTAGCAGCATGGCGACCATGCCGGCGATGTCGTCAGGGTGCCCCACCCGGCCGAGCGGTACGCCCCTGCCGCGTTCGCGCAGGTTTTCGAGCGTCACGCCCGGCGCTTCCATCGGCTGACGCGTTTCGGACACGCCAGGGATGATGGCGTTGACCCGGATGCCGTGCTCCGCCCATTCCTGCGCCAGCGTCTTGGTCATGGCGATGATGCCGGCCTTCGACGCCGCGTAATGGATGCCCATCTTCGCACCCTGGATGGCGCGGCCCGAGGCGAGGTTGATAATCGACCCGCGGCCGGCCTCGATCATCGACGGTGCAAAAGCCTGGGCTGTCAGAAACGATCCGGTCAGGTTGACCGCCAGTGTTCTGTTCCACATCTCCAGCGGCACGGTGAGGGCAGGGGAGCGAGGGTGGATGCCGGCATTGTTGACGACGGCATAGACCGTTCCGAATTTTTCCAGCACGGCGGCGGACGCGTCGGCGATGTTCGCCGCATCGCCCATGTCGCAGGGAAAGAATTCGACGTCCGGTGCACCGGCATCCCGGCACTGTCGAACCGTCTCGGCGGCATCATCCTCTTCGATATCCCAGACCGCGATTTTCGCCCCGTCGCGCGCCAGACGCCTCGCGATCGCCCGGCCGAACCCGCGCGCCGCCCCGGTGACGACGACGGTATCGCCCGGTCTGAAATGATCGCGATGGATGCGCTGTCCTTCTTCCTCGATTTCCCGGTCCAGCGAGTCGGAATTGATGTCGGTCATGCTCTCTTCCCTGAATTCAGTTCAGGGGTAGTAAACCGGCGGAAATCGCGAAAGGGAAGAAGGATGGCGGACGGGGTGTCCGCCTGATCCCCCTGTTTTCTGTGGTTTATTGGCCCAGTTCGCGTTCTACCCACAACTCTACCCCCAATCTAGTAAGGCATTGAACTGGGTCGGGTACCTTTGGACCTCACCCCCGATTACGCTCGAATGCCCAAAGAGTTAAACCTTACACAAAGTGCCCTCGGTCACCGAAAGGCTGGTCTAGGCCAGAGTTCCGCGCACGCAGTTCCAAGGAAAACGGATCCCGGATCACGGCCCAGGGGCCCGTCCGGCCTCTAGGTAATTGATTACACCGTAAGTAGGGCGATCAGCCCCTGATTACGGACCTCGGCATACTTACGTAGGGCTTTAAGCCGGGATCGAGTCGGGCACATGGTGTTTCGACCGTACCAAACCACTTCCGCGTTAGCTATCCAGGGGAGCGGCGCCCTAGGGATGCCTTGAGGCTAGCGGCCAGCTTGGATTTTGGATGGAGTGAGGCCGAGCGACCTGCAGGATGGAGGGTGGCCGCGTCGCAAACCTTATTGCCGTAACCTTTGAGGGCATTCCGTCCGATCGCGCATTTAACCCCATGCAAGGAGTCTGGAAAGGGTTATTATCAGTTAAGCTATTTTAGCTAACAATAAACGCCAAGCCACCCTGGAGCCCACCAATGCGTAAATACCTCTTTGTATCCTTGGCGCTTGTTGCGGCAAGCGTACTGACGGCCCTGGGGGTATCGGAAAGGGCGGAGCATCCTCATTGCGGTTGGATCTGTTTCCCGCTCTGGCTAACATTGCTTCTGCCAATGAGCTGGGTGGTTTTGGGATTAGCGATCCTTGGGTGCTTAATACGGCTGTTGGGATTAAAAAAATCGGGATTATAAATCGTGATGGACGAACTCAACCCGCATTCGGCATCGGGTTATAGACCGACTGCACCCGAAGCCATCACGCCGATGGGCGGAAAGCCGGTTGGCCTGCCCCCCCCTTAACCGGGTCCATCTGCTGAGTTAGGAATTTGGCATCTGGATCCACGCAGAAGG
>Ga0181594_10006032_pt1 | contig 10542 bp, 8 predicted proteins | sample 071ome_18_FD_145603 | JGI IMG/M metagenome (GOLD analysis project Ga0181594, IMG submission 145603) | Coastal salt marsh microbial communities from the Groves Creek Marsh, Skidaway Island, Georgia - 071413BT metaG (spades assembly) | ecosystem: Environmental > Aquatic > Marine > Intertidal zone...
CACCGCGTGAGGGGGCATGGCGGCACCGCGCGCGGCGCCGTGTGAGGCGATACGGCGGCACCGCGTAAGGTCGGCGCATGGAGGCCAGGGGGAGCTTATGACCCTCGATGATCTCGGGCGTGCCATCGTCATCGGGTCCCTCGTGGTGCTCGTGGCGGTGGTCGGCGTGCGATTCGCGGGACGCCTGGGCGTTCCAGGACTGCTGCTCTACCTCGCCATCGGGATGCTCATCGGATCCGCGTCCCCGATTGGCCTAGAGGACCTTGGGCTCGCCCCGGTACTCGGCTATGCCGCCCTCATCTTGATCCTGGCCCATGGCGGCCTCACCACGCGCTGGTCACAGCTAAGGCCGGTGCTGTGGCCCAGTGTCGCCCTCGCCACCGTCGGCGTCGCTATCAGCGTGACCGTGGTCGCCCTGCCGCTGATCTGGTGGGCGGGCCTGGAGCCGCGCCTGGCGATCCTGCTCGGTGCGGTGCTGGCCGCGACCGATGCGGCCGCGGTCTTCTCGGTACTGCGCACCGTCCCGATCATGCCGCGATTGCGCACCTTGCTGGAGGGCGAGGCGGGCTTCAACGACGCACCCGTGGTTGTCCTCGTCACAGTCGTGGCCAGCGGCGCCCTGGAGTCCGAGCCGTGGCTCATCCCCGGGCTGGTGCTGATGGAGATCGTGGGCGGCGCCGTCGTGGGTGTAGCCGTCGGGTTCGGCACGCGCTGGCTCCTGCCGAGGCTGGCTCTGCCGGCCGTGGGGCTATACCCGATCGCCGTTCTCACGCTGCTTGTCGGTGCGTACGGCGTAGCCGATCTCCTGCACCTTTCGGGGTTCCTCGCGGTCTACGTCGCGGCGGTCATCGTCGGTTCGTCCGAGGCGCTGCCGCATCGACGGTCGGTCAAGGGCTTCAGCGATGCGCTGTCATGGGTGGCGGAGATCGGACTCTTCGTGATGCTGGGCCTGCTCGTAGAGCCGAGCCGTCTGCTGCAGTCCATCGGGATCGCGGTGCTCGCGACGATCATCCTCATCGTCGTGGCCCGTCCGCTCGCGTCCATCGTGTCGATGGCCCCCTTCCGCTGGCCCCCTCGATGCATCGCCTTTGTCTCCGTGGCAGGACTTCGCGGCGCCGTCCCGATCGTCTTCGCGGCGATCCCACTCGGCCTCGGAATGCCGGGCGCGGACGTCGTCTTCGACGCCACATTCATCGTCGTCCTCATGCTGACCCTCGTGCAGACTCCGTTGCTTCCTTGGGCCACGCGGCGACTCGGCGTTGCCGTCACCCCCGAGCCTGGTGAACTCGAGGTCGACAGCGCACCGCTGGACGGGATGCGGGCGATCATGCTGGGCTTGTCGGTGCCCGATGACAGCAAGCTCGTGGGGGTGTTCGTCCGCGAATTGGGCCTTCCGGTGGGATCGGATCTGTCCTTGGTCATTCGTGAGGGGGCCGCGGTCGTGCCGCATCCGGAGACGCGCTTACGTGCGGGTGACCAGTTGGTCGTGGTGTCGACCGAGGCCGACCGCGTGGCCACCGAGCGGCGCCTGCGTGCGCTTTCGCGTCATGGTCGGCTCGCACTCTGGCAGGGCGACCGGGGCGAGGCCGACTAGGCCCGGCCGATCGACTCCGCGACGATGTCCGCGCTGATCCCGACGAGTGGCAGCCCTCCGCCGGGGTGCGACGAGCCGCCGACCAGGTAGAGGCCGGGGATCGGGGAGATGTTGGCCGGTCGCAGGAAGGCAGCGCGCATGCCGTTGCTGCTCGTGCCGTAGATGGAGCCGCCGGGCGCGCGGTAGCGCGCTTGGAGGTCCGCCGGGGTCCGGATCTCGCGCCAGAGCATCCGGGGGCGAAGATCGACACCGCGCCGAGCCAGTACGTCGAGCACGTGATCGGCGTACGCCTCGCGCTGGGCATTCCAGTCCACGAGCCCCTCGTGGGCGGCGTTCACCAGGATGAACCAGGACTCGAAGTCCTCGTCGGGCCGCATGAGCGGATCGTCGGGGACGCAGGCGTAGATGGTCGGATCAGCGACGGGGCGACCGCCGAAGACCGCGTCGAACTCCGCGTCGTAGTCAGCCGGGAACCACACATTGTGGTGGCTCAACCCTTCGGTCCTGCCGCGGACGGCGACCATGATCACGAAGCCGGACAGCGATGGTGTCGCGCGTTGCACGGTGCGCAGCGGCTTCTTCGCTCGCGTGTCAGTGAGGAGATCGGCGTACAGGCCGGTGGCGTCGACATTGGCGACGACGATGTCGGCATCAATGGTCTCCCCGTCGGCCAAGCGGACGCCGGTGACCCCGGATTGCGCGGTCATGATGCGGTCCACGTCGGCGCCGGTGCGCAACCCAACACCGCGTTCCAGGCACCGCGCGGTGAGCGCGTCGGCAAGTGTCGCAATGCCTCCGCCGAGGTGCCAGGCGCCGAAGGCCTGTTCGACGTAGGGGATGGTCATCAGCGCGGCGGGTGCCCGCCGCGGGTCCGAGCCCTGGTACGTCGCGTAGCGATCCAGCAGGGTGATCTGCCGGGGGTCGGCCAGATGACGCCGACCGAGCTTGCGCAAGGTGGTGAACGGCGCGACCGCGCGCACTTCCCGCGGATCGGTAGCGAGTTTGACGAGGGTGCCGGCTCCGGCGAGGGGGGAGGTGATGAAGGGGCCTCGAGTGATGCGCCAGACCTCACCGGCACGCTGCATGAGTTCGGTCCAGTCCTGCTGCGCGCGCCCGCCGAGTTGATCGCCCATGGCGCGGGCGATGCGTCCGGGGTCGACTCCGGGAAGGTCGAGCGTGCTGCGGTCGGCGAAGCGATAGCCGAAGGCCCGATCGAGTGGCTGCAGGTCGACGGCGGTCTCCAGCGCCCCGCCCGTCTTGAGGAAGAGGTCGCGATAGACCGCGGGCAGCGTCAGCAGGCTGGGGCCGGAGTCGAAGACGAAGCCATCGCGTTCGAAGCGATCGAGTTTGCCGCCTGCTCGTGGGCCCTGCTCGAGGACCAGCACGTCATGTCCCTTGACACGCAGTCGCGCCGCAGCCGCAAGACCGCCCATGCCCGCACCGACGACGACCACACGAGCCATGCCTCCACCCTAGGGGCCTCGGCAGGGACGACCGGAGGCAGCCGGAGGGACCGATTGGGCTGGCCCCTTCCTTCGAGCGGTGGGATGCGAAGTACGCCTCAGGTGTTCCAGATCAGCTCGGCAGCGACGACACCCACCGGTGCCCAGATCCAACTCCAGCGTGCGGCCGTCGCCACGACGGGATCGACGTACCCGTAGAGCACGGACAGTTGCGGCGGGAAAAACGCGGGAATGGAGAACGCGAAGAGGACGAGCATGATGGCGACGGCGGGATCGGGTGCGAAGAACACCGCGGTGCCGAAGATCGCGATCCGTACGCCGGTCAGGATGAGCCAGGCGCGCATCCCCGCGCGCCAGGGCAGACGCTGGCTGGGATGCAGCGCGGATCCGACGAACACCGCAGCGCCCGACAGGGCCATGAGCGGCGCGGTCCACACCAGTGCAGTCCCCGTCCACTCTGGCGCATCCGACGCGGCATTGAGGCCGAGTCCGACGAGCAGCGCGATGAGCGGCGCCTGATCGATCCACGAGGTGCGCACGCGCTGGGGTCGTGGTGCGTAGCGGCGCAACACCCAGGTCAGGCCCGAAAACAAGAAGACGACGACCCGGTCGGCCAGCACCGCGATCACGGCCCCCGGCGCCCCGGCGACGGAGGTGGCCACCGGGATGACCCAGAAGCCCCCGTTGGGACTTGTCGACCAGCCGCGCAGTGCCGCGCGGCCGGGCCGATCAGGACCGGGCGGCGTCACGAACCAGGCGGCAGCGATCACGACGAGCGCCAGCAGAGCGGCGAGGACGGGCCAGAGCAGGTCGCCGATGTCGGCCAGTCGCCACGCGGCGAGGAGCGAGACGAAGACGGAGGCGAGCAGGATCTGCCCGCGGATGATGACGCGCCAGGAGGTTTCAAGTCGGGTGCTGCGCGCCGACAGCACCCCGAGGGCCCCGCCCAGCGCGTAGGCCAGGACGACGACGAGTGTCACGGCAGTTGCCGACCCCGCCAGGTGAGCGTGCCGCGTCGATGTCCGCTCAGTGATGCCGCCAGGAGCCCGACGAAAGCCCCGATGGAGATGGGCTGCATGAAGGCATCGGGCCAGATGCGCTCGCCGGTCTGCCGTGCCACGACGTAGCGCCCGGCGACGCCCGACGCGTAGCCCAGGGCTCCCCACGTGCGGGTGCGGCGATCCGGTCCGGCGATCGCAAAGACGGGTGGTGCGACGTACGCCAGGACCATGACGGCCATCAACCCATAGGCGGCGGGAGCGGGCTGGAACGCCGACCACACGGACTTGGTGTAGCCCTCGTAGATCTCGGCGCGGCCGGTGTACATCCGGCACTGCGCGACAGCGCTGCCATCGGCCGGAGCACCGCGGAACCCCGCACGCTTGAGTGCGCGCAGGACACCGACGTCTTCCAAGATCATGTCCGACACCGCGGCATGTCCACCGCTGATGCGATAGGCACGCGCATCAACGACGAGGAACTGCCCGACGGCCGCGGCCATGGACGGATAGTGCTTCGTCTCGGTGAGGCGAGCCGGCAGGGCGGTGACCCAGGACCACGTGACCATCGGCTGGGTGATGCGCTCAGCCCAGGTCTCGGCAGCCTGATGTGGGTACGGCGACAGCAGATCGAGGTCGGCCTCGCGCATCATCCGCACGGTCGAGGCGACGGCGTGCGGTTCGAGGTGCACGTCGGCGTCGATGAAGACCAGCACACTGCCGGTGGCTTCCTGCGCCAGTCGATAGCAGGCCCACGACTTGCCGAGCCAACCCTCCGGTGGCGCCTCGTTGGGGCCGATGATGAGTCGCACGCGTGCGTCATCCGCGGCGGTTTCCTTCACTATTCGGGCCGTCTCATCCTGTGATCCGTCATCGAGGACGATCACCTCAAGATCCTCGAGGCCCTGCTGCGCCAGTACTCCGCGCAGGGTCTTGGCGATCCGCGAAGCCTCGTCACGGGCGGGGATGAGGATCGAAACCCGCTCGGTCACCGTGGCGGGCTCATTGACCGGTCGCCGCGTCAGACTGAGGTTGATCGCTGCGTGGGTCGTGAGCAGTGCGGACGTCGCGGCCCCGGACCCGGCGAGCGCTCGCAGTAGCGGCTTGACGGCACCTCGTGCTCGGCCTAGGCGACTCAATCGGTCGGTCATGGCCGCTTGGTCCAGCTGGCCCAGGCGAAGGGGATGACCACCGCACCCATCAGGATGCCGCCCCAGAGCGCGACGCCCGGTCGGCCGAAGAACACGGCATTGGCCAGGACGCTGGAGAAGTACACCCACAAGATCATGAGGGTGGGTACGCCGTCGGTGGTGCTGCGTCGCTGCGGCAGGCGCGACAGCAGCGCCATGATGATGGCAGCGGTGATGATCCAGCCGACGTAGTTCAGCAATGGGATGCCGGGGATACCCGGCAATTCGGGAGAGGTGGTCTCCCAGACCCAGTGACCCTCGGACACCATTTGAGGGTCGAGGAAGAGATCCCATGTGGCGAGCACCCACGTGCCGATGATGATCACCCCGGCGCGAGTGGTCGACAGTCGCTGGGCCGCGAGGAAGCAGGGATACGCCATCATCGCCCACGCCATCATGACGATGACGGGGACGCCGAAGAGCGTGAGGCCGAGGCTGTCGGAGTAGGTGTACGTGCCGAAGGGGAGGCCGGTCGCGACGCCCACTGCCTCCATTGCCAGTCCGACACCGGAAGCGATGAGGACGTAGCCGATCGCCCAGAGCCAGCCGCGGGTGATCCAAGCGTGCGACGCGGATGCGAGGAAGAAGGTGATCACGGTCGCGCTCGTCAGCACGTCGCGTGCGGGTTCGGCGAGCAGCCAAACGATCTGGCCGCCGATCGTGACGCCCGCCAGCGCCCAGGGCAGCCACATCCAGGTGAGGGGCAGTCGGTGTCCATCGGCGTGCGGACCTTCGTAGACGCGAATGCTCATGCGACTGCTGTCCGTCGTACGAGCTCGGTGGTCACGCGCGGCACATCCCACATAGGGGCGTGGCCGCAATTCCACAGGACTTCCCAGCGTGCATGGCGTGGTGCCAGGTCGCGCTGTTGGAAGCGGGGGGCCGGCAGCAGCCGGTCGTTGTCTCCGAAGGCGATCGTCACGGGCACCGTGGCGGGAATCTCATCAGCGCGATCGAAACGCCCGTGCAGCGCGCCGTCGTGGGCCGCGTCGAACCCGCGAGCGTCGGCCTGCGCGTACGCCGCATCCACCGCGACCGATCTGGGGACCTGAGCCGTGCGTTCTGCGCCGCTTCGCATGAGTTGGCGGCGTACCGGCGGGATGCTCATGATGAGCGGGATGGCCCTGCGGGTGGCCACCGCGGCGCGGCGGTTGGCCTGGATCGTGCGCAGGGGCCGATGCAGCGGCTCCCACAGTCCCGCGGGGCACAGGCCCACGACGCTGGTGGCGCGACCATTGGCCGCCGCCTCGAGCACGGTCCATCCACCCAGGGAGTTGCCGACCAGGTGGGCCCGATCCAAGCCCTGCTGGTCGAGGAACGCCCCCAGCGCATCGGCGAACATCGCCGGGGTCGCGACGTCGACGCCGGGCAATGGGTCGGAGTCTCCGTGCCCGGGCAGGTCGACGGCGTAGACCGTGTGATCGCGAGACAGGTCGTCGATGACGAGGTCCCAGGCGCGACGCGATGACGCGAGTCCGTGGACCAGGACGACGGCAGGACCGTCCCCGGCGACGTCGTACGCCAACGTGGTCATGTGCCTCTCTCCTGTCAGTACATCCTCGGCCGGTCCGCACGCCCCTCGGCCATCGGGACACACCCTAGGCCGATCGGGTCCGCGAGGTGCGGCCCGGCACTACGCTGCCGGAAGGGGCCTGGGCTTCCTGAGCAGGGCCAGGCCGCCGCACGTGACCGGGGCTACTGACCAGGGGAGGAGCGACGGTGGCCAACGCCGATGGGTCTGACGAAGCGGGGCTCGACGGCCCGCCGGACGACCACGGCATTCCGCTGCGGCCGCCGCATCCGACCCCTTACAACACATCCGATCAGGTCTCGCCGGCCTTTCGGCGCATCGGCGGCTACGCCTGGCGGCTTGCGGCGATCGGCGTGGTGCTGTGGGGGCTCTTCGTGCTGGTCGCCCCGCTGCAGACGCTGATCCTGGCACTCTTCTTCGCCCTGCTCGTGACCGCGTGGCTCATGCCGCTGACCAATTGGCTGGCGCGGGCTCTGCCGCGGTGGCTCGCCGGTGTGATCGCCCTGGTCGCCTTCACGATCGCGGTCGGCCTTGTCGTCACCTTCATCGGGCTGCAGACGGCATCGCAGTGGGAGGGCATCGCGTCGGCCTTCAATCAGGGCGTGATTGATCTTCAGACCTGGCTGCGCGAAGGGCCCTTCCATGTGACCGATGCACAACTCACCAGCGTGTACCAGTCTGCCGAGCAGTTCATCCGCGAGTCAGGTGGCGACATCGCGCTCGGTGTCCTCTCCGGTGTGGGCAGCGTCCTGGGTGTCTTCACCGCCCTGGCGGCGGCACTGTTCATCTTGGTCTTCCTACTCATTCAGCCCCAGGTGATGTTCCGCTGGTTCGTCGGCTGGCTGCCCGCCCGCAACCGCGAGGTGATTGCGCAGTCGGTGCGCATCGCCTGGGATGGCTTCTCGCAGTACTCGCAGGGACTTGTCCTCGTCGCTGTCACGAACGCGATTCTGGTGACCATCGTGCTGCTCATCATGGGCGTCCCTCTGGCCATCCCCTTGGGCATCATCGTCTTCTTCGGCGCCTTCATCCCCTACATCGGCGCACCGATCGCGATGCTGCTCGCGGCGTTCGTGGCACTGGTTACTGACGGCCCCCTTGCCGGTGCTCTCGTCGTTGTTCTGATCTTCGTCATCGGTCAGTTGGAGGGCAACGTCTTGCAGCCCCTGATCATGGGGCAGACGGTCAACCTGCACCCGGTGGCCATCGTGCTCGTGACAGCGGTCGGTGCCGCCTACTTCGGGCTGCTCGGCGCCCTAATCGGTGTTCCGCTCGCGGCCGGCGTGTACGGCGCCATGCGCTACCTCACCGGGCCGATCCGGCATGACGACGGCACACCACCGGAGCCGGCGCCGCCAGGCGAGGGCACCTTCTAGGCCTCGGGGTCGCCGTCTCCTGCGATGGGCCGGTTCGGCCCGGTCGTGGCCATCTCTGACGTCCACAGTTCGATGCGATCACGGCCGGCGGACTTGGCCCGGTAGAGCGCCTGATCGGCCATGGCCAGCATCTCGTTCATCGGCTCAAGGCTGCCGCCACGCAGGCAGCTCAGGCCGATGGATACGGTGCACGACCCGCCACTGGGCAGGAAGTCGCCGAGCACCGCGTTTGCTCGGCTGTGCACGCGGTGCAGCAGGCGCAGCGCGTCTTCCTCGGTGTCCACGACGACGAGGAGTACGAACTCGTCTCCGCCAAATCGGTAGACGCTGTCGGTCCCACGGATCGAGTCGCTGAGCGCGCGTCCAAGCCGTCGCAATGCCTCATCTCCGAACTGGTGCCCGAAGGTGTCGTTGAGCGACTTGAACTTGTCGATGTCAACGACGGCAACGCCGAGCCAGTTGCCGTGCCGATCCACGGAGGTGCTGAGCTCTTCGAAGGTAGGCTGGAACTTGCGGCGGTTGAAGACCTCGGTGAGGTGATCGACGACGCTGTCGCGTGCCACGTCTTCGAGCCGGTCGAGGGAGCCGAGCGTGGCGGCGAGCATCGGGGAGATGGTCGCGATGACCTCGTCGAAGTCGGCGGCGTACTTGGAGCTCTTCGCATCCAGGCAGATGCGGGCCTGGCGGTGTCCACCCTGGCTGATGTCCCACGTGCGACCCGAAGATCCTGGGGGCGTCGGGGATTGGTCTGCTGGCTCACTTGCAGCCGACGGCGGAATCGGCACGAGCATGCCGTTGGCCGCTGACCCTTGCACCTCACCGGTGAGGCGCGGGTAGCGGCTAACCAGGAAAGCCGATGTCGTGGCCAGTACGGCGTCGCGCGATGTCAGGTCGATGACCGCGTGGCTGAAGTCGTAGCCCAGTCGGTAGCGGGCCGAGGCGTGGTAGGCCCAGGCGGCGAGAACACTGGCGCCGATCGTGGAGAGCAGGCTGATGGCGACAATCGGCCAATGATGCAGGGGAGAGGGCATCGGCCGAGCGACGTACAGTCGCCAGGAGGACCCGTCCGGAAGAGTGATCGTGCGTGCCGTTGCGTCGGCGGGGTCGCCGTCCCATGTTCCGACGAAGGAGGCGCCCATACGGCCATCGGCATCGATTGCGCGTAGCGAGTAGTCGGACTCAGCAAGGCCGAATTGACTGAGGGCGGCGAGCATCGCTGGAGCATCGATGACCGTCGTGGCGAAGCCCCAGAAATCATCGGGCACGCGGTCCGCCCAAAGGGGGTCGGGAGCGCGCCCGGAGACCTCCTGGTATCGCTCGGCGAAGGGAGCAAGTCCGGGGGCAAAAATGGCCTGGCGAATGATGATGCCGGTTCCGCCCTGCTTGAGTTCGAGGGGCCCCGCCACGATCGGGCTCCGCGCCTCGATCGTGGCAGCGATGGTCTCGCGTCGCTCATCGTCGGCGAGCAGATTGTGGCCGATGGCTGCGGCATTCTCCACTGGACGTGCCGAGTAGGTCACGATTCCGGCCGGCGCGAGCTGGTAGTCCAGGAGCGCTGCGCCGAGCTCGTCGACGAGGGGTGCGGCGAAAGCGTCGAAGCCGTCGTCGAGGAGTGCCGACTGAGGAACGTCAAGTGCTTCGGACTGGCGGATCGTCGACTGGACGAAGCCCTCGCCGGCGACGGTAGGCGTGTAGTACGTCGCGACCGCTTCGTAGATGGCATTCGTCAGGCTCTGGGACAGCTCGGTGGACACCAGGTCGGACTGATCGGTGTCCTCTTGGATGTCGTATCGAAGGAGCAGGACCATGATGCCGACACCCAGGAGTCCGATGAGGACGAGGTAGATGGTGGGGATGCGCAGGACGTGCTTGCGACGACTCATGCTCGAATCTCCCATGGCTGCGTTCGGAGCAGTTCTTCGAAGCGATCGGGTGGGACAGCAGGAGAGAAGAAGAACCCCTGCACCTCGCAGTTGCCGGCCTCGCGGACAACCATCAGTTGGCTTTCGGACTCCACGCCTTCAACGACCAGGCTCGCGATGTCGGACATGCCCTCGACCATCGCCGGGTGCAGGCTGGCAAGGGCGCCATATGCGTCCCGTCCGAATTCGCGCATGATGTCGGCGGCCGTGCGGCCCTCGCGGCGGGCAAGCGCCTCGGCCAGTTTCACGAATTCGGCGGCTGGATAGTCTCCCACCGACGTGTAGGCGCCGCCGGTCGTCAGATCGGGCTTGACGGCTTCGATGATGGCGTCGCAGACCGGCAGCCCTCGGGTCTGCTCCACCCAGCCGGTGAAACTCCCGACGATGACGCCCTTCACGCAGCGCAGCCTAGGGCCTAGGGGCTGTTGAGTCTCCCAGTAGAGGGTTAGCCATCTGGCATCCTGAGCA
>Ga0181594_10006039_pt1 | contig 10537 bp, 8 predicted proteins | sample 071ome_18_FD_145603 | JGI IMG/M metagenome (GOLD analysis project Ga0181594, IMG submission 145603) | Coastal salt marsh microbial communities from the Groves Creek Marsh, Skidaway Island, Georgia - 071413BT metaG (spades assembly) | ecosystem: Environmental > Aquatic > Marine > Intertidal zone...
ATCCTAGGACGGTCCGCCGCGACCCCTCGGTCACCCGTCGTAACGGCGTTGGACGCGCCTGCCGGAATCGGGGACACTGTGCGCCCCCAGTGGGAGCGTCGCGCCAGGTCGTCGACCTCCTGCCGAAGGGGTCCCGTCGACCCGGAGGACCGGATGACCAGCGACGTCGTGCCTGCAGGTCGGGCGCCGGCGAGTGGTCCGACGGACGTGCGGCTGCGGGTGCAGCGCTCGGCCATGGCGACGCTCCTCGTCCTCGGTATCGCGCTCGTCGTCGGACTCCCCACGGCCGGTGGCGGTATCGAGGTCGAGGTCGGCCAGCCTGCTGCCGAGAGCGTCGCTGCGCCGCGTCAGGTCCGCGTCGTCGACGCCGAGGCGACGGACCTCGCGCGTCGAGCCGCCGCGGAGTCGGTCGACGCGGTGCTCGCGGTCGACCCTGAGGCGGGACAGCGCCTGGTCAGCGATCTCCGCGAGGTCTTCGCAGCGACCCGTGAGGTGCGGCGCCCCGTCCCGCCCGCCCCGGCCGCGGAGGACGGCGACGAGGGGACCGCCGATCCGGACGCGGAGCCCGGCGAGTCCGAGCTCGTCGTCCCGGATCCCGACGTCCAGCGCGAGGCGCTGCGGGGCATCCTCGTCGAGGTCCCCGCACCGACGGTCGCCGCGCTCGTCGAGGTCTCCGACGCCGATCTCGACGTCGTCGAGCGGGAGGCGATCTCCATCGCACAGCTGCTCGCCCGCCAGCGCATCCGTGCGGAGGCGCTCGCCCAGGTCCTGCGGGAGACCCTGGACGTCGAGCTCGGACTGCGCGCACCACCGGGCGCGACCGGTGAGGAGATCATCGCGCCGCTGCTCGAGACCTTCCTGCGACCCAACGTCGTGGTCGACCTCGCCGCGACCGAGTCCGCGCGGGAGCTCGCCGCCGCTGCGGTCCCAGAGGTCAGCCAGGTCTGGCTCGCCGGGCAGTTCATCGTGCGCGAGGGCGAGATCGTCGCACCGCTCCAGGCGCTCGCGGTCGACGGGCTGGACGTCGGACGGGTACCGCTGTGGCGCGCCATGCTCGTCGGTGGCGCGGCGGCGCTGCTGCTGGTCGCGGTCGGTGGCATCTACCTGTCGCGCATGCAGCCGATCGTGTGGCGGAGCGCGAAGCGCCTGTGGTTGCTCGGGCTCCTGCTGCTCGCGTTCGCTGCGATCGTGACGGGGATCGACCTGCTCGTCGATTCGACGGGTTCCACCTGGGCCTTCGTCGTTCCCGTCGGTGCGCTGGCGATGCTCGTCGCGCTGCTCGTCCATCCCGTGGTCGGGCTGGCGACGATGCTTCCGGCGGTCGTGACCGTGCTCCTCGTCGATGCGCAGGCGGCGGGCGTCGCGCTCTTCGCCGCCGCCGCCGTCCTCGTGTCCGTCCCGCTCACCCGTGGTATCGCTTCACGCGCCGACCTCAAACGCGCGGTGCTGCGCGCGGGGATCTCTTACCCTCTGCTCGCCGTCACGATCGTGCTCGTCTTCGGTCCGCGTGAGGAGGTGGCGGTCGCTGCGCTCGCTGGGACGATCAATGGGCTGGTCACGGCGCTCATCGTGCAGGGCGTGATGCCGGCCCTCGAGTCGCTCTTCCGGCTTCCGACGGTGACGGCGCTGCTCGATCTCGCCGACCGCAACCACCCGCTGCTGCGCGAGCTCGAGCAGGAGGCGCTCGGTTCCTACAACCACTCGGTCATGGTCGCCTCGCTCGTCGAGCGTGCGTGCCGCACGATCGGGGCCGATCCGCTGCTCGGCAGCGTCGCTGCGCTCTACCACGACATCGGCAAGGTCCGCCAGCCGCACTTCTTCATCGAGAACCAGCAGGGGATCGCGAACCCGCATGACGGGCTCGAGCCCGAGGTGTCCGCGCTCATCATCATGAACCACGTCGTCGACGGCGTCGAGCTCGCGACCACCTACCGGCTCCCACCGGAGGTCGTCGCGTGCATCGGCAGCCACCACGGCACGATGCTCGTGAAGTATTTCTATGAGGAGGCCGTCGAGCGGGCAGGTGGGGATGCGTCGGCCGTCGACGAGGCTGCCTTCCGCTACCAGGGGCATCGGCCCCGCAGCCGCGAGGCGGCCGTCCTGCTGCTCGCGGACTCGTGTGAGGCCACGACGCGTGCGATGGCGATGTCGCGGGGGAACCTGCCGCGTGAGGAGATCGAGCGGACCGTCGACCGGCTCCTCGACGAGCGGCGGGACGACGGTCAGTTCGACGAGGCGGACATCACGCTGCGCGAGCTCCGAGTCGTCCGTGACACGATCGTCGACTCGCTCGTCGGCATCTACCACCCTCGCATCGCGTACCCGGGGGCCCGACGCAGCGAGCCCGTGGACGCCTGAACCCCATCAGGTGACCCCTAATCGAGCGTTCACCGCGCATGGGTGTGCATTTGACGCACATTAGAGTCTGGCGCGGCAGGAACGCCATGGTCCTCGGCGTCCTCCTGGGGGGTGCAGGACCCCATTCGGCCCGTCAGGGGCTGCAGTGCGCCGCGAGCGGCCGGTCTGGTCAGGTGCGGCCATCGCGGTCCATCTGCGACAGTCCACCGACGTGGACGTCGCCGCCCGGACGTGCGTGCCGCCGAGGTGGGGACCGATCCACCCCTGCGGGGCCCCGGTTCCCGGGGTCGGACCGCTCCAACATCCGCACGGCGCCGAACCAGGACGAGGGCCCTCGACGACCCTGACGCCCGGGCTCGTCGACCCCGCGACCCCGGCACGATCATCGAACGAGGAGGACAGGTGTCCGCCACCGAGCTACCAAGCGCTGATGTCGCCGTCGTCGAGATCCTCGAGCGCTCCGCCGAGCGCGGCTTCGTGCTGCTCAGCGAGCTCAGCGAGCTGCACGTCCCGGAGCTCCACGGCGACACCTGGATCGACGACGCCATCGGGGAGGCGCGCCGCGCGGGGCTCGAGGTCATCGATGACGTCGCGGACGACGCTCCCGAGCACGTCGCCGAGTACACGGGCGCGCTCACGACCGACCTGGTCCGCCAGTACCTCAACGACGCCGGCCGCCACCAGCTCCTCACGAAGGAGGACGAGGCGGACCTCGCGAAGCGGTACCAGGCGGGTCTCGCGGCCGACGAGCTGCTCAAGGAGCGTGAACAGCAGCTCACGCGCGCGGAGAAGGTGCGGCTGCGCCGGATCAGCATCGACGGGGAGCGCTCCAAGGAGCGCATGGTTCAGGCGAACCTGCGGCTCGTCGTCCCGCAGGCGCGGAAGTTCTCGGGACGGGACCTCGACTTCATCGAGCTCATCCAGGAGGGGAACCTCGGCCTCCTGCGTGCGGTCGAGAAGTTCGACCACACGAAGGGGTACAAGTTCTCGACCTACGCGGTGTGGTGGATCCGTCAGGCGCTGCAGCGCGGCGTTGCCTCCAAGGGCCGCACGATCCGCGTCCCGGCCCACGTGTGGGAGCTCTACGGCAAGGTCCGCGCGGCTGAGCTGCGCCTCCGTCAGCAGAAGGGTGGCGACCCGACCGAGGACGAGCTCGCCGAGGAGGTCGGGCTGACCGCGGCGCGCGTGCGCGAGGTCCGTGAGGCGATGCAGGAGCTGGTCAGCCTCGACCGTCCGATCGGTGAGGACGGCGACGCGACGATGGGAGACATGATCGCCGACCGGTCGTCGGTCGACCCCGTCTCGACGGCGCTCGAGGGCGACGCGCTCGCGCAGATCGACGCGGCGCTCGACGCCCTCGAGGAGCGCGAGCGCATGATCCTCCAGCTCCGGTTCGGGCTGCGCGGCGAGGAGCCGATGACGCTCGAGGAGATCGGCGAGTACTTCGACCTCACTCGCGAGCGGATCCGCCAGATGCAGAACCGTGCGCTCGCGAAGCTGCGCCACCCGTCGCGCGCGCACAGCCTCGCCGGCCTGCTCGACGTCCTCGAACGTGCCGCCTGACACGTCGGGCCCTGACACGTCGGGGCCGCGGCCTGCGGGGACGTCGGGCCTCCAGATCGCGCTGCGCGGGATCGTCGTCGCCGCAGCGGTCCTCTCGCTCCTCGGACTGTGGTGGCTGTGGCCGGGTGATCTCGGTACGGCTGTGGCCGAGGATCAGCCTGAGCTCGTCAGCGCGCGGGTCCTCGCGGTCGAGATCGTCGAGCCGGCCGGACCGCGTGACGACCGCTCACCCCTCGACGCCTCCGGGCTCATCCTCCTCGACGTCGTCGTCCTCGAGGGGGAGCAGGAGGGTGCTGTGCTCGCGCTCGACCTCCCGGCCGAGGGATACCCCGAGTTCCGTGTCGGTGATGTCGTCGAGCTCCTGCCGGCGGAGGTGCCGGGGCAGGGGACGACCTGGTTCGTGACCGACCTGCGCCGGCTCGGTGCGCTCGGCTGGCTCGCTGCCGCGCTGGTCGGTGGGGTGCTCCTCGTCGGTCGCTGGCGGGGCCTCCGAGCACTCGTCGGGCTCGGCCTGTCGCTCGCCGTGGTCGTCGGCTTCATGCTCCCGGCGATCCTCGCCGGCTCCGCTCCGCCGCTCGTCGCGCTCGTCGGGGGCACGAGCATCCTGCTCGTCACCCTGTCGCTCAGCCACGGCCTCGGTCCGATGTCGACCGCAGCGGCGGTCGGGACGCTCGGCGCGCTCATCCTCACCGTGGTGATCGCGCTCGTCGCGATCGATGGTGCTCGCCTCACCGGGCTGCCCGACGAGGACGCGGTCCTCGCCCGCTTCGCGCTCGGCGAGCTGGACCTGCGGGGCCTCGTGCTGGCCGGGCTCATCGTCGCGGCGCTCGGTGTGCTCGACGACGTCACCGTCGCCCAGGCGTCCACCGTGTTCACCCTGTACGAGGCGGACCCGCAGCAGACGTTCGGTCAGCTGGTCGCGCGGGGGATGCGCGTCGGACGCGACCACATCGCGTCGGTCATCAACACGCTCTTCCTCGCCTACGCCGGGGCATCGCTCGGACTGCTCGTGCTGTTCTCGACGAGCGGACTGCCGGCGAGCGAGCTCGTGAACTCCGAGCTCGTCGCGACCGAGCTCGTGAAGACGATCGTCGGCTCGCTCGGGCTGCTCTCGGCCGTGCCGCTCACCACGGTCATCGCGGCCGCCTCCGTCGTCGGCACGGATCCCGCCGCATCATCGCGCCCGGGTCAGCACCGCCACTGACGCGGGAGCGACCCCTCCGGGGCCGCCGTATGCTGCGCGCCCTGCGAGGCCGCGCGTCGGGCGCCGGCCGTCTTCGGAGAGGGTGGGACCACCGGCGTGAGCGACGTCATCCCGACCACGGACCTCACCGAGCTCTTCGAGCGTGCGGCTGCCCGCGGCTACATCCTCCTCTCCGAGCTCAACGAGCTGCACGACCCGCTCGTTCATGCTGAGCAGTGGGTCGAGGACGGGGCGCAGCTCGCGCGCGACCAGGGCATCGAGGTCATCGACGATCTCGTCGAGGACGTCGAGCGTCCTGAGGCCGCGCCGCTCTCCGCGAGCTCCGACTCCGTCCGCCAGTACCTGAACGAGATCGGCCGGACCGAGCTGTTGACCGCCGAGCAGGAGGTCGACCTCGCCAAGCGCTACCAGGCCGGCCTCGAGGCGGCGCTGCTCCTCCTGCAGCGACCAGAGATGCCCCGCACGCAGCGCGTCCTCCTGCAGCGCATCTGCCGACAGGGGGAGGCGGCGAAGGATCACATGGTCCGAGCGAACCTGCGACTCGTCGTCTCCGTCGCGCGCAAGTTCCGCGGTCGCGGCGTGGACCTGCTCTCGCTCATCCAGGAGGGAAACCTCGGGCTCATCCGCGGGGTCGAGAAGTTCGACCACACGAAGGGCTACAAGTTCTCCACGTACGCGACGTGGTGGATCCGTCAGGCGCTGCAGCGCGGCCTCGCGAACACCGGCCGCACCGTCCGCCTCCCGGTGCACGTGCATGAGCTGATGGGCAAGGTGCGGTACGCGGAGTTCGCGCTCCTGCAGCAGCTCGGCCGCGAGCCCACCGAGCACGAGGTCGCTGCGGAGCTCGAGCTCCCCATCGAGCGGCTACGCGAGGTCAAGGTCGCTGCGCAGGACGTCGCGAGCCTCGACAAGCCGATCGGCGAGGACGGTGATGCCACGATGGGCGAGCTCGTCGCGGACGAGTCGGCCATCAGTCCGGAGGACTCGGCGACCGCTGTCCTGTCGCGCTTCGAGGTCGAGCGCGCGCTCGGAGCGCTGAGCGTGCGCGAGCGCGAGGTCCTGATGCTGCGGTACGGGCTCGTCGACGGTGAGGAGCACACGCTCGAGGACATCGGCGAGCAGTTCGGCCTGACGCGTGAGCGCATCCGCCAGATCGAGAAGAAGACGCTCACCAAGCTCCGTCACCCTTCGCGTGGGTTCCAGCTCCACGGGCTGCTCGACTCCGTCGACGCGGCGGGCTGACCGGGTGGCGCATGACCGCACCCCGGTCGATGACGCAGTCGTGCAAGCGGATCTGACGATCATCGGCGCGGGCCCGACCGGCCTCTATGCGGCCTACTACGCCGGGTTCCGGGGCCTCACGGCGGCGATCGTCGACTCGCTGGAGGAGCCCGGCGGCCAGGTCATGGCGCTCTACCCGGAGAAGCCGATCTACGACGTCGCCGGTTTCCCCGCCGTGCTCGGCAAGGATCTCGTCGCCGGATGCCTCGAACAGGCTGAGTCGGCGAAGCCGACGTTCCTGCTGGGTCACCGAGCGGAGCAGCTCGCGCGTGTCGACGCCGCCGACGAGCGGTCCGCGCTGCGGGTGACGACACATCGTGGGACCGTCGTCGAGTCGTCCGCTGTCCTCATCGCGGGCGGCATCGGGACGTTCGCGCCGCGGCCGCTGCCGGGTTCGTCCGAGTGGGAGGGGCGCGGGCTCCTGTTCTTCGTCCGCGAGCTCGACGCGCTCCGGGGGCAGCGGATCCTCATCGTCGGTGGAGGGGACAGCGCGGTCGACTGGGCGCTCGCGCTCGAGGACATCGCCGCGTCCGTGACCCTCGTGCACCGTCGTGACGCCTTCCGTGCGCACGCCGGGTCCGTCGACCGGCTCCTCGCATCAACCGTCGACATCCGCGTCCATCACGAGGTCCGGCGTATCGAGGGCGGTGAGTGTGTCCAGCGTGTCGTCGTGTTCGACAACCGGACCGACGAGGAGACGTCGCTCGACGTCGACACCGTCATCGCGGCACTCGGCTTCACCGCGGACCTCGGGCCGCTGCGCAGCTGGGAAATCGAGCACGACGGGCGGCGCATCCACACCGACAGCCGCGGCGCGACCTCGGTCCCCGGTGTCTTCGCCGCGGGCGACGTCGTCGACTATCCGGGGAAGGTCCCGCTCATCTCGACCGGCTTCGGTGAGGCCGCGACCGCGGTGAACAACGCCGCTGTCTGGATCGACCCGGATGCGCGCCTCATGGCAGGACATTCCTCCGACGCCTGATCGCCGCGATCGACGCCGTGCGATGCGTCACTCGACGGGCCTCCGCAGCGGTCGTACTCAGTCTGGCGCGTCCCGGTCGGACGGTGGCGGGGGCATCGGTGGCATCATCGCCCTCGCTGGTGGTGCATCGGCGGCGCGTCGCAGCCTCCATGCCGCACCCGGGAACCCGAGGTCGTCGACCAGGTCTGCGAGGGCGTCGAGTGGCGCCGGCCTTCCGACCACCTCGGCGAGGGCGACGTCGAGGTGGGGGAGTGGGCTCATCAGCAGGAGGTTGCGCTCGACGTCGTCGCGCCCGTCACGCAGGCCGCGTGCGATGGCCGGGGGGAGGTCGGGGAGCGCGCGGTAGATGGCGGTGACGCTCCCGTGGTCGCTGACGAGCCGTGCCGCGCGGGCAGGACCGATGCCGGGCGCGCCGGCGAGGCCGTCGGACGGATCGCCACGGAGTGCGGCGAGGTCGACGTACTGGGCCGGCTCGACACCGTAGGTCGCCCGCACCTGCGCCTCGTCCTCGATCGCGAGGTCGTTGAAGCGCTGACGGGGGCGCAGCAGCCGCACGGGTCCGCCGACGAGGGCGATGAGATCGCGGTCGGAGGAGAGCAGGTCGCAGGTCAGCCGCCGACAGCGTGCTTCGTCGGCCACGGCCGCGAGCAGGTCGTCGGCCTCCACGCCCTCCTCGCGGCGCACGGCCACGCCCGCCTCGACGAGGTGCGTGAGCGTCCGCTCAAGCGCGTGCCGGAGGCCTTCCGGTGTCGCGCTCCGCTGTGCCTTGTACTCGGGGAAGTCACGCCGGCGGTGGTTGACGGGGTGGTCGAAGGCGACGAGCAGTGCGCCGTAGGGTCCGAGCGCCCACGTGGACGCCAGCATGGACACGAACGCTGCGGTCACGGCACCGTCACGGTCCGCCTCAGGATCCTGACGGGTCGAGTGCCAGGCGCGGTGCGCGAGCGACGATCCGTCGACCGCGAGCAGCTCCCGCACCGGCATCCTCCCGCTCGCGATGACGATCCCGATCACGCAGCCTACGACCACGTCCGCGTCCTACCCTCCCCGGGAGGTCAGGGCGACGGCGAGGTCACGATGTCGGGGGCGCGCACCATGGCGGGGGTCCGTAGCCTCACGATCGCCGGCATGCCGCTGCTCGTCGTCGACCTTCCCGAGGACCACGCCGGGGCCATGGTGCGCGATGCGCTTCGGACGGCCGGTCTCCGGCCCCTCCCCGGTGTCATCGGCGTCGACTTCCCACGCGGCGGTGCGGTCGGCCTGCTGCTCGAGGGGGCCGAGGCGCGACTCGTCGACGAGCGCGAGACGGCGCTCCTCCGCCTCGGCCGGACGGGACTGGCGCAGGACTGGATCGATGCGGCCGTCCGGCTGCGCGGGACGATGCTCACGGTGACGAGCGGCGTCGGTGTCGAGGGACTCGATGAGCCTGCGACGCTCGGAGCCCGCCTCGAGACCGAGGCCCGCGACGGTCGGCTCGACGGTGCGATCGTGGGGGTGTCGGACCGCCGTCCGCGGCTGCCGCTGCTGTTCTGAGCGGGAGCCTGCGCAGCAACGCAGGCGTCGAGCGTGCGTCAGCTGACGATCTGGCTATAGCGCCGCATGACGATGTAGACGTAGAACTGCGTCTCAGCGAACGGGGGGATGCCGCCGTAGCGGCTCACGTTGCCGGGCCCCGCGTTGTACGCCGCGAGTCCGAGCTCGACCGACCCGAAGCGCACGATCTGCTGGCGCAGGTAGCGAGCACCTGCGTTGAGGTTGAGCTCGGGGTCGAAGCGCTGGTCGACGCTGCCGTCCACTCGCAGGCCCAGCCCGCGAGCCGTCCCCGGCATCAGCTGCGCGAGACCGGCGGCTCCTACACGGGAGACAGCGTTGGGTCGGAAGGCGCTCTCGCTCCAGACGAGCGCGGCGAGCAGACGTCCGTCGACACCCTGCGTGGCCGCGGCCGACGCGAGCAGCGCGGAGTACGGCTGGCCGGACGCGGGGAGGCGTCCCGCCCAGTCGGGGACACCGACGAACTGGCCACCGACCGGCATGATGACGGAGAGGTTCGCGAGCTGGAGGCGGCGGATCTCCTCGGCGAGTGCCGCCGCGAGGGCGGCGAGCTGGTCCTTATCGGACTCGAGATCGTCGAAGACGGCCTGCCGGCGCGCACGGTCGGTGTTGATGGTTGCGACGACGCGCTGCTGCTCCGCCTCGAGCTCAGCGATGCGGTCCCGCTGGCGGACCGCGGCATCGCGGGCCTCAACGGCGGCCACGCGCGCGGCCGTCTGCTCCTCGATGAGGGCCTGCTCCTCGGCGGCGAGCGACTCCATCATCTCGACGAGACCGCGGTCATCATCGGTGATCCGGCCGACCGTGTTGAGGGTGAGCGCGAGCTCATGGAGGTCGAGTGCACCGACGGTCCCGCGCATCACGATGTCGACGGAGGTCGTCCGGCCGTACTTGAAGGTCTGGACGAGTCGCCCCTGCAGGCGGTCGCGAGTCGTCGTCAGCTCGTCCTCGAGCTCGGCGAGACGCGCCTCCGCGTCGCGGATGCGTCCCAGCGCCACCGCCTCTGCGCCCTCAGCCTCATCGATCCCGGACTCCGCATCGGCGAGGTCCGCGCGGATGCTGCGGAGCTCGGCGTTGGCGTTCCCGAGACGGCGGTCGATGGCCTCGATCTCGTCGGCGATCGCGTCGAGCTGGGCGACGATCTGCTCGAGGTCACGCGAGACTTGGTCGAGCTCCTGCTGAGTCCGGTCGATGTCAGCCGACGCGGGGGACGGCACCGCGAGGGCGACGGCGAGCAGGCCGACCGAGACCGCCACGGCGGTCGCGCTCCGGATACGGCCCAGCATGGTCGCTCCCGGTCGGGCACGGCACGAGGGGGGTAGTCCGCAGCGCACGATTCACGGCGCACGAACCTTCCTCGAGAGGCTAGCGGTGGCCCGCGCTGCGGCCGTGGCCGGCGGACCGGCCGTCCGGACGCTCAGGCGCCTCGCTGCGCCATCGGGACGAAGTCCCTCTCCTCAGGCCCCACGAAGAGCTGGAGCGGGCGCACGATGGCCTGCTCCGCGTCGAGCACGTTCTCCTGCCAGTGCGCGAGCCAGCCGGGGATCCGGCCCATCGCGAACAGCACGGGGAACATCGACACGGGGAAGCCCATCGCC
>Ga0181594_10006041_pt1 | contig 10536 bp, 8 predicted proteins | sample 071ome_18_FD_145603 | JGI IMG/M metagenome (GOLD analysis project Ga0181594, IMG submission 145603) | Coastal salt marsh microbial communities from the Groves Creek Marsh, Skidaway Island, Georgia - 071413BT metaG (spades assembly) | ecosystem: Environmental > Aquatic > Marine > Intertidal zone...
CTGCAGCGCCGCGTAACGGGTGAAGGCATTGATCGCGCCTTTCGACGGGCCATAGGCCGACATGGTCATCTGGCCCATCTGTCCGGCACCGGACGACGTATTGATGATTGAGCCTCCGTCGCCGCCCGCGATCATGTGCGGCACGACCGCGCGGGTGACTTCCATGGTGCCGCGCGCGTTCCCGGCAAAGGTTTCGTCCCACACGGCGCTGTCCATTTCGAGAATGCCTTGATCCTTCGGAAACACGTGCGGCGGGTTGTGGACCGCGTTGTTGTGCAGCACGTCGATCCGCCCGTACTCGTCCATCGTCGCCTGGGCCAAAGCCTCGATGCTGGCAGTATCGAGCAGGTCGAAACGCACTGCGATTGCTGTTCCACCGTCGTCGCGAATTCGGTCTGCCGTGGCTTCGGCGGTCTTCGTATTGATGTCGGCGACGACCACTGAGGCTCCGGCCCGACCTAGGCGCTCGCAAGTCGCCTCGCCGATGCCACTGCCGCCACCGGTGACGATTGCGACCTTGCCGTGAAGTTTGCCCTCGCTCATCGTCATATATCTCCTCTCTCGCTCCCAATCAGCCGTCGCCAGGGTCTAGCGGGATTGCTCGGCCCGCTCGGCTATGTCCGCACGCACCTGCTGCGCGAGGCCACAGGCGGAGGCCCAGCCGATCCTGCCTTCAGTGTCGTAGAGGTTGCAATGGCCAATACCGATCCCGTCGCTTGCTTCGTGCGAAATCGATTCGAAGCCGACCCACTCATCGCTCGGAAGCCGATCGAGATAAATGGTCAAATCGGAATTGATGAAGGCGTAACCGCGCCCGCCGCACGTGTTTGCAAGCGGACTCGCATAGTCTGCGGCAACTGTCACACGTGCGAACGCCGAGGGCGGCTCACCTTCGACAAGCTCGCGATTCTCGCGCATCCAGACCTGTCGCTGACGACCCGCCGTCTCCATACTGCCTTCGATCCAGCGCATTTCCCATAGGCCGAACATCGTATCCGAGGCGGCGACGCCTGGAGGCAGACTGTCAGGGTGCGGCAGCTTCGATGTTTCGCCAAACCAGGGATTCCCAGACGGATTTTCGCCACGGCGCAGGAACTGACAACTCGCCCGTCCAGCGGACCGGCCTTCCGAGATGATATCGGCGTCGACAACCCGGATGCGCCTGCTATCCCGAACAACTCGTGTCTCGACAGCCAAGGGAACCATGGGCGGAGCGCGATACATATCGACAGTGAGACGCACCGGCATGAAGTCAGGATCGCCGTGGACGCGCTCGATTTCGCTGCCCAGCAGGCCGGCGATCACACGTCCGTGCAGACCGGCATTGGCCCATGGGCCTCGAGCGCAAGGGTTCGGCACCAGCAGTTCGCCTTCCCGGCGGAAAAAGGGTTCGTCGGTTTGTTCCATGTGGCGGGTTCCTTCTGGACTCACCGCGCAATAGTCAACATGCTGAGTATCGATTGAGGAGGAGAGGCCATGGCCAGCTTTCAAGACGGCATTGACCAGCTACGCCACGAGTTCATCCCGGCGAGCGACTATGTAGCCAAAGACCTGCCCCAGCTTGAGCGCGAACGACTCTGGCCGAAGGTCTGGCAGGTTGCCTGCCGCGAGGAAGAGATCCCCAACATCGGCGATTTCGTGACCTACGAGATCGACAATGAATCGTTCCTCGTCGTGCGGGTGAGCGAGGACGAAATCCGAGCCTTTTACAACGTCTGTTCGCATCGCGGGCGGCGGCTCAAGACCGCATACAACGGCAACATCGCTGGCGGGATAATGTGCCGCTTTCACGCCTGGCGTTACGATCTCGAAGGCAAGGTCACCTACATTCCCAACGAGGAAGGCTGGGAGGGCTGCGACATGCCCGACCGCGATTCACTCAGCCTCATGCAGCCTCGCGTCGACACCTGGGGCGGTGCGGTCTGGCTGACCATGAACCCCGATTCGCCGCCGCTGCTGGAATATCTCTCGCCCGCCGCCGAGCGGCTCGATCCGTTCGACCTGCAGGACTGCCGGACGCTCTGGTACAAGGTGCTGCACATTCCGGCGAACTGGAAGATCGTCCTCGAGGCTTTCATCGAGGCCTATCATACCGAGGGTACCCACCCCCAACTCAACCGCTTCGGCATGAGCAGCGGCGCCGGCGATCTCGATCAGGGCATCCACTCGACCCACGGTTCCTTCACCACGGTGCCCTGCGACGATCTCGACCCGCGCCACAACTGGTATGAGCGCATGAAAAGCCTATCGGACGACCTCTATTCGATGTTCCTCGAACCGTGCATAGCCGCTTCCGAGCGGGTGCTGAGCCTGCCGGAGGATTCAACCGACGCGGACGTATTCGCGAACTACTGGAAGTGGCACCGCGAGGAAATCGAGGCGCGCGGCCAGAAATGGCCCGAGAACCTGACGCCCGCAGACATGGCGAGCACGGCCTGGCAGATCTTCCCCAACACCAATATCCTGCCCACGGTCGATGGCGGGCTTTGGTATCGTTTTCGTCCTAATCCGGACAACCCGGATCATTCGATCATGGACATCTGGGCGCTAGCGCGCTTCGCTCCCGGCGAGGAACCGCGACCCGCGCGGGAGGTCTATCCCACGCTCGAATCGTTCAAAGGCCAGTGCCCGTTCCTCGAACAAGACTTCGACAACCTGCTCGCCTTGCAGAAGGGCGTGCAGTCGCGGGTGTGGAAGGGCGTAAATCTCAACCCGCGCGAGGAAACAACAGTCTATCACTTCCACAAAGCCATGCGGCAGTATCTCGCCGAGGATTGACCCACAGGGAGCGAGCGCATGCGGACACTGATCGAAGGCTCTGCGCCAGGCGTTCGCATCGAGGTCCTGATCGAAGGAGAGGGACCTGACGTTGTGCTGCTGCCGTCAGCCGGTCGCGGAGCGGAGGACTTTGCGCTTCTTCAGCAAGCACTCGCAAAAGCCGGATACCGCTCGCTGGCGATCAACCCGCGCGGTGCGGGCAACAGCTCGAGGCCCCAGGCTGGCCTGACCTTTCGCGACGTCGCAGCCGACGTGGCGGCAGTCATCGACAAATTGGCCGGCGGCACCGCCCATGTGGTCGGTCATGCCCTGGGTAATACGGTCGCACGCGCAGTTGCCAGCTATCACCCCGACCGAGTCCGTACGGTTGCCGTGATGCCTGCCGGAGGACACAACACGTCAACCTATCCGCCCGATCCGGAAGTGATGCACCATTTCCCGCGCTGCCACGATGAGAGCCTGTCCGACGAAGATCGGCTGGAAAGCGTCAGGGTGGTATTCTTCGCGCCTGGCAACGATCCCAGCTCGTGGCTGGATGGCTGGTATCCCGACGCAAGCGCGATTGCAGCAGCGATGCAGCAATCCGATCCCGGCGAATGGGCTTTGGCTGGCAAGGCACCGATACTGATCGTCCATCCGCTTGAAGACGCGATGCTGCCGCGCGAGGCAGACCGCGAATTTGCCATGCAGCTTGGCGACAGAGCGCATTATGTCGAGCTGGCCCGATGTGGCCATGCCTTGCTGCCGGAACAGCCCGCCATGGTGGCCAATGTCCTTGTCGCTTTCTTTGAAGCGAATGCCTGACCGCTGAAAAACCGGTTGGCTCGACAGAATTATCTATATACGGCGGTATATAGATGCGAACATTCCTTTCCCTTCTGGCAACCCTCACCTTGGTCCTCGTCGGCGCTTGCTCAACGCAACGCGAGCGGGACGAAGGCCCGGTCGTGCTCGCTGCAGCAAGCCTTCAGGACGCACTGAGCGAAGCAGCGCTTGCATGGACCAATCAGGGCCATGCCGAGCCGGTGCTGTCCTTTGCCGCTACGCCCGCACTGGCACGCCAGATCGAGGCGGGCGCGCCCGCCGACCTGTTTCTCTCCGCCGACGAACAATGGATGGATTACCTGGCCGGTGGCGGCCACATAAAGGGGCAATCGCGGCGGGACCTGCTTGGCAACAGCCTGGTCCTTGTCGGGCCGGCAACTGACGGAAAGAAACAGGAGCGGCTCGACGCTCGCAAGCTCGTCGGCCTGCTCGGTCAGGGCCGCCTTGCCCTTGCCGATCCGCAGTCGGTGCCAGCCGGTCGCTATGCGCGTCAGGCGCTCGAAAGTCTGGGCGTCTGGGATGACGTGTCGGTCAAGGTAATCCCTGCCGAGAATGTGCGGCTGGCGCTGGAACTGGTTGCCCGCAAGGACGCGGCGCATGGTGTGGTCTACCTGACCGATGCGCAGGCGCAGCCTGAGGTGCAGGTATTGCACACCTTCGCCGCAGGGCACCACGCGCCGATCCGATATCCTGCGGCGCTGGTTTCGCAATCGGCCAATGCCGACGCGGAGGATTTCCTGGCCTTCCTGTCATCCAGCGAAACCTCGGCCATCTTCCGCAGACACGGCTTCACCGTGCCGGACGCCCGCTGATGCTGAGCCAAGCGGAATGGCTGATTGTCGTACTGTCGCTCAAGGTCAGTGTGGCAGCCACGGCGCTCACACTGCCCCTGGCATTCGCAATCGCCTGGGTGCTGGCGCGCAAGCAGTTTGCCGGAAAGGTGCTGTTCGACGCCGTCGTGCACCTGCCGCTGGTGCTGCCGCCGGTGGTGACCGGCTGGCTGCTACTGCTCGCCTTTGGCGCGCAGGGACCGATTGGGCGGATGCTCGACAGTCTGTTCGGGACTACGGTCATGTTCCGCTGGACCGGCGCGGCGATAGCCGCTGCCATCATGGCCCTGCCGCTCATGGTGCGCGCGATCCGTCTGTCGATTGAGGGCGTCGACCGCAAGCTGGAAAGCGCAGCGCGGACCCTAGGCGCGGGGCCGTGGCGCAGCTTCTTCGAGATCACCCTGCCCCTGAGTCTGCCCGGGGTGCTCGCCGCCATGGTGCTCGGCTTCGCGCGCTCGATCGGAGAGTTCGGCGCGACCATCACATTCGTCTCCAACATTCCCGGCGAAACGCGCACCCTGCCGTTGGCGATCTATACCGCCTTGCAGGTGCCCGGTGGCGAGACCATGGCAACGCGGCTGGCGATCATCTCGGTGGTGCTGTCGCTGATCGCGCTGGTCGCTTCAGAAGCACTGGCACGACGCGGAAATGCCGCGAGGACCGGCCATGTCCTTTGAGATCGATATCGTGGTCAGGCGTGGCGGCCGCCGCATCCACGGCAGCTTTGTCGCGCTAAACGGGCTTACCGCGCTGTTCGGCCCATCAGGCGCGGGCAAGACCAGCGTGCTCGATGCCGTCGCCGGGCTGGTGCAGCCCGAAAGCGGCCGGATCCTCGTCGAGGGCCGCACCCTATTTGACAGCGAAATCGGTATCGATCTCAAGCCCGAACAGCGCGCTTGCGGCTATGTATTCCAGGACAATCGTCTTTTTCCGCACCACAGCGTGATGGGCAACTTGCTCTATGGCTGGCGTCTGGTTCCGGAAGAGCGCCGCTGGATCGCGCCCGAAGAGGCCATCGCCTTCCTCGGTATCAGCCATCTGCTTGACCGGCGACCGGCAACACTATCGGGCGGCGAAGCGCAGCGGGTCGCGATCGGGCGCGCCCTGCTGAGCGGTCCGCGCTTTCTGTTGATGGACGAGCCGCTTGCCTCGGTCGATCTCGAACGCCGGGACGAAATCATCGCCCTGATCGAACGTATTCGCGACGAGTTGAAGGTGCCGATCCTATATGTCAGCCACGAGCGCAAGGAGGTCGAGCGGCTGGCCGACCAGATCGTCCCGATCCATCCGGGGGAAGAGGTCTAATCCCGCCGAAATACGGTCTGCCCCCGCACGATCGTTTCCATCACCTTGATGTCGACAATCTTCGCCGGGTCCGCCGTCAGCGGATCGGCATCGAGGATCACCAGGTCGGCTCGCTTGCCCGGCGTGATCGACCCTTTGCTGGCTTCCTCGGAGTATTGGTAAGCACCGCCCATGGTCATGGCATAAAGCGCCTCGTAAGGAGTTGCGCGCTGCTCGGGCCCAAGCACATGGCCGCTGCGCGTAGTGCGATTCACCGCAATCGAAATCAGCCGCAGGGCCATTGGCGGCACGACCGGCGCATCGTTGTGAATCGTGTAGGGCAGGTCGCGCCGGATCGCCGAACGGATCGGACTGATCCGGCTGGCGCGTTCCTCGCCGAAGATCTTGCGGTGCCAGTCCCCCCAGAAATAGGGATGCACGGCGTAGAAAGAGGGGATCAGTCCCAAGTCCTTGGCACGATCGAGCTGGTCTTCGCGCATCAGCTGGGCGTGGATGATGACGGTGCGGTGATCCGGCCTCGCCTCGCCAATCGCGCCTGCTGTCGCATCGACAAGCAGCTGGATCGCCTGATCGCCATTGGCATGGGCCAGCACCGGCACTTTCGCCGCAATGCACCGGCTCAGGTCGATCATGAACTGCTCGGGCTTGACCGTGGGATAGGCGACATAGTCCGCCCCCTTGCCGTCCGGCGGCAGGACATAGGGCTTTGACAGCCATGCCGTGCGGCCCTGCGGCGAGCCATCGAGGACAAATTTCGTACCGCCGATACGGAAGCCGCCTGTGTAATCCATGCTGACCGGCACCGAACAGCTTGCCTTTTCTTCGGCCGGCAAGTTGCCGTAGGCAGGGAACGCGACAAGATCGACGGGCAGCGCCTTGCCGGACTGGCTGACGTAGCCTTTTATCGCGGCAACATCGGCGGCATTGGCTGCGCCGTCCTGCACGGTCGTAAACCCTTCGCTGGCATAGCTGTCCAGCGCGGCGAGAATGCCGGGAATCGGAGTGGCAGGACCACGACTGTAGAATTGACCCAGCACCGTGTAGGCCGCCGTCTCTTCGAGCACGCCATTTGGCTCGTCCGAACCCGGCCTGCGGCGAATGTGCCCGCCCGGCGGGTCCTTGCTCGCCGCCGTAACTCCTGCCGCCGCCAGCGCGGCCGAATTGGCGACGCTGAGGTGGCCGGACACGTGCAGGATTGCGATCGGATGGTCGCTCGAAACGGCATCGAGATCGTCACGCGTGGGATGGCGGTTCTCGGCCAGCAGGCTGTCGTCATAACCATAACCCACCGCCCATTCGCCCGGCGGCAGTTGCTTGGCGGCGATATGATCCCGCAGATGTTGTTGCAGCGAAGCCATGTCCGTCACCGGACCGACCGGCGGCGAGGACAGGTTGGCATAGCCGCTCATCCGTCCGACCATGGTGACGTGGCTGTGCGTATCGATGAAGCCGGGAACCAGCGCCCGCTCTCCCAGCTCGACCACGCGCGTATCCGGCCCGCGCAGCTTCATCACCGAGGCACGCGATCCGGTCGCGGCAATGATTTCGCCTCTCACAGCGACCGCTTCCGGCTTCGAGCCGTCCATGGTGAGAATGTGCGCCCCGGCGATGATCGTGTCCGCCGGATTCGGTACTTGCTGCGCACCGGTGGTCGCGCAACCGGAGAGCATCGCAAGGCCCGCTGCGACAAACACCAGTCTTCCTCTTGTGAGCATCGCTCCAGCGTCCTCTCTTACCCTTGTCCCCCCTTTCCTAACGTGCTCTTTTCGAGATCGGAAGACTTCGCCGGTCTGGAAGGCGAGGCAGACAGGTGGAGAGTTTCAATGCAAGTTAGGCTGGACGGCAAAACTGCGTTCGTAAGCGGCGCAAGCTCGGGGATTGGCAGGCAGTGCGCCTACGATCTCGCCGAGGCAGGCGCCGACGTGGTCGTCCATGGCCGCGACGTCGAACGCACCGAGGAAACCGCCGCACGTGTGCGCGAGATCGGCGCCAAGGCGGTGGTCGCCATCGGCGATCTGGCCACCATCGAAGGCTGCGAGAGCGTCGCCAAGACGTCGCTCGACGGGTTCGGCAAGATCGACATTTGCGTCAACAACTGCGGCGTGTCGCTGCGGCAGGACAATCCGCGCTGGGACGAACTGGAACACAAGGACTGGATCGATTCGATCGAGGTCAATTTCCTTTCCAGCGTGCGCATGTCGCGGGCCTTCTATCCCGGCATGAAAGCGCAGAACTGGGGCCGGATCATCCACATCTCGACGCTCGGCGCGTGGATACCGGGCCTGCTGAGCGACTACACCACACCCAAGGCGGCGCTTAACAAGCTCACCATCGACATGTCGAAGCAGTGCGGACAGGACGGCGTGACCGTCAACGCGATCCTGCCGGGCACGATCGTGACCAGCGCCATCGAGCGCTATATGGACGTGCTCAACGAACAGCTCGGCTGGAACACCGACGCCTGGGACGAACGCGTGAAGCGCTATGTCTCCGAGGTCTATCCGCAGCCGATCCAGCGGCTGGGAGTGGGACATGACATTGGCGGGCTGGTCACCTTCCTCGCGAGTGACCACGCCGGTTATATCACCGGTGCGCTCATCAAGGTGGACGGGGGATCGAGCCCGTCGGTTTAGTCAGCGGGGTCAGGGAACCAAGGTAGGTGCATTGAGTAAAGTTGATCTTTGTATTGAAAACCCGAGGCTAAAGCGCTCCCGCACCCGTTCGATCATCGGTGCGACCCATGAAGGAGCGAATGGCGAGACGATAACCTTCTCAATCAATACCTCGATGTCGCAAGTGAAGGACATACCTGGTCGCACGGGTAGAGGGTCGCTGACTATGTCGTCGAAGCGCATTGTCTCGTCATTCCAGGCAAAGTTTGTGAGCGGGTCGTGCAACTCGCCGGTATTCCAATGTACTAAGCGGACCTCTTGCTCTTATCTGTAACTTGAAATCTTGCGTAAGACGGTATCGAAAGCGTTTGATTCCCCAATCTGAAATGATGATGGGTCACGATACTGGACGGCCCCGAGGTATAGATTTTCACTATTTTCCGATAGGGCTGTCTCAATCCTTGCGCCGTTCGTGACAATCGCAACCCCAGCGCCCGGCGAACCATATATCTTCCACATCGAGACTGACTCGTGGTCAGCAGCATGCCAGCAGCTGATATAATAGTTGCGTCGCCCGTACTGCGTCAAAATGCAGCGCTGCTCCTCGCCCATAAACCAACTCTTGAAGGCTGCGTACGGTGTGCCATCTGTTCCCCGGCGGGACATCTCCAGAATCTGAGCACGTAGTTGCGCCGGTACTTCCTCAATTGTCTTCCACATACGATGAGGAAATTGGAGTGCTCCGGGCGTGCCTTCATAAGGGTCGCCTGCAGCTAAAATTTCAGCATTCGTAAGCCAAAGCATCCCCGAAGAAATGAGATCGATAAACTTCGACAAATCGGTGTAGCGCCACAACCGGGTTGTTAACGCGGGACGGTCGAAACTGGGATGCTCGCCTAACGGCAATCGCTGCTCCTCAGGTGTCGTTTGGTTGTGATGCCGAACGCCGTTGCTGCATTTTGACAAACTTATGGTCTTTTCGCCAACAACCGTCGCCTTCAAACTGCGAGGTCGCTTGCAGGGGTCTCGCCCCAACCATCCCTACAACCCGAACCTCTCCGTATAGAAGCGGAACTCCTCGCTTACCCCGGCGGGATCGAGGCCGAAGAACTCCGGCCGCGCGTCGTGCTTGCCCTTGGGGTGCTCCTCCTGCCATGCGGCGATGCGGGCATCCATCTCCGGCGGATAGGGCCAGCCGAATTTCGCATATAGCTCGCGTACCTGCTTTGAAGGATCGACGATCTGCACGCGGTGGTAGACGTCGTGGAAGCGGTCCTCGCCAAGCCGTTCACGCGCATCGAGCGCACGCTGAAGGCCCACGGTCCAGTAGGCGCGATGTTCGTGGCCAAGGTATTCGGGGTTCGGATTGTCCACGAAGGCGCGGCGGAAATGGTAGATCAGCGAGCATACGGATGACAGCGAGCGCAATGGCTCGCGGTGCGTCCAGACGAAATTGGCGTCGGGAAAGACCTTGAGCAGCGGCTCGATGTCGTAGGTGTGAACCGGTGTCTTGAGATACCAGCGTTTGGGCGGGCAGCGCCATTGCAGCAGCTTGAGCACGCGCCTGTGATATTCGTAGGCGCGCACCATGTAGGGTTCGTAATCGGGCGAAATGGTCCGAGCGTTGAAGCTCGGCACATGGACGAACAGTTCGAACGAGGGGCCGGACGAGAACGCCTCCATCAGCACGTGGGCGCATTCCTGCGATTTCTCGACGCCGCGCGGCAGCATTTCGGTCGCTTCGGGAACCAGCGTCTGGAAGCCCTCCTCGCCAGCCGCCGAAATGGCGATACGCGGATCGGACAGCTCGGTCGCCTTTTCGGGCGGCGGGCAATGCCGCTCCTGCTCCCACACGCGCAGGATGCGGGTCGCCGGATCGAGCCCCATCATGTGGCTGAGCGCGGTGCTGCCGGTGCGCGGCAGGCCGATGCCGAACAGCGGCGTGACGATCTCTTCCTCGTCGATCTCGGGATGGCGCTTGTACCAGTCATGGACTTCGAGCTGGTTGATCAGGTGCGCGATCAGCATTTCGGGCACCGCACCCGCACCGAACTCGGTCAGTTCGCTCTCCTCGTTGATCGCATCGACCAGCCAATGCATAGGTTCGAGATACCAGTCGTCGCCCCAGTCAGTCAGGCCGGTGCGGTCCTTCGCGGCACTCATCAGCGCATTGGCATCGATCATCG
>Ga0181594_10006042_pt1 | contig 10536 bp, 9 predicted proteins | sample 071ome_18_FD_145603 | JGI IMG/M metagenome (GOLD analysis project Ga0181594, IMG submission 145603) | Coastal salt marsh microbial communities from the Groves Creek Marsh, Skidaway Island, Georgia - 071413BT metaG (spades assembly) | ecosystem: Environmental > Aquatic > Marine > Intertidal zone...
CGGGTCCACCAAGGCCCCCGCAGGGGCTCAAGAGCCAGGGCCTGGTCATAGGCCACCGAGGCGGCCGTGTGGAGCGCCCGCGTCGCGCGCGCCGTGGCGAGGGCCATCCAGGCGTCCGCCCGCCCCGGAGCACGGTCCACCGCCGCCTCCAGCTCGGCCGTCGCCTCGAGCCAGCGAGCAGCAGACGCCAGCGCCACGCCGCGGTTCACGCGGGCGTCGACGTCCCCAGGCTGCGCCGCGACGACCCTCGCAAGCAGCGAAGCTGCGAGCTCGGGCTGCTCACGGAGGATGAGCACCGACAGGTCGAAGCACGCGTCGAGGTTCTCCGGGTCGAGCGTGAGGACCCGCTGGAACACCTCGACGGCCTCGGTGTTCTGACCCGACTGGGCCAGGAGCGAGCCGAGGACGGCCAGCAGCGAGACGTCCGCCGGTCGCTCGACCGCCGCGTGCCTCGCCAGCGCGAGGGCGCCGAGGGTATCTCCTGCGGCCCTTCGCGCGCGGATGTCGGCAACCACGCTCACGCGACACCAGCCTCGGGAGCGGCTCCGGGTGACCCGGCCCCGTTCAGGGCGGCTCGGGCATCCAGCGTGGGGGCGACGGCGGCCATCGGACGGACCCTACCACCCGACCCACCCCGAGCAGACCCCGACGGACGCCGCTCGCGACACACCGCGAGCACCCGATCCCGGGCTCACCGGGACCGCAGACTCGGCGCCCCATCCGACACGCGGACACGGAACACCCCAGGGGTGGCCGGCCTGAGCTCCACACCCCGAGCACGAAGCGCCCGCGCCCACGCGAGTCCGATGCAGTACACCTCGAGACGGGGTGGGATGTCCTCTCGCTGCTCCGGGACCTCTAGGACGTGCTCGCCGCGCGCGTACCCAAGCACCCGGTCGACCCCCTCGGGCGTCGGCTTGTCTGCGTGGACCCAGAGGCCCCTCTCCCGGCCGCCCTCGGTGTGGTGGTGTGCCCAGAGCGCCACCGCCTGCTCCCAGCGGTCGACGACGAAGACGGCATCCCGCCCAGCCGCCCCGGTCACACGCTCCACCCACCGGAGCTCCGACCGGGCCTGACCGAGCTCCGCGGCGTCGGCGTTCGAGGCCACCATCCACGTCGGCAGAGAGAGGGCGACTGCGAGTCCAGCCCAGCCCCAGCTCCGCCCTGACGCGGTGACCCGATGGAGTCCCGAGGCCCCGGCGACCGCGCCGATCCACGCGGCCGGGAACAGGTACGGAGCGATGTCGGCGATTCCATAGACCACGGCCGTCCCGACATGGAGGGCAGCCGTGAGCCCCAGCGCGAAACCGACCGTCCGGTCCCGGACCAGCACCGGAGCCGCCAGTCCGAGGGTCACCGCGGCCGCGGTCTGGAGCCCACAGTCCGCGACGACGTCGTGGACGCGCTGCCACGGTCCCGCAGCCGGCCACTGGAGGTACCCATGGAACACGCTGCCAGTGACGTACTCCAGCAGCGTACCGAGGTCCGCCGAGGTGCGTGTCACGAAGCGGGCCTCTTCATCCGCGAACCGCCACGCAAGGTACCCGTACTGCCCCACCCCCGCTCCAACCCAGCCGGCGAGCCAGAGACCATCCTTCATCGTGAGCATGTTCCGCCAGCGGGAGCGCCAGACCAGCCACGCAGCTCCCGGCAGGCAGAGCCCGATGAGCATGTGGTGACCGAGTGCGAGCCCGCCTGCAGCGATCGCGGCCCACAGCGCCCGCCGCTCCCCGCCCCGCAGCCAGGTGATCAGCCCCGCGAACCCGACTCCCATCAGCAGGACATGCAGGCTGTAGACCTCGGCCATGACCGAGTACCGCCACCAGGAAGGCAAGGCAGCAAAGGCCACGGCCCCGCCCGCCGAGACGACCCAGCCCAGCCCGAGGGCTCGAAGTGCGATGTAGAGGACCGCGACGGCAGCAGAGGCCGACACGGCGGTGAGCAGGTTGGCTCGCCAGGCGACCGTGCCGAGCGGCACCGCGTGCGTGAATGCCCAGGAGAGCATCGTGTGCAGCGGGTAGCCCGTCGGATGCGCAGTCCCGAGCACGTACCCCACGAACTGGAGCTCACCGACGTCCGTCTCCACCCGGACGCCAGGCGAGAGCGTCGCGAGGTAGGCGGCCCCGCTGCCGAGTGCGAGTCCGCCCGGCATCAGGCGGTCAGGCCAGCACCAGCGGGTCACATTGAAGCCGGGTGAGACGTGCCCGCAGAGCCTACCAGAGCGGACCGGGACGCGACTCCACGAGAAGAGCGACCGTGAGGGGAGCCGGGCCGGGTGCCCGGTGGGCGCAGCGCTGGGCCCTCAGCGGAGAAGCAGCGGCTCCCACCGGGAGCTGACCGGCCCGGTGCAGGGAACGCTCGCGACCACGTCATCCCCCTGGAGGACGTACACGCCCGCGAAGTTGTTGCTCTCGGCGTCCGGGCCGCCTCCCCCTCCGCTGGCCTCCGTGACGGCGTAGGTGAACCCGCCGGTGGTGAAGGTCGCCACGTCCGCCTCGAACCGGGGGTAGGACCGGTGCTCGACGGTGAAGGCCTCGATGCGGGAGTCCGGGGGGTGCTCGAGCTCGGGCGCGCCCACGGGACCGAAGCGGTACTGGAGCCGCCCGGGCCCGCCGCAGAGTGAGAGGACCTTCGAGCCGGAGGTCGAGCAGGAGAAGTGGATCGTCTCTGCAGCGTCGCAGTGGGTGGCCGAGGGGGCCGGGAAGACAAGCGGCCACGTGTCCGGTGTCGGGACGTCCTCCTCCTCGACGGCGTCGCTGCACGGCCGGACCCGGTGCTCCTTCCGGACGAAGCGGTCTCCCTCCAGCAGGTACCGGTGGTACGCGCCGCAGTCTCCCGGACCGCGGGCCTTCTCCAGCCAGACCAGGGTCCCGTCCGGCTCCAGGAACGGCAGACCGACGAGATCGAGGACGGCGCCGTCCTGGTCACGGACCGGCTCGCCGCTGGACGCCCAGGCGTAGCCGTAGGCACCCTGGTAGGCGTACATCGCACACAGCACCTCGAGCAGCACCCGCCCGTCCGGCAGGGGGATCTCGCGGGTGTCCGAGATCTGCCCTTCACCCCCACAGACGCCAGCCGCCAGCAGCGCGGCGTGTGCAGCATCGCCTGCCGGAGCGTCCGGGGCCGCGAGCTCCGGTGGAGCGGGCTCAGGGGCGGGAGCGGTCGCTGCGGCCGGCACCGGCGTCCGGTCGCAGGCGAGCAGGGCGAGCAGGGCGAGCAGGGCGAGCAGGGCGGGCATCGGGACTCCGCGGGGGCATCGTAGCGGCGAGAACATGTCAACGTCACCGGCGCACGACGGCCCTGGCCAGAGCACACTCCCGATCGTCTGCTTGCGAGGCCCGTTCATGACCTGCTAACTCCAGTGGATGCGAAGGCGGCACCCTGGTGACTCACATGTCCAGCTCGAAGGCGTGTCGACGGCCTTCGTCCAGCACCGCGAGTGCGCGCTGGCGCTGGCCAGGACTGGGAGAAACCTCCACCTGGTGGGGGAGCCGGGGAGCGGCCGGGCCCAGCTGGCCCGGTTCCTCCACCGACACGGTCCTCGGAGTTCCCGACCCCTGATCGACCTGGGTCGGGTCGATGCCTCGGTCACCTTCGCTGGCTCCAGCGGACTGGAGGCCCTCCTCCAGCGAGCCAATGGCGGAGTCGTCCTCCTGCGAGGTGTGGAGAAGCTGGACGCTGGAACGCAACGCGCGATCGCAAGCGCGCGCGCTCCCAGCACTCCAGCCCCCTGGTACTGGCCGTTCGGCTCGCGCGAGGGGCCGCTCCTCGACCTCCAGGTGTTCACCACCAGCACGACGCCCCTCGCTGCGCTCGAGCAGTCCGGCGTACTGACCACCCCGTTCGCCGCCTGGCTCGATGCAAGGGAAGTCCGGGTCCCCGCACTCCGGGAACGGACCGGCGACCTGTCGGCGTTGCTCCACTCGCTCGCGATCTCCCTCGGTGTGCCACGCATCCGCCTCTCACCTGCCGCCATCCAGTGGCTTCAGACCCACGACTTCCCCGAGAACATCAGGGAGCTGTACGAGCGCGTCTCACGAGGGCTCGAGCGGTCGGAGACGGGTGTCGTCCAGCTCCACCACCTCCTGAGCACGCGTGCTCCGCCTGGGGCCGAGACGGACGGATACCGCCGAGCTCGTGAAGTGCTCGGGCATCCGCACAACACACCGAGCACGAGAGCCGGGGCACGGAGTCGGGTCGAACGGAACCGGGAGGTGACCCGACCAAGGCGGACTCGCCTGAGCGAGCGTAGACGAAGGACACATCGGGGTCTGGAGTCCAGGCGACTCGAGCAGGACCGGTCCGTGTCGGAGGACCACGCAACGGCGGCGGCGGCTGGTGACCCGTCACCCTCGCCACACCGGCTGCGGCTGCCTGGCACAGGGCCAGTGGACGGGCATCCACGCATCTGCATCGTCCGCGACCTCGGAAGGAGCACCCGCTTCTACACGGACTGCGTGGGACTGCTTCCCTACGACCGCAACGCGTGCGATGGACTTCGCTGGGTGCGACTCCAGACTCCTTTCGGATGGCCATCCCAGACACGGGTCTGGCTGCTGTCCGGCGACCTGACCGCCCCGGAGCGCGAGGCGCTGTCTCGACAGCCAGGATTCGTGCACCTGACCAGCCGACTCACGCTGCAGTGCAGCCGCACTCGGATCCAGGTGGCCCGCGCCACGGCCGCACTGCACGAGGGGAGGCTCATCGAGCAGAAACGAGCCACTCAAGGGGGGATCACCGCGGTCCTCACGGACCCGGACGGACGTCGCGTCTGCATGACGACCGGTCCCGATGGGCCACGAACCGACGCAGCAGCACTGCCACTTCCCGTCACCCCGCCGCTGCCACCAGCCAGGGCGAGTCTCGCACGCGCCTGCTGACCGGTTCCGCTCAATCAACCATGCGGATCGACACTGCGGGGTGGGCTCGGGCAGCCGATCGCCCGAACCGCCTCGCGAGCAGCCCGCCGAACCGCCTCGTCGGGATCTTCCATGCAGGCCCCCAGCCTGCTACAGGCCGCCGCGATGCCGAGGTCCTCGAGCGACCGACAGGCCTCTGCACGCACAGAGGGCGCGGTGTCCCCGAGTGCGTCCAGCAAGACCCTGATGGCTGTAGGTGAGCCCGAGAACCCCAGCAGCTGCACAGCATAGAAGCGACTCACCGGGTCCTCAGCACTGCGGTACAGGGACTCCAGCTCCGGCACGGTCTGAGCACCGTGGGGCACGAGCTCATCCCGTCTCTCATCCACCCGTCGCCGGTCACCATCGCTGAGGTCGGCCACGAGATCGACGCTGTTCGCGCTCTGTCCACCGGTCGTCTCGTCCGCCGCTCCTGGCGTCAGCCGGTAGATCACGAAGCCCAGTCCTGCGCCGTCGTCTCGCGCGATCACAGCGCGGTCCGACAGGACCTCACACTCGAGTCGCCCCAGCGCTTCGATCGCTCCGAGCGCTTGCAGCCCCTGCCCCAACGCCGTGAGCCAGTCCGCCGCTGTCACCACGCTCGAGGCGCCACGCGGATCGATGACGATGAACTGCGGCAAGCGGCCCGCCTCCCCTGCCGTGCACGGAGCCCTACGGCCCCTCGAGCTCCGGCACACGTAGCCCACCCCCAGGCTACCCTGCACCCCATGAGCGACGACTTCCTCCACACGACCCTCCCCGTCCTGGACAAGCGCATCCACCGGCTCGGGCTCGCCTGCAACTACGGCCTCGACGACGCCGGCATCGAGGCCGCGCTGGAGGACCGGGGGATGGGCTTCGTCTTCTGGACCCCCAGGCAGAAGCACGGCGAGGCACCGCTCCGGAAGCGGCTGAAGGCGGCCCGCGACGAGGTCGTCCTCATGAGCGGCCCGACCACGGCCCACTGGGGCGGCAACATCACCCGCTACGTCGACAAGACGCTGAGGCGTCTCGACATCGACCACATCGACGTCGGCATGGTCTTCTGGGTCGGCATCACCGCCAGCCTCACCGAGGACCGGATGGCGGAGATGATGAAGCTCCGCGACCAGGGCAAGGTCAGGGCCATCGGCTGCTCGATCCATGACCGGCCGCGGGCGGGGGAGCTCGCCGCCAGCTCGGAGCTGGACCTGCTGATGGTGCGCTACAACGCCGCCCACCCGGGCGCAGAGCGGGACATCTTCCCGCGGCTGGACCCGGACCGACCGCGCATCGTGCTCGCGTACACCGCGACCCGCTGGCGCAAGCTGCTGAAGCGCCCCCGTGGCTGGCAGGGCGAGGTGATGACCGCCGCCCACTGCTACCGCTTCTGCCTGTCGAACCCGAGCGTCCACGCGGTGCTCGGTGGACCGAAGACGCTGGCACAGCTCGACGAGAACCTCGAGGGACTCGCCCGTGGCCAGCTGACCCCGGACGAGGAGGCCTGGGTCCGCGAGTACGGACGCATCGTCCACGGCTGAGGTGAGGGGCCCGCAGCCGTCCGCTACCGCGGCGCGCGCACGGCCCAGGTGTAGACGACCCGCGCGACCTCGACGCCGTCCACTGCGAGCCCGACGTCCACGTCGAAGTCGACCTTGCCGCTCTCGTCGTAGGTGCTCCGGGTCTCCCGGGCGTTCCCGACGAGGCGAGCCGTCGCGACCACGTCCCCGGGGCGGGCCTTCGTGTGGGTCACCGAGGCCGACTTCAGCGCGATGAACACGTTCGGCAGGAGGTCGGCGAACATCGACAGCACCACGCCGCCCGAGGCCGACTCCCCGAGCGTGTAGACCGCACCGGCGTGTGCGGTCCCCATGTGGTTCTGCACCTCGGGCCGGGCCGGCATCGTGGCGATGGCCTCGCCCGGAGTGATCTCGTCGATGGTCAGTCCCACCGTGGAGATGAAGGGGATGATGTTCGGCAGGATCCGGGTGAGGTCCACGGGACGCTCCAGGTGCAGGGGAGCGCCACCCTACCGCCCGACGGTGCCATTCGGCCATCGACACACAGCGGGGCAGGGCCGCCCCGCACGCCCCCGACCGGGACCGGGAGGCCCCCGACCGCTCAGATGGACTTGAGGTACTCCAGCAGTGCGAGGCGCTCCCCGGCGTCCAGCTCGGTGCCGTAGACGTGCCCGGCGTTGGAGTTCCCTCGCAGGCGCGTGTCGAAGACGAAGTACTCCACGCCGGGCCGCGGGTCCGTCCGGTACCCGACCTTCTCCGGGTCCAGCTCCCGACTGCCCACGAGGAAGGTCTGCGGGCGCTGGTCGGGGGGGAGCAGCAGGTCGTGCAGTGTCGGGACGGAGCCATTGTGGAGATACGGCGGGGTGAAGGCGATCCCGTACAGCGGCTTTGCCCGGTACACCGCCGCGCTGAGGCGCGTCGACTGGACCTGACCCTACGTGAGGTCGCGCATCAGGGCCTCCCGCGCCTCCCGGGTCGACAGGTCGGGGTAGGCCTCCCGCGCCTTCTCCGTGAACCCGGCCGTGTTCTGGTGGCGACCGAGGACGACCGCCGTCGTGAGGCCGAGGAGCTTGAGGGCGTTGAAGTCGGTGGGGACGCGCTCGCCGAAGGTCGCCTTCGCCGTCGCTCCCGTCTCCGGATCGACGTAGGTGTACTCCCGGTCGGGGACCTTGGCCTTGAGGATCCTTCCCAGGACGCCCGTCTTGCGGGTCGCAGAGCCATACTCCTCGATGAACGTGGGGTCCGTCCCCACCTCGTCGTACGGCACACGACCCACCTTCACGAACCGCGCCCCGTTGGCGTTCGGCTCCGTCAGCTCGTCGCTGCCCACCCCATCCGACACGTCGACGTGGCAGCCGGCACAGTGGGCCGTGTAGACGGTGCGTCCCTGGGCCACGCGCTCGGCATCCAGCAAGGGAAGGGCCGTGTCGGTCCAGCTCGGAGACTCGAGCTGACCGAGGGCGTCCTCGAGCTTGACGAGGTTCGGGATCTTGGCCGTCGTGTCGAACAACGGGCTGTCTCCGAGGACGGCCCGCGCGACGCCACCGAGCCCGCTGCTCGACAGCTGGATGAGGTTCGCCGTCTCTCCCAGCCCCCGGGGCTCGAAGTCGACCGTCCCGAAGACGCCCACGGCCTGCCCGATGTTGCGAGACACGGGGTTCTGCGAGAGGCAGTTCGTCTGCACGCAGCTGAGCTCGTTGACACCCCACACGTAGGGCAGGCTCACCGGCGCCTCGAGCGGAGCATAGGTGTGGCCTTCCTCCTGACCCGCCTGGTGGACCAGGACCTCGTTGAGGATCGAGCCGATGGCGTCGAGACGCGCCGGGCCGTTGGGGTGGAGGGGTGCGTTGCGGGCGAGGAAGCCCTCCACCTGCTCGAGGTCCCTCGCCAGCATCCGGTCCAGCTCGGCCGGGTCACCCTGGAACCGCGCCGCGAGCCGCTCGTGACGCGGGCCCGAGCGGCTGGCCTCGAGTGCCGCGCGCAGTCCGTTCATGAAGGCGTGGAAGTCCACCATGGACTGCCCACCCTCCACCAGGTAGCGATGCCCGGCGTACGTCACCTCGCCGGTGTGGCAGGCCGCGCAGGAGACGCCCACGAACTCGTTGTACGGGTCGGTGCGCGACGGACGCTCCCGGTCGTCCTCCAGGAGACCGAGAGGCAGAACGGACTCCGGGAACTCACCCACGGCAGGCAGGCGCTGCCCCAGGACGCCGCCGCCTGTGGGTGCATGGAGCATTCCGTACCGACCCAGGACCTCGGGGCTGGCGAAGCGCTGGGACGACTCCGCGTCCTCGAGCGCCACGAAGACGTCCCAGGTGACCAGGTGTGAGCCCTCGCGGGTGAGGTACCAGTCCTCTCTGCAGCGATTGACTCCGTCCTGCTCGCAGGAGGCATCCCATCGTCCGAGCCACTGCGCGGGCGCAGGAGCCGGGACCATGAGGCCAGGCTCCTCGGCAGGAGCGAGGGCAGCGAGCTCGGGGCCAGGCTCTTCGGCCCGCGCAGGCCCCAGTACCGCGGCGCTCCCGAGGAGCAGGATCGTGGAGGCGGAAGCCAGCGTCGAGGGGAAGGAACCCACGGGTGGAATACCTGCTGCGCGGGTTGGAACGGTCTCATGAGGCGGCGGATTCTCGCCGTCAGCCGGCCCGGCACGGCAGCTACCAGATGCCCTCCCGACCGCGCAGCAGTCTCACCAGGACCATGAGCAATCCGAAGTCGACCGCCCCGCCCCGCGTCCGGCGGCGCCCTCCGAAGCCCCGGCCTCTACGACGGGACGCTATGCTACCTGTTAGTAGATTGCGGCATGACCATCCGGAGTCGACCGTGTCCCGCCCCGTGACCCTCTCCCGCGTGCTCATCCTCCCGCTCGCGGCCTGCAGCGACTACGACCTGAAGGGAATCGACGAGCCCGAGGGCGGGGCACCGGCGGACACCGGAGTGAGCGTCCGCGACACCGCGGAGCCCGAGCCCGACACCGGAGCGGTGCCGGACGATGAGGTGGACCTCGGCACCGCCACGGCCGTCATCTACCTCAACACCGAGGACACCCTGTACGCCTGGGACCCGGAGACCGGAGTCACGGAGGTGGGTCGCTTCAGCGACCCGGCCGCACGCATGACGGACATCGCGATCGACATGGCGGGGACCATGGTGGGCATCGCCACCAACGAGCTGTACGAGATCGACGCACGGACCGGAGACCTCACCTTCCTCTGTGCACTGGAGGACTGGGCGAACGGGCTCACCTTCCTCAGCGACGGGCGCCTCGTCACGGCCGGGGCGGACCTGCTGATGGTCGACCGCGTGACCTGCGCGGCCACCCCGCTCAGCCGGGGGAGTGGCTTCCAGACCTCCGGCGACGTGGTGGGAATCCCAGGCGAGCGGCTGCTGTGGACGGTGAACAGCAGCGGGGGTGACGGACTCGTGGAGGTCGACCCGGACACCGGCACGGCCACCTTGATCGGGAACCTCGGCGTGAGCTCCCTGTGGGGCGTCGGCTACAGCGACGGCCTGCTCTACGGCTTCAGCGCCAATGAGGAGGTCGTGGTCATCGACCCGCACACGGCCACCGTCTCCAGTCGGGCCCCGCTGCCGGGAGCATGGTGGGGAGCCGCGACCAACCCCGTGCGCTGGTCCTCGACCGGCCCCACCACTCCGTGACGGCGCCGCGGGACTACCCGCCCCAGCTCAGCGTCCGGCGCTCGGTCGCGTAGTAGGTGTGGTCCGTCGACATCCCGAGGAGGTGGACGGTGCCTTCGCCCCACTCGACCTCCCACCCGAGGTCACGCGCGTCCGTGAGCACGTCCCCGTCGAAGTAGAAGAGCTCCTCGGTGTCCGGATGTACGGCGTAGCGGTGAGGCTCCGGCTCCAAGACGGCCGCCCAGTCTTCCCAGGGGCAGGGGTCGTCCACCACGCGGACCTCGACCGCCCCTGCACGGGAGCATCCGTCGCAGGGCACATCCGGGTCCTCGACCCAGCGCAGGCTGTAGTGCACCTCGCAGTCGGAGAAGCCCTGGGCCTCACGGTACTCGCTGAACACGAAGCCGAAGGCACCCGCGCCGGCCCAGGACTTCGGAGAAGAAGCGTCGAGCTGGATCACGGGAAGCAGGGCACCGTCCGGGTCCGGGACGGCCTCCGGAGCC
>Ga0181594_10006045_pt1 | contig 10535 bp, 22 predicted proteins | sample 071ome_18_FD_145603 | JGI IMG/M metagenome (GOLD analysis project Ga0181594, IMG submission 145603) | Coastal salt marsh microbial communities from the Groves Creek Marsh, Skidaway Island, Georgia - 071413BT metaG (spades assembly) | ecosystem: Environmental > Aquatic > Marine > Intertidal zone...
CGGGTTTTTTATTGCAGCATGATTGCCGGGTTTTTCAGCGGTGCCATGCGCTGCCGCAGCACCTTGCCAGGCGCCTCTGCTGGGTCGTCGAGCTGCAGCATGGTGAAGCTATCGACGCCGTGCTTTTCAGCCCACCAGCTAGCGGCCTTGTGGGTGTCGAAGGGGCCGACATGCCACGGCCCGACCTTGAGGATGTATTGCATGGCGGGACACTAAACCCAAACGCCGACGGGATACGCCACGATCCCAAAGAAATTCAGCAATCCAGTGAGTCGCAGTGGCGACAGCTACCGTGTGCCAAGCGGCGGACAGCCCATGCGGGCGTTTTACCTAGAAATCTCCGCCAAGCTCATCTATCGCTCTGACAGCGAACCAGACGACTTGCCGGCTGACATCTACAGCCAGATAAGCGAGTTCATCCCGAGCGATGAAGACATCATCGATATCGAGGTGCAAGCTCTGCCCCTTCCTGCGGATCTAGGTGGAACAGCACCACATTGATGAAACGCGCCTAGTCACGCGGCGCAGTGCCCGCGATCAGATCCACTTGGCGTGGAGTTACCGCTGCGCCTATTGCGACGATCCCCTAGGCCGTTCGCCAACGCTCGATCACGTCGTTCCCAAGGTGCACGGTGGCCTCACCGTCCGCGAAAACCTGGTTAGCTGTTGCCTCGCGTGCAACTCTTCAAAAGGCCACAAAGATTGGACCACTTGGTTCCGCGCCCAAGAATTTTGGTCCGCACTTCGCGAATGGGCAATCGCGCGCTGGCTCAACGATGAGCACTAGACTGCGGGTTCGAAATTTCTATTGAGGAATCTCGAAGCGTCCGCCGACGGCAGGCGACGGTGAGGGGAGGACTGCTCCGGCAAGCTCCCCACCTGCCTCTTTATTTGGCCAGTAGATGATCTAGGTAAAGCTCGGCCTGCCACATATCAGACGAGTAGCGGCAGATCGAACCCACACAACTGCGGTAGTAAATCTCAAACCCTGGCCGATCAAGCGTTTCGATAAAACCGCCGTCGCGTTCATAACGACCAATCACCTCTACCTCGTTCATTGATCTGCCTCCTGCTGGTGAATCCAAATCTTGAGGCTGGCGACGTAATCGCGCAGCACTTGGGCCTGTTGTAGGTGCCAACCATCGCCCGAGGCGAACCACAAAATGTTGTGGCGGTCGATGCCCTGCAGGGCCTGTTTTATCAAAGCGTTCCACGGTTCACGCACAGGCGTGTTCCATTCACGTTGGGCCACGACGCTCCGTATAAGTGCGGCTAGCAACCCCTGAACGGCTCATAAAATTCGCACCTGGCCGCATAGCGTCCACCGCTTCTCTTTGATTCTGGCAACCCCAACCCGCAGCAATGCCGCTGGGTATCCCATTGGAGGCAGTCCCAGCACATTCGTTTGTCGCCTGGCGGTCTGATCTGTGCAACTGCTGCTTGGTAAATCGATTGCGCACGCAATAGAGCCTCTTGCAGCGTGATGGCGCCAGTGTCAGCTTCAATCTGGTGCTCAGGCTTTGGACCCAAGATCACGCGCGCGTGCCATGTTCGATCAGCTCGGTCGCAGACCAACAGCAGGCGACCAGCGTGCAATCGAATCATTCGCTTTCGCCGGCTGCAGGCTGGTGGTATATCCGCTCTAACTGCATTGACAGTGGTTCTTGCTCGGCAGGTTCAGCGAGCATCGGATCGTCGGTATTGGCCGCGATGAAAACGCCAGGCCATCCAAGCTCTTTCACAATCACCAAACTGGTTCGCGGACTCTTGACCAGAATCCGCAGCGCCAAGCGCTCTATCAGGTTCAGCCCAGGTAGGTGCATCATGCGCCCAGTTTGGCTATGAGCCGATCTAAATACCAGCGGCATTTCTTGGCGTTTTCTAAAGGGTCGCCCTTAAGCCACAGCCGCAGCAGATATTTGATCGCTGAACCGTGGCAAAAAGCCGTGGGCATGTCTGACGCATCCTGAATGGTGCTTTCGATGATCTCAATCACCTCAATCGGCCCGCGGGTGTAATGGGCCGGGTGATTCACGTTGTCAGGCATCAAGCCATCCCCATGCGATACGTCGGCAGATTCGCCAGGCGTGTTTTTCATCGACATCAAATTCAAAGGCCAACTGCCGATAACTCCAACCCTCTTCACGGAGCCGCCGCATTTTGCGGACCAGCTCCGGCGTGAGCAGTGCATTCAGATTGTGCTCGCCGCGTTTGAATTTGCGGCCCTCAGGCATCACGCCCATTTGCCAAGCAACTGAGCGCGGCAAACCTGAATGGCTTGCTGGGCTTGCTTCTGGGTCATCACTGACTCAGTGGCATCCATGGCTTTGACTACCTTGCCCAACAGTTCGGCGTAGTCCGTATCGCGGAAGTTGGCCGCAATGTCGGCGCAAAACTCATCCCACAGGCCGGTGTAGGTCTTGCGGCGTGCGTCGCCAAGGGGTAGGTCATTGCGACCGCTGCGCCGATAGAGCGACTCCATAAAGTCGGCGCGCTGCTGGTCCAGTTGTTGCTCGGTCATGGTTCGATCAGATTTTTGAGACGGTGGAGTTCAGCGCAAAGCTGCTCGCGGTTGCGAATGCCATGCGTGCCGCGTAGTTGGTCCACGCGGACGTCGATCAGAAGGCGCAGGCGGTCGCGTTCAGAACACTGGCCAGCCTTAAAAGTGTTGCTGCCTTCCAGCAGCCTGTAAAGCCTGGCGCGGGCTGGGTCTGTCATGCCAGTTCAACCTCAGAAGATGGCCAGCGGTTTTTGGCGTATTTGATGGCCGCGGCTTTGTTCTCAGCGCGCGTAATCCATGTGAGCGGCTTGGCGCCTTTCGGGTAGACGATCAGCCGATATTCCTTGGTGCGGCTGCCGCTTTTCGGCCGGCTAACGCCTTCGCCGTAGGAACCCTCCGGAGTGTCAGCCCATTGCAGCAGTGCGCCCTTGATCTCAGCCATTGGTGATTAGGTGATTGTCTTTGTCGGGGTTAAGCCAGCGGATCTCATCCCAATACTGAATCCAGCCATCAAACGCCTCAGCCTTGGCCTGCTGGAAGTTTTCAGCCCGGATGCATTCGCGCACCGCTGCGCTCTCTATGTAGAAGTAGTAGGAGCGTTCAGTCATGGCGCACATACTCCTGAGTGCCGGAATGGGTCATGCCGTGGTGGGCAGTGGCATCAAGGCCGATCATCGCGAAGGCGCTTGCAGCGATGACAAAGCAGAGCAGGTTGCCGAGTTTGGCGGACATGTCGAAGGTCGGTAGACGTGCAAATGATGCCGCATCCACCGACAACCTGCAACGTCTACCCGCACATTGCTACAGACTGTCGCAATGTCGGTAGCGTAGGAGTTGTCCGCGCTCATACCATGAATTTTGGAGAGTGGATGCAGGTGGACCTCTCCACCGAGCAAAAATTTGAGATCGAAAAACAAGCCCGCAGCTTGCTCGAAAGCGAAGACGCGGGCGTGATGGCTGCAGCTCTGCTGAAACAGTGCTGCTATCAGCAGCAGTTGCTCCAACAGGCCGTCAACGAAATAGCTCGGCTTGAGTGCCAGCTGATGTGATCAGAACATGTCGCCGTCAACCTCGACCACTTGGCCGTCGAAGGCCGCGGCGAGCTTCTGGGCACCGTCGCCAGGATCCACCCAATCGCGGGGTGGTTGGCCCACTGCGCTGATGTAATTCAAACCAGACTTGGCCTGTTTCTTCCAGCCGCTGATCGGCACTTGGACCGAGCCGTATTGGTCCGGGGTTTGGCTCATCACAAAGCGGCAAAGCGCGTCCAGCTCTTCCACCTTGATGTTCATCATTCCCGAGAAATCGATCTTGCTGTCGGGTTTGGTGCTCTTGAAGATGCTCAGGTTCAGCTTGAAGCTCATGGTTTTTTGTGGGTGATGGTGTTGGCCTGCTCGAATTGCTCTACCTCGGCCAATGGGTAGAGCACAACGCCGGGCGTCTTGAAATACGCCGGCCCCTTCTCAGCTTTGCGCCATCGCATCAGCGTGTCAGGGTGCAACCCCCAACGCTTGGCCAGCTGAGTTGCTGTCAAATACTCAGAAGAGTTCGCCATCCTCAATAGGCTCTGGTTTGGGTTGTTCCGCCACCTTGGCGTTTAGATCAGACACTGGCGAGGTAACGGTGACCTCTTCAATGTCAATCGCCTCTTCTTGCGTGTGGGTAATGCCCACCAGCAGCTCGGGCACATACAACCGGCCCCACATTGCTGCCGAGCGATAGCGAATCATTAGCTCGGGCATCGTGCGCCATTTGCTGCCGCTCTTGGTTGCCCAGCCCTCGGCCTTGGCCATTGCCATGCTGACGGTGGGACCAGTTAGATCCTTGCCGGTGGCTTTTTCCTTAGCCACGGCATAGCAGGCCAGATCCTCCCCCTTGCCCGACATCTCATACCGCAGTGGCTCAAACCGTCCGCAGCCGTTGATCAAGGCAATGATGAATTGGCTAGACCAGCTCGGCCGGCCGTGGATGATGTGCAGGTTTTGCATCACCTGCAGCGGGCTGAGGCCCATCCGGCCTGCAATCTCCAATGCCACCAACGTATTGGCCAGCCCCTGCTGCCCCTGGAACTGCTGCGGCACCAAGCTGCTGCTAGCCAGCGCCTTAGCAATCCGCTGCGCATCCTCGAACGCTTGGATCCCGCCGAACACGTTGCCGGTGGTTGTGGTTAGTGCTGAGTTTTGATCCATCAGAATCCTTCGATTTCATCGGTGGTTGCAGGCGCCGCTGCACCCTTCTTTGCCCAATCGGGCAGGGTGAGCGTTTCGATGGCGTCGCTGTAGCTCGGCCATTGGTCTGCCTCGCGGCAGTCGGCAATCTTTTGCAGATCGCGCTGGCAAAGTCGCCAACCGTGCTCGATTAGCTCTTCATCTGCGGCGTAGACCCCGACGCCATATGGGGCTTCGGTCTCAACGGCGATAAAAATGAATGCTTCAGGCCGTACGCCCGTGGCCTGTTCAATGCCATGGCTGTACCAGGCCGCTTGTACGCCGTAGCGGTATGCCATCACGCTTTGCCGAAACCCACGCGGGCTGGCGTCGCGTGTGCTCTTTAGATCAACGGCGATTTTGCCGTCATCGCTGAGCCAGTCCGGCCGGCATTTGCACTGCAGCCCAGTAGCAGCATCGCGCCACATGTGAGTGGTCTCAGGCTCGCCATTCATGGTCAGCAGCATGGCCGCCGCTGGGTGCTTCCATACCGCTCGGCCCATGTGCTGGACTTTTTCGCCTTCCTCGGCAGTTAGCACCTGCTTGTCTTGGGCGATTGCTTGGAACTGCGCCCAGGCTTCTTTGCCGGCTTTGGTGCGCCGGTCAATGCCAGCAGGTGCTACAGCCCATTCGTCATCCCATTTGCTCAGCTCAAGCGTGTGCGTGTGAAACGCACTGCCAAGCCGCATTGATGGGGTCGGTTCTGGCGTCACCCGCTTGGGATCCACATACCGCGCCCAGTAGTGCAAAGGACTGCGGGCGATTTTGTCGAGGTGGCTTTTGCTGATGGCCGGATGCGCGTGATACGCGGCGTTGTCCATGACTTGTGGCAACTTGCGGCAGGCTATAGCCTGTTGCCATGCAATGCAACTCTGTGCAGCTGCGGCCATACCAAGACCGCGCAATCGACGATCTCCGCCACGCCTACCGAGCTGGTAGTTGTGCGCCCCTTTTGTGCCTACCAACCGGCGGCGGCAAAACGGTCATCTTCACCGCCATAGCCCAGGCAACAGCAGCTAAAGGCCTGAACGTCCTAATCCTGGTCCATCGCCGTGAACTGCTGCGCCAAGCATCGGCCAAGCTCCGCGACGTAGGTCTGCAGCACGGAACTATTGCGGCTGGCCTGCCATTCACCAGCGATCAGGTCCAAGTGGCCTCAGTGCAGACCTTGGTTCGGCGCCTCTCGCGCATCGACTGGCAACCGTCCCTGATCATCATCGATGAGGCCCACCACGCTGTAGCCGGATCTTGGGAGCGTGTGCTCAGCCACTGGCCCAATGCCTACAGGCTCGGCGTATCAGCCACGCCATGCCGACTCGACGGCCGCGGCCTAGGCAATGCGTTTGACACCCTGGTCCTAGGGCCATCCGTCGCTGATCTAACTCGCTTTAAGTATTTGGCTGAAGCCCGGATCTATGCCCCTCCTGTAATCGCAGACCTAGGCACGCTCCATACGCGCGCAGGTGACTACGCCACAGACGAGGCCGCCGACGCGATGGATCGGCCCACCGTTACCGGCGACGCTGTGGATCACTACCAAAAGCACGCAGCAGGCCAGCCCGCGATCGCCTTTTGCTGCAACACCAAGCACGCGGCATCAGTCGCCGCTCAGTTCCAAGCCGCAGGCATCAACGCCGCCACACTGCTAGGCACAAACAAACCCGAGGAACGCGACCAGCTGGTGGCCAACTTGGCCTCAGGCCGCTTGCAGGTTCTGGTCGCTGTCGATGTGGTAAGTGAGGGTTTTGATTGCCCAGGCGCATCAGTCGCCATCCTGCTGCGGCCCACAAAATCCGAATCGCTCTACCTGCAGCAAGTCGGCCGGGTGCTACGGCCTAAACCTGACGGCAGCAAGGCGCTAATCCTCGATCACGTCGGCAACGTCATGCGCCATGGGTTCCCAGACGATGCCCGCACATGGTCCCTGGCTGATGGCCTTAGGCGTGCCAAAGCCACCTCAGCAGCTCCAACCGTGCGCACCTGCCCCAGCTGCTATGCAGCGTTTAAGCCGCAGCCGACCTGTCCAGTCTGTGGAGCCGACTGCGCACCTAAGGCCAAGCGCGGCATGGCCCAGGTTGACGGCGAGCTGCAGGAGATAAGGCGCTACCAAATACAGACGGTTACTGGACGAGTGCAATCTGCAATGAAAAACGGCTGTCAAACTTTCGATGAAGTCATGGCCTGGGCAGCTGCACATGGGTGCGTTCTTTCATTGTCAGAAGTCGAAAAGGCAATAAAACGCATTGACGAATCCTGGTACAGACGCGAAATAAAGCGCCGCAAGTCTGGGCAAGGCCGTGCTCGCACGCTTCCAGATCTGCTCGCTCTAGCTAAAGAGCGCGGTTATTCTCCAGGTTGGGCTTACAAGGTCTACGCATCGCGTGGCAAACGATGAGACCACAATCCAGCAGCAGATACGCCTCGCGCTAGGCGCTCGATCCGACCTGCGACTGTTTCGAAATAACACCGGCACACTCCCAGATCCGCGCACCGGCCGCCCCGTGCAGTTCGGCCTCGCCAAAGGATCCGCTGATCTCATCGGCCTGCGCACTGTCACCATCACGCCTGACATGGTGGGCCAACAGGTGGCCGTTTTCACCTCTATAGAAGTCAAGACCCAAACAGGCCGCGCAACACCCGCGCAGCAGAACTGGCTCCATATGGTGCGCCGCGCTGGTGGCATCGCAGGGATCGCTCGCTCAGTCCAAGACGCGCAATACCTATTGGATTCTTGAGACTCGCCTGCAAGGCGTTCCCAACCTCCTAACCTTGCGCCACACTCTGACGGCTACTCCCCTGCCGTCTAATGCCCCCCATCGTCGATCAGCTTTGCGCCATTCCCGATACCTGGGCGCTAGTCGCCGTTGGCAACGACAAACGCCCCTATCAGCCCGAGTGGCAGAAACACCCGCTCACTAAACGCCAGGTTGAGGCCGAGCTATCCGCAGGCCGTGCCGCAGCTGTTGGCGTCCTAGCTGGCCCACCCTCAGGCGGCCTGCTGTTCGTCGATCACGATGGCCTCGGTGCCTCCGAAGTGCTCGAATCCATCGGCACCTCACTCCGTGAACTTCCCAAATCCTGGGCCGTAACCTCCGGCCGCGATGGACGGCTGCAAATCATCTACAGCGTCCCCGAACCGTTCTGGGATCAGATCAAAACCACCAAACTCAAATCCAGCATCAAAGGCGAACAGCTAGAGCTGCGCTGGACAGGCTGCCAGTCCGTAGTAATCGGCAAACACCCGATGACTGGCGCATATCGCTGGCTTAAAGATCGCTCGCCCGCTGACCTCCCACTAGCTGAGGCCCCATCAGTGCTGCTGCAGCAAATGCAGCGCCCAATCGAAACGCCACCCCTTCTGGCCGCGGCCAATCCAATCGAAGACGCCGAACGCGCACGCACCTACCTCGCCAATATCCCCAGCTCAATCGCGGATGACTATGACGAATGGGTCAAGGTCGGAATGGCGCTGCATAGCGTGGGCGACGATTCTCTCTTGGCCGATTGGTGCCAATGGTCTGCAGCGTCGGGCAAATTCAAAGCCGGCGAATGCGAGGCCAAATGGTCATCCTTCAAATCTGATTCGGGTGGCGTTGGCCTTGGCACTCTCTTCCACCTGGCTGGTGGAGTCTCCCCGCGTGATCAGGCCATCAAGGCCATTAAATCTGCCCTCGGTACAAATAACCCCAAGGCGCAAACGATCGGCTCTGGATCTAAAGCCATCAAGCTTGAAACCGATGAGCTAATCCAACTGATCCAACAGCAAATGTCGGATCGGCTGCGCTTCAACACCTACACCCAAAAAGTCGAGCTAGACGAAAAACCAATAACCGATATCGAGCACCGTTACCTGGAATTTGCCCAGATGGGCGTCAAGGTCGCCAAAGAGCTTGCCGCTGACTCCATGGTTTATGTCGCGCGCAAGAACCCCTATGACCCCGTGCGCGAATACCTCGACCGCGTAGCCGATGAGGTGACCCCTGCCCCTATCGACCACCTAGCAAGCGCCTACCTGCGCCCTGGAGACGCCCCAGGGAGCCTTTATGACGCCATGCTGCGCTGCACCCTGATCGCCGCTGTACGGCGCGTCTACGAGCCAGGCAGCAAGCACGACAGCGCGTGCGTGCTCATGGGACCGCAAGGCTGCGGTAAATCCACCTTTTGGCGCAATCTCGGCGGTGCGTTCTTCTCAGATGCCCTGCGCGATATCAACAGCAAGGACGACCTGATGGTGCTCCATTCCAGCTGGGTCATGGAATGGGCAGAACTGGACCACATCACCGGCCGCCGTCACGCTGGCCAGGTCAAGGCGTTTCTCTCGCAGCAAACCGACAAATTCCGCGTGCCTTACGGCAAGGCCGCTGAAGACTTCCCAAGGCGTTGCATCATCGTCGGTTCCACCAACCGCGACAGCGGCTTCCTAGTAGACGACACCGGCAACCGGCGCTTCTGGGTCATACCTGTCACCGTCGCGCCCCATATCCCCGTTGACGGCCTGCTGCTTGAGCGCGATGCCATCTGGTCCGCTGCTGTTGCCGCCTACCGCAATGGAGAGGCCAACCACTTGCCCCGTGAGCTTGAGCGCCAAGTCGAGGTCGAAAACGAGAGCTACCTGGTTTCCAACCCGTGGCAATCCGCCATTGAGACCTATCTCACCAATCGCAGATCTGTCTCACCTTTGACATCAGAGGAGATTTTGACTAACGCAATTGAGAAGCCATTGGAGCGCCAAACCAAGGGAGATCAGATGCAGGTCGCATCCATTCTCAAAGATCTCGGATGGGTCAAGTATCGAGACTGCCAAAACGGCAAAAGGCAGTACGCATGGCGTCTGCCCAACCTTGCCTGAACAGGTTGGGAGCTGAGATCCACGGGGGGCATTGCTCTCTCCCTATCTCCTAACCTCCTAACCTCTTAGAAAGAATATAAATAAATAGAGAGAGAGGGGGTATAGGGGCCTAAATACCCAAGTGTTAGGGGGGGGGTCGGGTTGGGTTGGGTTGGGCACGAGCCTGGGCTGACGCCCTTACCCTTGGGTCATGGCAGACATCCGCTTAGACATCAAGAGCGAGCTACCCAAGGCCATCCGGTGGACCAACCAGATGACCAAACAACTGCCGTTTGCAATCTCACAGGCGCTCAACAGCGTTGGCTTTGAGACCCGTACCGGACTCAAAGGCGCATCACGCCAATACTTCAACAATCCAACCCGGTTCATCGAAAACGCTTGGCTGGTCAAGAAGAGCACTAAGCGCGATCTGGTAGTCACCATCTACCCCGAGAAGAGACGCGCCCCATACCTCAAGGCCAACATCCAAGGCGGACGCCGTGGCCTCAAGCCAATGGAGGTCAAGCTGCAATCACTGCAGGTCGGCAACCTCCCGCGCAATCAGCGCTTGGTGCCTGCTGTCGTCAAGCAGAACGCCCAAGGCAACGTCACACGCGCAACCATTGGTCGCATCATCAAGAACAACCAGACCGCTGGGCGCAACTCCACGTTCGTTGGCAAGCCATCCGGTGGTGCCCGAGCGGCTGGCGTCTACCAGAGGATGCCCAGTGGCGCTCTGAGGCCTTTGTTCATCGCTGTGCCATCTGCGACCTACCGCCCCCGCTTCCCGATCAATGACGTGGCGCAGAAGATCGTTAACCGTCGCTTTGGCCAATACCTGCGCAGCAGTCTTGAAAGAGCAGTCGCAACGGCACGTTGATTGAGACAGTGCGACGCACGGTTTAGCTGAGGGTTTAGCAGCAGTTAATCAGGCCAGATCGACTGCGCCGCAATGGCTCTGGGTCCCTCTGGGCTAACAAGTCGCGGGTAATCGTAAGCG
>Ga0181594_10006060_pt1 | contig 10522 bp, 9 predicted proteins | sample 071ome_18_FD_145603 | JGI IMG/M metagenome (GOLD analysis project Ga0181594, IMG submission 145603) | Coastal salt marsh microbial communities from the Groves Creek Marsh, Skidaway Island, Georgia - 071413BT metaG (spades assembly) | ecosystem: Environmental > Aquatic > Marine > Intertidal zone...
CCCGCGCAAGTTGAGGCCGATGCCTCCACTGAGATCACAGGGGCGTGGCGCCTCCTAACGCAGTCTGGGTAGGACCTTCTCCGCGATGTAATCCATTCTGCGGTCACCAGACTCAACGCTCTCCCCCGGGAACTGCGCCCAAAAGTGAATGTCTGATATCTGCGGATACTGCTCGATCATACCGCTGAGTTTTTCAACCGCCGTATCGGCGTCCCACAGCTCATACAAACCATTCTCAATCGCCGTTCTGGCATCCGGGAACAGCGGGGTTTGATCCGGCGGCCCGAATGCGCCCCAACGAATATATTCATTGGACTGATACAGCACGTAATCACCGACGCGCTCGGCCTCGGCTTCCGGGTCTTCGGCGATAATCGCCCAGCACCCCAAAATGATATTGCCCTGCTCCGGTGTTTTGCCGTTAGCCTCGAGACGCTCAACGTACGTATCCATGCCGATTCCCCCGGTGCACAAGAACCCGTCGGCAATGCGTGCGGCGCGATCGATGGCAGGGGGCGCCATGCCCCCCAACAGAATCTTCGGGGCGCGGTTTGGCTGGGGCGTAATCTTGAGGTCACCCACCGCAAATCGCTTCCCCTCAAAATTGACCGCTTCACCGGACCAGCCACGACGAATAATTTCGATACCCTCTTCGACCAAACTCGGCCGATGGGAGATCTTGCGTCCAAACTGATCGAACTCAAGCTGGCGGTAGCCGATGCCAACTCCGAGATCAAAGCGCCCCCGGGAAATCAGTGACAGCGTGGCGGCATCCTCGGCGATACGCACCGGATCTGCAAGGGGCAAGAGCATCAGATTGGTGCCCAGTCGCATGCGCTCCGTTCTGGCGGCGATGGCGGCGTGAATCACCAGCGGTGAGGGGGTATAGCCGTCGTCACAAAAGTGGTGCTCGGTTAACCACACCGAATCGAAACCCATGGTTTCGGCCCGGGCAATCTGGTCGAGGCGCTCTGAGTAAAACTGCTCGAAGTCGATTTGCCACGGTTCAGGGTTTCTGAAATCGTACCAAAGCCCGAAGTCCACTTGAGATGTCATAGCTCTCCCCTCATCAGAGGCCGGAAATAAAATCGTTGAGCGCCGAGAGGTACCCCTCGCGCTCTTCCATGAATGGCGCATGGCCACTCTCGGGGAACTCTACGCCCGTCGCTCTCGGATGGTTCTCTGCCACCCAACGAGAAATATCGGGGGCCACAAAACCGTCCTGACCGCAGATGAATGACAGCACCGGGATATCCAACGCCATCATCATCGCCCGCTGATCCAGATGCGCGAGTTCCGCCAAAGTCGCCGACGCCCGGGCACTGGAGTTCAGAAAAGCCCCGGCCATAGAGGCCAATACAGCATCCGTCGGCGGCTTGGCACAGATCGCCGTGGCCAACATGGTCAAGAAGTTCACGCGGTCATCATTCATTGCCGCCACATTGCCCTCGACATCCTCGGGCATACCCCCGATTTCCAGATCCGGCTTCTGGGTATATATCGGGCTCGCGCCGGCGGTCAGCACCAGTCCGGCGCAGCGGTCTCCTAGCAAGCTGGCCGCATGGGTCGCTACAGCCCCACCGAGAGACCAGCCATTGACTACCACGTCAGACAGTCCCAGATGCGCCACAAGCGAAGCGACGTCACCGGCAATGGCCGCGATACTGAGATCGGCAAAGTCATGATCTGATCGGCCACAGCCACGGTGGTCCATGGTGACTACCCGGTGGCCTAATGCCTGTAGCGGCAGGATGACACCGTCCCAGCAGCGATTGTCCATACCCCAGCCGTGAATCAGCACCATGGCGCGCCCGTCACCGCCAAGGTCCTCGTAGTAAATGCTTTTGTTACCGTCTACTTCCAGCCTCGCCATCTTTACTCTCCCCCTTGCTGGGTAATCGCCACCGTTACCGTTGCGGCGAAGTGTTCAAAAAAAGCCTCAAGGTCAATTGCGTCCGGTGCCACTACCCACTGATAGATCGTGCCAAACATGGTCGAACAATAGCCGGTAGCGAAGTGCGCCGGGTCGACGTCCACCCTGACCTCTCCAGATGCCTGCCCCTGCTCGATCCACTGCTGAACGTCGCGGCGATAAATCACATGGTGGCTGGCCAGACTGGCGCGGATATCCGACTCTCGCCCCAATGACTCGTACCAGAGGATATACATCGCCCGGAGATAACCCGACTCTCGGGTAAAAATATCCCGCTGCGCCTGAATCGCCGCCTGAAGGGCGGCAAGACCCTGCTTGCCCATCAAATATTCCGACAGATGCGCCTTCCAGATGTCGTCAAAGCGCGCAAACAGCTCCATCCACAAACCATCTTTCGAGCCGAAGCGGTAGCTCGCGAGACCGCGGCTGTAACCCGCACCCTCGCCGATATCTTTGAGCGTCGTCTTGGCCGTGCCACGCTCATTCACTAACTCGATCGCCACCTCGAACATCCGCTGATCTGATAGCGCTGTTCGCTCAGCCTGAGTATTGCCATTGCCCGCCGGCGAGTCGGTTATTGCGGCATCAGTCATTTACCTCTCCAAAGCCCTGGTGTTTTTGTATGGCGAGCCTTCCCGCCGCTACTTCTTCCCGGAGCAGTTTTTTATCCATTTTCCCCACGCTGGTTTTGGGAATGTCATCTACGAGAGCCCAGTATTCAGGCACCCAAAACTTTGCCATCTTATCCACTAAAAATGAGCGTAACTGGTCGGGCAGCGTCTCACCATCGCAACCTGCCTTGCTGCGCACAATAGCAAGCGGGCGTTCTTGCCAACGCGGATCATCAATCGCTACCACTGCGACCTCTGCCACACTCTCATGCTTCAGCAGCACATCCTCGAGGTCTACCGAAGAAATCCACTCACCGCCCGATTTGATCACATCCTTGGTACGATCTGTGAGCTGCACATAGCCCCGCGCATCCACCATGCCCACGTCGCCTGTGCGCAGCCAGCCGTCCTTGGTAAAGGCATCGGTCTCCTCATTGATATAACTGCCAGTCACCCACGCGCCCTTCAACTGAAGCTCACCCACTGTCGCACCATCCTGCTCTAGCAGATTGCCTTCATCATCCATAACCCGCACTTCGATACCGGGGACAGGTCGACCGCTTTTCAGTCGCCAGTAGGTCTCTGTCTCACCACTGAGGTCTTTGGGTGGATGCGAAAGCACACACATAGGACTGGTCTCCGTCATCCCCCATCCCTGAATCACCGGCACATCCCACCGGTCCCTTACCGCTTCAATCATGGAAGACGGCACGGCGGATCCTCCCGACACGATGGCCCGAAAACAGGACAAATCCAGCGGTGCCGTTTCATCCGCTAAGAGCAGGTCGCCCAAAAGGGTTGGTACCATTGCCGTCAGCGTCGGCCGCGCTGACTCGATCATGGTGCGGAGATGGGATCCCTGTAGGTGAGGACCCGGCATCAACATGTCTGCGCCGGACATCCAGCCGCTATAGGGGAACCCCCAGGCATTGGCGTGGAACATCGACGGTAGCATCAGAATCACGTCCCGCTCCTGCACCGCAAAGCTATCAACGGACCGTGAGGCCAGCGCGTGCAAGTAGGTGGTTTTCTGACTGTAGGCCACGCCCTTTGGGTTACCCGTGGTGCCACTCGTGTAGCAAATACCCGCGGCCGCGTTCTCCTCAGGCTCAGGCCAGAGGAAATTCTCTTCCGCATCGCGCAACAATGACTCGTAGGACACGGCGCGCGGATCATTCAGCGCGGCGGTAGCCTCATCACCACCTCCCGAGACAATCACATGCTCGACATCGGGAATCAGTGGCAGGACCTTCAAAAAGCTGTCGATTAATCGCGCATCGAGTATCAGAAATCGGTCGGCAGCGTGATTAATGATGTAAGCGATGTGCTCTGTAGAAAGCCGACAATTCAAGGTATGCAGCACTGCGCCCAGCGACGGCACCGCCAAGTAGGTTTCAAGGTGCTGGGTGCTGTTCCACATAAACGTGCCAACGCGGTCCCCGGGCGCGATACCCAACTGCGTCAACGCATTCGCGAGGCGGGCGCTACTTGCATCAATCTCCGCGTAACTGCGCCAGTGGATTTCCTCGCCGTCGTAGTCACCGACGCGACTGGTGCTGAAGTGCCGCGCGCCAAACCGGTGCAGCGTTTTCACCCCAAGCGGGGTGTTCATCATGGTGCTCGCCATAGTGTTTGTCATGATGTTCGGCAGGCCGCCTACCAGTCCCCCGCCGCCGCCGCTTGTGCCTCGGCCAAAAGTGCCGGCACGTCATATTCCAGGCCCCGCGCGTAGTCAGAATCGAGCTTGCCTGCGACATGCAAACCGTAGGCACCCTCGATGATCGCCGCCAAGCGCCAGAAGGCCAGCGCCATATAGAAGTTCATATGGTTAAGTGGCCGCCCCAGCGACTCTGCCCAGCGGCCGGCCAGCTCTCGTCGACTGACCACGCCAGCACGCCGTGACACCGCCTGCAAAGCGCTAAAAGCAGGTGGCTCCTGGGTTCGATAGTCGCCCCAAAACATGAGCATCAGCGCGACATCCATATAGCAATCGCCCACCGTGGCGAGCTCCCAGTCGATAATCGCGAGGATCTCCGGCTGCTCCTTGGAGGCTAAGGTGTTATCGAGATGGTAATCCCCGTGAATGACGGCGGGTGCCGACGCTGTGGGCACATTGCGCTCCAACCATTCTCCGAGAGAGAACAGCTCAGGCAAATCCCGCACCGCTTGCACCCTGCGGACGCCGAGCCAGCGCTCAATCTGTCGCTCAACAAAGCGCTCGGGACGCCCCAGCTTCTGCAGCGCTTCCAGATCCGTGGGCACGGCGTGGAGCGCAGCCAGCTGATCGATCAAGTCCTCACCGAGACGGTTCACGCTGTCAGACGAGTCGGCATAGGCTGCCGGTAGCGCATCGGTCAGTGCCACACCATCGACCCATTCCTGCACCAGAAAAGGCCGGCCGATCACCGTCTCATCATCGCACCAGGCCAGCACACCTGGCGCCTTGACCGGATAATCGGCTATCGCCTGCAGGATTTGTGCCTCCCGCTGAATGCCTCGCGCAGACGTCGGCGAAATATCATCAGCAGGGGGTGTTCGCACGACACAGGCTCTCTCGCCGTCGCGGAACAGCCATGTCAAATTGGAGTTGCCGCCGGCCAAGGCCGACACGAACTCAGCCTGCGCCCAGCCCAGCGAACCGCGGAGCCAGTCAGCAACGTGCTCGGTAGCCTCTGACGCCATCACACCACACCGAAGCTGGACAGCAGGCCGCCATCCACCGGCACGATCGCGCCTGTCATGTATCGACTCTGGGCCACCCAATACACCACCTCGGCGACTTCGCGATCCTCAGCAAATCGTCGCAACGGAATTTGCTGCGTCATTTTATCGAGTGCGGCCTCGCTCAGCTCGGATGTCATCTCCGTCAATACCAAACCGGGAATCACAAGATTGGCCGTGATCGCCTTGGGCGCCAATTCAATCGCCAGCGCCTGAGTGAGACCTGACAACCCCGCTTTGGAGGAGGCATAGGCCGAGTCGCCGGGGAAGCCACGGAAACCCACCACCGCGCCGACATTGACCACTGCGCAGCCTTCGCTCATGTGTGCCACAGTGGCTCGGGTCATATTCATGGCGCCCGTGAGATTGACCTGCAGCACCTCTTGCCATGCCTCGTCGGTCAAGCGGTGGATCTTGCCGCCGCGGTGCACGCCTGCGTTGTTAACCAGTACATCGACTTGGCCGAATCGCGCCACAATTGCGTCAACCGTCTCGCCGACTGAGGCTGCGTCAGCCACATCGCACTGGAACCCTACCGCGGACTCGCCGAGCGACTGGGCGAGTTCCATCACGGATTCTCCCCGTGCGATTAGTGCCACGTTATGACCCGCATCGACTGCCAATCGCGCGATCGCCGCACCAATACCCCGCGAGGCACCGGTCACGACCCAGACTCCATCGCCCGCCATAATGTTCACTCCTGAATAACGCATCGACGCGCCGCAAACCCTTGGATTTCTTATCGGTCTCGTTGCTTGTTTGCGTCTAGCAAGTCTAAACTAGCCCCCTGATTTGGCAACCCTGTTGGTTGCCCCACGGCACGAAAGCCGACGACACATATCCCTAGGAGGAAACGGCGTGTGGTCATTTGAGACAGACCCGGAATTTCAGGCATCACTGGACTGGATTGACGAATTTACCCGCGAGGAAATTGAACCTCTCGATCTGGTTTTCCGTGAGCCCGGAGACCCTTGGGACCCGAATTCCCCGGCCTTTGCCGCGATGGCGCCACTGAGAGAAATCGTCAAGCAGAAGCGACTCTGGGCGTGCCATTTGGAGCCCGAGCTGGGCGGACAAGGCTACGGGCAGGTCAGTCTGGGACTCATGAATGAAATTTTGGGTCGCAGCCGTTTTGGACCCAGCGTGTTCGGCTGCCAAGCACCCGATTCGGGCAACGCGGAAATTCTCGCTAAATTTGGCACGCCCGAGCAAAAAGAGAAATATCTCAAGCCCCTGCTCAACGCCGAAATCGCCTCGTGTTATTCGATGACAGAACCGCAGGCGGGCGCTGACCCTGGCGAATTCCTCTGCACCGCAACGCGAGACGGCGATGACTGGGTCATCAACGGCGAAAAGTGGTTTGCCTCACACGCCAGATTCTCAGCCTTCCTGCTCGTGATGGTCGTGACGAATCCCGACGTGCCGATTCACGAGGGCGCGTCCATTTTTCTGGTTGAACAGGGCACTCCCGGGATGGACATCATCCGTAACTCTGCGGTCGGCCCCTACGTCGAGCAAGGCGACGGCGTGCACGCCTATATTTCATTCAAAGACTGCCGCGTCCCCGCCCAGAACCTGCTGGGTAACGAGGGCCAAGGTTTTCACGTTGCTCAGACCCGTTTGGGCGGCGGCCGGGTGCATCATGCCATGCGCACGGTAGGCGTTATTCGAAAAGCCATCGATATGATGTGTGAGCGTGCTCTGAGCCGCCGCACCAAGGGCGAATTACTGGCGGACAAGCAAATGTCTCAGGAAAAAATCGCCGACGCCTACACCATGATGATGCAGTATCGGCTGCACGTGCTGTATACCGCATGGTTGATCGACAAACATAAGGAATACAACCGCGAGGTACGCAAAGAGATTGCAGCGATCAAAGCGGCCACTCCGAAGGTGCTGGTTGAGATCGTCTCCAGAGCCATGCATCTGCATGGCAGTCTGGGGAGTTCGGATGAAACACCGCTAGCTACCATGTGGGCCAATATCCCCGAATTGGGCGTTGTCGACGGCCCCACCGAAGTGCACAAGGTAGCCGTTGCCAAAGCTGTGCTGCGCCATCACTCGGCATATGATGCGCTCTTCCCGAGCTACCATACCCCCACGTTGCGGGAAAAAGCGCTGGCCAAATACGGCCACTTTCTGGACGCCTAGCCCGCCTCTGACATCACATTCATTCACGGTGGGCGCAGCCGTGTGACCGTCAGAGCGGCTGAACGGCAGAGGAGCGGAACATGACTCAGCGGTTCAACTTCCCGTCAGCACTTTGCATGGCAGCGCTTGTAATCACCGCGACAGCTGTCAGCGCCGAGACTGGCGAGGCGCTGTACAACGAGCACTGCGCAACCTGCCACGCAGCCACCTTACGGGGCTCAGCCCACGGCGCTGCGCTGACTGGCCCGGCGTTCAGCGCAAAGTGGGCTGACAGGCCGGCCTCGGCATTACTCGAATACCAAATGCGTGAGATGCCGCCAGGCAGCTCGCAGTCATTGTCGGCTGGTCAGCATGCAGCGATTGCCGAACATGTCATCCATCAGGCTGCACTACCAAAAGGGGCAACATTGAGGCTCACGGCCAGCGACCTTCAGTCCGCAAGCGATGAGACACCCGACGCGGTTGAGTTCTCGGGGGCCGGGAGTGTCATGGATCTTGCCCGCAATGCTGGCGCCTACTCCATGCGGAGCATTGAAGGCTTTCGCACCGTGACGACCGAGGAACTCAATAACCCACCGCAGGCTGACTGGTTGAACTGGCGTCGCACACCGGACGGACACGGTCACAGCCCACTCACGCAGATTTCTTCAGAAAATGTTGCGGGGCTGGGTTTGGCCTGGTCAATGGCCATGGATCGGGGCAGTAACCAGCCCACGCCCCTGGTGCGCGACGGGGTGATGTTTCTCACGCACCCCAACAACAAGATTCAGGCGATTGATGCCGCCACGGGTGATCTGATCTGGGAGTATCAATATGTGTTCCCGCCCGCCTCCAAAATGCTGGGCGGCCCAACGCGAAACATTGCACTGTGGCAGGATCGACTGTTCCTCGCGACCTACGATGCCGCCATCGTGGCGATTGATGCGCGCACCGGACAGCAATTGTGGCGCTCGCAGAAAGCCGATTATCAAGACGCCTTCACCCACAGCGCAGGACCGATCGTGGCGAACGGCATCGTCATCAGTGGCATTAACGGCTGCGAGCTATTTACCGAGGCCGGTTGCTTCATCACCGGACACGACCCCGACACCGGTGAGGAGCTGTGGCGTACTTCGACACTGGCCCTGCCGGGCACCCCGGAGTACGCCACATGGGGAGACATCGACCCTGACAGACGCGGCGGCGGCGACGTATGGATCGCGGGCTCCTATGACCCCGCTTCAGACCTCGTTTATTTCGGAACCTCACAGCCCAAGCCCTGGGCTGCGCCCAGTCGCGGCATGTCAGTCGATGACGCGGCGCTTTTCACGAACTCAACGCTGGCTCTGCGACCTGAAACCGGTGAATTGGCCTGGCACTTTCAACATGTCCCCGGCGAAACCATTGACATGGAGGTTGGCTTTGAGCGGATTCTTGCCGACATCGACGGCATGCCGGTTTTACTCACGGTCGGTAAAGACGGCATCCTCTGGAAGCTCAATCGCGAGACGGGCGAATACATCGACCTACTCGACACCATGTCGCAGACCATCTTTGCTGTTGACCGCGATACTGGCACGCTGACTTACCGCGAAGACATAGCGAGCGCCGGCATCGGCGACACCTACACCGCCTGCCCTGGTATTTACGGCGGCCACAACTGGCAATCCGCAACCTACGATGCGTCAAGCCACCTCTTGTTTTTACCCGTGCACCAGCTTTGCTCGGACATGACGCCGAGAGAGGTCGACCTAGGCCCGGGTGGGGGTGGCTATGGGGCCGATGTCGCGACCTACCCCATGCCGGGTAAGGAGAATAAGGCCGGCGCGCTGTTGGCAATTGATGTGCGCACCATGGAGATTAAATGGCGCGTTGAGCAACAAGCGCTCTTCCTGAGCGGCGCCGTATCGACCGATGGCGGGGTGTTGTTTATCGGTGATCTAGACCGACGTTTTCAGGCACTAGATACCGAGACGGGGCGGTTACTCTGGTCCACGCGACTGCCAGCACCGGCTCACGGCTACCCGATTACCTACGCGGCAGAAGGTAGACAGTACGTGGCCATTCCTGCCGGCATCGGTGTTTTTCGCGCGCTGACAGCCGTGATCTTTCCCGACATCTATCAGCCACCGGACGGCCAGGGGCTGTTTGTATTCAGCCTGCCGGAGTAACCGGTCAATCCAGACCGGTTCGCCCGGCCTCACGCATCATCGGTTGATACTCAGCGAAGGCAGGACCTTCCGGCGTAGAACCAGTGGTGGCACCAGCATCAACGGTCAGGGTCAGGCCGCTGGTATACCCCGACTCATCGCTGGCGAGCCACAATGCCGCGTTGGCCACGTCCTGTGCCAAGCCAGCCCGGCCCTTCAACGGTGAGGCCTCGGCCAGTGCGGCGATCGTATCGTCAAGATTCTGGTGATTACCGGTTATCACCTCAGCCACCATCGGCGTGGCCATCCCGGCTGGCGCGATGCAGTTGACTCTGACACCGAAGGAACCCATCTCTGCCGCAAGATTCTTGGTCATACCCACTACCGCATGTTTCGCCGCCGCATACGCGTGGGGACCAAGCCCCCCCATAACACCTGCTGTGCTGGACATACTGATAATGGAGCCGGACCCGGCTTCTTTCATGTGGCGAGTGGCGTGCTTCATTCCATAAAAGACACCATTCACCATAATGTCGATCGTCAGCTTCCATTCATCGGCCGGAGTGGTCGACATAGGTCCAACCGCTCCCACGATACCTGCGCAGTTGAACATCACATCGATCTGACCAAACGTGGATACCGCGGTATCAACCAGCGCCTGCACTTCCGCCTCGCTTGTGACATTGCAGTGGCAAAACACAGCACGCTCCGTGCCACCCAGCGCCTCCGCCAAGGCTGCGCCCACATCATCCTGGATGTCGCCAAGCACCACCTTGGCGCCCTGCTCTACATAGGTCTTCGCGGTCGCTGCACCAATCCCGCTGGCCGCTCCTGTTATCACCGCGACCTTATCTCGCAGCCTCTGGCTCATATCAGACTCCGTACTTGTGCTCTTATCCAAGAATATGAATCGCCGGCGAGCAAAAGCTTTTAGTGCTCGCCGAGACCCCAGAAAGAACCGTCATGTGACCATGTCG
>Ga0181594_10006064_pt1 | contig 10519 bp, 13 predicted proteins | sample 071ome_18_FD_145603 | JGI IMG/M metagenome (GOLD analysis project Ga0181594, IMG submission 145603) | Coastal salt marsh microbial communities from the Groves Creek Marsh, Skidaway Island, Georgia - 071413BT metaG (spades assembly) | ecosystem: Environmental > Aquatic > Marine > Intertidal zone...
CGAAAATAGCCGCCACCGGCACCTCGTGAAGCGGCTTCGGTCCGCACGCCGGTCGAGTCGCCTCGCCGCGCGTTCATTCGCGCTGGGCGTGGTCCCCCACGTCACAGAGCTGTTCGCACGACGTCTGGGGGTGCGGTCCCTAAAGTGACCGAACATCCCACCTTCTCTCTATTTCCTCTCTCTATCGTGGAATAGCGGCTAAGGGTGACCACCCCCAACCCTCAACCGTCACCTCCAAGCATCGTGAGCGATCCCATGCGACATGAGCCTCGCGGCGGACACGGGCTCGACATAGTGGATCGCGCTTCGACCGCGCCGAGCGCCTCGCGTGGACAATCTGCTGTTTGCGCAAAAGAAGTCTTTCCGCTCCGCCAGGGGCTGGGCCGCCGTTGGCTAGGTAGCCTCGTATGGGCTCTCGCTTTCTCGCCCTGATCGTCACCGGCTCCATAGCCCTCGGGGTGGCGGGCAGCGCGAGTGCCGCATCGGGAGCCGGCATCGGGTATTCGAAGGCCGGCACCTGGGACACGACCCACACCTACGCGGTGAACGGCAAGAGGCGCACCTGCAGCCTCACCCGCGGGGCGAAGTGCGTGGGAGCGAAGCTGCGCGGCAAGGTCAAGCACCACGGCGATCTGCGAAAGGCCAACCTGCGCCGGGCCGACCTTCGGTTCGCGGACCTGCGCGGCGCAAACCTCCAGGGGGCTGATCTTCGCAGCGCGAACCTGAAGTACGCTGACCTTCGCGGCGCGAACCTGAAGGGGGCGAAGCTCCAGTACGCCCCGCCGGTGCACGGGAAGACATCGAAGCATGTGGGCGCAGACCCGTCGTGCTACCCCAGCTGCGACGGCGCAAGTCTGGTTGGCGCGAGGCTGATGAATGCGAACCTGGCCTTCGCGAACCTGACCGGCGCCAACCTGACCGGCGCGAACCTGACTAACGCGACCCTGACGAACGCGAAGCTCTACTACGCGTACCTAACCCACGCGTACCTGGTCAACGCCAATATGACCTACAGCCATCTGCAGAACGCGTCCCTCTACTGGGCGAACTTGACCCATGCGGACCTGGCCAACGCGAACCTGTCCTTCGTGAACTTGACCTACGCGGACCTCACCAACGCGAACCTGACCGGCGCGGACCTGTTCGGTGCGATGCCACTCACCACTTTTTGGCGCAACACCACTTGCCCCGACGGCACCGTGACCAACACCGGTTGCCCGACCTAGCGGACCTGCGGGGCGGGGTCCGGGGAATTCGGGACAACGACTCGCCTGCTCCCGGTCGTCCACGCAACCGAACCCGCTTTGACGGGCCCGGGTTTCCGGGCAGTCTTCCCCAATGGCCGGCGAAGATGGCTTTCACACCGCGCGAGACCGGGCCCGCCCGGAGCTCTTATGGTTCATGCGCAACGAGGACGTGCTTGAGCGCTGGCCGGTGATCGCGGAATCGTGGGCGCGCCGGGTCGAGGATCGCCGCCAGGCAGAGATCAACCCGCCCGACCGCGACATCACCTATCTCCACGGTGCGGGCAGGTAAGCCAGGGGGGCGTCGCCCTACCGGAAGAAGACCAGCAGGATCCCGGCGGTGATGGAACCTGCCACGGAGATCAGCACGATGGCGCCCGCAAGCGCCCATCCGAGCAGCGCACGTCCGGGCGTGAGGCCGTCGTCCGGCTCCTCGGGGAGCGTCGTGCTCACGTGAGGTGCACCAGATCGCGCGCGGGGTCGATCCCCCACCGACCGGCAACCTCGACGAGATCGTCCTCCATGGGCCACGAGTCGGGCATCGGCTCGCCGGAGTGCCCCGGCGTACCGCCCTTCAAGGCCATGCATCCGTGGTTGTCGCCGAGGCGGTCGATCTCGGCCAGGTCGTCTCCGGTCAGGATGATCTCCACCGGCGTGGTCGCGAGCTCGCGCCGCTGGTCCTCCACCGTCTTGTGGTTCTCCCCCGCCTCCTGGATGAAGGTGGGCACCACCGAGTGCACGCCCTGCTGGGCGAGTGTCCACTGCGCCGCCAGCTGCAGCGGAGTGAGCCCATGGCGCTTGGCGATCGGCGCGATCTGGGCGAGGCGTCGGCGGCCCTCGGCCACCCACCCCGCGGGCCGGTAGGCGCGATGGTCGCCCGGCATGAGGGCGTCCTCATCCGGCAGGTCGCCATGGAAGATGCCGCCGTAGTCCACCACGCGCGCCAGCACTTTCACCCCCTTCGCGTCCAGGGCCGGGAGAGCCATCTTCCCCGGCCACGGCTCGAATGGGTTGAGGATGATCATGGCCCAGTCCATCTCGTCGCCGTACATCTCGACGCACCCGATGAGGTCAAGCGTGAAGCCGTTGGCCGGGCCGGGGGCAATTCCGATCATCCGAGCAAGCCCCTCGGCGCGCAGATCCGACATCGCCCGCCAGACCGTCTCGTTCGTGTACCCGATGCGATCCGGGTTGTGAAGCATCGCCAGATCCACATGATCGGTGCCCAGCCTCCGCAGGCTCGCCTCAAGCGCCCGAAACAGGTAGCCGCGATAGTCGTCCTCTCCGCGCAGGCCGGGGTCGGTGAAGCGGGGGTATCCGCTCGAACCCCGACGCACGCCGTCCACGAAGTCGTGGCCGATGGCGCTGGCGATGCACAACTCATCGCGCGGAAGCCCACGGATGGCGCGCCCCACGATGCGGTCGGCCTCCCCCTCCGCGTACACATCCGCCGTCACGACGGTCCGGATGTCCGCGCCGGGGCGGATGAGGGCCTCCAGGCGCGCGTCGTCGAGCGGCTCGCCGAAGTGCATGACGCGACCGCCGCTCCACGCGCCGATCGCCGTGTGTCCGATCTCAGCCATGCCCCGATTGTGGCACCGACCGTTCGGGCTGGTCGGGCCGATCGTCCCACCAGCGGGCGCGTGATGACCCGGTTAGGCCCCGCTGCCTGTGCGGACGCGGATCTGCTCACCCGCTGCGACGACCACGTCGCCCTGCCGCAACTGGCGCCCGCGGCGGTCCTCGGCCTCGCCGTTCACCTTCACGCCATCAGCGAGGAGCGCCTTCACGTCACCGCCGCCCCCGGCGAGCCCGACGAGCTTCAGCAGTTGCCCCAAACGGATCATGTCGCCGCGGATCGCGATGTCGCGCATGGAACGGACCATACGCCCCCGGCGCGATACCGTCCCCGGTGGTGAGCCGAGCGCGCTGGATCCTCATCGCCCTTGCGGGCGGCGCAATCATGGCCCTCTCCGTTGTCATCGCCGGCATGAGCCAGGGCGCGTCGGAGTTCTGGGGCGGGTACGAGGGCGCCCTCGCGCGGGTCCAGACCGAGGACTGGTGGAGCCTGTGGGTGCTGCCGGGCCTGTTGCTGGCACTCGTGGCGGGGCTCGGCATCGCCATCCGCCTGTCGCCCAGCTGGCAGCGCTCCCCCGGTGACAGCGCGCAGCGCAGCATGTACCTGTGGGCCGGGCTGCTTGTCCTGGCGGTGTCGCTGTGCTCGCCACTCGCGGTCATCGCCCAGGGCGGCCTGCTGTCCGCCCACATGGTGCAGCACGTCCTCATCGGTGCGCTCGCCGCGCTGCTGGTGCTGCTGGCGGTGCCGCGGGCCGCACGGGGAACGCGCCGCCGCCGCCCGGTGCTGGCGTTCATACTGCACCCCGCGGTTGCGTTCCTCCTGTGGCTGGGATCGACCATCGCATGGCTCGTCCCCGACCTGCATCACGAGGTGCTCTACCGCCCGTGGGTGTGGGTGCTGCAGCAGGCGGCCGTCTTCGTGGGCGGAATCATCCTGCTCGCGCCGGTGACCGACCGGATCGTCGACCCGCCCGCCTGGTTCCGCACCGGCGCCAAGTGCGCCTACATGATCGGCGTGTGGTTCGCAGGGGTCGCGATCGCCAACGTCTACTGGTTCTCGGGCACGCCGTTCTATTCCTCCCACGAGGCCGGAGCCGCCGCGTTCGGGTTATCGGCGCTTCAGGACCAGGCCAACGCCGGGACGGTAATGATCCTCGCCCACTGCGCAATCACCTTCGGGGCCATTGCCATCCTGTTCTTCCGTCACGCATCCGAGCGGGGGCTGGAGCAGCGGCTGATCGAGGCCGGGATCCCGGAGGACGAGGTCCATCGGGCCACCTTCGATGGGGTCCTGCCCGAGTTGGCCGCGCAGGCGGGGGTGCCCCTGCGCACGCGGACCGGCCTCGACTGATGAGAGCGGTCCTTGCCGTCGGGCTCGTTGCGGTAACCACGGGGGCCGCACATGCGGGTGGCCTGCCGCTGCGCCCCGTCCCCGGGGAGCCATTCTTCGGCGAGGTCGTCGCCCGGGGACCCGTGGCGGCGCGCACCGCCACCGTCTCGAGCCGCGGGGTGAACCGGCGCGTGGATGCCCGCCGTGGCGTCGTGCGCGCGCGAGTGTCGGGCCCCGTTGGCCCGCGCGGCGTTTCGGTGGTGATGCGGCGCGCCGACGGCAGCACGGCGGCGGTGCGGCGATCCGCCGGCGCCTTCCTGCTGCCCGCATCGGCGGCGGTCGCGGTGCCCGGACGGCGCCGCGTTCGATCGCTGGACCGCCGGCTGGCGCGCATCGCGGCGCGCCATGGAGGGACCACGGCGATCTGGATTCAGTATGTGCGCACGGGACGGGTGGCGTCATGGAACGCGGACGCAGAGTTCCCAGCGGCAAGCCTGGTCAAGCTCCCTCTCACCGCCGGAGCGATCATGCGGATGGGGTCGCGGCCATGGCTGCACGCCTCATGGCCGGAGGTGGTGGCGGTGCTGCGCCGTAGCGACGACCACGCCGCCAATCGCCTCGTCGATGCCGTGGGCTCCGGTTGCGGCAGTGGCCCCGACGCGGCAGCAGCCGACGGTCTGCGGCGCTTGGGTGCTCATCAGAGCACCTATCCGGGCTGCTACCTGACCGAGAACGAGTTGCAGCCACGCCTGCCCTCAGGGGGCGTCTCGGCAACGCCGGTGTGGTCAACACGGCATACCACTGCCCGCGACATGGGCCGGATGCTGTTCTCGCTGCACGCCGCGGCGGTTCCCACAAGAGCCGGTACCCGACAGACCGGCATCGATCCCCTTCGCGCCCGGATGCTGCTGGGCCTCATGCTCACCTCGGAGCAGGTGGGCGCGAATGCCAGCCTGTTCTCGGCTGGCCTGCCCAAAGGCACCCCCATTGCGGGCAAGAACGGCTGGCGGGAGGGCGAGCAGCACGGATCGGGCATCGCCTACACGCGGTCTGGGCCCGTGATCATGGTCGTCCTGACCCAGCGGGACGGCAGGGCCAGCCTGTCGGATGCTCGCGCGATCGGCGCAGAGGTGGCCCAGGCCGCCGTGCGGGGCTGATCCGTGCCCGAGGGCCACACCATCCATCGCGCCGCTCGAAAGCACGCCGATCTCCTGGCCGGCGCTGCGGTCAGCGCCGAATCCCCGCAGGGCCGGTTCACCGACGGGGCCCGGGCGATAGACGGCTGCGTGCTGGAGAAGGTGGACGCACACGGGAAACACTTGCTCTACCGGTTCCCGGATGACCTGACGCTGCACGTTCACCTGGGGCTTTTCGGGCGGTTCTTCACCCACCGCGGCGCCCCACCCGAGCCACGGGGCGCCATCCGCTTGCGCCTGAGCGGCCCGGACGGAGCCATTGACCTGCGCGGGCCGACGGCCTGCGAACTGATGGAGCCGCCCGAGGTGGAGGCGTTGCTCGCTCGGCTCGGGCCCGATCCCCTGCGCGCCGATGCCGATCCCGAGCGCGCCTGGCACCGCATCAGCCGCAGCACGCGGCCCATCGGCGTCCTGCTGATGGACCAATCCGTGCTCGCCGGCGTGGGGAACGTGTACCGGGCGGAGTCCCTTCTGGTGGAGGGCATCCACCCGGAGCGGCCGGGCCGGGAGGTGACACGGGCTGAGTTCGGCGCCCTGTGGGACACGCTTACGCGCATGCTGCAGGACGGAGTGCGGTCCGGCCGCATCGTCACCGTGAGCGCGGAGGATGCCGGCATGCCGCGCTCACGCATCCCCCGCGGGGAGCGCACCTACGTGTATCACCAGACTGCGTGCCGTCGCTGCGGTGGCCCCGTGCGGGACTGGCAGATGGCCGCCCGACGGGCATGGGCCTGCCCCAGCTGCCAGGCGTGAGCAGGAATCCCCCTTCGCTGCTGCGAAAATGCTCCTGACGAATCCCCGAAGGAAGGAACCCAGTCCATGGGTACGGACTCCGCGCAAGCTCTCCGGCAGTCGAGCAACAGCTTGATGTGGGCCGGCATCCTCGCCCTCATCATCGGCATCATCGCGATCGCGGTGCCGGCCGTGGCATCGGTCAGCATCGCGATTCTTGTTGGCATCCTGGTCATCGTCCTGGCCGTCACCTGGCTGTTCGCTGCAATCGGCAGCGAAACGTCCACGGGCTGGAAGATCACCGGGGTCGTTCTCTCGGTGCTGCTCCTCATCGGCGGCCTGTGGATCCTTTTCAACCCGGTGGAGTCGACCATCGGCCTCACCGCTGTGATCGCCATCGTCTTCATCGTGATGGGCGTCGTGCGCGTGGTGGCCGCCATCGGCGACACCGGCGGCGAAGGAAGCCGGTGGCTTCTCGCCCTCGGCGGCATCCTGGCCATCATTCTGGGCATCCTGATCGCCGCCGACTGGCCGTCGTCGGCTGCGTGGGCCATCGGCCTCCTGGTCGGTATCCAGTTCATCTTCGACGGCATCGGGCTAATCCTGATGTCCTCGGCCATGAAGGGCGCGCTCCGCAACTGAGTGGCATCGCCCCACCTGTGATTCCAGCGCCGCGCGCAGGGTCACGGGTGGGGCATTGCGCCGACCGGTTTCCTGCAATCCCGGCGCCGGCGTGCTTCCATCCACGAGTCCCTTCCGAGGGGAACAGTCCCCGAGACAGCGGAGTCGATGGCAAATACCGTTGAAAGCCCTCCGGTTCAGGCATCCGAGGCCCTGTCACTGCTCGAGACGTCGTCCGATCGCACGAGCACGGGTCGCCGCAATCGGGCACTGATCGCCCTCCTGTGGCGTGCAGGACTGCGACCCGGTGAGGCGCTGTCGCTGTCCGCCAGCGACATCAACGCGGATGGTCGCCGGGCGACGGTGGCGGATCGCACGGTGGGACTGGACGACATGGCCGCGCGCGAGGCCGCCGCATGGCAGGAGCGCCGGGTTGAACTGGGCCTGCCCGATGACGGCCCCTTCATCTCCACCCTACGGGGCAAGATCCTGGGCCAGGCCTACGTGCGCGAATTGCTTCCGCGCCTGGCGGAGCGGGCGGGGCTGGAGCGCCGGGTTCATGCGATGGGCCTGCGGTACGCCTGCGCGGCGGAGATCGCGGGTGAGGGTGTCCCCACCGAGATCATCGAGGCGCAGTTGGGGGTGCGTCCGCAGTCGTCTGCGGCGCGCTACCTGCCCACGCCGGATGACTCGGACGTGGTGGCAGCAATGGCGGCGCGCCCCCTTCCCTCAGGCGCCTAGCACCCGCATGCCCCGCGCAGTGGTGCGGGTGGGCGATGCACGGGACGCCCGTGCCGCGGAGCGCATCGTGGTGGCCCGGGGTCATGCGGTAGACCGTGGCGAGGTGCGCCCCGGCGACGCGTTACTGGTGGTCGACGAGTGGACGCGGGAGCACGATCCGCATGTGGTGCGTGCCCGCGCGCTGGGCGTTCCGGTCACGGTGCTGGCCGAGCTCGTCCTGGACTCGCTGCCGCGCCCAGTCGTGGCCGTGACCGGAACCGCCGGCAAGACCTCCACCTGCCGGGCGCTTGCCCATCTGGCGCGGGAGGCCGGCCGGAGCCCTGCAATCTCCGGAACCGCCCGCTCCGGCAACGCATGGCCGGATCACTCCCTTGCGGACCCGCCCCCGGGCGCCGACCTGACCATCGCGGAACTCACCTCCACGCATCTGTGCCACATGGGCAAGGTGGCTCCCGACGTGGCCATCGTCACCTGCATACGCCCAGACCATGTGGAACTGCATAGGGATATCGCGGCATACATCACCGCGAAGCAGCGACTGCTCGCGCACCTGGGCCCGCGCGACGCCCTCGTACTGCCGTGTGATGACCCCGCTACGCTCACCGCAATGGGGCCGATGGACGGCACGAGGTGGTGGTTCGGCGGATCCGGACATGCCGCTGACCGGCACGGTGCGTTCATCGACGGCGACAGTCTTCTCCTGCGCTCGCGGGTTGATGAGGCGACCGGCACGACCCACGCGATCGGAAGCCGGGCCCGGTCGCTTGCCGCCGCGGCTGCGGGTGCCCTCGCCCTTGGCATCACTGCCCGGGGCGTCGCCGATGCGATCGGGACGGTGCCGACGCCTCCCCACCGGATGGATCGGCGGATCACGCCGGCGGGCATCGCGATCATCGACGACACCATGGCGGCGACGCCGCTCAAGGGCGCCGCAGCCATTGCCGATGCCGGATCCGGTGACCTGGTCGTGGTGATCGGAGGCGACCCCGCCCCCGGCGGGGTCCCGGTGCATGCGGACCCCGCGGCGCAAGAGGCTCTTGCGAATGCGGTGCGAGAGGCCCGACGCCGTGCACGGGTGCTGGTGGCCTTCGGCCCCGCGGCGGCTGTCGTGGCCGCCATCTCACAGCCGGACCAGGTGGTGGTCGATATCGACGAGGCGATCGACATCGCACTACGGTCCGCCGCGCCCGGGGAGTCCGTTCTCGTGAGCCCGATGTTCCCGATGTCGCCCGCGGAACGCGAGCGCGTGCTGGCGCGGGCCGGCGTTCCTTAGTCCGGCGAGAGCCGGGTGCGGCCAGGCTGCTTCAGTCGAACCATCTGGCCCCCGCTCTCGCGGTACTGGCCCACCCACGCGAGGGGTGGCGAGTACGAGTGCACCGACACCGCCGGAGCGCCCTCGAAGTGCTCGACGCGGTGGATGTACCCGAAGGGCCCTTCCTGGGGCTGGCCCGGGCGGAGCACGTGGCTGGAGTCGGGCTGGTGCACGTGCATGTGGTGCTCGCGTATGGCGCCCTCGGCCACGCACAGCCCAACTTCGGAGATGTCGTGGTCGTGGAAGCCGGTCTCCTGACCCGGCAGCCACGAAAGGACCCACACATCGATGTAGTCATTCTCGAACACCAGGCGGTAGTCGCGGTAGTCCTCGCACACCGCCACGTAGTCGCGCCACAAACCGCTCTGGACGATGCGCGCGCTGATCTCTCCGAGCTCCGGTGCATGCACCTGTCGGTCAATGTCCGCGAGAAAAGCGAGTTCCTCGGGAAGATCCGGGAAGGGCCACCGTGGCTCAGGCGTGGGCCATGCGGGGCGCTGGGCTGTGCGGGTGCTCACCGGTACCTCCAAATCCGTCGGCGTGGCCTCACACTACGCGCGGCCCTGCGGGGAACCAGCCCGGTCGGTCACCACGGCGGGGCGAATGTGAGCCGCGCTACGTTCCCGCCGATGCCGTGCCCCTTGATCCTGAACGCGCTGGTCGGCTTCCGCACGCGCCTGGCCGACGACGGGCTGGTGCACGTGCGCGGCTGGTCCAGCGCGGAGGGGCCGGTGGTGCTGGTGGCCGAGCTCGATTGGGCCATCCTGGTCGCTGATCCGGCCGACGCGTACGACGGGCCCGGTGTGTTCACGTACCCCGGATACGCGATCGGGGCGGCACTGGATGCCGCTGCCGGCGTGGGACTGTCCAACCCGCGCGTGGTGGTGCGCATGCCGGATCCGCCGGGGGAGCGCTTCGCGCTGGTCACCGACATGGAGGATCCCGGGGCGTGGACCGAACTCGATGCGCCGGGCTTGGTCCGGGCGATGGCGGGTGCGGACCCGACCGGACCACCACCCGGGGCATATATACGGCGGGTGGTCGAAAAATGGGCCCGCGACCACCGGGCTGACGCCTAGCCCTCGCCTGCACGAATGCGGCGCACGGCCTCGGCGTCGGCGCGCTCGATCTCCACGGCGGCCTCGACGACTCCCTCCCGATCATGCCAGGGCACGGCCACGAGCCCGGCCTCGTCCACATACACCCAGTCCCCGGGCATGACCGTGACGCCCCCGAAGCAGATGGGTCCGCCCACCTCGACAACCTGCAGAAGGTCGCCGCTCGCACGGGGGGTCTCCGACAGCGCCCACACGCCCATCGCGTAGTCCGCGGCTTCGTGCCGGTCGCGAATCGCGCCCCAGGCGATGACCCCGGCCGCGCCGGCCTCCTCAATGGCCGCGAGCTTCTTCCCGCCGGCCACCGCCTCGCCCGGGGCATCGGGAGCGGCGATCACCAGCACTGCCCCAGGAGGAACATCTGCGAGGGCGTGCGCGGCCGCCTGGGCCAGGTCGTGGTCGGGAAGGTCATCCCGACGGGGCCCGAACCGGATGGTGGCGGCGGGGCCGGCGGTGACGAGGCCGGCGCGGGCGGGAGTGAGGCCAACCACGTGGCACCGATGCCCGTGCCGGCGCGACATGGCGTCGCACAGGGACGCGCTGGTGACGGCCCCGGCCAAAGATGCGGGTTCATCCGGGTGCATGGCGTCTCCATCCGGTATGCGAGGATGCGCCGCCGATCCCGAGGAGGACCGCATGGACCCGGAGTC
>Ga0181594_10006066_pt1 | contig 10517 bp, 9 predicted proteins | sample 071ome_18_FD_145603 | JGI IMG/M metagenome (GOLD analysis project Ga0181594, IMG submission 145603) | Coastal salt marsh microbial communities from the Groves Creek Marsh, Skidaway Island, Georgia - 071413BT metaG (spades assembly) | ecosystem: Environmental > Aquatic > Marine > Intertidal zone...
ACCGACCAGCGCCGAAGTCGACGGCCCGCCGGACCCCATCACCAGGCCGGTGCGCTCGTCGGTGACGTCCGTATCGGTCAGTCCGGCATCGGCGATGGCCTCGCTCATGGCGACATAGTTGTAGGCGGCGCCCTCGCCCATGAAGCGCCGGAGCTTGCGATCGATCATGTCGTCCATGTCGATCTGCGGCTTGCCGTGCACGTGCGATCGGAAGCCGCGCTCGGCGTATTCCTCACAGAACGTGATGCCGGAACGGCCGGCACGTAGGCTGTCGGTCACTTCCGCGACGTTGTTGCCGATGGGCGAAACGATCCCCATGCCGGTGACTACGACCCGTCTCATGAATGCCTCGCTTGTTAGTCCTCGCTGGAGAAGAGCGTCACGCGCAGGCCTTCGGCCTCGTAGGCGAGCTCTCCGTCCACTTCCATTGTTCCATTGGCGATGCCGAGCGTTATCTGCCGGTTCATCACCCGCTTGATGTCGATCTTGTAGGTCACCAGCTTGGCGTCCAGCTGCACCTGGCCGGTGAACTTGACGCCGCCGACGCCGAGCGCGCGGCCACGCCCGGGCGCCCCGGTCCAACCCAGATAGAACCCGACCAACTGCCACAGCGCGTCCAGCCCCAGACAGCCCGGCATCACCGGGTCGCCCTGGAAGTGGCAATCGAAAAACCAGAGATCGGGCTTGATGTCGAATTCCGCCGTGACGTGACCCTTGTCGAAGGCCCCGCCGGTGTCGCCGATAGAGGTGATGCGATCGAACATCAGCATCGGGGGCAGCGGCAACTGGGCGTTGCCCGGCCCGAATAGTTCGCCCCGCCCGCAGGCGAGTAGGTCCTCCCGGCTATAACTGTTTTTTTGTTCCGCCAAACCGTTCGCCTTTCCCTTCAAACGCTTGGTGTCCGTGCGGCTTTGCCAGCATGGCCATTTATAACCCAGCGTCCCGCCGGATAACATAGCCGACTTGAAAAAAACGGCGGCGCCCGGAGGCGCCGCCGATAACCTTTCAGGCTTCGGTTCCGTTGCCGAAACCGCCCGCCGGTCAGGCGCTGTCGCGCTTGCCCTTCGGCTTCACCTGGTCAGAGATATCGTCACCGGTCTCCTGGTCGACCACGCGCATGGACAGCTTCACCTTGCCGCGGTCGTCGATGCCGATGAGCTTGACCTTGACCTCGTCGCCTTCGTTGACCACATCGGTCACCTTGCCGACGCGCTCGGGCTTCAGTTCGGAGATGTGAACCAGGCCGTCCTTGTTCCCCATGAAGTTCACGAAGGCACCGAAATCCACGACCTTCACCACTTTGCCGGTGTAGATCTTGTCGACGACAGGCTCTTCCGTAAGGCCCTCGATCCACTCGATGGCGGCGCGCATGGCGCTCTCGTCGACGGCGGCGACCTTGACCGTGCCGTCGTCGTCGATGTCGATCTTGGCGCCCGTGGTCTCGCAGATTTCGCGGATCATCTTGCCGCCGGGGCCGATGACGTCGCGGATCTTGTCCTTGTTGATGGTGATGGTCTCGATCCGGGGCGCGTGGGCGCTGACGCCTTCGCGCGACTGGGTGATCCCCTTCGCCATCTCGCCGAGGATGTGCAGGCGGCCGTCACGGGCCTGGTCCAGGGCGACACGCATGATCTCCTCGGTGATCGAGGTGATCTTGATGTCCATCTGCAGCGACGTGATGCCGTCGGCGCTGCCGGCGACCTTGAAGTCCATGTCGCCGAGATGATCCTCGTCACCGAGGATGTCGGACAGAACCGCGAAGCCGTCGTCTTCCTTGATCAGCCCCATGGCGATACCGGCGACCGGCTTGGCCAGCGGCACACCCGCGTCCATCAGCGCCAGCGAGGCGCCACACACCGACGCCATCGACGAGGAGCCGTTGGACTCGGTGATCTCGGAGACCACGCGAACGGTGTAGGGGAAATCGACCTTCGACGGCATCAGCGGATGCACGGCCCGCCAGGCAAGCTTGCCATGGCCGATTTCGCGCCGGCCGGTGAACCCGACGCGGCCGGCTTCACCGACCGAATAGGGCGGGAAGTTGTAGTGCAGCAGGAAGTGCTCGCGGTAGTCCTCGGCGAGGCCATCGATGATCTGCTCGTCCTGGCCGGTGCCCAACGTCGAGGTCACCAGTGCCTGGGTCTCGCCGCGGGTGAACAGCGCCGAGCCGTGCGCGCGCGGCAGCACGCCCACTTCGACGGCGATCGGGCGCACGTCCGACGTGGTGCGGCCGTCAATACGCTGTTTGGTATCGAGGATGCCGCGGCGAACGATGTCCTGCTCCACCGATTTGAAAATGTCGCCGAGCACGGCGCCGACCAGATCCTGGTCGAGGCTGTCGTCCGCTTCCAGGGCTTCGGTCACCTGCGCCTTGACGGCGGAGACCTTGTTCTGGCGGGTCAGCTTGACGGTTTCGGTGTAGGCTTCGCGCAGACCCGCTTCGGCCAGTTCGCGCACCTTGGCGGCCAGCTCTTTCTTGCCTTCCGGCTCGCCCGGCAATTCCATCGGTTCCTTGGCGCAAGCCTTGGCGAGCTCGATGATCGCGTCGATCACCGGCTGAAACGCCTTGTGGCCGAAAGCGACGGCGCCGAGCATGATGTCCTCGGACAGCTCGGAGGCTTCCGATTCCACCATCAGCACGCCGTCACGGGTGCCGGCCACGACCAGGTCGAGGGCGGTGTTCGGCATTTCGTCGAGCTGCGGGTTGAGCACGTATTCGCCGTCGATGTAGCCGACGCGGGCGCCGCCGATCGGGCCCAGGAACGGCAGGCCGGAGATGGTCAACGCCGCCGACGCACCGACCATGGCCGGAATGTCGGGATCGTTCTCGAGATCGTGCGACAGCACGGTCAGGATCACCTGGGTCTCGTTCTTGAAGCCCTTGACGAACAGCGGGCGGATCGGGCGGTCGATGAGCCGCGAGGTGAGCGTCTCTTTCTCGCTCGGGCGCGCTTCACGCTTGAAGAAGCCGCCGGGGATCTTGCCGGCGGCGTAGGCGCGCTCCTGGTAATGGACGCTGAGCGGGAAAAAGTCGAGGCCCGGCCTCGGCGCTTTTTCGCCGACCACGGTGGCAAGCACCGTGGTGTCGCCATAGGTGACGATCACGGCGCCGTCGGCCTGGCGGGCGACCTTGCCCGTCTCCAGGACGAGCGTGCGCCCGCCCCATTCGATTTCCTTGCGATATTCTTGAAACATACGTCTATCTTCCTCTCGTACAGGGCCGCGGCATCGTCTCATGTTTCGTGATGCTAACGACCGTCAAGCGGTACACGGCCTCCGTGTACCGCTGGGGAATCCCGAACCGTTCGAAACTCCCCTGGGGCCGGCGCCATGCCATGGGTGGCGCGCCGGCCGGCAAGGTCAGCGCCGCAAGCCCAATCGCTTGATCAGGTCCTCGTAGCGGCCCGTGTCCTTGCGCTTCACATAGTCAAGAAGGCGGCGGCGCTGGCCGACCATCATCAGCAGCCCGCGGCGGGAGTGAAAATCCTTCTTGTGGGTCATCAGGTGCTCGGTCAGGTTGGTGATGCGTTCGGTGAGAATCGCAACCTGGACTTCCGGCGAACCGGTGTCGCCCTCGGACTGAGCGTATTCTTTCACAAGCTCTTGCTTGCGATCAGGCGTAATCGACATCGTGTTCTCCTTCAAGTCTCGTAGTTCATGACACGCACCGGACGGATTTCTCCGCCAGCGATCTTGGCCAACGCCACCAGCTTGCCCTCGGCCATGGCGACAACGGTGTCGCCCTGACTGATGTCCTTGAAGGGGGACCGGCTGGCCACGGGCAGGACGGCAACGCCCTGTCCATGTCGGAGCTGGTTGGCCTCTTGCCGGGTCAAGGCCAGTGCCGGGATGTCGTCCAGCACGGTCTCGACGGGCAGCAAGATGTCCGAAGCGGCGGCACTATGCCCGAGCGCTTCCAATTTATCCAGCGAAATCGCGCCGTTTTCGTGAAAGCCGGCGACGGCGGTTCGGCGCAGTTCCGAGACGTGTCCGACGGTGCCGAGCACGCGCGCCAGGTCGCGCGCCAGGGAGCGCACATAGACCCCCTTGCCGGACGTCACGGAGAACAGCGCATGGTCGGCGTCGGGAATGCCCTCAAGGCGCAGTTCCCGCACATGCACGCGCCGGGGCGCCAGTTCCACGGCCTCGTCGCGGCGCGCCAGTTCGTAGGCGCGCCGGCCCTGAACCTTGATCGCCGAGAACGCCGGCGGCACCTGTTCGATATCGCCGGTGAATTGGCCGAGCGCCGCCTCAATGGCGTCCTGACCGGGGCGCACGTTGCTTTCCTCGGTCACCTCGCCCTCGGAGTCGTCGGTGGCGGTGGCGATGCCCCAGCGAACGCCGAAACGATAGGTCTTGAGGCCGTCCATGGCGTAGGAAACGGTCTTCGTCGCCTCGCCCAGCGCCACCGGCAGGATACCGGTGGCGAGCGGGTCGAGGGTGCCGCCGTGGCCGGCCTTGGCGGCGCCGATGGCGCGGCGCACGCGATTGACCACGTCGGAGGACGAGAGCCCCACCGGCTTGTCGATATTGAGCCAACCGTGGATGGGAAGTCCCTTGCGCTTACGCGCCATCGTCTTGTCCGGAATCCGGCGTCTCTTCCTGGGCCAGATCGCGCATCACTTCCGGGCGGTGCAGGAGCGCGTCGATGCGACCGGCATTGTCGAACGAGGTATCGGCGGCGAACGAGAGGCGCGGCGTATAGCGGAGCCGCACCTTCTCGGCGACGCGGTGACGCAGAAACGGCGCCGCGCGGGAAAGTCCGGCGAGCGCGTCCACGATGTCGCCGACCCCGCCCAAGGGAACGATATAGGCGGTGGCGTTCTTGAGATCGGGTGATACCGAAACCTCGGTCACGGTCAGCGGCTGCTGGGCGACGGCGGGGTCGTGCACCTCGCCGCGTTCGAGCAGCCAGGCGAGCGCGTGGCGAATCTCTTCGCCGACCCGAAGCTGGCGCTGGCTGGGCGCTTTCGCGTGGCCCTTGCTCATACGAGGCTCCTAATGGAAACGGCCGGGATCAGAGCTCCCGCGCCACTTCCTCCACGTCGAAGCATTCGATCATGTCGCCGACCTGGATATCCTGATAGTTGGCGAAGGCCATGCCGCACTCGGTACCCGACGTCACTTCCTTGACGTCGTCCTTGAAGCGCTTGAGCTGGCTCAGCTCGCCCTGGTGGATAACCACGTCGTCGCGGATCAGGCGCACGGCGGAGCCGCGCTTCACCTGGCCCTCGGTGACCAGGCAACCGGCGACCTTGCCGACCTTGGAAACGGCGAACACCTCCTTGACCTCGGCGTAGCCGAGGAAGGTCTCGCGCACTTCCGGCGCCAGCATGCCCGACAGCATCTTCTTCATGTCGTCGGTGAGGTCGTAGATGATCGAATAGTAACGGATGTCGACGCCGTCGCGCTTGGCCAGGTCGCGGGCCTGCGGGTTGGCGCGCACGTTGAAGGCAACGATAGGCGCGCCCGAGGCGCGTGCCAGGGTGACGTCCGATTCGTTGATGCCGCCGACCGCCGCATGCAGCACCTGCACGCGTACCTCGTCGGTGGAAAGGTTCGCCAGCGCGGACACAATCGCCTCCATGGAGCCGTGTACGTCGGCCTTGAGCACGATCGGCAGCGACTGCGCCTCGCCTTCCTTGATCTTCTCGAACATCTGCTCGAGCGTGCCGCGGCCCGCCAGCGCGGAAGCGGAGGCCTCGCGCTTGCGCCGGGAGCGGAATTCGCAGATCTCACGCGCCCGCGCCTCGTTCTCGACGACGACCACTTCGTCGCCGGCTTCCGGCGTGCCGTTCAGGCCCAGCACCTCGACCGGCATCGACGGCCCGGCCTCGTCCATCTGGACACCGTGGGCGTCGACCATGGCGCGCACCCGGCCCCATTCGGAACCGGCAACGAAGATATCGCCGACATGCAGCGTGCCGCGCTGCACCAGCACGGTGGAGACCGAGCCGCGGCCCTGCTCCATCTTCGATTCGACCACCACGCCTTCCGCCGGACGGTCCGGGTTGGCCCTCAGGTCCAAGAGTTCCGATTGCAGCAGGATCGCTTCGGCCAGCTTGTCCAGGTTGGTTTTCTTCAGCGCCGAAACCTCGATGGAAAGCACGTCGCCGCCCATTTCCTCGACCTGCAGGTCGTGCTGCAGCAACTCCGTGCGCACCCGGCTCGCGTCGGCGTCGGGTTTGTCCATCTTGTTGATGGCGACGATAATCGGCACCTCGGCCGCCTTGGCGTGGTGAATGGCCTCGATGGTCTGCGGCATGATGCCGTCATCGGCGGCGACGCAGAGCACCACGATGTCGGTCACCTGAGCGCCGCGGGCGCGCATCTCGGTGAACGCCGCGTGGCCCGGCGTGTCGATGAAGGAAATCTTGTCGCCGGTGGAAAGCTGCACCTGATAGGCACCGATATGCTGGGTGATGCCGCCGGCCTCGCCGCCGGCAACGTCGGTCTCGCGCAGCGCGTCCAGCAGCGACGTCTTGCCGTGATCGACATGGCCCATGACCGTGACCACCGGCGCGCGGGACTGCAGGTTGGTTTCGTCGTCGTCGCCGCCGCCGAGACCGTCCTCGACGTCCGCCTCAGAGACGCGCTTGATCTTGTGACCGAACTCCTCGACCACCAGTTCGGCGGTGTCGGCGTCGATGGTCTGGGTGGCGGTGACCATCACGTCCATGCCCATCAAGGTCTTGATCACGTCGGCGGCGCGCTCGGCCATGCGGTTGGCCAGCTCCTGCACGGTGATCGCCTCGGGCACCACCACCTCGCGGATGACACGCTGGCCCTCGGTGCGCATTTCCTGGCTCTTCTGACGCTCACGCTCCAGCTTGCGGCGGTAGCGCGCGACCGAAGCCTGGCGCTCCTCGCGCTCTTCCAGGGCTTCCGAAATGGTCAGCTTGCCGGAACGGCGGCGGTTATCGCCGCCCTTGCGCGGGCCCGGGGTCGGGCGCTTCTCGCCGCGCACTGCCTTCTTGCCGCGTGCGCGGCTCTCGTCGTCGCCCTCATCGGCGTCACGGTCGGTGCGCGCGCGCGCCTCGCGCGGCTTTGCCGCATCGGCGGGCGGTGCGTCGACAGCAGCGGCAGCCGGCGCCTGTTCCTGGGCGGCCTGTTCCTCCGCGGCCGCTTCCTCGGCGGCACGCTCGGCGGCTTCGCGTTCGGCCTGCTCCTGCTCGGCCGCCTCTTCGGCTTCGCGGCGCTTCTCGCGCATCTCCGCTTCGCGTTCGGCCTGGGCGCGGCGCTCGGCCTCGAATTCCTCCGCGGCGGCGCGCGCTCGGTCGCGCGCGGCGCGCTCTTCCTCGGTCAGGTTGGCGAGCGCCTCCTCGGCCATCGGCGGCGGCGGCGGCGGGCCTTCCTCGATGACCGGCACTTCCGCCAGGGCTTCCGGCAATTCGGCTTCCGCTTTCGCCTTGGCGCCGCCCTTGACCTCGGACATCTTGCCGCCGGAATCGAGCGCGAAGGTCCGCTTGGTGCGGCGTTCCACCTGCACCATCTTGGAGCGCCCGTGCGAGAAGTTCTGGCGCACCTGGCCGCTCTCGACGGTCTTCTTCAGCTCCAGCTTGCCCGGCTTGGCCAGGCTCAGCTTGCTTTTTTTGCTCTCTTCCGTGGTATCAGTCATCGATTACCGTTCCAGTCTCCGGCCCTGTATTCGTTTGCGGGCCACCATCGTTTCTTCGTTCACCCAAAAGCAGGTCGTCTCATACCGTCGCTTCGCCGGCACGCATGCCGCCGAGCCGCACCAGGTCGCGCTCGCGGCCGTCGCGCACTCCTCCCGCCGACACCAGCGCGTGCACCACGCGCTCGCGGCCGAAGGCGAAACCCAATTCCGCCGCGCCGAGCCCGTCGTAAACGGGCCTGTCGCCAGCCAGGCGCCGCAGCTTTTCACGGCCGCCATCGGCGCCGTCAAAGGCCGCCAGCAAGATGCCGCCCGGTGACGCGGGCAGCCGGCGGCTGACCTCGTCGAAGCCGGCAACCGCCTGTCCGGCACGGCGCGCCAATTCCAGCCAGCGCTGGCAGCGCTTGACCAGCAACGCCGTCAAACGGGCCGGAAGCTCGGTGTCGACCTCGACCCGGCACCGCGCTCGCTTGGCGAAAAGGTTCTTGGCGCACGCCGTATGTACCATATGACGCTCGGCACTCAACCATAATCCCCGTCCCGGCAGTTTCTCCTCCAGGTCGGGAACCGGCCGATCGTCCGGTCCGATGACGAAACGGACCATGGTTTCCTTGGGCTGGCGGCGACCCGACGCAATGCAGGTGCGAAGGCCGTCGGCGCTTTCCGCCGCCGCCTCTTCGTCCTCCCGGATTGCCGGTTCCGCCGTCATACCAGGTTCCCTTCCGGCCTTATGCCTCGGCGCCTTCCGGCGCGGTTTCGGTCTCGGCATCAGCTTCCGCCTCGGCCGGTTCCTCGTCCTCGAACCAGTGCGCGCGGGCCGCCATGATCACGGCATTGGCGGCCTCATCGCTGAGGGGCTCGGTCGTGAACAGCTCCTGCAACTCGTCGGTGGCCAGATCGGCCAGGTCGTCGCGGGTCTTGATGCCGTTCTCGCCCAGCACCACCAGCATCGCCGGCGTCACGCCCTCGACGCCGGCCAGGTCGTCATCGACGCCCAGTTCGACGCGGCGCGCGTTCAACTCGGCATCGCGCTGCTCCAGGTAGTTGCGCGCACGGGCCCGCAATTCCTCGGCCACATCCTCGTCGAAGCCCTCGATCATCAACAGGTCGTCGATGGGCACGAAGGCCACTTCCTCGACCGACGAGAAGCCCTCGGTGACCAGAAGGTGCGCGATCACGTCGTCGACATCGAGCGCATCGACGAACATCTGCGAGCGCTGCTGGAATTCCTGCTGGCGGCGTTCCGATTCCTCGGCCTCCGTCAGGATATCGATGTCCCAGCCGGAAAGCTGCGAGGCCAGGCGCACGTTCTGGCCGCGCCGGCCAATGGCCAGCGACAGCTGATCGTCGGGCACCACCACCTCGATCTTGTTCTTTTCCTCGTCGAGCACCACCTTGGCCACTTCCGCCGGCGCCAGCCCGTTGACGATGAACGACGCCGCGTCCGGCGACCACTGGATGATGTCGATTTTCTCGCCCTGCAGTTCCCCGACCACGGCCTGCACGCGCGAGCCGCGCATGCCGATACAGGGGCCGACGGGATCGAGGCTGGAATCGTGCGACAGCACGGCGATCTTGGCACGCGAGCCCGGATCTCGGGCGACGGCCTTGATCTCGATGATGCCGTCGTAGATTTCCGGCACCTCCTGCGCGAACAGCTTCGCCATGAACTGCGGGTGGGTGCGGCTCAGGAAGATCTGCGGGCCGCGGGTCTCCTCGCGCACGTCCATGATGTAGGCGCGCACGCGGTCGCCATTGTTGAAGTGCTCGCGCGGAATGCACTCATCGCGGCGCAAGAGCGCCTCGGCGCGGCCGAGATCGACGATGACGTTGCCGTATTCGATGCGCTTCACCAGGCCGTTGACGATCTCGCCGACGCGATCCTTGTATTCGTCGTATTGGCGGGTGCGCTCGGCCTCGCGCACCTTCTGCACGATCACCTGCTTGGCGGTCTGGGCTGCGATGCGGCCGAAATCGATAGGCGGCAGCGGATCGACCAGGAACTCACCCACCTGGGCGTCCGCCTTGACGCGCTGGGCTTTGACCAGATCCATCTGGATGACTTCGTTCTCGATGTCTTCCGGCGTCGCCACCACTTCGGTGTAGCGGGCCAGCGAGATGGCGCCCGAGGAGCGGTCGATGTGAGCGCGGATGTCGTGTTCGAGCCCGTACTTCGAGCGCCCGGCCTTCTGGATCGCCTGTTCCATGGCTTCCAGCACCTCGTCGCGCTCGATGCCCTTGTCACGGGCGACCGTTTCCGCCACTTGCAGCAGTTCCGGCCGGGCATGCAGGGCCTCGGTATTCATCGCAGCTTCGTTCATTGTGAGTTCCGTCCTTCAGCTTGCGCCAACAGTTCGTCGGTCATGATCAGTTTCGCCCGGTGGATGTCGGGAAACGGAAACGCCCGCTCCTCGCCGTCCACGTTCATCACTACATTGTCCCCATCGACGCCCGAAAGCCGGCCGCTGAACCGTTTCTGGCCGTCGATGGCGTCATTCAATTCAATCTTCGCCTCGAAACCCTGGAAGCGCTCGAAATGGCCGAGCCGCACCAGCGGCCGGTCGAGGCCTGGCGACGAAACCTCGAGCGTATAGGCATCGGAAATCGGGTCTTCCACATCCAGCAACGCCGAAACCGCGCGGCTGATCTTGGCGCAGTCATCGACGGTCATTTCGCGCTCGTCGACGGGTTCGGCCATGATCTGCAGGCGCAGATTGTGGCCGCCCGACAGCATGACCCGGACGATCTCGAAACCGAGGTCCAGGACCGTCGGTTCGATGATTTCCTCGATGCGCTGCGTGACGTTCACGGCTGTCTCTCTCCGGCTCCAGGCTCCGTCCGCGTTCGGGAAAACAAAAAGGCGGGCGAGACGCCCACCTCATCAAATCCCAGTTCGATTACG
>Ga0181594_10006069_pt1 | contig 10514 bp, 7 predicted proteins | sample 071ome_18_FD_145603 | JGI IMG/M metagenome (GOLD analysis project Ga0181594, IMG submission 145603) | Coastal salt marsh microbial communities from the Groves Creek Marsh, Skidaway Island, Georgia - 071413BT metaG (spades assembly) | ecosystem: Environmental > Aquatic > Marine > Intertidal zone...
AGGCGTGCACGCGCCAGGTCCACCGCATAACACCCACGGTGAAGTTGAACAGCCCTCGCGGGTACTTGCCGGTGATGATCACGATGAACCAGGCAATGAGAGTGACGAACGCCAGGGCGATCCACAGGAAGAACAAGATGAAGTAGTGCGGGATGGCTAGGAACCACTTCACCAGCGGCAAACCACGATTCAGGTCCGTTTGGGCGTTCGGGTACGGGACGTCGAGGTGGATGTTCTGATCGTCTTCGGTTGATGGGTACCGGTCAGTCACGAGAAGCACGTAGGCGGAGATTCGAGTGAAGAACCGAGACAGCGCTAACCCAAAGTCGAACCACCACTTCGGATAGCGCTTGCGGAACAGAATCAGCAGCACGGTGACGAGGAACAGTGCGCCAACAATGCCGAGTCCGCTGGAGGTTGTGTTCGTGACTCGTTCCCCAGCGTCGTCGTCCCACGTATACACGGACTCACTACCGGCCGTGAGGATGTTCAGAATGATGGCGATGGGAATGACCAGGATGATGCGGAAGAGGGTCGTGACGCGACTCAACTTCTCCTGGTAGTCGATCTGGAGAGTTGCCGGATACGCGGCCTGACTCGTTGTCTCAGACATTTCATCCTCCCGAGAGTGCGGTGACCGTGGTCGACGGATAACCAAAGGCTAGGCGACACGCTCCCGGGAACTCCGCATTTAATCGCTCACAACGGTGATGGAGCCATGCTCGTCCAGACTCAGAGAGAGATGCTGCTCAGCCTCCGGTGAACCAACCGATACCCGTCCGTCCGCGATCGCATCGGTGAAAGTGGCGAAATCCCCCCTCACCTGTTCGGCGTATGCACGAGCGAACGTCGTGACAGCGCGATCGAATGCGTCACTCTTTCCGAGGTAGGCGGCAATCGAAATCGGATCGCCCGAGCGAGCATGGGCACGAGCGAGGGCACGTCCGCACAGCATCGCGTAATCGCCCATCACCGCCGGCTTCATCGTCGTGATATCCGGTGAGAACTTCTTGTCACGAAGTTGGCGCACGTAAAACGAACGTCCGTGGTTCGAGGTGACCCATCCCAGCAGAGGATCACTGGCCGCCTGCATGAGTTGCTGACCGACCACTACGCGCTGACCGTGCTCGGCAAAGGCAGACGCCTTCGTGAACGGTTCGAGGACGCTGCCCACCGCCTGCTTGGACTGAAGGGCGAGGACGTCGTCGCCATCTCGACCCTGGAACAGGGTGACGATCGCGAGTAATCCGACACTTCCGACACCCACCACTTTGTGTCCGATATCGATGAATCGATAGCGACCAAGGAGCTCAGCTCGGTCCGGAGGGAGGGTCTCGGCGTAACGCTGGATGATCTCGTTCATTCGATGGGCAACGTCACCCTCGAGCGGCAGCGGCATGACCAGCGGCGGTCGATCAATCAGGCGCCGTTGTCCGTCCACAACCTGGGTCATCTTGTCTAAGGCAGACCAGACGTCCCGGGATTCAGCTTTGGCAACAGAGTCGCGCATAGTTCCGCGGGCTGCCTTGCCTTCTGACTTTGCCCACTGTCGCAGGAAGCCAATATCGATGCGCGAGTACCAGATGTCGAGGTTGTTCTCCTGGGCGTGCAGGGCCATCTGGCTGCGATACCCGCGGGCGGCGTTAGCGACGATTGCCTGCGCCTTGTTCCCTGGAATCCCTGTCTGCTCAGCTGCGAGCACGAAAGACGTCGCCAACCTCAGAACGTCCCACTCGAACGGCCCAGGGTTGGTCTCGTCGAAATCATTCACATCGAACACGATGCTTCGGTCGGGGGCTGCGAACAGTCCGAAGTTGGCGAGATGGGCATCGCCACACAGTTGAGCATCGAGTCCGGTCGAGGGCATCACACCGAGATCCGCAGCCATGATGGCCGCGCCCCCGCGATAGAACGCGAAGGGCGAAACCGACATTCGCCGATGCCGCAGATCCGTGAGAGCAGCCATCCGCTCGGTCTCCTGCGCCAGCAGGATGTCCACCGGATCGGCTCGGTCAGGCGCCGGTGCGAAATCGGCCAGATCGGAGCGCGGCCGGCCTTGGCGCGCCGACCGCCCACGATCGCGCCTGGCTTGAACGGAGTCCACACCGCCACCGTACGGGCCCAATCGATCACTAACCGTCAAGTTGATTAAGTCCAAATCTGGACATAATCTAGGCCGCGTGACGCCCGCGACCGACTCCCTGCGCGAACACGGACTACACGTGACGCCGCAGAGACTTGCCGTGCTTGCCGCGGTCGAGGAATGTCCCCACGCGACCGCGGACCAAGTGCTCGAGAGCGTCCGCGCAAGCATTGGTTCAATTTCACGGCAATCGGTCTATGACTCGCTCACGACGTTGTCCGAAGCCGGCATCCTCCGCCGTGTCCAACCAGCCGGCTCTGCTACCCGATACGAGAGTCGCGCCGGTGACAACCACCACCACGTGGTGTGCCGCTCATGCGGTGAACTCGCCGACGTCGATTGCGCCGTCGGAGACACACCTTGCTTGACCGCATCGAACGATCAAGGCTTCGCCATAGACGAGGCCGAAGTCGTGTACTGGGGTCACTGTCCTACCTGCTCAACCGAGCAATCCACTTCCCTTACCTGAAAAAACCACCGATAGGAGAGGCAACGATGGCAAGTGAAAGCAAGTGCCCGATCGACCACGGTTCCGTGGGCGTCGGTCAGCAGAATGAAGACTGGTGGCCCAACCAACTGAACTTGAAGGTCCTCCAGCAGAACCCTCCGGTCGCCGATCCGATGGGAGAGGGCTTCGACTACGCCGATGAGTTCGAGTCCCTCGACCTTGCGGCCGTCAAGGCCGACCTCGTTGCCCTGATGACCGATTCGCAGGACTGGTGGCCCGCTGATTACGGCCACTACGGCCCGCTGTTCATCCGCATGGCCTGGCACAGCGCCGGCACCTACCGCACCAGCGATGGACGCGGTGGCGGTGGCGCGGGCATGCAGCGCTTCGCTCCGTTGAACTCGTGGCCAGACAACGCGAACCTGGATAAGGCTCGCCGCCTGCTGTGGCCGATCAAGGCCAAGTACGGCAAGAAGCTCTCCTGGGCGGACCTGTTCATCCTGACCGGCAACGTCGCCCTTGAGTCCATGGGCTTCGAGACCTTCGGCTTCGGTGGTGGCCGAGTGGACATGTACGAGCCCGACGAGACCTACTGGGGCTCGGAGTCCGAGTGGCTCGCCGATGAGCGCTACAGCGGCGACCGTGACCTCGAGAACCCACTGGCCGCAGTCCAGATGGGTCTGATCTACGTCAATCCCGAAGGCCCCAACGGCACCCCGGATCCGATGGCCTCGGCTCGCGATATTCGCGAGACCTTCGCCCGCATGGCGATGAACGACTACGAGACAGTCGCCCTCACCGCCGGTGGCCACACCTTCGGCAAGATGCACGGTGCTGGCGACGTCGAGAAGTACGTCGGTCCTGAGCCCGAGGCTGCACCGCTGCAGGACATGGGACTGGGCTGGATCTCCACCCTGGGAACCGGCAACGCCGACTACACGATTAGCTCCGGCCTCGAGGGCGCCTGGACACCTACGCCCACGCAATGGGACATGTCCTACCTGGAGACCCTGTTCAAGTACGACTGGCAGTTGACCAAGAGCCCATCTGGCGGTCAGCAGTGGATCCCGACCGACCCGGAGGCAGCCAAGCTCGTGCCGGACGCGTTCGATCCGGATAAGACGCACGCTCCGGTCATGACGACGGCAGACCTCGCGCTCAAGACAGACCCGATCTACGAGCCGATCGCCCGACACTTCCTGGAAAACCCAGAGGAGTTCGCCGACGCCTTCGCACGTGCGTGGTTCAAATTGACCCACCGCGACATGGGTCCGAAGTCGCGCTACCTCGGACCCGAGGTTCCCGCTGAGGACCTGATCTGGCAGGACCCGGTTCCGGCCGTCGAGGGTGCGCTGGTCGGCGACGCCGATATTGCAGCCCTGAAGGACAAGGTGCTCGCGTCCGGCCTTGGTGCGGCCGAACTCGTTGAGACCGCGTGGGCGTCCGCGTCTACGTTCCGCGGCACCGACAAGCGGGGTGGCGCCAACGGGGCTCGCATTCGCCTCGAGCCCCAGCGTCAGTGGGCGGTCAATAACCCCGATCAGCTCGACAAGGTCCTCAAGGTCCTCGAGGGCATCCAGTCGGAGTTCAACGCTGCCGGAGGAGCACAGATCTCCATGGCAGACCTCATCGTGCTCGCCGGCGCCGCCGGTGTCGAGAGCGCGGCGAAGGCTGCCGGTCACACCGTCACCGTCCCGTTCACTCCTGGTCGCACCGACGCAACCCAGGAGATGACGGACGCGGAATCGTTCGCGGTGCTCGAGCCGTTGGCTGACGGCGTGCGCAACTACGTCGCCAAGGGTCAAATCCGGCCAGCCGAGCAGCTCATGGTCGACAAGGCCAACCTGCTCACCCTGTCAGCACCGGAAATGACAGTGCTGGTCGCCGGCATGCGGGCAATCGGAACCAACGCCGATGGCTCCGATGTTGGCGTGCTGACCGCTAACAAGGGTCAGCTCACCAACGACTACTTCGTGAACCTGCTCGACATGAGCACGGAGTGGAATCCAACCGACGACTCCCAGACCCTCTTCGAGGGCAAGGACCGCAAGTCCGGTGACGTCAAGTGGACCGCCAGCCGGATGGACCTGGTATTCGGATCGAACTCCCAGCTGCGCGCGATTGCCGAGGTGTACGGAGCCGCCGACTCTCAGGACAAGTTCATCAAGGACTTCGTGGCGGCCTGGGACAAGGTGATGATGCTGGATCGCTTCGATCTCAAGAAGTGACCATGCCCTCCTAATCGCCCATCAATCCGCAAGAGGGGTGCCGACCGATGAGGTCGGCACCCCTCTTGTCGTGTTCACCACTATCCACATACCCATGGGGCAGCAGGCAACGTCTACGCTCCTTTAGACAGACAACCCATGGAGTTCTCGTGACCAATCCCCAGTTCTTTGACGACGCCGTTGCCCTCGATGTCCCGCGCGACACCATCCCCAAGGAGCCCATGCCGGCCTCCGCCGCCTATCAACTGGTCATGGACGAGGCAATGCTCGATGGCAATGCACGCTTGAACCTCGCCACATTCGTCACCACCTGGATGGATGAGGAAGCCGACAAGATCTACGCGGCCACCGTCGACAAGAACATGATCGACAAGGACGAGTACCCGCAAACGGCGGAGATCGAACGCTGGTGCGCGGCGATGGTGGCGCGGTTGTGGCACGCCCCGGACCCGAACTCCACGATCGGTGTTTCCACCGTCGGTTCAAGCGAGGCGTGCATGCTCGGTGGACTCGCACTCAAGCGCCGTTGGCAGCACTCCCGCAAGGCAGCCGGCAAGGACACCAGCACCCCAAACCTGGTTATGAGTTCAGCCGTCCAGGTGGTGTGGGAGAAGTTCTGCAACTACTGGGACATCGAGGCCCGGTACGTCCCCGTGACCGACGAGCACCCCACCCTCGACGCCACGAACGTGGTGGACTACCTGGACGAGAACACCATCGGGGTAGTGGCCATCATGGGCGTCACCTACACCGGTGCCTACGAGCCCGTTGCCGAAATAGCGAAGGCCCTCGACGACTACCAGGCCAAGACGGGCCTGGACATCCCAATCCACGTGGACGGAGCATCAGGCGGATTCATCGCACCGTTCCTGCAGCCCGACATTGAGTGGGACTTCCGTCTTGAGCGAGTGAAATCGATCAATACCTCCGGCCACAAGTACGGCCTCGTCTATCCGGGACTCGGCTGGGTCGTATGGCGGACCAAGGAAGATCTGCCCGAGGATCTGGTGTTCAACGTCAGCTATCTCGGCGGAAACATGCCCACGCTGGCACTCAACTTCTCCCGACCTGGCGCTCAGGTGCTCTTGCAGTACTACCTATTCCTACGTTTGGGGTTCCAGGGGTACAAGACCGTGCAGCAGACCACCCAGGACGTGGCGATGTTCCTGTCCAAGGGCATCGGAGCGATGGCGCCGTTCACCCTGCTCAGCGATGGGTCCACGATTCCGGTCTTCGCCTGGCAACTCAAGCCCGGTCACACCAGTAACTGGACCCTGTACGACCTCCAGCAACGGCTGCGAGCCCGCGGTTGGCTGATTCCGGCCTATCCACTGCCCGACAACCTCAGCGACCAGGTGGTGCAGCGGATCGTCGTCCGCAACGGCATGAACATGGATCTGGCCTCGAACCTGCTGCGCGACATCGAGACCGAGGTCAACTACCTCGACTCACTCGACGGGCCGCTACCAAAGCCCGAGGACGCGGGCAGTTTCCACCATTAGAAGGTGCGCTCTGCCCCTAACGTGGGGTCATGAGCTCATCGAACACCCCTTCTGAGGCATCCACCAACACGCGAGCCGGGAACACGTCAACGCCGGCTGAGAGTCGACGCCAAGCCTGGCTGGACAACTACACGCGCCGCATTTCGCCGCTGTTGTCAGCGCTGGCGTTGGTGTACCTGGCGACGTTCTCAATCCAGGCAATCTGGTACGACCCTCAGGCCGAGTGGTTCACATGGATGAACCGCTTCGGACTTGCCCTGTGGGCTCTGTTCGTGATTGACCTCGCCTTCCGATTCTCCATGTCCCCGGTCAAGAAGCGCTTCTTTCGACGGAATTGGTTGGACACCGTCACCGTGGTCCTCCCCCAATTTCGTGCGCTACGGGCACTTCGCGCGTTTACCTCCGGCGGAGTCATCTCCAAGAAATCCGGGCTCATCAGCGGTGGCGGCCTGACATCAGCAGCCCTCGCTGCAGCGATCGTTGTCTGGGTCGGAAGCGTCATGGTCCTCAACGCCGAACGAGGTGCCCCCAACGCCGAGATCGTCAACATCGGTGACGCTGTCTGGTGGGCCTTCGAGACGGTGACCACCGTTGGCTACGGAGACTTCGTGCCGGTCACATGGAACGGCCGAGCCTTGGCCGTTCTTGTCATGCTCGTGGGCATCAGCGTCCTGGGCATCGTCACAGCGTCTTTGTCGGCAGCTCTGGTCAAGCGATCGCACCAGGGGCCCGACAAGGTAGACGAGGTACTCGCCGAACTCGCCCACCTCAAGGAGATGGTGGCCCGACTCGAGGCCAAGCAGCAGGGGGCGAACCCCTAGGCCAGAGTCACTTCGATCAGGTCCCGAAGGCTAGGCGCCACACCGAGTCACCACGCCCTGGATATTGATCGGGAGAAAAGCACGCAAGGCAGTCCATTGCAGTGCCTCCCGTGCCATCCGAGGCAGATGTTCCCATAATCGCGCCCTGGATGGTCACAGCAGGAACAGCGCGCGTAGTGGCCGTTGCGGGGCGAGCACGTGTCTGTGTGGGTTGTGCATCGATAGCCGCGAACTGCCACGCCCAGGTGATGGGGAACCGCCAACCCCGTAGATCCGTCTCGCCGAGGCCTGGGGGTGTTAGGGCTCCCTGGGCGTAATCAGCAAACCGCTGACCTTCGATAACGCTGACGTTAGACACCGTCGCATAGGCCATGAGGGCATGAAGTCCCTGGAACATCGGTGTCAGGCGGTCCCGCCAGATTGTGCCCGCGCCGTCCGTCGCCTGGAGAGGTCCGCATGCTGCGATAACCAGCCATTCGAGGTCTACCTGACCCAATCGCACGTCATCGACGTTAACGGACGTCCTGGACGCTGGATTGTTCGTGGTGTTCGCCTGCCAGGTGTTCGCACTGGCGTGACCTGTGTAGTACATCAAGTCGACGGCATTCGCCTGCGCTCCCAAACCTCCAACGAACATTCCGGGAGACACAAAGTCGACTCCATCGATGAGTTGAGTGAAGCCCCCTCCAAGCATCGAGGCATCGAACGGATCCACGTTTTCCTGTGAGAAATCGCGGGCCACCCAGCCACTCGGGCATGGTCCATTGCACGCATTGTTGAGTGGACCAGATGCATTGTCACCCAGATAAGCGCTACCGAATTCAGCCAATCCCTCATCGGTTGGGATCTGTTCAATAAGAGCCGTGCCGAGGTCAGCGGCCACGGGACGCCTCAGGTCCCGGACGTCGACGATCATCTCCTGTGCGACCACGTCTGGAATGCCCACAGTTGAGCACGACAGTGCCGGGAACACTGAAGCGCCCTTCTTTGCTCCAGCTGCGAGGTAGTACACCGGGATGCCGCTGTACTCGGCACCCTTCACCGATCCAAGCGCTGTTGCGCATGCTTTCGCGGCCGCAGAACCCACCGGAACCCGCATCGCCCGCTTCGATTGCTTGACCTTGCGTACATTCACGTTCGCATAGGCGACCTTGCCGTCGGCGCCGAAATATAGGTCAAGCGACTGACCGGGGCCGACGAGTGGTGCTCCAGAAAGTTGGGAGAGGCGACCAACGGTCGTGCCAGTAGAGCCTGAAAACTGAACGAGATCCTGCGACGGGTTATAGATCTCCAACTCGGTCGACGACGCGCTCGCATCGACCTTCTCATCACCAAGATCCAAAGAAGCCACGGCGTTGAGGAGAAGGCGCTCGGCGCGCTTCGGCGAGACTAAGGGTGCTTTGGCAAGGTAGGCGGTATCCCACGAAGCACGAGGCAGTGGGGCACCCTTCTCATCATCCTGGCTATCGGACGCAGTGGCCGGAGGAGTTTCCGAAATCGTGTACCCCGCACTCATCGACGAGGGACTGAAAAAATGAAGTGAAGCGTCGGCAGCCTCAATGAAGTCTCCCTTACCCATCACCGGTCCAAGCCTTTCGGTCAACTCACCAAGTTCGGACTTGGTGAGGCCAACTCGCTCAACCGTGTAGATGGGGTACGACTCCGTCTCAGCTGCACCCGCCGTCGGCGCCACAGCCAACCCTTGACCGGCTGCAATGACAGCGCAGCCAACGAGACCCACACCGACTCGCGATGACAACTTCATGCTCACACTCCTCAACTGAGCCCCAGGGAAAGATATAGCCTCAGCACCGTTGGGGTGAAGCTGCCCGAGTGTTGCTAGGAAAGTGGGGTACTAGCACCCCATGACTACCGCCCCGGCGGGGCTACAACTTCAGCGGTAGGCGAATGTCGCGATGCTGGTTATCGGCAGCAGCGCGAGAGACCCTAGGTCAGATTCGCCTCGATCATGTCGCAGATGAGCTCGCCGTCCACATCCCAATCCACGGGGACCTTGATCGTCTTCTTGTTTAGTTCATAGTCCGCGAGGCGATCCCGAAACTGCTCGATCACATCGGCGTTGAACGGGGCAATCAGAATGTGCTGGGCGTGGATCGTCACCCCGAACACGTACTTTCCGTTTATCCGAACCATCGGGTTGTTCCACGCTATGACCACTTCGGCTTCCGGGTACTCCCGAGTGATCGCGGCCAAAATGTCTCCGGCCGTGCGTTGCTTCACAGCATCGTGCTCTGCCAGGTAATCATCGACGGATGAGTACCGCTGGGTGCTCTTCGAGCCCCGTGAGTACTGAACAAGCGCATTCGCATGCGCGCGACTGAAGCCGTGCTGCTCTTGAAGGAATGCCATCTGTTCGGGGTACTTCTGCCCCGCAACCTTCTTCATCTCGCGATGCCAGTACGACATCGGCTTTCCGTACCGCTTCTCGATGAGAGGGAAGTACGAGGCTCTATCCGAGGTCACCATTGCTGCAGAGTATTGCGTCATGGTCAGCCCAGGGAAGACTCCTTGGAACCCATGCAATTGACCAGCCCGTAAGCGCCGGTTGCGCTCTGGCGACTCACGACCCTGCCGTCGACGGAGATGGAGCATCGAACGTTTGCCGAACTTGCCCCACCCATTCCGGTTACGGAGAAGTCGTCGAGGTTCACCAATTCTTCCCGAGGAATCGTGACGACATACTCGAAGGGAGGCGGAACTCCCAGACTCTCGCGCATGACCGTCGTGCCGTTCTCGAAGTCCACATACGAAAGATGGGTAACGCTCAGACCATCAGTTACGACGCGATACACAATCGTCGTAGCGTCAGTTGCTGCCAATTGCGCATCTGGCGGACCATCCTCGTTTCGCGCGACACTCGACCTCTGATCGCCCGCCGATGCAACAGCTTGCGAATCCGGCGAGGACCACGAAACCACAGGAGCCGCGGCCAATGCCCCAGCGATTGCAGACAACCCCAGACCGACAACGGACCAACGCCTCGACCGCCCGGGAAGCACGATTCCCATAAGGGCCAGCACAGCGGCGATCCCCACGAAAAGGGGTGTCACGGCAGACCACGGGGTGAACCAAAGAATCAGCCCTAGAGAAGCAAGGGCGACGGCGACAAGGGCCAAATCGGAGTTCGTCGTGTGGGGAGAACCAGGCTCCGCACCCACGTTGGATTCGTCCACACCCGCACAGACGCGCGGGCTTCAAGCCTGGTTCCTTTTTCCAAGTCTCGAGGCAGGTGCCCACGAGCCACCGTCCAATCCCGACCCGGTGGCCGGCGCGCCTGAGCTCCTGATGCGCCCTTCACTGTCCCCTGCGCTAGTAAATAAGTGAACATTCGTGCCACATTCGCTCTTTCCG
>Ga0181594_10006071_pt1 | contig 10512 bp, 8 predicted proteins | sample 071ome_18_FD_145603 | JGI IMG/M metagenome (GOLD analysis project Ga0181594, IMG submission 145603) | Coastal salt marsh microbial communities from the Groves Creek Marsh, Skidaway Island, Georgia - 071413BT metaG (spades assembly) | ecosystem: Environmental > Aquatic > Marine > Intertidal zone...
GGCGAAGTAGCCCGGAACCTTGCCGGGCATGTGGCGGGCGCCGACGTAATAGGCGAGGCCGAGTTCCTCTCGGATGCGCATGAACAAGCGGGAGCCGAGGTCGCTGCAGGCTTCCTGGATCAGGTCCAATGCGAAACGATCCTCGCTGTCGAAAGTCGATCCCGGATAGCCGATCACGACGACGGCCTGTTTCTTGTTGAGCGTTTCCTCAACGCGCCTGGGTTCGGACAAGGGCGCCGGCAGACGAATCTCGGGAAGGTCGGCCCGCGGCGCGGGCCAATCCGCGAAATGCTTTTCCACAGCGGCCTTGACCGACTCCATCTCGAAGGCTCCGAAGAGCGCGAGCACACAATTGTCCGGGGCGATGAGGCGGCGATGGAACGCTTGAAGATCTTCCTTGGCGATGCCGATCACCGAGTCTTCGGTCCCGGCGGCGTCCGGACCGTAGGCTGCGTCCCCGAACATTTCACGGCGCATGGCGCTCATCGCGCGTTGGAGCATTTGATCCTTCTGGGCGCGGATCCCGGCCAGTTGGATCTGCCGTTCACGCTCGATCGCTTCCGCGGGAAAGTCGGGGTGGAACAAGACATCGGCGGCAACGTCCAGTCCGGTCTCCAGGTCGTCATTGAGGATCTCGACGCTGAGACTGAGGCTGTTGTTGCCGCCCGAAGCGCCGATGGCCCCGCCGATCGATTCAATCTGCTCGGCGATTTCATCCGCGGCTCGGGAGGTTGTGCCTTGCAGCAGTAGTTTGGAAAGCAGATGAGTGATGCCGGATTTGTCCGGCGGTTCGGCGAGGACCCCGCCATTGAAGGCGGCGCGGACCTGGACGAATGGAAGTCGCGTATCGCGTTTCAGCAGGAGGCGGAGTCCGTTGTCGAGTTGCACCATCTCCACCGGCGCCGCCTGGGACGCTTCCCCGGAGCCAGTGTCTTGCGGGGCGGAGCCGGTTGGCAGCAGGGCGTAGAGGGTCCGGTTCTCCGGGACGAGATATTGCCGGGCGACGCGTTGCAGGTCCGCCGGAGTCACACGTTTCACCGCGGCGAGCAGCCGTTCGGAGAAGTTGAGGTCGTGGGCGGCGATCCAACTGCTTCCCAGGTCCTGCGCCTGTCCCTGCATGGTCTTGCGGCTGGCAATGGTTCCCGAGATGAACTGCTTGACCACCTTTTGCAACTCGTCAGCGGAAATGGGCTCGGTCTTTGCCTTCTCGATCTCACGCAACATGGCGTTCCGCGCGGCGTCGAACCTGTCGCCATCGATGGCGGCGCTCATGCCGAAGAGTCCGGTTCCGCCCACGTTGTAGGTCCAGGCGTCGGCCGAGTGCGCCAGTCCGCCCTTCTGCCGGACCTCCCGGTAGAGGCGGGAGCTGCGGCCGTGGCCGAGCAGGGTGGCCAGCACATCCAGGGCCGGGGTGTCAGGATGACGGATGTCCGGCACGTGCCAGCTGAGATGGAAGTGCCCGAGTTCGATCGGCGCTTCCTCGATGACTTCGCGGGGCGCGGTCTGCCGGGGCTCTGCCGGAAGGACAACCGGTGGGCGGGGGAGCGCTTTCGAGTTGGCGTAGGCTTTCTCGATCTGAGCCACGACGGCGCCCTTCCTGACATTGCCGACGACGACGATGAAAACGTTGTCGGGGGTGTATTTCGAACGGTAGTAGGCGGCCAGTTGCTCGCGTGTGATGCGGTTGAAAATATCCGGATAGCCAATGACGGTAAATTGGTGCGGGCTCTGCGTGAAGGCGGTCTCGAACAGTCGGCGTGAGGCTCGCCGGGACGGGTCGTCCTGATTCATGTCCATCTCGCGGAGGATGACCTGTTTCTCCTTGGCGAGTTCCTCCTCCGGCAGGGAGGCGTTCTGCATGATGTCGCAGAGGATGTCGATGGCGACTTCGGCTCCCGAGCTGGGCGCGTCGATCCAGTAGACGGTGCGGTCGAACGAGGTGTAAGCGTTCATATAGCCGCCGGCGGCCTGGACTTCCTGGTCGATTCGTCCGGCCTGGCGGGTGGCGGTGCCCTTGAACAGCATGTGCTCGAGGCAGTGGGAGAGTCCGGCGCCCAGCAGGTCGCCTTCGTGGATGCTGCCGGCCTTGCACCAGGCCTGGGCGGAGACAACCTCGGCGCTGGAGTCCTCCCGGACGATGATGGTGAGTCCGTTGTTGAGGACGGTGCGTGAGACACCCGGGGGCATGGTCGGGAGCTCCACCGGGGAGGACTTCGTGAATCTGGTCATGGAGGGGCGCTGGCGGCGGAACGGCTGATGGGGAACAACGCCCGGGCTATTGTTTCTCGGCGGGGGTCTGTGAGGGGCGCTTCTTCCTGGGGAGTTTGCGGGAGGGAAGAAAGGGATGGCGGAATGCCTCGTCGAACTGGTAGGTGGCCTTGAAGTCCTCCTTGCTGTCGTCGTCGGTCTTGCTCAGGAGGTGGTGTTCGATCATGAGGAACACGATTTCACCGAAGTCCTCGCAGCGGGAGAGTCCCCATTCCTCGAACAGGGTCATGGTCATGGGGCCGTAGGTTTCGATGGCAAACTCGCGGATGCCATCCAGTAGTTCCGCGCCGCTGACGTGGCGGGGTTCGCCCTTGTTCTTGCGGGTGACGGCCTTTTGGGTGTGGTCGAGGGCTTCGCGCACGAAGTGGAACGCCTCGCGGTCGTAACGCTGGTCGCGCTGGAGAATCTTCTCCACGCCTTCTTCAAAAGTCTCGGCTTGCATTGCTAGTGGATCTGCCCGGCTGAGGCGGCTCTGGGTTGCGGAGGGTTGGCGATCCGCCAGGTTTTTACGGCCAACCCGGTCAGCAGCAGGAGAACGACGGAAACGAGAAGCTTCTGTTGCTGTCGGGTCAACTGCACCGGGCATTGTCTACAGGATTTCAAAATACGAAACAATCTTGGAATTGGGCGAATTGTTCACGGGGAACGCGTCGCCGCGCGCGCCGGAGCCGGCGCGGACGTGGACCCGCGTTCAAAACTCCAAATCGATTGCGGTGTTGGCAGGCTTATGGGAAAAACGCGCGGATGAAGATGGTCTTGATCAATTCGCTGCTGTTGGTCTGCGCGGGCATGATTGCCGGGTGCGCGAGCAATGGGGCCGCCGGCGGCAAGGCAAGGGCAACGGGCGCGACGGGAAACCGGAATCAGGAGTCGGACGAGCGGTTGGCGCAAGTCCAGGCGGCCATCGAGGCGCAGAACCGGGAGATTGCCGCCTTGCGCGCGACCTTGGTCGATCAGGACAAGCGCGTGCAGTCGGATGTGGACAGGATCAACGCCACGCTCGATTCGCATTTGGAGTTGTTGGATCTGCTCTATCGGCAGGCGGGGCAGAGCGGAGCCGTCGCGGCGGCCCCGGAGCCGGGAAGCGAGATGCGGGCGTCGGTGTTCGGATCGGCGGCCATCCGTCAACGGCGGGGCGAACCGCTGCCCCTCAAGCGGATGCAGGTGAGCCTGTTGCAGGACAAGGCCGCGGACGATTGGAGCGCGTTGTCGGCTCCGCGGACGCTCTACAACACACCTATCCAGAACGCGGACACGATCCTGACGGCGCTGGAATTCAAGCGCGATCTCGAGTTGCCTTCAGGGAGCCCGCTCAACGAGAGTCGTAGCGATCGGGCTCTGAATTCGCATCTCCGGGCCTTCGAGAAAGCGTTGCCGAAGCTGACTGTGCAGGCGGCCGCGGGGACGCGTGAGAACGGCAAGTACTTCTTCAGCGAGGTTCCGCCGGGGGACTACCAGGTCTACGCGCGGATTTCGCCGGAGACCTATTCCGTTTGTTGGTTGGTTTCAGTGCGGGTTTTGGGAGGCGGAGCCTATGAAATCAACCTGAATGAGGGCAACGCCAAGGTCTTTCTGAACGACCTGGAATCCGAGCAATGACGGGGGCTCCGTCCACGGGGACGCCGATTCGGAACGGCTCTTCTTCTGCGATGCGGGGAACACGGAAGCCGCCGGTTCCGCCGAACGATTCGGCTTGGAGTTCACCGATTGCTGCAAGCCGAACGATTCGATGGGAGGCGGTTGAGGTGTGAATGCGACGTTGCGGGGTTCGAGGGAACCGTTGTCGCGGGTTGAGTCCGTCACGATCACGTCATCTGTCATCCCCCCGCCAGGAATGCCCAGAACTGGAATTTCAGCGGGCGCCCCAGCGTTGCGTTGTTGGGGGCAAGTCATTACTCTCCCGCGCTTTTCCACCCGACGAAAACGATTCACCCGATGAGCGAAGAGAAGAAAGAAACGAACGGCGCCCCCGCGACGGAAGCCAAGCCGGCGGCCGGTTCGAAAGATGTTCATCGGTTGACCTTGGACGGTCGCGAGTTTGTTCTCGTGGGAACGGCGCACATTTCGAGGCAGTCCACCGAGTTGGTGCGGCGGGTGATCGAGGAGGAGAAGCCGGACACCGTGTGTGTGGAGTTGGACGAGCGGCGCTACGAGACGATTTCGAATCCGAATCAGTGGGAGAAGCTGAACCTCTTGGAGGTCATCAAGAAGAAGCAGTTGCCCACGTTGGTTGTGCAGCTGATCCTGTCGTCCTATCAGAAGCGGATGGGCGAGCAGTTGGGCGTGTTGCCTGGGACGGAGTTGTTGGAGGCGACGAAGGCCGCGACGGAGCAGGGGATCCCGTTTGAGCTATGCGACCGCGATGTCGGCATCACGCTGAAGCGGGCCTGGCGCAACACGGGTTTCTTCAAGCGCATGTGGCTTTTGTCGTCGGTCCTGGCCAGCATATTTGAGCCGGCCGAGGTTTCCGAGGAGCAGATCCAGGAGATCAAGGATCAGGACGCCTTGAGCGAGATGCTCAAGGAGATTGGCGAGGCGGCGCCGACGATGAAGGGCGCGCTGATCGATGAGCGCGACCAGTACATGGCGGAGAAGATTCGCGCGGCCAGGGGCGACAAGGTGGTCGCGGTGGTGGGGGCCGGACATGTGCAGGGAATGATCGAGCATTTGCGGGAGGATCGGAAGACGGATGTGGAGACCTTGGAGGAATTGCCGCCGCCGTCGCATTTCTGGCGGAACGTGGGCGTTGCGATCCCGTTGCTGATCATCGGCAGCCTGGTCTACATCGGCTATACCAAGGGGTTCGACCAGGCGATGAGCAACCTTTGGTTCTGGGTGTTGGTGAACAGCATCCCGACGGCGTTGGGAGCGTGCATCGCCCTGGCGCATCCACTGGTCATCCTGGCGGCGTTTCTGGTGGCGCCCTTCACCAGCCTGACGCCGGTGGTGGGAGCCGGCATGGTGACCGCATTTCTCCAGGCCTGGCTCAAGCCGCCGCGGGTCTATGAATTGGAAAAGGCCGGCGAGGATCTGACGAAGTTCACGCATTGGTGGACCAACCGCCTGCTGCGCGTGTTCCTGACTTTCTTCCTGCCCGGTTTTCTCGGCGCCATCGCGACCTGGGTCGGAGTGACCAAGATCCTGAACAGCGCCGCGGGTTGAGAAAGGTCAACCCTTCGCGCAGGCGATGCAGACGACAGCTTCGGGCTGGATCTCCAGTCGCTCTTCGGCGATTGCTTTCTTGCAGCGCACACAGACGCCGTAGCGACCTTGGCGGATGCGCTTGAGGGCCTGCTCCACGGCCTTGAGGCGATCCTTCTGCCGCTGCTTCAATTCCATGGCGGTCTGCTGCGCGTAGATGGCTTCCATGCGCGCGATGCGACCGATGGATTGTTCGAGCGAAACGGGTTCCGAATCCTCGGTGTTGGTCTCGATGGCGACCTCGAGCTCGGATTCGAGTTCCTCGAGCTTTTTCTGAAAGTATTGAATGCGCAGCGGGTCCATGAGCGTGATGGAATGGGGAGAGATTAGTCGCTTGAAGGCGGGTTGGGAAGCCGATGCTTTTCGGAAGGCAGGGGCGTTTCTTCGGCAACAACCAGTTTGCGGGGAACACCGAAAAGCAAGGGCGTTCAGCGTGGTCCTCCCTTCCTCCGAGTGTTCCGCGTTGGAAGAAGCGGGCGTGGAACGTTCCCTTCGAGCCATGGTCGGTGGTGCGCGCCACGGTGCGCAGTGGTTCGGTCGTCCGCTACGCAAACAGCTCATCGACACTGAGATGAAACCCCGGCAGGCGCCTGTCCGTCAGCGTTTCGCTGCCCGCGAAGATGCCTCGAAGCGCCAGGCCGTGGGTTGTGGCGCGGTAAATCTCGACGTTGTTGTAGCGCGGGTCGACCATCCAGAGCCGGGGGATGACGGCGGCCTCGTAGAGTCGTTTCTTGGTGACGGTGTCCGGGGTGTGATCGCGGGCGTCGATGACCTCCGCGGTGAGGTAGGGGCTGCGCGTTGCCGCGTCGAAGAGCGTCAAGTCCGGGTGCACCCAGTCGCCGGGAGTCAATTCAAGCAGCGTTCGGCGTGGGAGTAAATGGAGTCCGGGGATCTTCTGGATGGCGGCGGCGGCAAATTCGTGGAGTCGTGAGAGGATCATCTCATGCCGCGCGCCGGGCGCCTGGCGTTGCACGGACTCGCCGTCCAGGATCTCCTCGTAGGCGTCAATCATTCCGGGTTGAGCGTGGCTTTCAGGAAGCGTCCGGTGTGGGAGGTCTTGCGCTTCGCGAGTTGTTCCGGCGATCCGGTCGCGACGACCCGCCCTCCGCCGTCGCCGCCCTCAGGGCCGAGATCGATCAACCAGTCGGCTTCGGCGATGAGGTCCAGGTTGTGTTCGATGACCACGACGGTGTGGCCGGCGTCGACGAGACGCTGGAGCACATCGACAAGCCGGCGGACATCGCTGATGTGCAGGCCGATGGTGGGTTCCTCGAGGATGAACAGCTTGCTGTTCAGGCTGGCCGGGGCGCGGGCGATGTTCTCCTTGAGGCCGGTCAGGAGGTGGGTGACGAGTTTCAGTCGCTGGGCCTCGCCGCCGCTGAGGGTGGGGCTGGTCTGGCCGAGCTTGAGGTAATCGAGCCCGGTGTCGTGCAGGGCCTCCAAGGCGCGCTTGATGCGGGGGTAGGGAGAGAAGAACCCGAGGGCCTCCTCCACGCTGAGTTCGAGAACCTGCGCAATGTTCTTGCCGTTGAGTTCGATGTCGAGGGTCTCGGGGGTGAAGCGTGAACCGCCGCAGGTGTCGCAGTCCACGAAGGCGGGCGGAAGAAAGTTCATTTCCAAGCGGATGGTTCCAGAGCCCTCGCATTCCGGGCAGCGACCCTGCTTGCTGTTGAAGGAGAATCGGCCGGGTTGATAACCGCGGAGGCGGGCCTCCGGGACCTGGGCAAAGAGTTTGCGAATGTCGTCGAAGAAGCCGACGTAGGTTGCGGGAATGGAACGCGGCGTACGGCCGATGGGGGACTGGTCGACCTCATAAACGGCCTGCAGCGCCGCGGTTCCGGCAAGTTTTCCGCAGGCGGCCGGGGCGGTTGAAGCGCCTTTCTTTCGTCGTTCGAGCGACGCGACGGCGAGGGGATGCAGGCACTCGCGGACGAGTGTGCTCTTGCCCGAACCGCTGACGCCGGTGACGACGGTGAAACGGCCGATCGGGAACTCCGCCGCGACGTTCCTGAGGTTGTGAAGGGAGGCATCGGTCAATTGCAGCGCCTTGGAGTCCTTGCTCCGTTTGACCGGCCGGCGTTTGCCCCTGGCGGGAAACGTTCGCGATTCGTTCAGGCAGCGGCCGGTGAGCGAGGCCTGATTGCGCATCAGTTGCTTCAATGTTCCGGCGGCGACGACCTCGCCGCCGTGCACGCCCGCGCCGGGGCCAAGGTCGATGATGTGGTCCGCGCGGCGCATGGTGTCGTCATCGTGTTCGACCACGATCAGGGAATTGCCGCGTGAGCGGAGGGTCTCCAGCGCGTCAAGGAGGCGTTGGTTGTCGCGCGCGTGCAGGCCGATGGTCGGCTCGTCCAGGATGTAAAGCGCGCCGCTGAGATTGGACCCCAGTTGGGCGGCGAGCCGGATGCGCTGCGATTCCCCTCCTGAGAGTGTGGTCACACTGCGGCCAAGCTGCAGGTAGCCCAGCCCAACCTTGCAGAGGAACGCGAGACGGGTGGCGATCTCGGGAAGAATGTCGCGGACGATGATCGCCTCGCTGCCCGAGACGCGGAGTTTGCGGAAGATGGATTCGGCTTCCTCGACGGTTGCCCGGGAGAAGGCGTCGATGGTTGGCGCGCCCGGACCGAAGGTGGAGTCGAAAGCCTTCAGCGTCAGACGAACCGCCCGCGCGATGGGGTTGAGCCGGGAGCCGTGGCAATCGGGGCATTCCTCCCGATCGTCCTCCTGCCAGTCGAACCAGGATTCCTCGATGGCCTCGGCCCGGGCTCCACGGTCGACATCGGGAAGATAGAACGTTTCGCCGAAGCCGCGGCAGGTCGGACACCAACCGCGGGCGGAATTGTAGCTGAACATCTTAGGGTCCAACTCGTCGAAGGCCCGCTCGCATTTCGGACAGGCGCGCTCGGTGGAGTGAATGGTCTCGCCGCCCTTGGAATCGACCGCGAACAACACGCCTCCCCCGAGGCGCAGGGCGTCGTCGATCAGGGATTGGTTCGTGTTTGCGGCGGCGGACGCGGCGCGGGCGTTCAATTCGCCGACGACGATTTCGACGTCGTGTTCCCGGAAGCGGTCGAGGCGGAGTTTCTCTTCGCTGGATTGGAATCGTCCGTCGGCGCGGAGTTCCTGGTAGCCGTGCTTGGCGGCCCAGGTTGCGATTTCGGAGTGGAAGCCTTTGCGGTTGCGGATGACGGGCGCGAGGAGTTTGAGGGCGCCGCGCCGGGCAGCCTGGCGGCGCAATATCCGGCCCAGTTCGTCGCGACTGAGTGATTCGACGGCAATGTCGCAATCGGGGCAATGCAGAGAGCCGACGCGCGCGAAGAGCAACCGCAGGTAATGATAGATCTCGGTGACGGTGGCGACCGTGCTTTTTCCGCCGCCGCGGGTGTTGCGTTGTTCGATGCTGACCGTCGGGGGGAGGCCGGCGATGAGATCGACGTCCGGACGCGCGAGTTGCTCGACGAACTGGCGCGCGTAGGCGCTCATGGAATCCAGGAAGCGGCGTTGCCCCTCGGCGAACAGCAGGTCGAACGCGAGCGTGCTTTTCCCGGAGCCGCTGACTCCGGTGATGACCACGAATTTTTCCCGGGGAATATCGACCGAGAGGTTCTTGAGGTTGTGTTCACGCGCGCCTCGCACGGCGATGGCGTCAGTGGGAACGGAGGTTTGGAGGCGGTCGTCGAACACGGCTGGAGTGTTAGCGCCTTTGCGGGAAATGACAATGCAGGGGGCGTCAATTCGCCAAGCTTAGGCTTGCTCCTGGAGCCGAAGATTCCGCATGCTCCGCCCCCATGAGAAAACTCCAATGGACTGCGGTTTCGGTTGTGTTGGTCGCGATGAGCGGCGGTTGTGCGACTTCAGACACTCGGCAGCCGGGCGGCGGCGCCGCGGGAAACGCGCCCGAACAGGCGGCCGCCACGCAGGGTGATGTCGTCCGCCTGGATCCGGCGTTGGATGCGCTGATCGATCCGAGCGCGCGGTTGGAGCGTCTCGCAGACGGGTTCAATTGGTCGGAAGGCCCGGTCTGGGTCAAGAACGGCGACTACGTGCTTTTTTCCGACGTTCCGGAGAACGTGATTTACAAGTGGTCGGAGAAAAACGGATTGAAGACCTTTCTGAAGCCTTCCGGCTACACCGGTTCCGTTCCGCGGAGCGGCGGCATGGGATCGAACGGGCTGACCCTGGATTCCGGCGGTAACCTGGTCATTTGTCAGCACGGAGACCGGCGGATCGCGCGATTGAACGGGAGAAACCTGCTGGAGCCGGTGGTCGACCGCTTTGAGGACAAGCGCTTCAACAGCCCGAACGACGTCTGCTACAAACGCAACGGCGATCTCTACTTCACGGATCCACCCTACGGCCTGGCGAAGAAGAACCAGGATCCGGCCAAGGAAATTGATTTCAACGGGGTGTTTCGATTGTCGAGGAAGGGCGAGGTGACGGCCTTGGTCAAGGGCTTGACCTTTCCGAATGGGCTCGCGTTTTCGCCGGACGAGAAGACCCTCTATGTCAACGTCTCGGACCCGGGCAGTCCGGTGATCATGGCCTATGACGTCAAGCGTGACGGGACGCTGGAGAATGAGCGGGTGTTCTTCGATTGCAAGCCGCTGCAGCGGGCCGGCGGAAAGGGCTTGCCGGACGGATTGAAGGTGGACCGGAAAGGGAATCTCTTTGCCACGGCGCCCGGAGGGGTGATCGTCCTCTCGCCGGAGGGGAAACACCTGGGCACGATTGCCACGGGCCAGGCCACCGCGAATTGCTGCTGGGGCGGCGATGGATCCGTGCTTTACATCACCGCAGACATGTTTCTGTTCCGGATTCAGACGAAGACCCGCGGCTCTCATTACTGATTCGGCGAGGCCTCACCCAAATGGGTGGTTGTCTGGATGGGATTCCTGTGGGACGCTTCCAGTTTTCACTTCGACAACTTCGAACAGGTCTCCCGTTCATTATGCGATTAGTCTCCTCCCCCGAACCTGACAGCCGCCGCAGCTTCCTCCTTCTGGCCCCCGTGGTCATGGCCTCGCTTCTGCTTGTCGGTTGTGG
>Ga0181594_10006082_pt1 | contig 10496 bp, 8 predicted proteins | sample 071ome_18_FD_145603 | JGI IMG/M metagenome (GOLD analysis project Ga0181594, IMG submission 145603) | Coastal salt marsh microbial communities from the Groves Creek Marsh, Skidaway Island, Georgia - 071413BT metaG (spades assembly) | ecosystem: Environmental > Aquatic > Marine > Intertidal zone...
CTGGGGGCAACGTCCGGGCTATGTCTTTAATTCATGCCACGCGCGTCTTGGTTATCGTGGTCTTATTGCCTATTCTCTTAACCTCTGTTTGGCAGGTGACGCTTGATCAAGCGCCGGGCAAGCCCGTGCATAGCTTTGCATTGGATCAACTGCTTATCCTTGGGTTTTGCGCCATAGCGGGATGGAAAATCGCCGCCTATTTCAATATGTTTGGAGCCACAATTCTTGGTCCGCTGCTTTTGACCGCTTTTGCCAGTATGACAGAAGTTTTACAGACCCGTCCGCCGGCCGAAGCTATTTGGGCGGCGCAATATTTTATTGCGCTTGGAATTGGCGTTAAATATGTTGGGATTTCTATAGAGGAAATCCGCAAGGATATCCTGGCCGGTTTGGGGTTTTGCGTATTCTTATTGCTGCTCACCCTGGTTATTGTAAGTTTCATTGTACTTTATGACCGTGCTCCAGCGATTGAGGCAGTTCTGTCGCTTATGCCAGGTGGGCAGGCCGAACTTGTCGTCATGGCGTTGATTGTCGGTGCCGATATGGGATTTGTTGTAGCGCATCACCTGTTTCGTATATTCATTGTTATATTAGGGGCCCCGATCCTTGCTAAGATTATGCGCGCCAAATCTGGCCATTGATCATATTGATCGGCGCGCCCGCTTGAAAGGCAATCACCTGATCAAAAATATCTGAAAATTGCAGTTCAAATTCATCTTCGGTGACAAATCCGATATGCGGCGTGCAGATAAGATTTGGATGCGTGGCCAGGGGATCAGCGGGCCAGGTGATCGGTTCTTGATCAAATACATCTATGGCCGCACGCCCTGGTCTTCCGGCATTTAACGCCTCCAAAAGAGCGCCTGGTTCGATAAGCGCCGCACGGGATGTATTTACGAAAAGCGCATCGGGGCGCATTGATGCAAAATCCGTTGTGGTAATCAATCCACGCGTTTCTGGTTTTAGACGCACATGTACAGAAATCACATCGGCGCTTGCAAAAAACTCTGAACGCGTGGGCGCCACTTTTTGGCCGTTCAACTTGGCGCGTTTGCGCCCTGTCTCAGAGCCCCACCAAACCACGTCCATCCCAAAAGCCTCTGCGTAGCCGGCGACTGTTTTACCAATGCGTCCATACCCATAAAGGCCCAAACGACGACCATGCAAAGTTTTCCCAACTCCCATCTGCCAATGACCCGCTTGTAGGCTAGCCATCTGCTGAGGAATTTGCCGCATACTGGCCATGATCAGCGCCCATGTATGTTCTGCTGCAGCAAAAGAGGGCGTACCAGAATGCATATTAGAACACAGCAATACACCGTTTCGCGAACAAGCCTCGACATCCACATGCGGATAAACACTGCGCTGCGAGATTAATTTTAAGTTTGGTAATTGATCCAGCAATTCGGCTGTAATCGCCGTACGCTCTCGAAAAAGAACCAACGCATCAAATGGCCGAAGGCGCTTCGCCAATTTTGAGATATCTGTTTCGTGATCGGTAAAGACCGTCACCTCTATCCCATTCAGTTTTGAAAAACAGGTCAAGCCACGCAGTGTGTTGAACCAATCGTCTAAGATTGCCAGTTTCATCGACCCGTATGTCCATCCCAAATCTCAGCTGGCACATAAACCTGTCCGTCTGCAAGTTTTCGACAGGTACGGATCAACCCCGCCGATTTATGTTCAAATGCACCATCCTTCAGACGGTAATCAACCAACACCTCCATGGAGCCCATCGGATGTTCTAAAGTTATTTTAGCAGGTATTTCCATAGGCCTTTCCAGCAACCCATCCGCCACGGTGCCCGGGGTTAACGCACAAGAGGCCAAACATTGACTGCCGGTTACAGCCATTGTGGGGTGCGTTTTCCAAGGCATGAAATAACGCGTTGTTAAACTTCCACCATGCTTAGCTGGTGCTATTAGACCAAATTTCGGCGTCACAGAACTGCGCACATCGCCCATGCCCATGGCGGCGCCCGCTTTAATGCGCAGCGCCTCCATACGTTGAAAAAACACTATATTTTTATCGAGTTCATCTCGTGTTTCATACCCGCTCAAACCAAAATCAGCTGCGCGCGCAATCACCATAGGCATCGCCACATCCATGCAAGTGACCGGGATGCCATCAATTTCATCGGTTAAATTGCCAGTTGGCAAAAAGGCCCCTGTTGAAGAACCCGCAACTTTCATAAAATTCAGCTCAACCGGCGCGGCCGTTCCGGGCACTCCGTCAATTGCCGCCTGGCCGGCATAGCTTATCTGCCCCCTTGGCGTTTGTACTTTAGCGATGATTTCAGCGCCTGTATTCACTGCATGTATAGCGACCGAGGTTTCCCCCTCCGAGGAGGGGTGTAAACCCATTTCAATCGCTGCCGAGGCCACGCCTGAAAGAATATTACCGCAGGTTGGTTTAAAATCGACCGAACCATCTTCCACGCTGACCTGTGCGAAAAAATAGTCAATATCTGCCCCGGGTAGATTTGATCTGGAAAGCATTGCCACCTTGGTCGTGACGGCATTGCCCCCGCCGATTCCATCTATGTTCAGGGCATGACCAGAGCCAAGAGCTGAAATTAGTACGTTGGCCAATTGATCCAAATTTTGCGGTAGGTCTGCTCGATTGAAATAAGGGCCGCGTGAAGTGCCGCCGCGCATAAAGATAAAAGGGATTGGCGTCTGGCTCATCGCTTTTCTTTCCTAATTAGGTTGGCCAAATGTGCCGCAAATTCCTGCGTGCCCAACCGGCCACCCAAATCACGGGTCCGGCTGGTTGGATCAGAAAGCACCGATTGTAGGCACTCTGTCAATATGGCGGCGGGATCTATTGCCCCAAGATGCAGGAGAAGCATTGCGGTTGAACGAATGAGCGAGGTTGGGTTTGCCTGATTTAACCCTGCAATATCCGGAGCTGAACCATGCTGCGCTTGCGCAACTGCGTGCTCCGTCCCGAGGTTTAAAGACCCGGCTAGACCTAAGCCTCCAGAAAGCTCTGAGGCAAGATCTGATAAGATATCGCCAAACATATTGGTGGTCACGATAACATCAAAGCGGCCCGGATCTCGCACCAACAGGGCAGCCGCTGCATCAACCAGTATTTCATCATATATCACATCCGGATAATGCGCCGCCATTTTACGCACTTCTTTTAGAAAAAGCCCATCAGTCAAACGCATTACATTGGCTTTATGGACAGCCGTGACATGTTTGGCCGGCCGTTGCATTGCACCCTCAAAAGCTGCGCGTGCAATACGTTTTGAACCTTGCGCCGTAATCTTGCGCATGGCCAAGGCCACGCCCTCTACCGCAATGAATTCTGATCCGCCCGAGGCCATGTTACGATCCGCATAAAAACCTTCTAGATTTTCACGATATATGACCAGATCGATAGGTTTTGAGATTGGGTTTGGTAACGCCTCTAACGACAACGCCGGACGAATATTTGCAAATAGTTCTAATTCGCGCCGCAACACTCCAGAGGGGTTTAGCCCCCCTTCAGAAACAGGTGGATAAACATTATGGGACACCGGACCGAGCAGCACGCCATCAACTTCTTTTGCGGCTGTGATCACTGTATCGGGAATAGTGCTGCCGCTTGCTTTTAGAGCAGAAAGCCCGATCTCCATATCTTCCCAAGCGATCTGCAGCCCGCATGATTGTGTCAAAGCAGTCAAAACTGTCTTTGTGGCTTGCACGATCTCGGGGCCGATACCATCGCCGCTAAGCGATAAAAGCTTTAATGTGCTTGCTGTCATCCCTATGGCGCCACTATCATGTAAAGGGCCATGGTAGGTCAAAATAAGATTGTAATAGACCTGGCGGAAAATCTCTGTTGAGCAACCATGCCATAAATAACATGAAACTAATGCCCAAGATTGAATATACCCAAGTCATTGGCCAACCCAATTGTGCTCGGTACCTTATAAAACTAGCCAAGAAAACAGCCAGCGCGATTATGAAACCGGTCAGCGCGGTCAAGATCAACAAAAAGGCAAACCAAGCTAATGTAGGCCAGAGACGATATTGTGCGGTTTGCTCTTCGCCGCTGTTTTCACGATCCGCGAACAATCCATGCGTTTCAGGTACGAGCATCATTTGTATTAACAGTACTAATGCACCTATAAGAGAAATGGAGGCCACAAAAACTGGAAATACACGATCGGTGGCCGCATAATCAGGAATGCTAAGGGCATCCCAAAGCGCGTATGAGATAAACCCGATCACACAGATTAAAAAGACTAAAGGGGCGCGTTTTGTTCCCGACGGAACCTCGCCTTCGGATAAAATATTTTTCGCCTGACGCAATCCGATCACAACTGATAAAAGCGTGATTATAATTAAAACAATAACGATGGGAGACAGAATGTAATTCATGCCGGCCTCCCAACTTTGTCGGAAACGGATACCGGCGATTTGGTTTGCATTATTGGAGTAGTTTTCAACCGCATTAGCCAAAACAAAACCGATCAAAAAAGCCGGGCGAGACCAGTCAAATCGGCGCATCATTATCCCTAAGAAGCCGATCGCAAAAAGTGCCACAAGATCCATCAGGTTCTGCCCACTTTGAAAGGCGGCAAAAGAAATTATCATAAAGATAAAAGGGGCCAGCAATGCAAAGCGGATATTGGTTAATTTTGCGATCCCGCCAGACAGCGCAATGCAAAAAAACGTGCCCACCACATTGGCCAAGGCTAAGAGCCAAACGATCGAATAGGTGAAACTAAGATTGTTTTCTAGTAAGCTGGGACCAACATCAATGCCATTTCCCAAAAGCGCCAGCGCTCCAATAAAAACTGCCATCGAGCCTGAGCCCGGAATCCCAAAAAGTAAAGTGGGCACGAGCCCGCCTCCCTCTTTGGCATTGTTCGAGCTTTCAGGCCCGATCACGCCGCGCACATCGCCTTTGCCAAATTCGGACTTTTCTTTGCTAGTTTGAATCGTATGTCCGTACGCGATCCAATCCACAACCGAGCCGCCAAGCCCGGGGATAACACCAACGATGACGCCAATGATTGAGCATCTTGCCGATAGCCATTTGTTGCGCCACCAATCTTTAATGCCTAAAAGCCATCCTCCGCCAAGTGCTTGTCGGTCAGAAATAGCTTTATCTTGCCTTAACAAAGCGATGATTTCAGGAACGGCAAAAACACCCAAACCCACGATCACCAACTTAAGACCGTCAGTTAGGTACGGATAGTCATAACTGGACATGCGCAGTTCACCATTAAATGGGCCCTCGCCAATTGAGCCGATCAGCAAGCCGAGACCGGCTGCCACGACCCCCTTAATTGCTATGCGGCCCGCCAGAATTCCAACCATAGACAGACCAAAAATTGAAACCATTAGCAGCTCAGGCGATTTAAACAGAAGCACAACGGGCCGCGCCACAAGAATAAAAATTGTCAAAAAAGCAGCCCCGACCAGGCCTCCAAAAAGGGAGGACGCAAACGCCGCTGAAAGCGCGCGGGCCGCTTGCCCGCGTTTGGCCATTGGAAACCCATCAAGGACAGTGGCCTGTGAGGCTGAAGAGCCAGGAATTCCCATCAGTATAGAGGCAAACGTATCAGATGTCGGCACCACAGCGATCATTCCGATCATCAGTGCAAGACCAAGAGTGGGATCCATCCCAAACATGAAAGGCAGTAACAGCGACAGGCCAGCGATCCCGCCAAGGCCCGGAAACACCCCAATTGCCAAGCCCATGCAGACACCAAAAACCAGATACCCAATTACAACCGGTTGTAAAATTTGTGCCCAAGCTGAGCCAAGAGCGGGCAGCGCATCTATAAAAATGTCCATAAAGGCTCCGTCGCACTGTTCTGAAAAAACGCCCCCTCGCTGCGAGGGAGCGCATCTAAAACAATCAGCTTATTTCAACTCAACGCCGAATTGATCCTTCAACCAATCAACAACAAAGCCTTTAGCTTCAGCATTCACGGTTATTGCATTGCCCAAAGCCGCTTTGGCGTCAGCGCCTGTGTACATTGGATATTTGCCCAAACGCTTTGCTGAGATTTCAGCAAAATCTGGGCGCGCTTTGATTTCTGCGAAGGCATTTGCAAAAGTATCAACAATCTCTTGGTCCGTACCCGCGGGCAGAAATGCGATCTTTTGTGATGGAAATCCGGCAACAAAGAAAGCCTTCCAAGCATCCCATTTGGGGCCAGATGTTTCGCAGCCATCGGTTGCATCACAAACTTCTTTGAACGTGGGCAGTTCGGGGAATGTTGGATCGCGCACGATATCGCCATTTGCGCTTAATGATCCCCAAGTCATCATCGGAACCGCTTTGCCCGCTTCAACCAATGCAGCGGATCCCTTCAAATAGCCGGATGATGTTTGATAATCGATCGTTGCTTCGCCTGACTCGAACATTTTGCGCCCATCGCCGCGTCCTTTAATGCCAAGTACATGTTCAACATTCATGCCCAACATTTCCCATGCCAAAGCAGGGATCAGGTCAAGGCGGGTTGCACCTTGGTTGCCATAGATAAACGTGGTGTCTTTAAGATTATTTGCTGTGCCGTCAAATTTTGCCCCGTCTTCAGCGTTCAAATAGGCCACACCGCCGGTGCCTGAAGCCATTACGGGGTTCCAGTCATTATATTCATAGCGAACACGCGGATCCCCAAGCAAATATGGAAATTGAGTTGAGCCCGAAGAGCCAAACATCACAGTGCCGTCGCCATTTGTTTGCTCTTGAAACCAGTTGGCACCTTTCGTAGAGCCCGCGCCGGGCATGAATTTAACCACAACTGAGGGGTTGCCAGGCAGTGCTTCGGACAAAAGCGGTGCAAAGAAATTTGCCCATTTGGCCGAGCCCCCTGTTTCTGAGAACGGGATTGTCCATTCGATGGTTTTTCCAGACATATCCACATCAGAATGTGCAGGCAGGGCGAAAGCTGCGGCTGCGGCCGTTGCCATAACGGCGCGGCGGGTAAAGTTTGATAGTTTCATAGTTCCTCCCAATAACGCTTAAATTGCGCAAAAATTATGACATCAGGGCAAGCTTTTCGCCCTTGATTCTCGCACCATGCTTGGTCAACCTTGCACGAAACTATCATGGGGCAGATTAATGCGCATTGCCATCGTTGAAGATAATCTTGCTCTTGCTGAGGGGATCGCGCATCATTTGCGTGACCAAGGGCATTCAGTCAATTTGCTGCACGATGGTCAAACAGCTCTTGAGTTTTTGCAACAAGAAAGCGCGGATATCGCTGTAATGGATGTGAACCTGCCACGCCTCGATGGGTTTAGCATTCTTAAAGCGCTGCGCAAGTCGTCCAATCAACTTCCCGTTTTACTTTTGACAGCACGAGGTGACTTGCGTGATCGTGTTACTGGACTTGATGCGGGGGCCGATGATTATTTGGTGAAACCCTTTGATATGGAAGAGTTAGATGCGCGCCTGCGCGCGCTTATTCGACGCAAACCGTTGGTTGATCAAAAAAGCATTTGTTTTGGAGCGCTGTCTTTTGATCGTGCAGGTCGCAAACTGCTTGCACAGGGTCAAGAACTGCCTCTGCCGCGCCGAGAGTTGGCCGTTTTTGAATGCCTGTTCGAGCGGCAAAATCAAATCGTTTCAAAAACTCAGATCGCCGACCATATTTATGGCATCGGAGCAGATATCGAAGAGCGCGTGGTTGAGATCTATGTGTCCCGTTTGCGTAAAAAGTTGGCGGCTTTTCAGGTTCGGATTAAAGTGGCGCGCGGCCTCGGCTATATGATGCAAATTGAAACATGAGTATTTTATCTACCTCACTTCGGCTGCGTTTGTTAGTTTTAATTCTGTTGCCGCTTTTAATTGTTGCTTTTGCTGCGATCTATTGGCGATTTATCGAAGCGCGAAAAACCGCAGCAGATATTTTCGACCGTCAGCTGGTTATGTTGTGCTTGGCCATCTCGCGCGATGTCGCATATTCGGGTGGCGACTCGCTTTCTGTGACGACGCAGAATCTTTTCGAAGATGCTGCAGCCGGGTCAATATATTATCATGTTTACGGGCCAGATGGCAGTTTTGTTACCGGTTATTCTTCCCCGCCGGTGCGTGATAGAACAGCAAGTTTAGAGCGTAATATTCCGTTCTTGTTCAATGCCCGGCATCTGGGTCGAGATGTGCGGGCAGTAAGCCTCGCCGAGCCGGTCGTGATTGGAGGTATTTCGGGTGTTTCAGTGGTTACAGTCTGGCAAGACCTTGAGCCAAGGTTCAAATTTGCTCGTAATCTGGCGCTACAAGCTGCGCTTATCACTGCATTACTGCTGTTAACGGCTGCCAGTGTGGTCATTTTTGGTGTGCGTTTAGGATTGCGTCCATTGGGCCAACTAGAGGCTGCTATCCAAAGGCGTAGCCCATCTGATATCCGCCCCATTGAGAGAAAAGTCCCTGTAGAGGCACGTGGAATTGTGAGCCGATTGAACGCTCTTTTTTCACAATTAACCGAAGCCCAAGTGGCGCGTGATCGCCTGATTTCAAATGCTGCCCACCAATTGCGTAATCCAGTGGCGGCCATTCATGCGATGGCCCAGGCTACGCTTGCTGCGAAAACTTTATCCGCTAGCGCCGATCGAGCAGCGCAATTGGTCGCTGAAACGCGGAGGACGGTTCGATTGACCAATCAAATGTTGTCGCTAGAGCGGTTGCGGGGCGTTCAACCCGTTTTGGGGTTGAATGAGGTTAATGCTGCCGTAACCGACCTCACAACGCGCCTTGCGCCAAAAGTGCTGGATCAGGATATAGAATTTACGGTGAATACTGCCGCTCAAGCTGCAAAAGCTAGGTTTGACCCAACTTTGTTGAATGAAGCGATTACAAATTTAATTGAAAATGCGCTTCAACATGGTGGAAAAACGTTGTCTGAAATAATTGTTACTGTCAGCGCCAATTCCGACGCTGTTACTATACAAGTCGAAAATGACGGCCGTAAGATCGAGGATAGCGAAATTCAATCTTGTTTTGATCGGTTTTCACAAATCGGAGAGAATTCAGGTTCGGGCTTGGGATTAGCGATTGTCTATGAAATTGCTAAAATCCATCAAGGCGAAGTCACTGTCACTACGAAACCTCGGATGCGCTTCACATTTTCAATTCCAACTAAAGTTTCCCAAGACTTTTGATGCCTGGCTGCTAAGAAGCGCGCTGAGTAGGCCGCTCATTCTTCTTACGCACGGCGGCAAATCAATCGACCCCGATCACAAGCTGGACGAGAGATGCTCGCAGCAAATCAAATCACCCACTGCCTCCAAACCCAATTCGCCAACTGCTGATGATCCGGTATATTGCGCTCTTGCTTCAGCGACCGTTCTGCCCAGTCAAACTTAGCTTCCCCGCGGCTCTCTGCTGCCAAATGCTCGCACTTAGCCATACGTTTGATCTCTTCTGCAACATCACACGGGGTAGGCCATGGAACATAATCAATGTACTTTGTGCACTTTCTGTACGTTCTAGAAAAATTATTGCAACTTTTTCTTCTTTCCCCGTCTTTATTGTAATTTTCGGGAGAACCTTCACAAAGTACATTAAGTGCATTTTTCTGGGTCATCGTAGCGCTACTCCTTGAAAGGCGTAGCCGCACGATGTGCGTTTGCTTGGCATCCGCAGCAGCGCTGCTAGGCGTTTACTGAATTGTTTGCGTCCAAGCATTCCACGGAGCCCTGTGGACCCGAACCAACCGACATAGGCGTCATATGTCACCTGCACTGAAAGCGAAGCCTGTGGGTCCTCATACAGCCGCTCAGCAACAAAATCTGCCAAATGATTGTTTTCAAGGCGCCACTCCTCAAGCGCAGCGATGCTACTTCTTGGGCGCGTAAACTTGCCATTGCGATTGATTAGCTGCCCTAAGGCATCCAATGCACGTGACGTTATCGCATCCAGCTCCCCCGTTAGTTTGTCGAGCAGGTGGGGGTCTGCGTCGGCTCCCATAAACTGTCGCTCTAGTCGAATGACGCTGACCCGACGGAGGAGCCCATCGGAATAATCGCGGATCCGGGGCATGTGGTTTGTCAGTATGATGTGTTTGGCAAATGGCTCAATCTCGCGGACATCTTGGTGTTTCTTTTCCACCGACATCATCTCGCCCGATATGACGGCCTTTAACATTCCATCTTCAAGCTCAGCATTCTGGTTGAGCTCTGTCACAAGATTAAGCAGCTTGCCTTCAAGATTTGATCTTTGGAACACACTGCCCATTTGATTGGGTTGCACGGATGCAGTGTGATGACGGCCAACCATTGCCTTGGCAATCGCGCCCAAAACACTTTTGCCGTTCGCTCCGGCCCCACAAAGAATGAAGCATTGCTCAAATTTTGCATGTGTCACGAGACAATATCCCAGCATTTCCCAAATAAGCTGGCGGAGCTCACTTGCATCGGGGCGTGTATTGCCGTCAGCATCACACAGAATCTCGTCCAAGAATTTGTTGAAGGCGCTGGGCTGATCGTAAACGTATGAGGCTGGTAGTTGGATCCTTCGCATCAGGTCACGATCGGGTGGCCTTT
>Ga0181594_10006084_pt1 | contig 10495 bp, 10 predicted proteins | sample 071ome_18_FD_145603 | JGI IMG/M metagenome (GOLD analysis project Ga0181594, IMG submission 145603) | Coastal salt marsh microbial communities from the Groves Creek Marsh, Skidaway Island, Georgia - 071413BT metaG (spades assembly) | ecosystem: Environmental > Aquatic > Marine > Intertidal zone...
ATCTCGGGCGCGCTCAGAGCGAGTTGAAAAAAGGGCTGGCCGACGGCGCTGCTGAGGCAGAGGCCGAGGCAGCCAAGAACGACCGCTCCGACACCGACTGATCCACCGTTGACGGGTGCGACCCTTGTCGCACAGTTGCCGCTGGTAATTCAGCTCGCCAAGGGGACTGTTCGACCGTTGCGGTCACGCAGCATCCGACGGCGCGATCGTTCGCTCGCGCCGCCCCACACACCATGTTCGATGCGATGCTCGAGCGCGTAGTCCAAGCAGCGTTCAGCGATGGGGCATCGCGCACAGATTGCCCGTGCGCGTTCGACTCCGGCGCCGTCGCTGGGGAAGAAGACATCAGTGGGGTGGTGCCGGCAGGTGCCGTCGGCCATCCACGCGGTCACCGATTCGGCGTCGTGGCGGCGAATCTGGATCTCGCCGGTGATGTCGATGGGGGTGGTGTGCATGATCGCCTCCTGCTGCGTCATCAAAATGTAACATAGCTCATCGCGTGAAGTCCACGTTTCTTGTGATTCTCACTCATTTCTTACGTTTGTATGTCTGAAACCAGTCGCCATGTCCATGTTGCTTTAGACGTCGTACAACCCGTGGTGGTTCCCATGTCGTCACCGTTCGTCATCGGTTGGCCACCGAGTGTTCATCCCATCGAGGTTCACGTGGTGCCCGCCCGCGGTAACATCAGCGATATGAGTGACCCTGTCGTCGACGCCCCGCCACGGGCTCATGCCCGCATCGTGTATCTCGGCCCGGTGTCGCCGCATTGGGAGATCACCGGCGACTGGGGTGAGGAAAAGCTGCTCGAATCGTTCCGCGCGCGAGCACTGGCGCGCCTGGTATTGATTACCGAATCCGACCCGCAGTTCCGTCGCAATCGCGAACGGATCAACCGAGACGCCGAGCGTGAACTGATCTCACTTGAGTGGGATCTCGGCTACCCCGAATACGACGAAGCCTGATTTCGCCCCGCTGCGGCGGGAGTGATCGGAGAGACATCCACGTGGACACCCCGACCGCTGCCTATGTGAACCGGGAATTGTCGTGGCTGGCGTTCAACAACCGGGTCCTCGAACTTGCTGAAGAGGTCGGCATTCCGCTGCTCGAGCGGGCAAAGTTCGTGGCGATTGCATCGTCGAACCTCGACGAGTTCTTTCAGGTGCGTGTTGCCGCGCTGAAAGACCAGATCGCGGCGGGCGTGGACATCCCCACGCCCGATGGCCGCACGCCCAGCCAGCAACTGGACGCCATCGGCCCTGTTGTGCGTGCGTTCGTGGAACACCAAGAAGAGCTAGTGACCCAGCGACTCATGCCAGCGCTTGCCGCCGAGGGTGTCTGTGTCGTTCGCTGGGACGACCTATCCGACGACGACCAGCAGCGCCTTGGGCAGTACTACACCGAGCGCATGTTTCCGCTGCTGACGCCGCTGGCGGTGGACCCCGGCCACCCGTTCCCGTATATCTCCAATCTTGCACTGTCGATTGCGGCAACGGTTGTCGATCCCGAATCGGGCGAACGCCGTTTTGTGCGTTTGAAGATTCCGCGCGCGTTCCCGCGGTTGGTTCCCGTCGGTGATGGACGGTTCGTCACCGCGGAAGAGGTGATTGCGGCCCATTTACAGACCTTGTTCGCTGGCATGGATGTGCAGGAATGGGCAAGTTTCCGAGTGACGCGCAACGCCGACCTGACCTTGGAAGAAGACGAAGCCGACGACTTGTTGGTTGCGGTGGAGTTGGAGCTGCGTAAGCAGCGATTTAACCGCCCCGTTCGGCTGGAGGTTCATCGTTCAGTCTCCGACGAGATGCTTGGTCTGCTCATCCGCGAACTCGATATCGACGAACGCAACGTGACGCGCCACAGCACCTTCTTGGATCTGTCATGCCTGATGCAACTGCACGATCTAGACCGGCCGGACCTGAAGGATCGTCACTGGGTGCCGGTGACCGCTGGTCGAATCGTGGCTGCCGATGAGGCTGAGCGAACGCTGTTCGAGGTTGTGCGCGATCGAGCGTTGCTGTTGCACCACCCTTACGAGAGTTTCGCGTCCAGTGTCGAGGCGTTCATCGCTCAGGCCGCGGACGACCCGGCGGTGCAGTCGATCAAGATGACCCTGTACCGCGCAGGTGGGGATTCGCCGATCTTGCGCAGCCTGATTCGTGCGGCGGAACGCGGGGTGCAGGTGGCGGTGCTCGTCGAGATCAAGGCGCGCTTCGACGAGGCCAACAATGTGCAATGGGCGCGGCGTCTCGAGCGCGCCGGGGTGCACGTCGTGTACGGCATGGTTGGGTTGAAGACACACTCGAAGGTGGTGCTCGTGGTGCGCGACGACGGCGACATGTTGCGCCGCTACTGCCACCTGGGCACCGGCAACTACAACTCGCGCACGGCGCGGCTGTACGAAGACCTCGGGTACATCACCTGTGATCCCCAGATCGGTGCTGATGTCGTGCAGCTGTTCAACCATCTCACCGGGTTCAGCCGCTCAGAGGACTACCGCACCCTGCTCGTCGCCCCGCAACGACTTCGTGACCAGCTCTTGGAACTGATCGCGAATGAAGCCAGCCGCGGGGCCGACGGCCACATCGTGTTGAAGTGCAATTCGATTGCTGACCCGGTGGTCATCGACGCGCTCTATGCCGCGAGCGGGGCCGGGGTCCGTATCGACCTTGTCGTCCGGGGTATTTGCTGTCTGCGCGCAGGCGTTCCCGGCTTGTCGGAGAACATCCGGGTGCGGTGCATCCTTGGCAGATATCTCGAGCACAGTCGCATCTATCGCTTTGCGCATGGAGCCGATGATGGCGGCCCTCTCTACCTCATCGGGTCTGCAGACTTGATGCCGCGCAATCTTGAGCGTCGGGTTGAGGTACTGGTGCCGGTGTTGCACCCACGGCATCGGGACTGGCTTGACCAGGTACTTGAATTCGACCTGCACGATGATGTCGTCCGGTGGGAGCTTGATGCTGACGATTCGTGGCAGCGTCGCGGCGCCGAGGGTGTCTTCAGCCCCGACGCCCAAGAATTGATGTATCGCTGGGCTTCAGAGCGCCAGTTGGCTTCACGACGCTGACCTGTTGGCGGGGTCGTCGGGCAACCATCCGTTGATGTCACCCAATTGTTGGCATCAGTTCACCTGTCGTTCACCGAACCCACGGATGTGGTTCACCGCGACTGCGTAATTTCGGCCGCGCCGGCGACTAACCGCCGGTTGTCTACCCCCGTGAACAACGTCTGAATGGAGACACAGCGTGAGATTCCGTACCAAGCGAGCCGTGGCCATTACCGCCGTCGCCTCGCTCTTGTTCGCCGCGTGTGGCGGCGATGATGACACGGCTGATGCCCCGGCACCAGCCGATGAGCCCGCATCAACCGATGCCCCAGCCGACGAACCAGCAGCCGAGGAGCCAGCAGGTGACTCCGATTTGGCTGCCGGTTCGGTGTTCGTGTCGGGGTCGTCGACTGTGGAGCCGATCAATATTCGAGTTGCTGAGCTTGCTGCCGAGTTGTCCGGTGGGTCGCTTGCGGTGACTGTTGAGGGTCCTGGCACTGGCGATGGTTTCAAGAAGTTCTGTGCAGGCGCAGCGGACGTGACCGGTGGTTCGCGAGCGATCAAGGATTCTGAGGCTGAGACGTGTGCTGAGGCTGGTGTGAATTTTGTCGAGCTTGAAGTTGCTATCGACGGCCTCACGGTTGCCACGAACCCAGCTAACTCGGCTGTCGAGTGTCTGGATGTGCCGGGTTTGTATGCCTTGCTTGGGCCTGAGTCGGAGGGCTTTTCCTCGTGGGCGGATGCGAACGCACTCGCCGGCGAAGTTGGGTCGGCGTATACGTCGTTCCCGGATGCTCCGCTGACGGTGTTTGGTCCGGGTGAAGAGTCGGGCACGTACGATTCTTTCGTGGAGTTTGCCATCGAGGGCTTGGCTGAGGAGCGGGTTGGAGAGGATGCGATCTATACCCGTGCGGATTACTCGTCGTCAGCCAACGACAACTTCATTGTGGAAGGCATCCAAGGGTCCGATACGAGCCTTGGGTGGGTGGGTTACGCCTACTACAAGGCTGAGCAGGACAGCATGAAGGGCATCGCGATCGATACTGGTGATGGCTGTGTTGTGCCGAGCGATGACAGCATTGCTGATGGCTCCTACGGTTTCTCCCGTTCGCTGTACGTGTACGTGAACGTGGACAAGGCCGCAGAGAACCCGGCGATCGTGTCGTTCATTGACCTGTATCTCTCTGAGCAGGGTCTGGCGAAGGTGGGCGAGGCGGGTTATGTCGATCTGCCGGATGCACGCATTGCCGCAACCAAGGCAGCGTGGACTGGTCGCTGATCTAGTTCACGCGAATGATGGAGTTGGGGCCCGGTTGCCTGCCAGCAACCGGGCCCCGATCACCTTCGAAGTAAAATACGGCGGCCAGCAGGAGTACTAATGAGATGTAGCCCATCGGTGTATGCGTCATGCTGACCTATTCGGATTTGCAGGGCAGCAGACGACAGAGACGAGCAGAAGCGATATCTCGACGACTGTTTCAAGGGGCGGCTCTCGCAACGGTCCTGGTGAGTTTCTTGATCCTCTTCGTTCTATTTCGAGGTGCGGTCAACTTCTTGAGTCTCATCAACTGGGATCTCAGTCTGCTGAGCGACAACGGTTGGTTTCCTCGACGAGAAAGGTTTGACCTCCGGACCATTTTCGTCGGCAGTGTCGTGATGGGTTCAGTGGCCATGGTTGTAGCTGGGCCCCTTGGCCTCGGGGTTGCGATTTATCTTTCTGAATATGCCCCAGCAAGAGTGCGCCGGATTGTGAAACCGGTGATCGAAGTCCTTGCTGGAATCCCGAGCGTGATTGTTGGATATTTCGTCCTACGTTTCATTGCACCTGAGATTGTCAGCCCGGTGTTCAACCCGGCGACACAAAACAACATGCTTGCTGCCGGAATCGGCATTGGCGTCCTTGTCATCCCGATCATGGCGTCTGTGAGCGAGGACGCCCTCGCAGCGGTGCCCAATTCGCTCCGTGAGGCGAGCTACGGCATTGGCGCCCGAAAGTTCGACACCGTCGTTTCGGCGGTATTGCCAGCAGCCGTTTCTGGCCTGGTGGCCGCATTCATCATTGCCGTTTCGAGGGCGATTGGCGAGACGATGGTCGCCACGATGGCTGGAGGGTTTGATGGTGCCGGTCTTTTCGAGGGGGCGTATCCGACGAACCGCGGTCTGACGATGACGGCGGCAATGACGAACGCTGTGGGTGGCACGGACCAAGACGTCGGCGGCCCGAGCTTTGAGGTCCTGTATTTCGTTGGCGTCTTGCTTTTTGGATTGACGTTGATCCTCAATGTTGTTGGGAATCGGGTTGTCAACCGAGTGAGGGAAAAGTACTGAGATGGCTTTGACAACACCTGCCGCATCAGGTGAGGATGCCCGCAAGATAATCGTCGCATCATTGCATCGACGTGACCGCGATGTTCGCGGGGTCATACTTGCCTCATTGTTGCTGGCGGCGACGGTTGCAACGCTCGTCGTCCTCGTCACGCTTCTGGCTCAAGTCGTTGGAGAATCTGCTCCGTACCTCGCCGACAGGGGGACAGAGTTCCTGACGACACCGATTGGATCAGACCCAGACAAAATCGGGATCTGGTCGGGTCTGTACGGATCGATTGGTATCGGAATCATTGTTCTGATCGTGGCGATCCCAATGGGGATAGCAGCTGCTATTTACCTTGAAGAGTACGCTGACCAGACCCGGCGCTCCACGCAGTTTATTTTGGTAAACATCCGAAATCTTGCCGGAGTTCCTGCGGTCATCTACGGAGTTCTGGGTTTCATCATCTTTGTGAAATGGCTCGCGCCGCTCACGTCTGGTGACACCGTCATCGCGGCCGGTCTGACCATGTCGGTCCTTGTGGTGCCGATCGTGGTGATCACGTCGATTGAGGCAATACGTGCGGTTCCGCAGGGCCTTCGTGATGGTGGCTACGGGGTTGGTGCCTCACGATGGGAGGTCGTACGCGATCACGTGCTGCCCTACGCGGCCCCGGGAATCTTGACGGGCACGGTACTTTCGCTCGCACGAGCACTCGGAGAAGCCGCCCCGCTCATCATTGTCGGGGCTATCACAGGATTTCTCCCAGAAACGACTCTGACCGAGAAATTTACCGCTGTGCCAATTCTGATCTATCGTTGGAGTGGGCAGCCGCAACCGCCGGGTTCAGAATTCTCTTTTACTGCAGCGGCGGCAGGCGCTGGCATTGTCCTTCTTGTTCTAGTGCTGTTCTTTAACGCCTCGGCTATTTATCTGCGGAATCGGTTTGAGAAAGTGCGTGTCGGACAATGAACGAGATGACTGACAAATTTGATTCACGTGTCATTGTGGACAGTGGCACGAGTATCAGCGACGATGGAATGAAGGAGCAGATTCGCGTGAATTCCAGTCAAATAGACACCACACCAGTATTCGATCTTGATGATGTCAGTGTTTTTTATGGCGATTTCCGTGCTGTGCGTGACGTCTCCTTGCCGATTCAGTCGCGCGAGATCACAGCGTTTATCGGGCCATCTGGCTGCGGTAAGACGACGGTGTTGCGGTGTCTCAATCGTATGAACGATTTCATCGCAACTGCACGTGTTGAGGGCGTCATCAGATATCGCGGTGCAGATATGTACGATTCTCGGGTCAACTCAACAGAGGTGCGACGTCGGATCGGGATGGTGTTCCAAAAGCCGAACCCATTTCCCAAGTCAATTTTCGATAATGTCGCGTATGGACCGCGGCTGATGGGGATGAAGAAGAAGGCCGAGCTCGAGGAAGTTGTAGAGCGGTCGCTCCGAGGAGCCGCGCTCTGGGACGAGGTGAAGGATCGTCTGAAGGAGTCCGGCTTAGGGCTTTCTGGCGGGCAGCAGCAACGGTTGTGCATCGCGAGGGCAGTCGCCGTTGAGCCCGATGTCATTTTGATGGACGAGCCGTGCTCGGCGCTCGATCCGATCGCGACAGCGCGGATCGAGGAACTCATGCAGGAAATTAAGGACCGCTACACCATTGTGATTGTGACGCACAACATGCAACAAGCGGCGCGGGTGAGCGATCGCACCGCATTCTTTACGACAGAGGTAAACGACGCGAGTGACCGTCGCACTGGAGTCCTCGTTGAATTCAACCCAACCGAGAAAATTTTCTCGAATCCAGACGATGAGCGCACTGAGCAATACGTCACGGGGAGATTCGGCTGATGCCCGATTTGCGACCAAGCTTTCACTCCGATCTCGACGACATCCGGTCGTCAATCGCCCGAATGGGTGCCACCGTTGTCGAGTTGATCCCGCGGGTCACCGACATCCTTCTTGAGCAAGATCTCGAGGGTGCCGACTACGTGCTGCGTGCCGATGACGAAATCGATGCGCGCTGCCTCGACATCGAGGAGCGGTCACTGTCGTTGTTGGCGCTCCAGGCACCGGTTGCCGGTGATCTTCGTGAGGTGGCCTCGGCCTTCAAACTCGCGTCGGAAATGGAACGGTCTGCCGATTTGTGCGGGAACATCTGCAAGGCCGCCCGTCGCATCTATGGCCACGATCTCGATCCCAAGTTGCGGGGCATCATTGCCAAACTGGCCGCCCAAGCCGCCAAGGAATATAAGGAGGCAGTGGAGGCGTATGTCGAACGCGATTCGGCGCGCGCTGCAGCGCTTCCCGACATCGATGATTTTCTCGACGACCTGCATCGTCAGTTTGTGCAACAGATTCTGGAGAGCCACGCCGCCGGCACGATCGACCTGCAGGTCGCGGTGCAATTGGCGCTGGTCGCGCGGTTCTACGAACGTCTCGGCGACCACGCCGTCGGACTGGGACACAAGGTCTGCTACATCGCCACCGGGTGGATGCCCGAATCCGACGCCCTCGAGCGCTACCGCAAACGTCAGGACGCAGGCGCCGACAACGCCTGAGGTGCACGTGACATGGATCTGATCATCGTTGCGGCCGCCGTGGCCGTCGGGCTCGTCCTGGGATGGGCTCTGTGCCGTGGCGGAGATCAACGCGCCGCCGGTAGCGACGCACCCGCCCGACCCTCAACGGTCGACCATCGACAAGTGCTCGACATGGTTCAGGCCGCCGTGGTGGTGGTCGACGTGCACGGCGACGAGACATACCGCAACGATCGTGCCCGTGCGCTGCGCCGCACCCACTCGGGTGTGCTCATCGATGAGGCGGTCGAGCGGCACGTCGGACGGGCGCTGAACGGTGCCGACACCGCCGAGGTCATCGACTTCTATGGCCCGCCGCGCCAAACGGTGTCGGTGTCATGCCACCGACTTCCTAACGGTGGCGTGGTCGCATTCATCGACGATGTGACCGAGCGTCGTCGTATCGACACCATGCGCACAGATTTCGTCGCGAATATCTCGCATGAGCTGAAGACACCTGTCGGGGCAATCGCCGTTCTTGCCGACGCCCTGGTGGACGAAGACGATCCAGAGGTCATGGCGCGAATGGTCTCGCGCATGGTGGCCGAAGCTGAGCGCGCCGCGCGCACCATCGATGATCTACTTGAACTCTCCGAAATCGAGTTGAGTTCGCCCACCGATCGCTTCCCACTTGAACCTGTCGATGTTTTGCGTGCCGCGGCCGACCGACTCAGCCAGGCCGCCGAACAACGCAGCATCACCATCGACATCGATGCTGCTGTTCCCGACCTGGTTGTCGTTGGCGACCCGCGGCAGTTGTCATCCGCGCTCGGCAACTTGGTGGACAACGCCGTGAAGTACAGCGATGACGGTGCTCGGGTACGACTGCGAGCACGAACCAATGACGACTGGGTGGAACTCGTCGTGGCCGACGACGGGGTGGGCATTCCTGAACGCGACCTCGAGCGGATCTTCGAACGCTTCTACCGGGTGGACAAGGCGCGTAGCCGGGGTACCGGCGGCACGGGGCTGGGTCTCGCCATCGTGCGCCATGTGGCCAACAACCACGGCGGTGACGTTCTGGTTCACTCCACCGAAGGCGAAGGTTCGACCTTTGTTCTGCGCCTCCCCGGGGCGCCACGGAACTCCGCCGACATACCAGCCGACATACCAGACGAACCCGTGAACGATGTCGTCGATCCAACCCCCAACCCCCAACAGGTGAACACGAGATGACCCGTCATCATGTACTCGTCGTCGAAGACGAGGAGTCCTTCGTCGAGGCACTCCAGATCGGACTGACCCGCGAGGGATTCGATGTGACCGTTGCCCGCGATGGTCATGAGGCTCTGGAATTGTTCGATGCGAACCCGCCCGACCTGGTTCTCCTCGACGTGATGTTGCCCAAGATGAGTGGCATCGACGTGTGCCGGCAACTCCGCCAGCGCTCTCAGTTGCCGATCATCATGGTGACCGCGAAGAGCAGCGAGATCGACACCGTTGTCGGGCTTGAGGTGGGTGCCGACGACTACGTCACAAAGCCGTACCGCTTGCGTGAACTGGTAGCCCGTATGCGCGCCGCACTGCGTCGCGCCAGCAGCGAAGCCACCGGGGAGATCGTCGATGAGGCAGAGGCGCTCGTCGTGGGCGATGTCAGCCTCGACGTCGCCCAGCATGTGGTGACGATTCGTGGCGATGTAGTGCCGATGCCACTCAAAGAGTTCGAAGTTCTTCGTCTGCTGCTCAGCAATGTTGGCCGGGTGATGACCCGCGAAATGCTGATCGATCGGGTGTGGGGTGCCGACTACGTCGGCGACACCAAGACCCTTGACGTGCATATCAAACGGCTGCGCGCCAAGGTTGAAGACGACCCGGCCGTACCCACCCGCATCGTGACGATTCGCGGTCTGGGTTACAAGTACGACCGCCCGAGTTTCGGGTGAGCACCGCCGTCGCGACGAGCGACGAGCACCGCCTACCATCACATCTGTGATCGTCGCGCCGTCCTCCACCCGGTTCGGAGCGTTGGCAGTGACCCATGCAGCGATGGTTGCGGGTCAGGCATCGATGGTGGTGGCTCTCGCCGACTCGTTCTTCTTCGATGTCGATCTCGACGGCGCCCGCACCCGACTATTCGGCTTCTTGTTGATTTCGTTTGCGCCGTTCTTGGTCGTGGCACCACTCATTGGTCGACTCATCGATCGGGTCCGTGGGGGTCGCCGCCTGATGGTGCAGGCCACTGGCGCAGGACGTTTCGTGGTGCAGGTTGTGATGATCTGGTTCACCGACGATGTTGCGCTGTTCCCACTGGTGTTCTGCGCCCTCGTGCTGCACAAGACGTACGAGGTCTCCAAGCAGGCTCTCGTACCCGCGGTGGTGGGCAGCGATGCCGAACTGGTGGAGGCGAATTCAAAACTTGGTCGCATCGCTGGTGTGACCGGAGCGGCAGCCGTCGTGCCAGCGGGCGCACTGCAGTTTCTCTTCGGGCCAGTCGGCAGCCTCGCGTATGGCACCGTGTTCTTCGCTGCCGCGGCGGTGTTCGCGAGGGGCCTGCCGCGCGACACCGCTGGTGGAGGCAGCGGGCCAGATGCCGCAGATGCCACCG
>Ga0181594_10006086_pt1 | contig 10493 bp, 9 predicted proteins | sample 071ome_18_FD_145603 | JGI IMG/M metagenome (GOLD analysis project Ga0181594, IMG submission 145603) | Coastal salt marsh microbial communities from the Groves Creek Marsh, Skidaway Island, Georgia - 071413BT metaG (spades assembly) | ecosystem: Environmental > Aquatic > Marine > Intertidal zone...
GCGCGTGTTGGAATGCCATGGTCGACGATGAAGATCTCTTCCGTTCCGCGGCAGGAGACGAGCAGATGGTCGTTGATGGGGTCGTGGTCCAAGCCGTTGCAGTGCATCCAATCGGGGTCGCTTGGGACGTTGTTTGGCCCCCCGTAGTTGATGTCAAGGCGCGTCGGTTGGCTTCCCGCAACCGCGTAGTTCGGCTTGCCCGAATCGAGGCTTTGGGTCAGGTGGTCTTTGGCGTGCCAGGACCACACCAATTGGGCTTCACCACTGGTGACGATGGGAGGGGCGTATTCCAGCAGCGCGTCGGCCCACAGGCCACGTTCCATGATGTTGGCTTCATCACGGCCCAGCGCGATGGCGTCGTCCCGCGAGATGTACTCCCAGGCGATGGCCACCACGTTTCCATTCGGAAGCATCAACGCGTCGTGGTGAAACCTGTACTCATCGTTGGCCAGTTCGATGCTCCATTCCAAACTCCCGTCGTGGGCAATGATTTCGATCAATCCTGTTTCGCCCCCCGCGGAAAGATCGGTCGTAGGGGTGGGTGAAGGAATGCTCGCACGCAGCAGGCGGCCGCCGTCCAAGAGCCGCGCCACGGTCGTCCCTTCCGTTCCCGACGGGGACGGCCAGGTCAGCATCACCTCGCCGCGCTGGTCGACAAGGAAGGTGTCCGTGTCCTCCATGGCGGCGACGATGGCGTAGCCCTCCACCGTCCGGTCGTCGCAATAGAGAACGCCTGATTTGGCGTGCATCCGCATCATTTCGCACACGGGCGCCTCGGGCGGAACCGCGGCAGCGAGCGGGGCGCTCGTGGTCAGGAGCAGCATCAACACAAACAGGGCCGCGGTTGCCCTTGGTGTAAACATAGAAGCACGTCCGGCGGCCTTACGGAGTTTAACTGATTCGGCACGTGTTCAACCCGTGCTTCACAAAGAAAACCGTTGTAAAATCTCAAAAAACGACGTTCTTTGCCCGCAGCGTGCCACTTCAGCAGCCACCACATCCCAACGATGGGACGGCTGTGGTCGGTGGCGATTGGATACGCCAGACTCAATCTTCGTCCTCGTAGACCACAGGGTCGCCGCGTCCACCGGGCGCGTTTGGCCGCACCTCTTCTGTTGGGGTGCCAACAGGAACCTCCTCAACGCTGACGTCCAAGTCCACGACCTCGCCCTTGGCCAGACGTTCCATGTCGTCGAGCCCGGGGGCGACGATCGTGCGTTCGACGTCTGGGGCCTCGGCATAGGCGCTTCGCGCTGCTTCCCGCTGGTCGTGCCCACGCACCAAGCCGAGGGTGTCGGAGAAGGCCTTGCCCACCACCTCACGGGTCCGCTCCCCGCGTCGGACGCGGTCCACCTCGTCCTCAGCGGCGGCGAGGCGCTCCTCGAGGTCGCGCGATTCGGCGGTCCGGTCCTGCAACGCGGCCTCAAGGTCGGTCATGGTCAGGGTCATCTGAGCCAACCGCTCATCGCGGTCGAAGACGTCGTTGTGGAGGCGCCGTTCACGGCGACGGAGGGACTCGTACTCCCGGTTGCGCTCGAGCAGGCGCCGCTTGAGGTCCTCGATCTGCTCGACGAGGTAATCGTGTTCGGCCGAGATGGACTTCGGCCCGCTCATCACCCGCTCGACCTGGTCTTCAAGTTCAGCAAGGCGCTGGTCACGCGCATCGATGAGGCCACGCAAGCGATCGGCGATGTCGCGCAGCCGCTGGCGCTCTTCTTCCATCGCGTGCACGGTGGCCTGCTCGGCCGCGAGGGCGGTCAACGCCTCCTCGTTCTCGTTCTTGAGCCGCCGAACTTCTTCGGCGGTGACCGAGGTCAATCCCGCTTCCGCCGCCCGCTCGAGGGCCACGACCATGCGACCAACCCGCTCTTCCATCTCCCCAATGACCTGGTCCTGTTCATCGGAGAGGGCGGTGAGCCGAGCCACTTCGGCCTGCAGGTTCGCTCGCTCTTCGGCCGACGCGGAGGCAGCGAGGCTGGACGCCTCGTCACGCGCGTCTTCGAGCAGGCGTTCCAGGTGGACGATGCGCGCGCGCGCGTCACGGAGTTCGTGCTCGGTCTCGTTGAGGCGTGCGACCTCTGGGGCGATGGCATCGGTCCGGTCGGCCAGATCGAGTTCAGCCATACGAAGGCGTTGGCGCGCTTCCACAAGCTCGTCGTTGCGCTCCGCCAACTCGTCCCAAGCGGTCATGACTTCCTCGACGAGTTGTTCGACGGGGTAGCCGCGCAGCATGCCTTCGAGGGCCGCGCGCTCCTCGCGAGGTGCAGTGGATGCCCCGGTCATCGCTGCGTCGCTCGATGACATACAGCCCTGAAGCCCGTCGAACCGCACTTGAACTTTCCTTCACGCAAGGCGTTGCACGCCGGCGTTGTTCGGGGTGCGTCGGCCCACCATCACTCGATGGACGTGAACATGTCCTCGGGCATGTCCTGCGCGAGCGCAACCGCACCGAGGGCGACTTTGTCGATGGGCTCGTCGACGCAGCGCACGGCCACGTTTCCGATGTCCGAAATCTCGGCAGCAAGCCGGTTCGCGACGCCACCGATGAGCGAGCCGCCACCGGAGAGGATGATGTTCTGGCGGAAGGTTTCCTGGTATTCCGGGTCTGCACCTGCGATGATGCGCTTGATGCCGTTGCCGATCAGCGGAACGATGGCGCCGCAGGCTTGGGCGATGAGGTCACCGATGTCCACGCGCTGCTGCTTGCCCTCAACGGACAGGTCAACGAGCACTTCCTTGACCTCGCCACCAACGTAGGAGTGGGCCTCCTTCCAACGGCGCACCATGTCCTTGGTGACCTGGGCGCCGGTGTACTTCTTGCGAATGAGGGTCATGAGGTGCTCGTCGAGCCAATCGCCGGCCTCAGCGAGGCTGATTTGATCCTCGTCGCTTGGGAAGGTGCCGTAGAGGCGAGCGATGTCGGTCGTGCCCGCGCCGATGTCGACCACGATGGTCCCGTGGAATTCGCCGATGCCGTAGGCGGTGGCGAAGGGTTCGCTGACGACCATGATGGCGTTGACCTGGCCGCGCAGGGTGGCGACGAGGTTCGACTTGTCCGTGAAGGACACGTGGGAGGGCGAGCAGACCACGCCGACGACTTCGTTGTACTCCTCCGGGTCCACCGTTTCGATGAGGTGGGTCATGAAGGCCTTCGCCGCGCCAAGGCTCGCTTCGTCGTCTTGCGTCACGCCCTTTGCCATCGGACGGAAGAGGTCGCACGACATCTTGTGCTTCAGGGCGTCCGCGCCAAAGAGCACGTCCCGGCCGAGCATGTTGCGGGCGACGGGGTCCTTGGGGCGACCGACCACCGTTTCGATGGTGTGGATGGTGCCCGCGCTGGACGCGATGGTCGACTGATAGGTCCCGAGGTCAATGCCAATGTAGAGTCTGTCCGCCATGGTACCACCGTGCTGCCCTGACGAAGGCGCGTCTGGACTTCAAGGCATCCCCTGCGGTTGGCTCCCGCTATTCCTCGTTGTCAACGTGCAGGGAGCTGGCCCGGAACGGGTCGGCGGGACCGTCTTCCAACCGGCCGTCCTCCCTTCGACCAAACAGGGCAGCGGCGGCGAGCGCCGCTCCAAGGGAGGCGGCCAAGGCCCATGGCCATGGGGCTGCACGTGGCGATCCGGGAAGGGCCACCACGTGCTCCACGTAGGTGCTCTGCACAGGTGTGGTCGGGGTGAGCATGGAGGCCATCGCCTCGGGTGACCCGTTGAGGGTCGAGGCGCTGAGGTGAACAAGGACTAGCGACCCGTTCCGTAGCCACGGAGCCGCCCACGCCTCTGCGGCCCACGACAACCTCACCACGCCGAGCCCCTCCACGGTCACGGCCGTTTCGGGCATGGGCAATCCGTCGACGCTCAGGAAGGCCTCCACGCGGGCCTCGTCCCCGTCGTCGTCGAGCAGCAGCACGTCCACGTCGAAAGCCACACCTGACGCAAGGGCCTCCGGGAAGGCCGCGACGTCCATGCGAAGTGGGGCGTCGACGGGCCGGCAGCCAGTGCTGTTCACGGGCCAAACGGGGTCCGTCGGTGAATTCGGACAGCCGTCGAAGGGGTCCTGCACGCCGTCGTTGTCGCTGTCGTCGAGGCATCCGTCGCCGTCGCTGTCCGCGGCGCTCGCGTTGTCCATGGGGCAGGCGTCCTCGTCGTCGACCACACCGTCCCCGTCGCTGTCGTCCGGGCAGCCGTCTCGGTCAAGGTCCAAGGTCCCAGCCGCCCGGTCGGGGCATGCGTCTTCGGCATCGATCACGCCGTCCTCATCCCCGTCGGAGGGAGCACCTCGTTCCACGCCGAGCACCGCCAGGGCGAATCCAACACGCCCGCCGTCGGCTCCGAGGTGGTCCGGAAGGTTCCCGGGCGTCACGTGCCGGGCGACAACGTCGATGCGCACCTCGCTCACCCCGGTCAATTCAGCGGCGGGAATGCGCACCCCGCGTAGGGTTTCGTTCGACGTCGGCAACGCCTCGGTTGTGCCGTCTGCTTCCTCGGGCTGAAGGAGCCGGCTGTCCGACCCGTCGTCCACACCGGCCAACGCTACCCGCCCGTCGTCCAAGGTGACACGGAGCACGAGGTCGTCCACAGGCGCTGGGCCAGGCGAGGCGGGGAAGGCGAGCCGCACGTTGAGATCCTGACCTTGCGCGACGGAGAGGCTGACGGTGAAGGCGCCCCCCTCCGAGAGGAAGGGCCCCACAGCACCGGACCCGTTCCACGGATCGGCGGCAAGCATGCCGGTTCCGCCCACGGTGGCGAGCCGATCTTCGAGGAGGTCCTCCGGCGTCCCGTTCAGCAGCCGGAAACTGTCGTGCACCCACACGGTGGGCGCGAGGTCCCATCCGCCACCAACGAGCGGGCGCGGGTTCAGCAAGCGGTCGAGTTGCGGTTGGCCCCACCCGTCCTGAGGGTTGCTGAGCCCGCTGTGCCCGCTGCCCCCTCCGGCCGCGGAGGCGTTCAACGGCACCGCGCTCGCAGCGAGCAGCGCTCGGAGCAGGGAGCCGGACGGGGTCCAACCCTCGCCCAGCAGCGCCCCACCGTCGAGGGACGCATCGGACCACGCCGGCGTCACAAGGCCGTCCACCTGCAGCGAGACCGGAAGGTCGGTGCCACGTACGGCCCCCACTTCCACCATCTGCTGCACGACCGCCGCTGCAGAAGCGAGCATCGGGGTGGCCATGCTCGTTCCGCTGGAGGGGCGCAGGTCGCCGTTCATGCTGGCGGCCAAGCCGTCCGCTTTGGCCGACATGATGCCAACGCCCGGAGCGAGGAGGCCGATGCCGTCGGTGCCCGCTTCGGTGGGCCCAGAAGGCGAGCCAACCCACCGCTCAAGCGGCGTAGCCAGCGTTGTCGCGCCGACGGCCACCACGTTGCGAGCGTTGGCCGGTTCGAGCACGCTCCCGCCGTTTCCGGGGGCGATGAAGGCCAAGGTCCACGGGTGTTCCAAGGACCACAGGTCGACTTCAGCCGACCGGGCCGTGTACGCCGTCGTGTCGTCGCCCCACGAGTGCGAATGCACCACCGCGCCGGCGAGGGCGGCCTCGCCGAGCAAGGCATCGAAGGAGGGAGGGGCCCAGCCGTCAGGGCCGACGATGTCGGCCACCGCCAAGCGAGCGCCGTGGGCAAGGGCCGTGCCTGCACCGGGTGGTTCTGTTCCGTTCCACGCGACGGGTGAGCACGCCAAGGTTCCCGCCGTGTGCGTCCCGTGACGGTAGTCGGACTGGCCGGGAGCATCGGCGTCGTGCACGCTGGTGTTCAGCACGACGACCTTACGGTGTGCCTCTCCGGGAAGACCAACCTCGTTGAGGCCGTTCCGAAAGCACGCATGGTCGAGGTCAAGGCCGCTGTCAGCGGTGCCCAGCACCACGCCGCTGCCGTTGAATCCCCACGACCACACCACGTCGCCGTTCGCATCGCCCTCCTGAAGCAGGCCGGCACCGTGGTCGTTCCTTGCAGCGATGGCCATCACCGGCTCCACCGCGCGCAGGCCGGGCAAGGACTCCATGCCGCCGATCCATGCCACATCTCTTGCCTGAACCATGGGGAGGCGCGGTGCGAGATCGAGGTCGTGCGCACCCAGATGGTTGGCTTCGATGCCAATGCGTACGATGGCTGCTTCTGGCAAGCGCGGCTCGAAGAGCAGGCGCACGTCGTCCCCGTCGGTGAAGGCGGACGTGCTGATGGCGGCTGGCACCGAGACGGTGACGCCTTCCAGCACGCCTTCGTCGCCGTCGGCCCATGCGACCGCGCGGGTCCACGACGTCAGGCGAAGCATGTCCCAACCATGGGACTGTGCTTCGTCCCAGGCCCCTTGGTTCCACGTGCCCTCCTCGAGTTCGAGGACCACCGTGCCCGAGGGAGACGCGGGAAGGCCAGGCGGAACGGCGGCCAAGCCCAGCATCAGGAGGAGCGCGAGGGCGGTGCGCACGGCATGCCGGCCCCTTCGGCGCTCATCAAATCCCCGGCCGCCGCGTTTAAGACGGATTGGCCGGTCGGCGGCCTCATGAAGGCCTTCCGCGTGAGCGGCATCGCACCCTTCGGAAAGCGGCGACAAGCGTTCTCCATCGACCTTCCCGCGGAGGACGACGGCGATGCCGAGCACCGCGCGTACTCCATCCTTGGGTCCAAGCACCGGGCCACTCGGCGCTCGATCGACATCCAGTCGATTCAGGAAATCGACCCCCGCACCTCGCAAGAACCCACCGTGCTCCACCACTTCCGTGACCAGATCGCGGCGGCCGGCGGCCCTGTCGCCGTGGCCGAAGAGGAGTGAAGGTCGCGGCATTCATCAAGGGCGGCTGACCCGCTCAACGCGTGACGACCGACGGCCGCGCGGAGCTCCAGCGCCTCGCACGGCTCGTTGAAGTCAATCGACAGCGCCTCGAGGAACTCGACCGGCGCCGGAAGGAAGTCCTCCAGGTCGTTGACGATCACCGCCGCACGGCAGCGGTGCTGACCTCGCTGATCGAAGGCGCCACTGCAGGTCGTGCAGCAGGGCATGTCGGCATCGGCGCGGGCGTCAGCCTCCCCCTGTCCGCCGTCGAAGCGGAAGGGGGCGGGCGGACCGTTGTCGACCTTGGCAGCGGGGTGTACGGTGAGCGAACGTGGTCCGGAGCGCTCGAGATCACCGTGGAACGTCAGCAGGAACTCGAAGACGTTGCGGCGCGCCTTTCCTCCTCCATGGACGAGGTCGAAGCGATCATCGCCGAGAACGCCACTGCCTTCAACGCCATGGCCGAACAGCTTGAGCAAACCAAAGCAGCCGCCCCCGTCCCTTCGGCTGAGCCCACATCACCCTCGCCCGCCCCTTTGCCCGCCGAAGGCGTCGAGGAGGATGCTCCACTTCGGGCACGAAGCGTTCGCCGCCGCTTCGGTTCGGAGCTGACCTTGGACGATTGAGGGACGAGCATGGGCCTCTTTGACAAGTTTCGACGACGCGTGCTCGAGACGGTGGATGCCACCGACACGGAGGGCATGCTGGCCGACGCCGCCTCGACCGAAGCGGAGGCAGCCATCGCGGCCCGGGAGGCGCTTCACGCGAAGGTCGAGCAGGGCGCGACACCAGGTCCGGCCCCTGCGCAGGTGGAAGAGGACTGGGAAGCACCAGACGAGGGGTGGGAAGACCCGGACGACGGCTGGGAACAACCTGAGGGAGAACCGACCCCCTCCGCACCCCCAACGGCCGTTGCCCCACGTCCTCGTTCGACACCAAACGTGGCGCTGTCCATGATGCGCTCAACGACGGGGAGGCAACTCGTTGACGTCGCCTCCGCGCCTCGCGGCTCCAGCCTCAAAGCCAATTTGGTGACCGAAGCCGGCGGTCAGGTGAACATCGACCTTGGTGGCGGTGTGGTGCAGGACGGCGGGCGCGTGATCAAGCCCAGCAAGGCGCTGGACGACCTCTTGGAGGAACTCGAATGGGTGCTGTTGGAATCCGACGTGTCGTCCGACGCGGTCACGGGCGTGATTGACGCCCTCCGGCGCGAATTGGTTGGGGCCCGGCTTCGCCGTGGGGCCGACCTAGACAAGGTGCTTGAAGCGAGCCTCAAACGTGCCCTTCGAGGGTTGCTGGAGGCGGGATACTGGGATTTTGATGCCACCGTCAAGCAAGCCCTTGCCTCCGGTGATGCCCCAGTGGTCATCATGCTCGTTGGCGTGAACGGTACGGGCAAGACGACCACCGCTGCGAAACTCGCCCACCGTCTGCAGCAGGCGGGGCACAGCGTGATCGCTGCCGCAGGCGACACCTTCCGCGCCGGCGCCATTCAGCAACTCGAAACGCATTGCGAACGCCTCGGCATCCGCTGCATCTCCAGCCAGCGTGGTGGCGACAGCGCGGCCATCGCCCGGGACGCTGTGGCCTCGGCCAAGGCAAAAGGCATCGACGTGGTGCTGGTCGACACGGCCGGCAGGATGCAAAACAAGCAGAACCTGATGAACGAACTCGCCAAGGTCCGACGCGTCGCCGACCCGCACCTCACCTTGTTCGTTGGCGACAGCCTCGCCGGCAACGACGCCGTGGAGCAAGCCCGGATCTTCCAGTCCATGCTGCAGTTCGACGGCGCCGTGCTGACAAAATTGGACACGGACGCAAAAGGCGGTGCAGGCCTGTCCATTGCCTACGCGACGGGTCGGCCAATCGTCTTCGCCGGGGTGGGTCAGGAGTACGGGGACCTCCAGCCCTTCGACCCTGACTGGCTCGTTGAGCAGATTTTTGCGTGAGGTGAACGCGTGGACAGCCCGTTTGAGGACCAAGCGACCGAGCGCTTGTTCATGCTCGTTCAGATGCTGCAGCGGACGGCGATGCTGAACATGGCCCTGCTTCCGCACCCTGAAGGCGGGCACCGGTTTGACCTTCCCGAAGCGAAGGAAGCCATCGACCTGCTCGGGGCCCTGCAAAGCACGACCAAGGGAAACCTCGATGCGCGCGCGACCGCCATGCTCGACGGCATCGTGTCCGAACTCCGTCTGCAGTTTGTCGGTGCACCTGAGCGCCGCCGCCGCCTTGAGGAAGAGGAGGAGCAGTCCGAGACTGTTCGCCAAACCTTCGCCTCACCACGGGACGGCCCGAAGGAAGACCTCTGAGGCCAAACGTGCGCATCCTTCATGGTCGCAGCACCCTCCATGGGGGCATGGCGGAAGGGGAGCAGGCCGCCACGGTGCTCATCGTTGACGCCAACCCGATGAACACGCTCCGACTCAAGGAACTCTTCCGAGCCCGCGATTTTGCCGTTGAAGTCTGCGAAGACGGTGACAAGGCGGTGGACGAATACATTCGGCTTGACCCCGAATTGGTGGTGCTCGCCCTCGACCTCCCTTCACTTGACGGCCACCTTGCCGCCCTCGAGATGCGGGAGCATGGGGGCGACGAGCGGCTGGTGTTCGTGGCTCCGCGTTCGATGATGGGTCTTGCACGTGATGCTGCGCACAGCGCAGGCGCGGTCGCGGTGCTCGAGAAGCCCGTGTCGCGCTCCGCCCTCGACGACGCGTGGGCTCGCATCCTCGGACCCGTTCCTGAAGCCCCAGGGCTCGAAGATCTGGACGCCCTCTATCCCGAGCGTGAAGGCTCCGCTCCCTCCCTCCCCGACCTTCCTCCCTTGCCCTTGCCGCCGTTGCCTGCGCTTCCTCTTGACCCGGCTCCGAGGCCGGTCGTGGTGGTGGAACCCATCGTGGCAGCAGCACCCACCAAGCGCCGCCGCCGATGGCCGCTGCTGCTCCTCGTCATCGTGGCTGGCGGTGCGGGTTACGCCGCGTTTTCGGGCATGATTTGAGACGTTGCAGGAGCAGCGTCCACCTCCATCAGCCGGCCCTGCTGCAGCACCGACCCCAGCGGGGCCCGGACCACGTCCTCGATGTCGAGGCCCCCTTCGTCGAAGAGGGTCATGTCCCCGGCGGCGAGACGGGCGTCGAGGGCACGGTCTTTGGCGACGGCCCGGAGCACAAGCCACACCATGACGGCGAGCACCGCTGCGAGCAGCAGCCAGCCAACGGCGGTTTCGGCGTCCATGCTCACGCACCCGTGCGTTCCAGCAGCGCTGACCACGAAGCCTTGGCGTAGGCTGCAGCAGCCTCGGCGGGCGAGGAGGCACGGTGGATGCCCGAGCCCACGATGATCGCATCGGAACCGGCGAGCACCGCTTCCCGGGGGTCGCCGTAGCGCTGCCCCATGGCGCCGTCCCCGACCGCCAAATTGACCCCCGGCGTCCAGATCATGCGCCCTTCGCCAACGCGAGCACGGAGGTCCCGAAGTTCGTTCGGGCGGCTTCCGTTGCCGATGAATCCGAAGACACCGTCGTGGGCAAGCCCGTGGCGGACCACGGCGTCGGAATAGTGGCCAGCCAGCAGGTTGCCCCGGCTCGACATCTGAGCCAGCAAGAGCACGCCGCCCTCCCTTCCTCGGTCCGTCCATGCCGCGTGGCAACCGTCGACAATGTCGGGTCCGGAGATGAGGTGGGCGGTGACAAGGTCCGACCAGCCCGCGATGCCGTACAAGCCGTGCAT
>Ga0181594_10006099_pt1 | contig 10481 bp, 7 predicted proteins | sample 071ome_18_FD_145603 | JGI IMG/M metagenome (GOLD analysis project Ga0181594, IMG submission 145603) | Coastal salt marsh microbial communities from the Groves Creek Marsh, Skidaway Island, Georgia - 071413BT metaG (spades assembly) | ecosystem: Environmental > Aquatic > Marine > Intertidal zone...
GTCTTCTCCGGCGACCTGACCGGGGTTGTCGAGCCCATGCGACCCCACGGGTGGGCGACCGGCTACGCCCTGTCCATCTACGGCCAGGAGGTCACCCAGCAGTGCCCCTTCCGCACGGGCAACGGCTACGGCGACGGCCGCGCCATCTCCGTGCTGGAGGGCGTCTTTGCCGGGCAGCGCTGGGAGATGCAGCTCAAGGGCGCCGGTCGCACCCCCTACTGTCGCGGGGGCGACGGCCGGGCGGTGCTGCGGTCCAGTGTGCGGGAGTTCCTGGCGCAGGAGCACATGCATGCCCTCGGGGTGCCCACCTCGCGCTCGCTGAGCCTGATCCTGTCCACCACCCAGGGCATCCAGCGTCCCTGGTACTCGGAGAACTCCCGCTCTGCGGAACCGGATCGCTGGGTGGTCGACCCGGCCGCCATCTCGACCCGCGTCGCCCCCTCCTTCCTCCGCGTGGGGCAGCTCGAGCTGTTCGCCCGCCGTGCCCGCAAGAAGGAACACCCTCGGGCCCAGGCCGAGCTGGAGCAGATCCTCTGCCATGCCATCGATCGGGAGTACCGCGCGGAGATCTCGTCCGACCTCGCCCTCGCAGACCAGCTCCTGCGCCTCACCGAGGCCTTCCGCGACCGCCTGACCGACCTCGTCGCCCACTGGATCCGGGTCGGCTACTGCCAGGGCAACTTCAACAGCGACAACTGCGCCGTGGGGGGCTTCACCCTGGACTACGGCCCCTTCGGCTTCATGGAGCTCTTCGACCCGGCCTACCAGCCGTGGACCGGCGGAGGGCACCACTTCGCCTTCTTCAACCAGCCGGAGGCCGCGCAGCAGAACTTCCACATGTTCTGGAAGTCCGTGCGCACATGGACGGGCTTCGACGCGGGACAGCTGGAGGCGCTGGACGCGCTCCGGGAAGGCTTCGCCGAGTGCATGCAGGACAAGCTCGACCGGGTCTGGACGGCCAAGCTGGGCCTCCCTTCCCACGAGCCCGTGCTCGTTCGGCGTCTGCTGAGGCTGATGCAGGCGTCCGCGGTGGACTACTCCATGCTGTTCCGGGCCCTCTCCCACCTCCCCGAGAGCCTCGCGCCCCTGGAGGCCAGCTTCTACCGCGCCTCCCTGGTGGACGAGGCGGAGTGGACGGCCTGGCTCCAGGACTGGCGCGCGGCGCTGCGACTCGACGAGGACGGGCGCACGGCCGAGCAGGTGTCGGAGGGGATGAAGGCGGTGAATCCGATGTACATCCTGCGCGAGTGGCAGCTGGTGCCGGCCTACACGCAGGCGTCCAGGGGCAACATCCGGCTGATCCACGAGCTCCAGGACATCATGACCCAGCCCTACGCCGAGCAGGATCCGGACATCCAGTCGCGCTTCCACGCGCGGAAACCAGTCCACGCCTTCGGACTCGGTGGGGTCTGCCACATGACCTGCTCCTCGTGAGCGGCGGGAGCGGCTGGATACATCCCGAGTGGCCTTGATGGCTCCGACCCCTAGTGGTTCCGCCACTTGTGGACGCTGATCATCTGGATCTGGCCGTCGAAGTGGAACCGGGTCGCGGAGGAGCCCTCCGGGTCGGCACCGATCCGGATCGGTGCGTTGTTGTTGTCGACGCCGGCCGTCAGCACGCCGGAGCTGGTCACCCCGCTGTCCGAGGCATCGAGCCACAGCCGGACCCGACCGTTTCCGTCGAAGGAGCCCATCATCATGTGGAGAGCGTTGGTGCTCAGGGCCGACCGGGAGCGGGTGGCGTACTCGTAGGAGCCATCCACGCGCACGCCGTACCGGAGGACGGGTGTCGGCGTCTGGTCGATCTCCACGGCAAACCCGCCTGCGTCCGCCTTGCTGACGATGGCCTGGGTGTCCTCGCTGGTCCCGCCGGGTGCGTCGGTCCGGAACAGCGCGACGACGAAGTAGCCCTCGCCGGCGTCGGCGTCGCCGTCGTGGAACGCAAGCGACTCGCCGTTGCTGGCGTTGAAGTCGAGGTACGAGCCGGTCAGGATTCCGGAGCTGCTCGACGAGAGGGTGGGCGCGTTGCTGCCGGACAGCGAGATGGTGCTGGAGAGCGTGCCGTCGTAGCTGTACTGCAGCGAGGTCGCGGTCGACGACTGCTGCGAGACGTCGAGGTACAGGATCTGGGTGTCCTCGGTCGCGACCTCGACGCAGTCATCGACCGGGTAGTCGGTGATGAGTGCATCGACATCCTCGCGGAGCCCCGAGCAGTAGATCTCGCCCATGGACTCCGGCACGCTCCAGAGCACCACGCCGAGCCCCAGCTGCTCTGCGAGATGGACGTGCGAGAAGAGGCTCGGTGTCTCGAGGTTCATCTCCACGGCGTCATATCCGTCGTTGTAGACGTCCTCGACGAGTGACTGGAAGCCGCTCACCGTGCTCGACTCATCCCCGAAGAACAGGATGTGGTGTCGGAAGTAGGGCGCGTGGAGGGGATGATCCTCGAGGACCTCGCGCGCGTAGATGAGGTTGTCGATGCGGGAGAGGAACGTGCGGAGGATGACCGGACGTCCGTTCACCCCGTAGCCGGCATCGATGATCATCTCGATCAATGCGGCAATCTCGCCGCGCGTGGGCGAGCGCTCCTTGATCTCGATGAACAGGGGTGCGTCTGCAGTCTCGAGCACGGACAGCGCGAGCGCATCCTCCATGAAGGCACCGGTCGTCCCACCGTCCTCGTTGTGGTCGACGTACCAGAGCCCGCCCTGTGCCTTGACGTCGAGCTCGAGCAGATCGGCGCCGTCGCGGACGGCATCTTCGAGAAGGTCCTCGGTGTCGGTGAGGTTGTCGGTCTGGTTGCTCGCACTGTCGCTGTAGCAGTTGTGGCAGGCGACGGCGACGGTGTGCCCGAGCGGGCTCGTGGTCATCACCCGCTCGATTCCGGACCAGTACCCGATGCCGTCATTGTGGATGAAGATGACGGTCTCGAATGCGGTCGTGTCGGACCACGCGCTGTCGGTGTACCGGGCTTCGATCTCAAAGGTGTGCGACCCGACGGCAAGACCCTCGGCCTGCCAGGAACCGGTCGTCTGGCCGCCGTCGATCACCATGTCCGGGGTCTCCCACGTGGCGCCGTCCACCCGGACGCGGACCTCGTCGACCTCGTCGTCGAAGGTCCACAGCCACACCGGGTCGGTGTGCCCGCAATCCGTCTCGCCCTCGACAGTCGCGGGCTCTGGCCCCGCGGGGAGGGCGTCGGTGTCGGTGTCGGTGTCGGCGTCCGCATCCGTATCGGTGTCACCGTCGGTGTCACCGTCGGTGTCGGTGTCGGTGTCGGTGTCGGTGTCGCCGTCCGGGTCCGCATCCGAGTCGGCATCCGTGTCCGCGTGATCGTCGCCGAGCTCGACGCAGCTCCCGTCGTCGATCCGGGCCTTTCCGGGGCCGCAGGGGTCAGGCTCCGAGGAGCAGGCGAAGGCGAACAGGGCGATCAGGACGGTGCGCATGAGCCGAGAGTACCGCACGACACGGTGCCATCGAGCGTCGGGCCGCCTGACCCCGCGCGCTTCTGCAGGGACGGGGACCTCGCGGGTCAGCCCTCGGCCCAGCGCCGAAGCCCGTGCTGCAGGAAGGTGCCGCCGACCGCCAGGACCCCGAGCCCGGCGATGCCGGTGAAGAAGCCGAAGATCCGCATGCCGATTCCCTCTCCCTCGGGCGCAGGGCGTCCGGTCGCGGCCTCGTGCATGGCCCCGAGCATGCCGAGCGGCACGGGCATCTTCCCGCGGAGGAGGGGCGCGAGGCCCCGCTCCACGGAGAGGTAGCTGCCGAGGCACAGCAGCGTGACGCCTCCGGCAGCCTCGCTCGCCCCCTCGGGCAGGTGGAGCTTCACGGCAGCGACGACGAGCGCGAGGCCGCCCCAGGTGGCCCACCCGGCGGCGCGGGACAGGCGGCGGGGCCAGGCGAGGGCGGCGTCGAGGTCCATGGGGTGGCTCCGGTCGGGGGGCGGTCGGTATCCCGCGCGCCCGCGGCCAGCCCTCAGCCGGGTGGATCGGTCGGCCCCCCACAGGCCTCCAGCGGCGGGTCCAGCGACGGCGGCGGTGCGGGGGCGGACGCGGTCACCCGGTAGGGCACGAAGCCGCGGTAGATGGTCCGCGTGTTGCCGAGCAGCCGCCCGAGCCGGTCCTCGAAGACGACGCCCCGCAGGGTGCTGGCGTGCCAGAGCGTCCAGTCGGCGGGCGCGCGCCCGTCCCGTCCCGCGGCCGTCGCGTCGAGCAGGAAGAGGTGGACCTGGCCCATGGGGCCGACCTCCTGGCCGTACATGCCCAGGTACTTGTCCGTCGCGACGCCGGTCAGGACGTACCAGCCGGGCTCCCAGGAGGCGGCGTCGGCGAGGAGGTCGTCGGCGGGGAGGTACACGGCCTCGAAGGTGCGCGCGTCCTCGCGCCAGAGGCGACACCGCTCCCCCCGCGCGGCCCGCAGCAGGACCGGCTCGAGCTCGACCCGGTGGGTCTGCCGGGCGGGGTGCGTGGACAGGTCCACGGCCGCCAGCGGGCCGGGCTCCCAGGCGAGCCACCGGTCCAGGTAGTGCTTGCGGGTGCGGAACCCGACCTGCCCGCCGTAGTAGCGCAGGGCGTCGAGGCGCTCGGGTGCGCTCACCTCCGGGCCCGTGGCGAGCGCGAGCACCCACTGCACCCAGGTCATGCAGTCGACCTCCGCCCCGGGGACCCGGGGGTCGGGGTCGGTGCCGCTGCCCTCGCCGAGCGGGTCGGTGTAGACGACCGTGAGGTCCCGTGTCTTCTGGACGGCCGCAGCGACGCGGGCGTCGAGCTCCGGGGTGGGCGCGGCGTGGGCGGAGTGGCTGCCCAGGACGGTGAGGAGCAGTGCCGTGACGCGCAGGGCCGTCAGAGCGACTCGATGAAGGCCCGCACCGTCGCGACACCCGCGTCGTCGGGATGGGGCCATCGAGCGCGCACCGTGATCCACTCGCTGCTCCACCGGTGCGTCTCCCCAGGTCGTGCCGCCGTCGGGCGGGCTGCCGCACGGTACCTGTGCCCCGAAGGATCTGCCACGGACGGGACCGCAGCCCTTCTGCGCGCGGCCTACTCCCAGGTCTCCACCACCGTGACCCTGTCGGACACGTGCCCGCCCATCTTCCACGCCTGCCGGAGCAGCGCCTTGCCGGCCTCCGAGCGCGCGTAGAGGGTCGCGCAGGGTCCGACATGCTCGCCCCAGGCCCGGGCGAAGGCGTCCGCGAGGTCCCGCCGTGCGCCGAGCTCGTCGGGAACCGGCCACACCGTGCCGTCGGCCTCGACGAGCAGGTAGCGCGGGTAGCGTACGGGTCCGAGCAGCGTGGCGAGGGCCTCGGCGAAGCGCCGCCCGCCGTCCGGACCGTCGGCCCAGATGCGGTCGCCGTCCCGCTGGACGGGGCCGAGGTCGGGCCAGATCGAGCGGAGCGCGGTGTGCAGGGCGTCGACGACCGCTGCGTCGGGGTCCACCCGGGACCGGAAGCGCGCGCGCAGCACGGCGCGGATCACCGAGCCGGCCACGGCCCCCGCCACCACGCCGAGCACCGGCGGAACGAGGGCGAACGGCCCCAGCGCGGCGAGGAGGCTGGCGCCGGCGAGCCCTGCCGCGCCGCCGCTGAGGACCGCGCCCACCTGGAGGGCGAGGCCCTGGTTCCGCAGCCGGCGGCGCTCGGCCGACACCCGTGTCAGGGCGGCCATCGGCCCGGCGGCGACCGCGGGGGCCGGTCGGGATGCAGGCGGCAGGGCAGGTCGGTCCCCCGCAGCGCCCGTGGCGACCTGCCAGACGCGCGCGTCCCGGTAGTCCTGGCCGACGGCCCAGTGTCGGGCGGTCTCGGCACGGCCGTGCACGCGCTCGGTCATCCGCGCCTGGAGGGCCTCGGCCTCCGCAGCCACCGCACCCACCGTCCCAGTCAGCCGCGGGTCGATGCGGGCCACGCCCGCGATGATGCGGCCCTGTCCGTCCACGCCGAAGGTGTGCTGGTGGCGCTCCCGGAGCCGCCGCAGCATCCGGTCGCCGTCCGGCACCCCGGGGGCCAGCGTGACCACGTCCCACAGGGAGGCGACCTTGGAGGGGTCGGCGGGATCGGGACGCAGGGCCCGGCCCCGGACCTGCTGCACGGTCACGGAGGCCGTGATGCCCGTGAGGTCGATGACGCAGCAGACGGCGGGGCAGTCCCAGCCCTCCCCCAGCAGGTGCCGGGTGCCCACGAGGCAGCGGGTCACGCCCTCGGTCAGCAGTCGGGTGGCCAGCGCGACCCGGTCGGCCGTCGGCCAGGCCGTGGTGTCGAGCTCGTGGTGGCCCGCCGCCGCGGTCCAGGGGAGCTCGGGGAGGCGGCCCTCCAGCCGGGGCCACAGGTCATCGTCGACCCAGAACACGCTCCCGGTGACCAGGATCGGGTCGAGGGCGTCGGTGCGGGGGTCGCTCACGAGGCGCTGTAGCACCTGCCTTGCAGACAGCCGGTCCCCCTCGACGTCCCGGTCGCAGACGATGAGCGCGCGGAGGTGGTCCCCACGGGCGGCATGCTCGGCCGCGAGCAGATCGATCGTGCCCCGGATGCGCGCGCCGGTCCCGGCGAGCCCCCGCCACGCGATGTCGTCCTGGAGCACGGGGCCGCTGGCCCGGATGCGGAAGCCGGCCTGCCGCAGTCCATCGAGCAGCGCGGTGTCGTCGGGAGCGCACGACCACAGGGCCAGCGCCCGGTCGTGCAGCGTCGGCGGCGCCAGCAGCTCCGGGTCGGCGGGCAGATCCGTGGGGAGGTCCATCCCGCGCGCGGTGCGCAGCCGGCAGAGGGCGACGAGCAGGGCGGACTCGCCCGAGAAGCGCTGCTCGGTGAGCGTCCACAGGTGCTCGTCCATCCGGACCGCCTCCCACCGGAGGAAGGTCCCCGAATGGGCCGCCTCGAGGGCCCGGAGGTCGCGGTCGATGGCCTGGAGGCCCGGCAGGTCGTCGGCGTCCACGCACACCGGCCAGACGAGGTCCTGGTAGGGGCACAGCTGCCCCTCCCGGACCAGGGGCGGTGCGGGGATCTCCGTCGGGTGGGGCCCGACGAGGGACACGAAGCGGTCCCACCCGGATGCGCCGTGGGGCGGTGTGGCGGTCAGACCCAGGACGCGGTGCCCGGGGCCGAGCTGCGCCTCGATGGTGCGTCCCCAGGCCTGGGTGACGTGGTGGGCCTCGTCGAGCATGACGAGGGCGCCCTCCGCGAGGGGGGCCCGGGCGGCATAGGTCTCGACCCGGATGGGGGGAGGCGGCGCTCCGTCCACCACCGCGACGAGGGCGCTCTGGATCCGCGCCTCCCACTGCTGCCGGAGCGCGGTGGTGGGCACCCGGACCTCGACGGGATGCCCCAGCTCGGCGGCGATGGCGAGGCTGCAGATGGTCTTCCCCGCGCCGGGCGGCGCGACGAGGCAGGTCCGGCTGCCGGGGGCGGCCAGCTGCCGCGTGACCGTCTCGACCGCGTGCGCCTGCCACGGGCGCAGCCGCACTCCGAGAGCCCGTCCGGCCCATCCGTCATGGTGCGGGTCTGCCATGGCCGGGAGGGTAGCGCGTCCCCGGAGCCGGCCCGGCCGTCCGCTCAGGGAACCATCGCCACCACACGGGCGGGGCCGCCGCTGCCGCCGGTGATCTTCATGGGCAGGGCCATGACCCAGGCGCCGGTCGGGGGCAGCTGGTCGAGGTTCGTGAGGTTCTCCAGCCCCGGCACGTCGGCGGCGCCTGCGGACTGGTGCACGAGGAAGTGGTCGGAGGGGCCATGGTCGATGCTCGGGGTGTCCAGGCCGAGCACGGACGCCCCCCGCTGCTCGATGAGCACCTCGACCGCTGCTGCGCCGAAGGACGGGAAGTGGAGGTTGCTCGCGTCGCCGGGGGTGTCGTCCCCGAAGTAGGCCTTCCGGTCGGGCCAGCGCTTCGACCAGCCCGTCTGGAGGAGCACCATCGCCCCCCGGGGCACCGCGCCGTGCTCGGCCTCCCAGGCCTCCAGATCCGCGACCGTGAGGCGGTAGTCGGGGTCTGCCTGGGCCTGGGCCCGGACGTCGACGACCACGGCCGGCCCCACCAGCGTCTCGAGGGGCACCTCGTCGGTGGACTGCCCGCCCTCCGCAAAGTGGACCGGCGCGTCGAGGTGCGTCCCGCCGTGCTCCGGCGTGCAGAAGGTGTTGGCCGAGTAGTAGAACCCACCCTCCGTCTGGCCCTGGAAGATCGACATCAGCTCGAAGGCGCTCGGCGAGGTCGGCCAGTACAGGGTGGTGTCGTCGAAGGGGTGGGAGAGGTCGACGAGCTGCACGCCGGACAGGGCGGCGGCGAGGTCGGGCACCGCGACGGGGCCCGGAGCTGGAGCGGGCGCCGAGGTCGTCACCGCCGCCGGCACGGGCGGGGCGACAGCAGCCTTGTGTGCGCCACAGGCGACCCCGAGGGGGAGCAGGAAGAGCGGGGCGGTGCGCATGGGGTGCCTCTGGGGCGCGGGATCGAGGGTCGGTCGCGGGGGCGGCTCAGTACGCCATCGGGATGAACAGCGCCCGCGCAGCGAGCGCCTCGTCGGTGTCCCAGCCGGCGGGGACCCGGTCGCTTCCGGTCGGGCCCGCCCGCGTGGGGTCCAGGTCCGGCGCGAACTCTGCACGCAGCCAGGCCGTCATGCATCCGGTCAGCGGCAGCTCCTGGATGTGAAGCTGGACGCCGTGTCCCGCGAGCTGACCGGGCTGGTTCGCCCGGAGTGCGGCGCCGGCCGGGTGGGTGGCGACGCCGGTCTCCACCGGGGCCTCGGGGGAACCGGACCGGAAGAGGTAGCCGGCGAAAGCGGCGGCCTCGGCCCAGCGGGTCCGGACCGCGACGACCCGGTCTCCCGCCAGCCGGCGGCGGACCGCGATGCCGGCGACCCGCTGCGCGACGTCCCAGTGGGCGAAGGCGTCCGGCCTCGCCAGGAGGTCGAGGACGAGGACGGAGCGGACGCGGCCGTCCTGGTCCGAGACGGAGATGCTCCGCTCGATGACGGCTGCCAGCGTGCGGTCCCCCTCTCCCAGCATGTGCACCGTGCTCGTGCCGGCGCCCTCGGGCAGGAAGGCCGACGCGACGTGGGTCGCGTTCGCCCAGTCATGGCGGGTCCGGTCGAGCTCGAACAGCACCGACGCGGCCTCCTGCCTGGCTGAGGGACCGGTGCCGTCGACCGTGATGGTCTGCCAGCTGCGGGGCGGGACGAACGGGGCGAGGGGGACGACGTACATGGTGGCTCCTGCTGCCAGACACCCAGGCAAGGCATGTGCCATGGTCGGATCGCGCCATGTTCGGCGTTCATCCGATGCCGGGTGCGTCGTCTCGTGCTGTTTTGGGACACCGTGTTCCAGGCTGGTTCCAGCGTGGGATGCGGGCTGCGGCCTCGGCACCCAGGCCCAGAACCGGCTCAGAACAGGCTCTTCCAGATGCCGCCGACGGACAGGTCCGCGGCCTTGTCGAGCAGCCCCTGCGTCTCGCTGTCGAAGGCGTCCAGCTCCTCCCAGCTGCGGTCCTCGAGCGCGGGGCCGTCGAATGCGGAGGGCAGGGACTGCTCCGGGTCCCGGAGGAGGCCCGTCCCCCAGGCGGCACCCTCGGCGTTCACGAGGATGTCCTTGAGCCCTGCGTTCCCGCTGTTCTCGCGGAAGGATGAGGGCATCAGCTCGTACTGGGCGCCGATGAAGCCGGAGGTCGCGCGAGCCCGGTCGGGTGCCACGTCGTGGCTGTGGGCCAGCTCGGCGGCGAGCCAGGCGTGCGAGAAGAAGTGGAAGTTCCGGTCGGAGGTGAAGTCGCCTCCGGTGTCCCGGGGCGCGGCGCCGTGGCCCATCACCGCGGCGCGGGGACTGGTCGACGTGGCCATCGCGGTGCCCGCGGCGTCGATGGAGGCCCACAGCTCCGGGTCGATGCCCTCGGGCAGCTGGGCCTGTCCGCTCTCGTCTCGCGGGACCTTGTAGTAGTTGGCGAGGGTCGCCATGGCCTGGAGGGCCCGGACCGAGGCGTCGGGTCCTGCTCCGCCGTCCTGCTCCTGGGCCTGCCGCAGGGTCCCTGACCAGACCTCGTGGATGTCGAGCTGGCTCGCGTCGACGCCCTGCACCCGGTCGGACAGCCCGCGCATCAGCTCCTGCATGCCCGCGTCTTCTGCGAGGCGGGTGTAGAGCGGCATGACCATGCCGGGGGTGTCCCCGCCGCCGTGCACGGGCATGTCCGGGTCGTTCCGGCGCATGTCGAGCATGGACGAGACCGCCAGCTGGGGCAGCAGGCCGTTGCGGTAGCGGAGCAGGGTGCGGGCGCGGTCGGCGGGGGAGAGGGAGGCGTCGTTGAGCTGCTCCCGGGCCCGCCCCAGGCGCTGGTCCTGCGAGACGGAGGCGCCGGAGACCCGCTGCAGCTGCTCCAGCATGGCCTGGTTGCCCATCAGGTCCTGCAGGTCCTGCTCCAGCGCGTCACCGGAGGGCACGCGCACGGGCCCGTCCGGGCCGTCTGCTCTGCCGGGGGCGCGCTGGTGGACGGGCATGGCGCCAGCCTATTTCGGGTGC
>Ga0181594_10006101_pt1 | contig 10480 bp, 11 predicted proteins | sample 071ome_18_FD_145603 | JGI IMG/M metagenome (GOLD analysis project Ga0181594, IMG submission 145603) | Coastal salt marsh microbial communities from the Groves Creek Marsh, Skidaway Island, Georgia - 071413BT metaG (spades assembly) | ecosystem: Environmental > Aquatic > Marine > Intertidal zone...
AAGAGCCCCATCAACACCCGCCCCAACCCTCCGGGCCAGCACGGCGCGCGCCGCAAGGGCAAGCTGTCCGACTACGGCATTCAGCTTCGCGCCAAGCAGAAGCTCAAGGGTTACTACGGCGACGTGACCGAAAAGCAGTTCAAGCGTACCTATCAGGAAGCGGCGAGCATGAAGGGCGATACCGGCCAGAACCTGATCGGCCTGCTCGAGCGCCGTCTCGACATGGTGGTCTATCGCGCCAAGTTTGCGCCGACGATCTTCTCTGCGCGCCAGATCGTCAGCCACGGCCACATCTATGTGAACGGCGTGAAGTGCAACATCGCCAGCCGCCGCATCAAGATTGGCGACGTGATCTCGCTGGGCAGCAAGGCCAAGGAAATGGCGCTGGTCGCCGAGGCGCAGGCGCTGGCTGAACGCGAAGTTCCCGATTACGTCGCGCCGGACGGCACCGACAAGGTGCAGTTCGTGCGTGTGCCGACGCTCGACGAAGTGCCCTATCCGGTGCGCATGGAGCCGAATCTGGTCGTCGAGTTCTACTCGCGCTGATCAGGTTTTCTCAACGACACACAACAAGGGCGGTCCCGCGGGGCCGCCCTTTTTGCTTGCCGCGAGCAGTTCGCAGGCAAGCTTGCGCCTTCAGCCGCGCTGGCCTCTCCCGTAAAAAACAATTTTCCTACATGGTCCCGATTCGCATATGCCGCGAATCGTCCGATGCGGCTGCAGGCGCTTCGGACGGACCGTCCCGCGGCGTGCACTTAGTTCATGGGCGCGGGAAACGACCGGCGCGGGCGTCCCGGCACACAAGCCGAACGTTCGAAATGGCAGGCCACCAAGACAGCTCCCCTCTCCGTCGCCTCTTTGCTGGGGAAGGGACCTCTGCCGGTGGCACAAAATCTCGACGCGACTGACTTTCACCTACCCTGAAATACCCAAGCGTCGTCGAGTCCGGGCACGAAACGCGGCAACCCCGCGCCGGTCGTTAGTCTCTGATCCCCCGGCAGCCCATGGCTAGCCGGGCACGAGGCATATCTCGTCACCCACCAGGATTGCTGCGATCGCCGGGTTCACGCCCTCAGCGGTGCAATCCTCAGGTCCGGTCGCTTGCCCTCGCGCAGGCGCGTCAGCCCGCCGCCTATGGTGATATTGCCCATCACCGAAAGGCCCAAACGCTGCCGCATATCGTCGTCCAATCCGGACTGAAGCTCAGGCGGCATGACCATCGCCCAGTTGACCTGGGGACGGATGAAATCCCGCGTGTAATAGGCAAAGGCCATCGCGCGGCGCTCGTTTTCGGTCACATTGGCGCCAGACGTGTGCCAGACACGCCCTTCCATGGCGACAATCGACCCGGCAGGGGCGCTGAACGGCACCGAACGCTCCTGCAAATCGGCTGGCACATCGTCGAAGCTCGTCCAGTGCTGGCTTCCGGGCACGTAACGAGTCGCGCCGTTCGCTTCGTGCACATCGTCGAAACACCAGATGATATTGATCGCCCACGGCTCGTTCCACGGCGGAGGCACCACCAGCGCCTGATCGGAATGGACGTTCATCGGGCCCGAACCCGGCAGGGCGACATCGGCCGTGAAATTGGAGACCAGCCACTGCGGGCCGATGCATCCTTCCACCAGAGCGCGCGCGACGGGATGGCCCAACAACTCGATGAACACCGGGTCCCACGCAGCGAGATGATAGAGCCGCACATTCGCATCATTGGGATCGAGCGTTTCGCTGAAGGTATCGATGCCTTCGGCACGCATCGCCTCGATAATCCGCTCGATGGCGGTCTGCGCACGCTTCAGAAGCTCACCCGTAATGACATTCGGCACGACCGCGTAGCCGTCGCGGGCGGCCCGCTCCCTTGCCTCATCGAGATCGATGGTTGCAGTCGCCACGATTCGGCCGCCACCTGATGCGCAGTCTCGTGCAGCTCGCAAACGCCGTCGAGACCGAGGACATGGACGAAACGTCCCGTGGCGATCCAGGTGGTGATGCTGTAGGTCAGATCGACGATCTCACCTTCGTCATAGTGCGCGTGCAGACGCTGCCAGAACTCGTCATCGACCGGCAGATCTGCCGGATCGAAGGAAATGCGCTCGGCATATTCGATGGCCAGCCGCTCGCGTTCGGAGAATATGTCGCTGTCGCGCCAGTCTTCGATGGCGTCATAGAACGCCTCGTCCGGAGCTTCGCCGCGCTCACTGCCGGTATTGGGCACTGCGCCCGAATTTATCCGTTCCATCAGCGACTTGAGATCCTCGGCCACGCGGAATTTCTGGCACAGGAGACAGCCGTTGACGAGCGAAAGACGGTATCGAGCCGCTTCACCTTCGCGAAAGCTGAGCGTGCTTTCCGCATAGACCGATTGCGAGAGTGCCAGGGTCGCCTCTGCCATGCGCGGGCGATGCCCCTGCCACAGCACCGTGTTAGGCACGGCCGGATTGGGTGATTTCGTGATCCGGGTCATGCTGCTCTCCATCCTCTCGGGAACCAGTATTCTATGCTCGTCGCGCGCCTCTGGCAAAATCAATCCGATCCCGTGCTGCCCCCGCCGAGATAGTCACGCCTGAACTGCGCAGCGAACTGCGCAAAACGCCCCTCGCCTATCGCCTCGCGCATGGCCTGCATCAGCGCCTGATAGAACGAGAGGTTGTGCTCGGTCATCAGCATGGCGCCGAGCATCTCGCCCGCCTTCACGAGATGGTGCAGGTAGGCGCGGCTATAGCTGGCGCAGGTCGGGCATTGGCATCGCTCGTCCAAAGGCCCGGTATCCTCTGCGTGGCGCGCGTTGCGGATATTGAGCGGCCCCGACCACGTAAACGCCTGCCCATTTCGGCCCGAGCGGCTCGGCAGCACGCAATCGAACATGTCCACCCCGCGCTCCACCGCCCCAACGAGATCATCTGGCTTGCCCACGCCCATCAGGTAGCGCGGCTTGTCTTGCGGCAACTGGCTGGGCGCGAAGTCAAGCGTGGCAAACATCGCTTCCTGCCCCTCGCCCACCGCGAGGCCGCCGATCGCATAGCCATCAAAGCCGATCTCGGTCAGCGCTTGAGCACTCTCACGCCGCAAAGCCTCGTCAAGCGCGCCTTGCTGGATGCCGAAAAGCGCCGCGACTTCCGCATGTTCGCCCCCCGCGCCGAATGCATCTCGGCTGCGCCTGGCCCAGCGCATCGACATCTCCATGGATTGGGCGATGACGTCGCGCGGCTGGTCTGCCCGCGGGCATTCGTCGAAGGCCATGACGATGTCGGAACCGAGCAAGCGCTGGATCTCCATCGAACGCTCGGGGCTGAGCAGATGGCGCGATCCGTCGAGATGGCTGGCGAATGTCACGCCATCCTCGGTGATCTTGCGCAGACTAGAGAGGCTCATCACCTGATAGCCGCCGCTGTCGGTGAGGATCGGGCGGCCCCAGTTCATGAACCGATGCAAACCGCCAAGCCGCGCCACTCGCTCCGCGCCTGGGCGGAGCATCAGGTGGTAGGTGTTGCCGAGGATCACGTCGGCGCCGGTGGCGCGAACAGCTTCGGGCTTCATCGCCTTGACCGTGGCGGCAGTCCCTACCGGCATGAAGGCAGGCGTGCGGATTTCACCCCGCTTCATCGCAATCGTGCCGGTGCGGGCCTTGCCGTCAGTGGCATGGATGGAGAAGGCAAAGCGCGGCGCGGTCATGGCCCGCGCGCTATGGCAGGAGCAGCGAGGAATCGCCATAGGAGTAGAACCGGTACTCCTGCGCAATGGCATGGGCATAGGCCGCCTGCATCGTCTCCAGCCCCATCAGCGCGCTGACCAGCATGAACAGGGTCGATTTCGGCAGGTGAAAATTCGTCATCAGCCCATCGACGGCGCGAAAACGATAGCCCGGCGTGATGAAGATCGCTGTGTCGCCCTCGAAAGGCTGGATAACGCCCTGCTCGTCCGCCGCGCTTTCCAGCAGGCGCAGGCTGGTCGTGCCGACGGCAATCAACCGCCCTCCCGCCGCGCGCGCCGCATTGAGCCGATCCGCCGTCGCCGCATCGATCCGGCCCCATTCGGCATGCATGGCATGATCGGCGGTGTCCTGCGCCTTGACCGGCAGAAAGGTCCCCGCCCCGACATGCAGCGTCAGCGTCTCGCGCGCGATCCCGGCAGAATCAAGCGCCGCCATCAGTTCGGAGGTGAAATGCAGCGCCGCCGTCGGGGCAGCGACCGCACCTTCCTTTTCTGCAAACATCGTCTGGTAATCGCTGCGATCTGCTTCATCGGTCTCGCGCTTTCCCGCGATGTACGGCGGTAGCGGCATACGCCCTGCCCGCTCCAGCAGAACCTCGACCGGCTCTTCGCCTGCGAAACGCAGCCGCCAGCTCCCGTCCGCATGGCGAACCTCGGCGATAGCGATAACGTCCGCTGCAAATTCGATCGTGTCGCCTTCGGACAGCCGCTTGGCATTGCGGATGAAAGCGTCCCAAGCGCGCAGGTCGATGCGCTTGTGAAGGGTCGCGCCGATTCGCGCCTGCCCACGCCTGCCCTCAAGCTGCGCCGGAATGACCCGCGTATCGTTGACCACAAGCACGTCGCCCTTGTGCAACAGATCGGGCAGATCGCGCACATGCCGGTCGCTCAGCGCACCGCCATGCTCCACGACCAGCATGCGCGCCGCATCGCGCGGGCGCACCGGGCGCAGCGCGATCCGCTCCGGCGGTAGCTCGAAATCGAACAGATCGACCTGCATGACGACCCGCTAGCGACCTAGGGCGGGCGAAGCCAGTCTCAGTCGGACTGCGAATTGTTGAGGTCGTCCACCGAAATCGCTGCCTCGGCGGGAACCGGTAGCGGCGCTGCAGGCTGATTCGCCATACGGGCACGCAGGATACGGGTCGGGTTTTCGGGAGGTTCGCCGCGTTCGATCCTGTCGACCGCATCCATGCCCGCGATCACCCTGCCGAACACGGTATATTTCTTGTCGAGCGAGAAGCGCGGGTAAAACACGATGAAGAACTGGCTGTTGGCCGAGTCGGGATCGCTGGTCCGAGCAGCCGAAATGGTGCCCCGCAGGTGCGGCATCGAATTGAATTCCGCCTTCAGGTCGGGAAACTCGGACCCGCCCGCACCGGTACCGGTGGGATCGCCGGTCTGCGCCATGAAATCCTCGATCACGCGATGAAAGATCACGCCGTTGTAAAATCCCTGACCGGCCAGCGTCTTGATACGCTCCACGTGAGCGGGCGCCCATGCCGGCATCAGCCGGATTGCCACGGTGCCGCCATTGGAAAGATCGAGCAGCAGCACATCCTCGGGCGAATGCGACTGGTCGGGATCAACCAGGGTCGGAAGGGCCGGGGCAGCCGCGGCATCAGAATCCTTCGACTTCGCGGCCACTGCCGAAGTTGCCACCAAGAGCCCCGATACGACGGCCAGAAACGAGCGAAAAATCATCGAATTCTCACAACTTCAACATCGATAGCGAGCGCGGCGGCTCATAGGTGACGGGGCGATAGCGCCCAGCCGCTTTCATGGCAATGAACGTGCGGCAAGGCGAGGCAGTGGCGGCTCAAAGGTCGCCTAGCCGTCCAAGTTTCTCGACACGGGCAAGCACGTCCGCCCTCACCGCAGGGCTGACGAAGTTCTCGATCTCGCCGCCGAACAGCGCGATTTCCTTGACCAGCTTGGACGCAATCGGTTGCAAGCTGACGTCCGCCATCAGGAACACTGTCTCGACCGAGTCATCGAGCTGCTGGTTCATTCCGGCCATCTGGTATTCGTATTCGAAATCGGCGACCGCGCGCAGCCCGCGGACAATGACGGTTGCGCCCACGTGCATCGCAAACCGGATCAGCAAGGCGTTGAAGCCGACTACTTCGACATTATCGAGCCCCATGGCCTTGACCTCGCGCTCGACCATGGCGAGCCTTTCCTCCGGACTGAACATGGGGTTCTTCGACGGGTTGGTGGTCACTCCGATGATCAGACGGTCAACGAGCTTGGAGCCGCGCCGGATGATGTCGGAGTGGCCCAGCGTGATCGGGTCGAAGGTGCCGGGGTAAATGCCGACGCGCTCGCCGGTCGACTGGGTCATCAATGATCCCTTTCGATAATGTAATGCGCAATTGCGCGCAGCAGGTCCGCTTCGCTGCCGTGATCGGCAAGGTGTCCGATGGCCTGTTCGACCAGCATGCGCGCCTGTTCGCGCGCGCGCTCAGGCCCCAGCAGGGTCAGAAACGTCTGCTTGCCTGCCGCCTCGTCCTTGCCGACCGCCTTTCCGGCCAATTCGGCGACGCCTTCGTGATCGATCAGGTCGTCGGCAATCTGGAACGCCAGGCCGATGTCCCTCGCGTAGCCGCGCAGATGCAGACGTCGGTCCGCGGCAACGTGACCCAGGATCGCCCCCATCTCGACCGATGCAGCAAGCAATGCCCCGGTCTTCAGTTGCTGGAGCCGGGTTATCGTCGGCAGATCGAATTGGCTGGTCTCGGCCGCGAGGTCCATCATTTGCCCGCCCGCCATGCCGCGCAAGCCGCTCGCTTCACCCAAGGAACGCAGCAATTCGACCCGGACAAACGGATCGGCGCTCACTGCGGGATCGGCGAGCACCTCGAAGGCGAAGGCATGCAAGGCATCGCCCGCCAACACCGCCGTTGCTTCGTCGAAAGCCAGGTGCAAGGTCGGTTTGCCATGCCGCAAGGCGTCGTCGTCCATGCAGGGAAGGTCGTCGTGAATCAGCGAATAGACGTGGATCGCCTCGACCGCGACACCCGCGCGCAGGGCCGCTTCGCGATCGACGCCGTACATTTGCGCGGTTGCCCTCAGCAAAAGGGGCCGGATGCGCTTGCCCCCGCCGATCGCGGCATAGCGCATGGCCTCGATCAGGCGCGCGCGTGCATCGTCCGGCACGGGAAGCAGAACATCGAACAGGTCATCAACGTCTGACGCAATTTCGCCAAGAGCGTCGGCAAGCAGCGAGCCGGTCACCTGGGTCAGCGCCATGCTTAATTATCCGGGGTATCGAACGGTGCAGTGCCGCCTGCCGAACCGTCAGCCTTCTGGACAATCTTCTCGATCCGCGCCTGGGCCGCATCGAGCCGCGCCTGGCAATGCTTCCTGAGTTCTTCGCCGCGTTCGTAGAGCGAAATCGAATCGTCGAGCGGAACGTCGCCGCCTTCGAGCTTGCGCACCACTTCCTCAAGCGCGCGCAAGGCATCCTCGAAGCTCATCTTGGCTATTTCGGCTGCACCATCGTCCATCCGCGCAGCAATGGCGGGGCATATCGGCGCGGTCAAGCATGGCAGCCACTGGCGCGGGCAGCCCGGCGCCGCTAAGGGCAGGCCATGACCACCCAGACAGCCGAAATCACCCCCGAAGTCGTCGAGGCACATGGCCTATCCCGCGAGGAATACGAACGCGTGCTCAAGGCCATCGGGCGCGAGCCAAATCTCGTCGAACTTGGTATTTTCTCCGTGATGTGGTCGGAGCATTGCTCCTACAAATCGAGCCGACTGCATCTCAAGAAGCTTCCGACCGAAGCTCCGTGGGTGATCTGTGGGCCCGGCGAAAACGCGGGCGTCATCGACATCGGTGACGGTCAGGCGGCGATCTTCAAGATGGAGAGCCACAACCACCCGAGCTACATCGAGCCCTATCAAGGCGCGGCCACGGGCGTTGGCGGCATCCTGCGCGACGTGTTCACCATGGGTGCGCGCCCCATGGCCAACATGAACGCGCTGCGCTTCGGTCGGCCCGAACACCCCAAGATGAAGCATCTGGTGCAAGGCGTGGTTGCCGGGATCGGCGGCTACGGCAATTGCGTCGGCGTGCCAACGGTGGGCGGCGAAACGAATTTCGATCCGGCTTACGACGGCAACATCCTCGTCAACGCGATGACCGTGGGCGTGGCTGACGCCGACAGGATCTTCTATTCGGCGGCGACCGGCGTGGGTAATCCCATCGTCTATGTCGGCTCCAAGACCGGGCGCGACGGCATCCACGGCGCGACCATGGCCAGCGCCGATTTCTCGGAAGATACCGAGGAAAAACGTCCGACCGTGCAGGTCGGCGATCCCTTCACCGAAAAGCTGCTGATCGAGGCATGCCTCGAACTGATGGCGACCGACGCCATCGTCGCGATTCAGGACATGGGCGCGGCGGGGCTGACCTCTTCCAGCGTGGAAATGGCGAGCAAGGGCGGCGCGGGCATCCGGCTCGACATGAACGCGGTGCCCTGCCGCGAAGAGGCGATGACGCCCTACGAGATGATGCTGAGCGAGAGCCAGGAGCGCATGCTCATGGTGCTCAAGCCCGGCAAGGAACCGATGGCCGAGGCAATATTCCGCAAGTGGGAACTCGACTTCGCAGTCATCGGCGAAGTTAGCGACACCGGTCGCATGGTGCTGGAATTTGACGGCGAAGTCGTATGCGACATTCCGCTCGGTCCGCTGGCCGACGATGCCCCCCTTTACGACCGCCCCTACATGAGCCGCGAAGATTACAAGAGCTGGGCCGCGATCAAGCCACTCAATGGCGTGCCCGAAAAGTCGGACATCGGCGCGGACCTGCTCAAGCTGATGGCCAGCCCCGCGCTAGCCTCGCGCCGCTGGATCTGGGAGCAATATGACAGCCAGGTGGGCGCGGACACCTTGCAGAAAAGCGGCGGCGATGCGGCCGTGGTGCGGGTTCACGGCACGGACAAGGCTCTCGCGATCAGCACCGATTGCACCCCGCGATATTGCTATGCCAATCCCCACGAAGGCGGCAAGCAGGCGGTCGCCGAATGTTACCGTAACTTGTCAGCGGTGGGCGCCAAACCATTGGCGATCACCAATTGCTTGAACTTTGGCAATCCTCAGAGACCGGAGATCATGGCGCAGATTGTCGGCTGTCTCGATGGCATGGGCGAAGCGTGCCTCGCGCTCGATTTCCCGGTCGTGAGCGGCAATGTGAGCCTGTACAACGAAAGCAAGGCGACCGGCGGCGGCTCGGCGATCCTGCCGACCCCTGCGATCGGTGGGGTGGGTCTTTTGCAGGACCACGGCAAGATGGCGACGATCGCTTTCAAGGCCGGCGCCGAACGGATCCTACTGATCGGAGCCGATCCCGCCGCTTCACCCGAAATCGGCCAGTCGCTGTGGCTGGACCAATGTTGCGGCATTAAGGCAGGTCCGCCACCGAAGGTCGATCTCGCGGCCGAACGCCGCAATGGCCTCTTTGTCCGTCAATTGATCGACGGAGGCTACATCACTGCCGCGCATGATGTTTCCGACGGCGGCATACTGGTGGCGGTTGCCGAAATGGCGCTGGCTGGGGACATCGGCGCCAGGCTCATCATCACTGCATTCGAGGACCAGGTCGACAAGGAGAAGATCCGGCACGCATGGTCGCTGTTCGCGGAAAATCAGGGTCGCTTCGTCGTGACTGAGTCGTTCGATTCGCACATGGTCGAGGATCTCGCGCGCAAGGCAGGCGTCGGCTGCTGCTGCATTGGTTGGACGGGGTCGGACACGATCGCGATCGGCACCGAAAGCGAAGTCACCGAGGGCGAAGTGCCGCTCGCGGCCCTGCGCGAGGCAAACGAGAGCTTTTTCCGCGACTGGATGGAAGCCTAACGCCGCGCTATTCCCTACCTTCGAGGGGGAATCGGCGATGCAAAGAAAATGGCCGCTTTGGCTCGGATTCGTCGCCGGAATCGCAGCAGTGGCTCTTGCACTGGCGACAGGCGGCGATAGCTCGAAACAGTGGCTGCTGGCGGCGCGCTGGATAGCGCGGACCGGCTTCTTCCTCTTCATCCTGACCTATTCGGCCTCGTCGCTGGTGCGGTTGTGGCCGAACCGGGCAACGAAGGCGCTCCTGCGCGATCGCCGATGCGGGGGTCTGGGCTTTACCGCCTGCCACACCATCCATCTCGGGCGTTCCTGACCTGGTCACGCGTCTCGGGAGAACCTCTGGCACCAATGGCGATAATCGGCGGTGGTCTCGGCTATGTCCTCCTCTTCGCCATGGCAGCAACATCGAGCCGTGCGGCAATGAAAGCGATGGGCCGCAACTGGAAACGGCTGCACAAGGCCGGCATCCATTACCTGTGGTTCATTTTCGCCTTCACCTATTTCGGACGGATTGCGGATCCAGAAGGCGCGGTGTTCGGGATGCCGCTGCTCGCCATAGCGATACTGGTGGCACTGCTGCGCATCGCGGCCTTCCTCAAAGGTCGGCTCGCCCGGCCCTAGCCCGTAACCCACTCCTGCTCGTCGATTCCCAGCAGCCGTAATGCGCTTGTGAGGTCGCCGCGGTCGATCCAGCCGTTAGCCGCCTCGCGGGCCTTGGGCTTGGCGCGATAGGCAATGGCATAGGTCGCGGCTTCGAACATCGGAATGTCGTTGGCACCATCGCCGGTTGCGAGACTCGGACCGCCACGCTGCGCGACCCCGGAACGCAGGGTCGCCTGCTTTACCGATGAATCGACAATATCGCCGATGAGGCTGCCGGTCAGCTTGCCGCCGGAAATCTCCAGATT
>Ga0181594_10006102_pt1 | contig 10479 bp, 8 predicted proteins | sample 071ome_18_FD_145603 | JGI IMG/M metagenome (GOLD analysis project Ga0181594, IMG submission 145603) | Coastal salt marsh microbial communities from the Groves Creek Marsh, Skidaway Island, Georgia - 071413BT metaG (spades assembly) | ecosystem: Environmental > Aquatic > Marine > Intertidal zone...
GCTGCGTCTCGCAGCCGGCGGCGATATCATTGGCGCAGTCAATGATGAAAGCGGCGTTGGCGAGCAGCTTGTGGCGGGCCTCCAATTCATCCATTTCATCAGGTTGCGGGTTGAGGGTTTCAAGCTCTGCAATTTGGTAAGAGAGCAGCGCTTTTCGCGCGTCAGCTTCCTCGGTTTTACCCGCCAGTCGAGCGTGCTCCTCCTGCAGTACCCGCCAGCGCTGCGCCGTCTCGCTGACCTCGACAATCAACGCCTCGCCGCCTGCATAGGTGTCCAAGAGGCTTCTCTGAGTGGGCCGGCGAAGCAGCGATTGATGGGCATGCTGCGAATGTATGTCCACTAGCAACTGCCCGAGATCAGCGCAGTCAGCGAGTGTCGCAGGGGAGCCATTGATGTAGGCTCGCGACCGCCCCTCTGCGGATATGGTGCGGCGCAATATACACTCGCCAGACGCGTCGAGGTCCCGCTCTGCGAGCCAAACTCGCGCGCGGGTGTTCTGACTCACATCAAAGCTGGCCGCGATGTCGGTGCGCGCCGCGCCGGGTCTCACTGCCTTGGGGTCCGCGCGATCACCGACGCACAGACCCAGCGCGTCGAGCATGATGGATTTTCCGGCGCCGGTTTCACCGGTGATGGAGGTCATTCCCGGGTGCAGGTCGACCTCCAACCGATCGACTACGGCATAGCTCTGAATCGCGAGGTTAAGGAGCATGACGTTCATATTAGCTTGTTGAGCGGCTGTTATAGCGCAGGGCGACGGCGCTGTGAACATCTGATGCGTGCAGCATGTGCCACGATGAGTGAAGCCCTATCGGTTCGGAGGAAACGCCGCGGTTTCCCGAGCGTTTAGGGCTGTTGAGCGTCCTGGGTGCTTTGTTGCGCGCCCGGCCTGTGCTACAACCCCGGTGTCTGGATCCTCAGAGGCATAATGTGGAAGCCCTGTCGCCACGCGCTTCATCGCTGCTAAAAACCCTTGTAGAAATGCACATCCGCGAGGGGCAACCCATTGCGTCGAAGAACCTACAAGGTGAAAGCGGGTTGTCGGTGAGCTCGGCAACGGTGCGCAACATCATGTCTGAGCTTGAAGATCTCGGTTATCTGGCCTCGCCCCACACCTCTGCCGGTCGAGTCCCCACCCCGCAGGGCTACCGTTTCTTTGTCGACAGCCTGTTACAGGTGGGCCCTGTGGAGGAGGATGCGGTGTCAGTATTGAACGCTGGCCTCGACCCAAACCGTAGTTCCAGCGAGCTGGTCCAAAGTGCGTCGAACCTTCTGGCGCAAATCACCTACCAGACCGGCATCGTGACCGTGCCGAAGCCTGCTGCAAGTCAGTTGCGGCAAATCGAGTTCTTGCCGCTCTCAGGCGATCGCGTGTTGGTGATTCTGGTCATCAATGAGCGGGAGGTACAAAACCGCATTATTCAAATGCCCCGGCCCATGACTGAGGAGCAACTGAAGTCGGCGGCTGACCTGATCAACCTGCGCTACTCCGGTAACGATCTCGCACATGTGAAACAACACATCGTGCGAGAAATGGCTGAGGCACGCACAAAAATTGATCGCTACCTCGAGGCGGCTCTGGAGCTTGCGCAAGCGGCAATTGACGCAGAACAGGAGGCCGAGAGTGTCGTCGTCACAGGCGAATCGAGTTTGCTCAACCAGGCTTCGCCTGAGGACATTCAGAAGCTCCGTGAATTATTCGATGCTTTCGAGCGAAAGCGCGATTTACTGGACTTAATGGAGCGCTGTTCCAAGGCGGATGGTATCCAGATCTTCATCGGTGAAGAGGCTGGATTCGACGTGTTCGGTGATTTCAGCGTGATCACGGCCCCTTACGCACAAGGTGCTCAGTCACTCGGCGTACTGGGGGTCATTGGTCCTACTCGCATGGCATACGAAAGGGTGATTCCCATTGTTGATGTGACGGCCCGCATGCTGAGTGCAGCGCTCTCCCGTTGAGCCCCACAAGGCTTGCCAGACCAGCGCCCCGGTTTGCGCTTGCTACCGTATTAGCTGGCAGCGTGGCCAACTCAGGGTGGTTGACACCCTCTCGGAGCAACTTGTCTTAGGGTGCTTTTGCCGCTTCTGTTAAAAAAGCGTGTCCACAGCCTTGAAATCGTTATCTCTCCCCCCCAAATCGGACACTGCGCGCGCTTGATTGCTGGAGCTGCAGGACACTGTCTGCGATACGCATGCCAGGCCACAGACGAGACAGACGATAGATCGGAGAACAACCATGGTGGATGAACGACCCGACGAGCCTACTGAGGAAGAGGGTGATCCTCATCACGCAGAGGCGGCAGACAGCGCCCAGGTAGTAGAGGGTGATGACGAGGGGTTAGAAGATACTGAAGGTGATGCGGCCGGCCCCACCGAGGAGGATGCCGGCGTTGCAGAGCTTGCGGCAGAGCTTGAAGCCGCGAAAGACGCCGCGCTCAGAGCGCAGGCCGACGCCATGAATGTGCAACGTCGGGCTGAACAGGAAATCGAAAAAGCGCGAAAATTTGCGCTGGAGCGCTTCTGTGGCGATCTGTTGAGCGTGGTCGACAACCTCGAGCGCGCCTTGGAATCGAGCGGAGATGAACAGGGCAGCGCAGCACTGGCCGAGGGCGTTGAGTTGACCCGGAAGGGCTTCATGGACGTGCTCGCAAAATACGGCGTTGAAGCGGTGGACCCAACGGGTGAGCCCTTCGACCCCGAGACAGCGCAAGCTATGAGCATGGTTGAACAGCCGGATGCAGAGCCCAATTCGGTCGTGGCAGTGATGCAGAAGGGCTACCTGCTTAATGGAAGGTTACTGCGGCCCGCCATGGTGATGGTCGCCAAAGCACCCAGCGCTGAGTAAGGCGTATTAGTTACAGCGAATAGCGGTTGAATTTGAGTCCTCAACCCCCATATCAGGATACAAGGAAGCAAGTCGGCGAAGAGCCGCCGGCGCACAGGAGAAAACAACATGGGTAAGATCATCGGTATCGACCTGGGCACCACCAACAGCTGCGTGTCTGTTCTGGAGAGCGGGAAGCCCAGGGTCATTGAAAACGCTGAGGGCGGCCGGACAACGCCATCCATCGTCGCCTACACCGACGACAACGAAATTTTGGTGGGCCAGTCGGCCAAGCGGCAAGCCGTTACCAATCCAACCAACACCTTGTTCGCGGTGAAGCGGCTCATCGGTCGTCGCTTCGAGGACGACGTGGTCCAGAAGGACATCAAGATGGTGCCCTATCAGATCGTCAAGGCTGAAAGCGGTGACGCGTGGGTACAGGTCAATGATGACAAGATGGCGCCGCCGCAGGTTTCAGCCGAAGTCCTGCGCAAAATGAAGAAGACCGCGGAGGAGTACCTCGGCGAAACGGTGACTGAGGCGGTGATCACAGTGCCGGCATACTTTAATGATTCGCAGCGGCAGGCCACCAAAGATGCGGGTCGGATCGCGGGTCTTGAGGTCAAGCGGATTATCAATGAGCCCACCGCGGCGGCGCTTGCTTATGGCATGGACAAAGCCCAGGGCGATCGCACTGTCGCTGTCTACGATTTGGGTGGCGGCACCTTCGACATCTCCATCATTGAAATTGCAGAGGTTGATGGAGAGCATCAGTTTGAGGTCCTGGCCACCAACGGTGACACGTTCCTCGGCGGTGAGGACTTTGACCTTCGGCTGATTGAATTTCTCGCCGATGAGTTCAAGAAGGAAAACAGCATCGATCTGCACAACGATCCGTTGGCTCTGCAGCGGCTTAAAGAGGCTGCTGAGAAGGCCAAAATCGAGTTGTCCAGTTCGCAGCAGACCGAGGTGAATCTGCCCTACATCACCGCGGATGCCACCGGACCCAAACACCTGGTTGTGAAGTTGAGTCGTTCGAAATTGGAGGGCTTGGTGGAAGATCTGGTAACGCGGTCGCTCGAGCCTGTAAAGATCGCGCTGGATGATGCGGGTTTATCTCCGGCGGAGGTGCACGACGTTATTTTGGTAGGCGGCCAGACGCGAATGCCGATGGTGCAATCGGCCGTTGCCGAGTTCTTCGGCAAAGAGGCGCGGAAGGATGTGAACCCCGACGAGGCGGTAGCAATGGGTGCCTCGATTCAAGGGGCGGTGCTCGCGGGCGACGTCAAGGACGTTCTGCTACTGGATGTCACGCCATTGACATTGGGTATCGAGACAATGGGTAGCGTCGCAACCCCGTTGATCGAGAAAAACACCACTATCCCGACCAAGAAATCGCAGGTGTTCTCAACCGCTGAGGACAACCAGACGGCGGTAACCATTCATGTCGTGCAGGGTGAGCGCAAACAGGCAACACAGAACAAGTCTCTGGGGCGCTTTGATTTGGCGGATATTCCGCCCGCGCCACGGGGGATGCCGCAGATTGAGGTGACTTTTGATCTTGATGCCAACGGTATTCTCAATGTGTCTGCCAAGGACAAGGCCACCGGCAAGGAACAGTCGATTCGTATCACCGCCTCGGGGGGACTCTCTGAGGACGAGATCGAACAGATGGTGCAGGATGCAGAGGCAAACGCCGAAGCGGACAAGAAGTTCGAGGAGCTGGTGGCTGCCCGAAATACTGCAGATGGTATGGTGCACGCCGCGCGCAAGACTCTCGAGGAAGCCGGGGAGCACGCCACGGATGAGGAACGTGCCGCCATCGAGGCCGCCATTGCCGAGACAGAAGAGGCAATCAAGGGTGATGACGCTGCTGCGATGGAGGCCGCAACCACAAAACTGACTGAAGCCACGGGAGGCGTTGCGCAGAAGATGTATGCGGCGCAGCAGGCCGAGGGTGCAAGCAGCGATACGGCCACCGAAGAGGCGGATGACGCGGATCAAGGCGATGTCGTTGATGCTGAGTTTGAGGAAGTTAAGGAAGACAAACGCGCCTGATCGAAGTCATCGGTCGAGGGCAACGCGTTATAGCGGCGCCCCAATACAAGCCCCTTGTGAGGGCAACACTCCAGACGCGGGTCATGGCAAGTTCCATGTCACCCGCGTCCGTTTTTCAAGAGGGAGCGTGGTGTTTGTAAGAACCCATGCCTGAATTATGTCTAAACGCGACTATTACGAAGTGCTTGGAGTTGATCGATCGGCCTCTGAGCAGGACATCAAGAAGGCATATCGCCGTATCGCGATGAAATACCACCCGGACCGCAATCCGGACGACGCCGATGCAGACAGCAAGTTTAAAGAGGCAACGGAAGCCTACGAGGTCCTTTCCGACGGCGAGAAGAGGGGTGCTTACGATCAGTTCGGACACGCTGGTGTCGACTCCTCAATGGGTGGCGGTGGCTTCCAGGGCGGCAGTTTTTCGGACATCTTCGGAGATGTCTTTGGCGATATTTTTGGCGGCGGTGGAGGGGGGCGTCGTCAGGGACCGCAGCGCGGTTCAGACCTGCGCTATACCTTGGAGGTCTCTCTCGAGGAAGCGGTGCGCGGTTCCACAGCAGAGATTCGTGTGCCTTCACTGCAGCATTGTGCGCCCTGCGACGGTAGCGGTGCCAAGCCGGGTAGCAGCCCCGTCACTTGTGGCGGCTGTGGCGGCTCTGGCCAAGTACGCAGCCAGCAAGGGTTTTTTCAGGTTCAGCAAACTTGCCCCAAGTGCCGTGGGCGCGGGCAGACCATCTCTGACCCCTGCCTCGAGTGTCGCGGTCAGGGATTGGTAGAGAAAACCAAGACCCTATCCGTCAAGGTGCCGCCGGGCGTCGATACGGGTGATCGGATTCGTTTGAGTGGTGAGGGTGAGGCCGGGCCGTCCGGAGGGCCGCCCGGAGATCTGTTTGTGCAGATCGCGGTGCGCCAGCACCCCCTCTTCGAGCGTGACGGCAGACATCTCTACTGTGAAGTTCCGATCAGTTTTGCTGATGCCGCGCTGGGCGGTGAGCTGGAAGTGCCAACATTGGATGGTCGGGTGAAATTGAAAATACCGTCTGAAACCCAGACGGGCAAAATGTTTCGGCTGCGCGGCAAAGGCGTGAAGCCGGTTCGCGGCGGGCCTGTCGGAGATTTGCTCTGTCGTGCTGTCGTGGAAACGCCGGTCAATCTGACTAAAGAGCAGCGAGCATTGCTCGAGGATTTTCGTGGTGCGTTACAGGCGGGGGGTGAGCAGCAATCACCGCGGCAGACGAGCTGGTTTGAGGGCGTCAAGAATTTCTTTGACGGAATGACAGGATGACCGTCCGGGTCGGCGTTACGGGCCCCGGGGGAAGAATGGGGCGGATGCTGTTAGAGGCGATCACGGACAGTGAAGCTCCTTGCGTGCTCGCAGCGGCGGTCGCTCGCCCCGGATCCTCACTGGTGGGTACTGATGTGGGGCAGTTACTGGGCGGAGGGGCATTTGGGGTGCGCGTCACCGACGATCTGCTATCGGTTGCCGGTACGATTGATGTGTTGATTGATTTCACCTTGCCCGAGGCAACTCTGGCCCATGTACAGGTGTGTGCCGAGCATGGTGTGCCGATGGTGATCGGCACAACCGGCTTCACTGACGACCAAAGTGAACGGCTGGATTCGGCCACCACCGCGCTCGCAGTCTGCCAATCTTCCAATTTTGCGCCGGGTGTGAATCTGACTTTTCAACTGGTGGAGGCGGCTGCCAAAGCACTGGGCGACAGCGTCGATGTTGAAATTATTGAAGCCCATCATCGCCATAAAATTGACGCGCCGTCGGGTACGGCCCTGAGTTTGGGAGAGGCAGTCGCCCGGGCACGGGGCAGTGATTTGTCTGATGTGGCGGTTCACGCTCGCGAGGGCCGCTCGGGCGCGCGACCCCAAAATGCCATTGGTTTTAGCTCGATCAGAGCAGGCGATATCGTCGGTGACCACACGGTCATTTTTGCCGGCGATGGAGAGCGGTTGGAAATCACGCACCGGGCGGGCTCCCGCCAGGCTTTTGCCAGCGGCGCGGTCACCGCCGCCTGTTGGCTGGTGAAACAACCCGCAGGCCGATACGACATGCAGGATGTGCTGACACAACAGGAGAGTGCGCGATGAATGCCACAGCCCACATTGTTGAAATCGATGAAAGTAACGCTCAGCAACTCTTGATTGAGGAATCCATGACCCGGCCGGTGATCGTGGATTTCTGGGCGGACTGGTGTGGCCCCTGCAAGCAGCTCATGCCGATTCTTGAGAAGCTGGCGGAGGAATATCAGGGCGCTTTTTTACTCGCAAAGGTCAATGCCGACGAACAGCAAATGCTGGCCCAGCAGCTGGGCGTGCGATCACTGCCGACGGTCATGGTAATCAAGGATGGCCAGCCCATTGATGGGTTCTCCGGGGCGCAGCCGGAGTCTGCCGTCCGCGAGATGCTGGACAAGCATCTGCCCCCGCCCGAAGCCGGCGCGCTGGCAGAGGCGGAGCAGTTACTCGCTGACGGCGATATCCCGGGGGCGCTGGCGCTGTATCGCAGCGCTTGGGAGGAGTCCGGACAAAAACTGGAAATGACCCTCGCCTACGCCGCTGCGTTGGTGAGTGCCAACCGACTGGATGAAGCGGAAACGGTATTGCAGGGTGTTCGGCTCGCAGATCAGGACGCGCGGCACGAGCAATTGATGGCGCAGATTGAACTGGGTCGGGAGGCGGCACGGTCGCCAGAGGTGGAGGCGCTGGAGGCTGCACTTGCTGCGAGCCCCGATGATCATACTACCCGGGTCAAACTGGCTGTAAAGTTGAGTCAGGTTTCGCAGTATCGGGAGGCGCTGGAGCACTTGCTGACCGTGTTGCGGGCTGACAAAGACTTCAATAACGGCGAGGTCCGCAAGGTATACCTCGATACGCTGGCGACGATTGGGAAGGGCGACCCCCTCGCGGCGGAGTATCAGCGCAAGCTCTTTTCCCTGATGTACTAGGCGACGCCTCGGCCCTCTGGTTAGTGGGGTTGCAATGCGCCGCTAACTTGCCTACATTCCCCTTATTCAGAAAACATACTCAAGATTCAAAAATCGATCCGACTAGCCTGAGCCCTGGCGGTTGAACCCATTGAGAGGTGATCCATGGATACTGCATATTCCCCTGATGATCTGGCGTTTCGGGATGAAGTTCGTCAATTTTTCGATGAGGCCTACACGCCCGAATTACAAAAGCGCCTGCGTTCCCCGGATTACAAGTCAGCGATTGAAGAATGGCAGCGCAAGCTCTATGACAAGGGCTGGGTTGCGCCTAACTGGCCGGCGGAGCATGGCGGCACGGGATGGACTGCCACCCAAAAATACATCTACGAGACGGAGCGCTCTCTGGCCGGGATACCCAACGTGGTGCCATTCGGTTTAGTGATGGTGGCTAATGTCATCATGGCTTACGGCACTGACGAGCAAAAAGCGTACTTTCTGCCTCGTATTCTCAAGAGTGAAGATTGGTGGTGTCAGGGCTACTCCGAGCCAGGCTCCGGTTCAGATTTGGCAAGCCTCAAGACCAAGGCAGAGCGGGATGGCGATGACTTCATTATCAACGGCGCCAAAATTTGGACGACCTATGCGCAGTACGCCGACTGGATTTTTTGCCTGGTTCGGACCGACAACTCCGGCAAGAAGCAGGAAGGCATCACGTTCATCCTGATCGACATGAAGACGGAAGGCATCAAGGTTAATCCCATCATCTCGATCGATAACCATCACAGCCTCAATGAGGTCGAATTCAGCAACGTTCGTGTTCCGGTTAAAAACGTCGTGGGTGAGATTGGCAAAGGCTGGACCGTCGCCAAGGCGCTGCTGGCTCACGAGCGCACCGGCATTGCCGGGGTGGCGGATGTGAAACGCGCTGTGCGCGTGATCAAAGAAGTGGCTGCCAAGGAAGAGAACGGAGGCCAGCGTCTGATGGATGACCCCGGCTTCCAGCAGCGGCTTGCCGATATCGAAGTCGAACTGATGGCGCTCGAATTTACCGAGTTGCGCACACTGGCGACACAGGCAGCCGGTGGCTTCCCGGGGCCGGAGTCATCGCTTCTTAAGATCAAGGGCACTGAGCTGCAGCAGGCCACTCAGGAACTGCTGATGGAGATCGCAGCCTATTATCAGGGTGTATTGCCGACCGACCTTGACCCTGACGCCTTGGGTCACGAGTTTGCTGTCGATGCCCGAAGAGCCTACATGTATGGCCGTGCGGCCACCATTTACGGCGGATCCAACGAGGTTCAGAAAAATATTATCGCCAAGTACGTACTCGGTCTCGAGTAGGGGGATTACAGACCATGAATTTTGATTTCTCTGAAGAGCAACAAATGGTCCGCGACTCGATTGCGCGTTTTGTTCAAGACGACTACGACTGGGACACCCGCAAGGCGATTGTCGCCTCAGACGATGGGATGAGTAGGGATAACTGGCAGCTGTTTGCCGAGTTGGGATGGCTCTCCATCCCCTTTGCCGAGGAGCATGGTGGGTTTGGTGGCAATATCGTCGATCTATCAGTGGTGATGGAGGAACTGGGTAAGGGCCTGGTGGTGGAACCCTATTTCCCCACTGTGGTGTTGTTCGGCGGACTGATTGCACGCGCCGGCAGTGAAGCGCAGCAGGCTGAGTGGCTACCGCGCATCATTGGTGGCGAGGTGCTGGGCGCGTTTGCCTACGTGGAGCGCCAGAGCCGCTTTGCGCTGAACGACTGCCAGACAACCGCCACAAAAACGGACGAGGGCTACGTCCTGAATGGCGAAAAAGTCGTGGTGTTCAATGGTGAGCAGGCAGACCACCTCGTGGTGTTGGCGCGCACTTCCGGCGAACAGTCTGATCGCGATGGCTTGTCACTGTTTCTCGTCGATGCCGCGGCAGCTGGCGTTGACAAGATGGCTTACCCCATGATGGACGGCCAGCGCGTCGCCAATATTACCTTCAAGGACGTCAGCGTAGGCGCTGACGCACTGCTGGGCGATGAGGGCGAAGCACTCGCAGTGGTAGGTGCCTTGACCGATGAGGCTGTGATTGCCCTCGCCGCTGAGGCCGTAGGTATCATGGGCGTGCTGAACGCGAAAACGCTGGAGTACACCAAAACCCGGGAGCAATTCGGCGTGGCCATTGGCTCCTATCAGGCGCTCCAGCATCGCATGGTCGACACCATGATGGCCTACGAGCAGAGTAAATCGCTCCTGTTCAAAGCGCTGTGTGAGTACAAGCAGGACCCGGCCATGGCAGCTGAGACCGTGCACGCATTGAAGGTGCTCATCGATCGCAATGGCAAGCACGTTTTTGGTGAGGCGATCCAGATGCACGGCGGGATGGGGATGACTGACGAGCTGGATATTGGTCATTATGCCAAGCGTCTGATGATGATCAATACCACCTTTGGTGACGCCAACTACCATCGAAACCGCTTTATCGAGACCGCTTACGCGGCCTGAGTATGGAGCTTCGTGACAAGGTTGTCGTTGTCACCGGCGGCGCCAGCGGCATCGGTGGCGGTCTGTGCAGGCGATTCCGGGAAGAGGGTGTTCGCGGGCTGGTGATCGCTGATCTGAATGGCGACTCAGCGGCGGCGCTGGCTAGCGAGCTGGATGGCAC